>Ga0247840_10000417_pt1 | contig 88781 bp, 64 predicted proteins | sample LaCruzMarch2015__FD_192404 | JGI IMG/M metagenome (GOLD analysis project Ga0247840, IMG submission 192404) | Freshwater microbial communities from meromictic Lake La Cruz, Castile-La Mancha, Spain - LaCruzMarch2015_17m | ecosystem: Environmental > Aquatic > Freshwater > Lake | place: Spain... | reverse complement strand
ATTAGAAAACCAATCATCGAATTCTTGGAATGTCGCCGGATAATCAATTCCGGAAGCAGGCTGTCTCAAATTACCCATGCCGAAAAACTACCTGTTGCGGTCGGTTGAGTAAAGTGCATACCCCGTCTTCTTTATTCAGTTCCTCCGTAATATCCCGTTTGACGGCTACATAATTTATAATATTGCCGATCAGGTCGCATACCGGCGAAATAGTGGCTTCTTCTGTGTAGAGGGTTCCGTTCTTGCGCCTATTAATGATCTGGCCTGTCCATGTCCGGCCGGAAGAGATGGTCTGCCAGAGATCGCGGTAGAATGAGTCCTCGTGTCTGCCGCTCTTGAGAATGCACGGATTTTTTCCGATGATTTCATCCTGCAGGTAGCCCGTAATAAATTCAAAGGCTGGGTTAACATATTGGATGATGCCTTGTGCGTCCGTGACAACCACAGCCTCTACTGTCTGGTTTATGGCTGCCGACAGCCGCAGAAGATTTTCCTCCGCCTTCTGGCGTTCGGCAATAAATCGTGCCTGCTGAATGTTCTGGTAGGCGGAGGTTGATATCTGGTTAGCCAATGTAAACAGAGCCTGTGCGATCTGTTTGAATTTTTCACCGGACATGACAGGGAGCTTCCTGAAGGCTTCCAGAAAGATCTGTTCATCTGCACCGATCTCGTGGGCGTACTGGAGGGCCTCTTCTTCGGTCTGAGTCTCATCACGTACCTGTCCGATCATCCAATTGGCAACATGCCGGTCACCCACCATGATACTGATGCAACCGTCCCATAGTCTGGCGCTCAAACAGCGGTGTACAACCGGGCCGTTGGTGTTGGCAGATTGTCCAAAAAACTCGTCCGATTTTGCACAGTTTGCACAACCTTTTCCGGTTGCTCTGACAACATGTCTGCAAAAGTTAGATGTATTGCTGACTGTGGTAACTTCTGTTCCATTCGGGAGGAAAATGGCGGATGTCACTCCGGTTGCGGCGGAAAACTCATCCTGAATACGCTGGATTTCGCTACGGTCGAACAATTCATCAAAGGTGACGTTAATGGATTTGTCCAGCGGTCGGGTGAGCGCCACGATCCGCTGTTCGAGCGCTTTTTGCATCTGCAGGCGTTCAGTGGTGTCTATGGCAATCCCGAGGATAGCCGGAATGCCGTTCCATGTGACGGTTTTGGCCGTTACTTCCAGCGGAAGCACGCTGCCGTCTTTACGGAGATGAGTTGTTGCGAAAAGGTTTTCGCCCTTATCGGCAAGGAGTTTAATTTTTTCGTAGACAGTGGCTTCGTCTTTTTGGGAATGCAACCTGGTCAAATTAAGGGCCATAAATTCGTCTTTTGTGTACCCATGCATAAGACAGGCCATTTGATTCACATAGAGAAATTGGCCGCTGAGATCATGAACGGTTATGTAGCAGGGCGCGGCATCAAGTATTTCTGCCATCATGCGCAGTTTTTTTTCAGCTTGCTCACGAACTCTTATATCCTCCTTCAGTTTATAGTTGAGGAGTTTAAGGTGACGGGCGCTATCTCTGCTGACAATCCGGTAGGCAATCAGAAAGGGTATCCCTGCTAAAATAAAAAAAAGTGCTATGGAAACCGTATGACCGATCTGTCGTTGTATAACTGCTGAAATGTAGCCAATGGTCTGCTCGGCGGCGATAATGTACGGAGTGCCCTGTGTATTGCGCATAGGGATATAAACATGCCGGAATGTTCCCCAGCGGTCCGTGTAGGTATTGAAAACAGGCTTTCCGGTTTCGACGGCCTCGCGCACATAGTACAGTACTTCGGGATAAGCAGTAAAATAACGGACTTGTGCTTGTTTGCGAATCTCCTCTTCGGTTGCACTGGAACTGGTGATGTAAGCGATGTTGTTTGTGTAGACGAGGGTGTAGAGGTATGCCAATTCCAAGCCACCGGCTACCTGAGTCAGTTTCTCAATATTAGTCTGATCCTCTGTTTCAGAAATAGCGCCGGGCTGCACAGCGCGGTCAAAGAAATCAGGAGGCATTAGATTAGGGATATTTCGGGCGGCCCTCAGCAGATTGTTATCGATTTCATTCAGGATCTCTTTTTTTTCTGCGAAGGCGGCATGTAGAGCATATGCAGCAATAACGGCAGCATAAAATGCTATAGCTAGAAAGAGAATCAGGCCGGAGCGAGCACGCAATTTAGAATATAACATCTTATCAGTTCCCTGCTTTTCTGGCTTGGAGTCTATATTCAGCGTCCGCGAAATCCCACATAAAAACGAAAGACTGTGAAGCAAAGTCCAATATCCGTAAAATCGGGTTTGGCGGAGCAGGGCTAACACGTTATGTTCAAAGCGCGGAATCCACAACAGGAGTTATTATGAAGGTTTTAGTTGCTGGCGGTGCCGGATATATCGGCAGTGTGACGACAGAAATGCTCTGCGATGCAGGACACGAAGTAACCGTTTTTGATAATTTGGAGCGGGGGCACCGTGCGGCCATTGATCCGCGAGCTAACTTTATCCAAGGTGATCTGCGCAACCCGGAAGTTATTGGGGCGGCACTCAAACAGGCGAAGCCTGAAGCTGTCATACATTTTGCCGCCTATATTGAAGTCGGTGAGTCGATGGTTAACCCGCTTCCTTTCTTCGAAAACAATGTCGGCGGGTCGCTTAACCTGATGAAAGCCATGGTCGCGGCGGACTGTAAAAAGCTGATCTTTTCCTCCACTTGCGCCACCTACGGGACTCCGGAAAAAATTCCGATGGACGAAAGCCTGCCTCAGAAACCAGAAAGCGTTTACGGCGAATCCAAGTTGCTCTGTGAAAAAATCTTTTCGTGGGCGCAGCAGATTCACGGTGTCGAGTGTGTCTTCTTGCGTTACTTCAACGCCAGCGGCGCTACCGCCCGGTACGGCGAAGATCATGCGCCGGAAAGTCATCTGATTCCTCTGATTCTGCAAGTGCCGCTCGGCAAGCGGCAGAAAATCTACATCTTCGGCGACGACTACGACACGCCGGACGGAACCTGCATCCGCGATTACATTCATATCCGCGACCTCGCCCAAGCACATATCTTGGCGCTTAAACCTGGCCTCTCCGGGGCCTTCAACCTCGGCAACGGCGACGGCTACAGCGTCAAAGAAGTGATCGATGTCGCCCGTGAAGTCACCGGTCATCCGATTCCGGCAGAACTCCAGCCTCGTCGTGCCGGTGACTGTACCCGCCTCATTTCCAATTCCGCGAAAGCCAAAAAAGTACTCGGCTGGAAACCGGAATACGCTGATCTGCGCTCTATCGTCGAAAGCGCCTGGAACTGGCACAAAGCGCACCCGAACGGGTATGAAGATTAAGTCGCTGGGTGAAGAAGGTAGGGCGGTCTGTCCCAGACCGCCGGAAAGAACGGACGGCTGAGGACAGCCGTCCCTACCGAACAGGAAAGGAATGGATGAATTCTCCGGTTCGTAAGACCTTGCCGCACAACGTGCCCTCATGGGTTTCGAATGGAGCCGATTATTTTATAACCATCTGTACGCTACCTCGTGGTGAAGATTGCCTTTGCAATCCGGATGTCGCAATTCAGGTTAGGAACGGATTTCTTGTGTACCAACAGATGGGAAAGTGGTACGTCCATCTTTTACTTTTAATGCCCGACCATTTGCATGCGATCATGAGTTTTGCCTGCGATCCGGGTGTGAAAAAGTCGATATCGTCCTGGAAGCAGTATCTTGCGCGTCAGGCTGGGATAAAATGGCAACGCGATTTCTTTGAGCATCGGTTGCGGCCAAACGAAGGATTTCGTGAAAAGGCGGAGTATATCAGACAGAACCCTGTTCGTGCTGGTCTGATTGCTTCTGCCGAAGAATGGCCCTATTGTTGGAGTGCACAAGATTTTCGGTAGGGCTGTCTGGGACAGACCGCCGGAAAAAACGGACGGCTGAGGACAGCCGTCCCTACCGACAGTGAGAGGTATGAAAGCTGATATTGAACTGATTTCCATCGGCAGTGAACTGTTGAGTGGCCGTACGCTCAACAGTCATGCACAGACGCTTGGTGCGGCGCTTGCCGGAATCGGGTTGCGCCTTTCGCGAGACACCACGATTCCAGACGAAATCGGAACTATTCAATCCACTGTGCGCGAGGCGCTGGAACGAGTTGATGTCGCTGTCGTCAGCGGCGGACTTGGCCCGACGTCCGATGACATCACTCGCGACGCTCTCGCTAGGTTTTTTAACCGGAAAATTGTTCTGTCACCAGCTGGACTTGGCGAATTGCACAACCGATTGCTGGCTCGCGGGCGGGCCATAACACCGGCCGCCGAGCGGCAGGCGCTTATTCTTGATGGCGCTGTAACGCTCATCAACTCCGCTGGCGCCGCACCTGGCGAACGGCTGGATCTTCCTGAAAATAAAACTCTTTTTATTCTGCCCGGTCCGCCAAATGAATTTGCTGCCGTGCTCGAAGACCACATTATTCCGTGGCTCAAGGGGCAGTTCCGTGATGCCGTGCCGCTCGAGGTGCGGATTTTGATGACCGAAGGTATCGGTGAATCCGACATTGTCACCCGGATCGAAGCCGCCGGTTTTCAAACCTCCGAAGTTGCTATCGGATTTTATCCCGGCGGCGGGAAAGTTGAGATCCGGCTTAGCGCCTCGAAAGAGCATTCGTGGGCGCTTGAGGCCGCCGAAGGAACCTTGCGGGAATTGCTCCGCGATAAGCTCATTGCCGTCTGAAATACATTTGAACTTGTCGGTATCGAACAAAAGCCTAAGCTGAACGAAAGACTGGGAGGGAGGGCGCTTGAAACAAAACTGGAAGATTATGCCGAAGTATATCTATACCTTGCTGGGCGCTTTGCTCGTGGTAATGGTTATACAGTATGCGTTGCTGACCGGCCTGGTGCGTCCGGTTCATCTGGTTTTCCAACTCATGCAGACATTCTGCTATTTCCTGCTGGCCGTGGCGGTATTTCGCGGCTTCATAGAGCGCTCGCGACTGGCCTGGCTGGTTGCTCAACTGATGCTCGCGGCGCTGTTTTCTTTTTCACTGCTTTTTACTGTTGTCAGTGCTGTGCTGTCATTTCAGGCCGAAGGTCTTTGGCTGCTTTTCGGGGCGGCGTTATTGGTGGCTGTTCTGAACGGTCTGCTACTGGGAGTTCTGTTCTCGCTACCGGTTTGTGATTATTTCCGCCCGACGGACGACAATCGATAGGCGGAGCGGCTATTGCTGGCTCTGTTTGCGGAAATCCCGCGGTGAAAGACCGGTTTTTATTTTGAACATCCGCGAGAAATAATAGGTCGATTCAAAGCCGGTTCTTTCGGCGATTTCCTGAATGGGTATGCGTGTGGTACTCAACAGCGACTCGGCTTTACGAATTCGTATTTGTAGCAGGTACTGATTAGGCGCGAGGCCGGTGTGCTGACGGAATATGCGGCGGAAAGTGGAGTAGCTGGTGCCCAGCCGACGGGACAGGGCGGCGAAGTCAATCAGTTCTTCAGAATGCTCCAAAATATAGAAGCAGGCATCACGAATCAGCTTCTCACTCGATTCAGATCGGATGCCTCTGCCGTGTGACAGGGCATAGGCGTGCGCCAGAATTTCGGTTGTCTTGGCGGCGATAATGTGGCGGTAACCGAACGGTTCTGTTTGCATCAGTTCCGTGATGTCCATGAAAAGCTTTAATAGCGGCTCATGCAGTCCGATATTAAACACCGGACTTTCGGGTGAAAAAAACGGCGGACTCATCAGGGTCTTAGCGTACTCACCGTTAAATCCAACCCAGCATTCGTCCCAGCCGGTTTTTTTATCAGGGCGGTACCGGTGTCGCACGCCGGGAAAAAGTAGAAAAAACGTACCGGTTGCGACGGGATATTTTCCGCTGGTATCCGAGTCGAATACGCCTTTGCCGCGGGTGATATAGACGATTTCATATATTTTCAGAATACGTCCTTTTTCCGGGTCGAGCATATATTCCTGCGGGTGCTTTTCCGGTGGATAGGGGCTGCCCGGATCGACCTTTGTAAACCCGGTATCTGTCACATAAAGCTTCCAGTCCAGCGCTTCCTGACTGGTGGGGAGGTATCGTGAATAGGCTTTTTGGGTGGTCAGCATGATCAATTTCCAATGTCGATTTTCAGTTACAGTCTTAATAAACCGTTGTTTAATCAAGCTTTGATGCGGTCAAAATATGCAAAAACATGATCAATGTGTGCATTTACCGATGAACTGTCCGGCTTTATGTTTAAAACCCGAAAGAGGAGGGTGCATTGTATGCTTTCTTGTGCATTTAAGATGAAACTCAAGCCCGGCTTCGAGGCCGAATATAAAAAACGGCATGACGAAATCTGGCCGGAACTTTCGCAGATACTCACAAGTGCCGGAGTCTCAGACTATTCCATTTTTCTGGATGCCGAAACGCTGACACTTTTTGCCGTTCAGAAGTTATCCGACGGAAATACAGCGGCAGACCTGCCCAATAACCCAGTCGTGCGGAAGTGGTGGAACTACATGGCGGATATTATGGAAACCAACCCCGACCATTCGCCGGTCTGTGTTTCCCTTAAAGAAGTTTTTCACATGGAATAAATAAAGGAGATGCAATGAGCATGACACCAAGAGAGAGAGTATTGCGGGCATTCAAACGTTCAAAAGGACTTCCGGATCGTGTGCCGGTACAGTTCGAATTCTGTGCGCAACTCTATGACCACTTTTCCAAAAAGCTCGGCATTCCGATGCATTACACCAAGAACATCTTTGAGGATGTAACCTATCGGATTAGCGGTAACGAAATCCGCACCGCGATGGGATGCGATGTCGTGGTGACCGGTGCTGCAGAATATCGCGGGTTCAAGCCGGAAAAATTCGCGGATGGAAGCTGGCTCAACGAATACGGTATGCGGATGAAGCAGGGACCGATCTATGTCGAAATTGTTGAGCCGCCGCTTAAGCACGCCGAAACCGCAGCCGACGTTGCCGCCTACCGCTGGCCCGATCCTGATGCTCCGGGCCGCTACGATGATGCCGCGGCACTGGTCAAAAAATACAAGGACAACTATTTCATCATCGGCGACATTGAAGTGACCATTTTCTCGCTGGCGCAAACGCTGGCCGGTATGGAAAAACTGCTGATGGATATGGCCGGCGAAGAGGAATATGTGATTCCGCTATTCAAGGCCTGTGCAGAGTTCCAGACCGAAATCGGCTTGCGGCTGATTAAGCAGGGCGTTGACGCTATCTGGGTCGGTGATGACTTTGGCGGACAGGACGGACTACTGATGTCGCCGACGATGTTCGAAGAACAGCTGATGCCGCTCTACAAACAAATGATCGACCGGTTTAAAGCGGCGAATCCTGCGATCGTACCGATTCTCCATTGCGACGGAGCCGTCAGCAAACTGCTTCCGCAGATCCGTGAAATCGGTTTCGAAGTGTTTAATCCGGTCCAGCCCGGCGTTCCCGGCCACGGCGTGAAGGAAATGAAAGACGGCTTTGGCGACCTTTTTGCGTTCTGGGGAGCTATCGACCAGCAATATCTTTTGCCGAAGGGTTCCGACGCCGAACTGGAAGCCGACATCAAAGAAAAGATCGCCGTCCTCGGCGCGGGCGGCGGTTATATGATTTCTCCGGCGCATATCATTCAGAACGATATCTCGCCGGAACGAGTCGAAAAATTCATCGAGCTTTGTGTGAAGCACGGGAAATACAACTAGGAGCGTTGCCACATGAAAACCAAAGAGACCATGACTTCGCGGGAACGGATGCTGAAGGCGCTGAATTTTAAAACGCCGGACCGGGTGCCGATTGATCTCGGCGGAAATCAGACGGGTATTCATAAGAACGCCTACATGAATTTGATCAAGCACCTCGGGCTAAACGAGCAACTTAAGATCATGGATGCCGTCCAGCAGCTGGCGCAACCGTCGGAAGCTGTGCTCCAACGCCTTCATGTGGATACGCGCTACATCCGGGCCGGTGCAGGTGAAGGCTATGACGGAACCATCCGGAAGAACACACGGAATGGCAAGCTGTGGCATGACTTGAAAGATGAATTCGGCGTGGTCTGGAGTCTGCCGGATGCCAATCCGCTTTATATGGACATTTCACATCATCCGCTCGCCAACGCGACGCTGGCGGACTTGAAGGACTATCCGTGGCCGAAAGGAAATGATCCGGCGCGGTTTGTTGGACTTCGGGAACGGGCGCTGGAACTGAAGAAGGAAACGCCGTATGCCGTCGTCAGCGGAATTGCCGGCGTGGTCTACGAATACTGCTGGTATCTGCGTGGGATGGAAGACTGGTTCTGCGACCTGATGAACGAGCCGGAATTCTGCGAGGCGCTGATCGATCAGACCTGTAAATTCTGGATGGGATATTTCGAAGGATTTTTGAATGAGGTCGGCGATCTGGTTGACGTGATTATGGTCGGGGACGATCTTTCCGGCCAGGACGGGCCGATGTTTAGTCCTGAAATTTACCGTTCAATCGTCAAGCCGCGCCACAAGAAGCTGGTGCAATACATCCGCTCCCGGACGCAGGCGAAAATCTGGTACCACACCTGCGGAAACTGCCGGGTGTACATTCCGGAGCTGAAAGACAACGGCGTGGATATTCTCAATCCGGTTCAGACCAATGCGCGCAATATGGATCCGGCGGATCTCAAGGCGGAATGGGGTGGCAAGATGGTATTCTGGGGCGGAGGCTGTGACTCGCAGCACATTCTGCCGCGCGGCACGCCGCAAGAGGTTTATGAAAATACACGCCGGAACGTCGAAATTCTGAAGCAGGGTAGCGGATATGTGTTCAACAACATCCATAACATTCAGGGCGAAGTTCCGCCGGAGAATGTGGTGGCGATGTACGAGGCGGCGTACGAACACGGGTTCTACAAATAGAGGATGAAATGAAACGATTATTGCTGAGTCTGATTGTCGGCCTGTTGATAGGTTTGAATCCGGGCCTTGTTCGTGCGGCAGGTTTGGAAGAAGAATTCCGCCAGCCGTCGAATGAAAACAAAGTAGCCGTTTTCTGGTTTTGGGTTAACACGGTTAAGAAAGAAGGCATCACTCGCGATTTGGAAGCGATGAAGCAGGCAGGAATCGGACGCGCCGTCTTAGGTGTGACGGCAGCCCACAGTGCCACGGTGAAGACGGGTGGCGTTGTATTTCTCTCGCCGGAATGGCTGGCGCTGTTCCGGTATGCGCTCGACGAAGCAGACCGGCTGGGTATCAAGATCAGCGCGGTCATGAGCAATGGCTGGTACCAAGGTGCGCCGTGGGTTACGCCGGAAATGGGCGCGCAGATGCTGGTGTGGTCAGAAACTGTGGTTACCGGCCCGGCGAATTTTTCAAAAGCACTGCCGCCGCCCGATAAATTCAGAGAAGGGTGGAAGGCAGAAATTTCGGCAAAGGCCAAGGCTTCCGATTTTAAAACCATTGCCGTGTTGGCTTTTCAGCAGAACAGCAAGGGTGAACTTCTGAAAGACTCGATGGTGCGCCTCGACGATCAGATGAAGTCCAACGGTATGCTGAACTGGTCGGCGCCGGACGGCAAATGGTCTGTATTCCGGTTTGCCTATGTTCCCAACTTCGTTCCGATGAAGCAGGACTCGCCGGGGTTCGACGGATTGCAGATTGATCACCTGAGTGCCAAAACCATGGAGCTGTTTTTCAATAAAGTCGGGCTGCCGATGCTTGAAGCCGCCGGGCCTCACGTCGGTAAGACGCTCGACTTTTTCCATGAAGACAGCATCGAGCTGGGCGGCTTTGACTGGACGTGCGACTTTCTTGAGCAGTTCACCGCTCACCGGAACTACGATCTGATTCCGTGGCTGCCGGTGCTGGCCGATAAAAAATTCGTCGACGAACCGCAGGCCAGTCGTGTTGAAAACGACTTCGAGATGACGGTGGATGAACTGCTTGCCGACGAACACTACGGAACTTTCAGCAAGCTTTGCCACGAACACGGCATGAAACTCCAGACCGAGGGTGGCGACCTAAGAGGCAGTCTTCATGTCAAGGGCGCCGCCGATCTGCCGATGGGCGAATTCTGGAATTCGCGGCCTACAAAAAGAGATTCACGCTATGTAGAGAACTCAAACAATCTGCGCGGATTCAACCCCAATGCCGTTATTGCCAGTCACATCTACGGCACAGGCCGCGTTTCGTTTGAATCTTTTACGACCGCGCAGCATTGGGCGGAATATCCGGCCATGCTCAAACCGATGGGCGACGAAATCTACTGTCTCGGCGCGAATTATCTGACGCTGCACGGCTACTCTTATTCTCGTCCCGCAACGCCCAAGCCGGGCGATGTTTATTTCGCTGGCACGCATTTTGATCCCGGCGTCACTTGGTGGAAATACGCCGGAGAATTTTTCACCTACCTGAACAGATGTCAGGCGATGTTGTCGGCGGGGCAGCCGGTGACGGATATTCTCTATGTGGACGGCCCCGAAACGCAGTTCCTGATTCAGACTAACGAAGCGAAGTCCGTCACGACACTCGGCAAATGCGACGTGATTCCCGGCGACCTGCTGGTTGCTCAGCTAAAGATGTTGCCGGGCGGACGGGTCGGATTGTCGAATGGCGTGTCGTACGCGGTGCTGGCCGTTGCAAACGCCGCCATCGAACCGGCGGCGTTGCAGAGGATTGTTCAGCTGGTCAATGGAGGGGCCACGGTTTGGTTCCGTACTGTTCCGAAAAAGTCGCCCGGTTGCACCGGTTATCCCGAAGCGGATAAGACCATCGCAACCTGCCTTGAAGAACTCGGTGCAGACCGGTCTGCCGGCGTTTATACCGTTGGCAAAGGCAAGGTCGTTCTCGGCAATATGCCGGTGAAAGATATGCTCGCGGAAATCGGTCTTACTTCCGATTTTTCCTACACGCCGGCCAACGGCCAGCCGTTTCTCGATTATGCTCACCGTCAAACCGCAGACGCAGAAATTTATTTCGTCGCCAGCTGGACCGGCGCGTGGCGTCAGGCGGAGTGTGTTTTCCGCGTGACCGGTAAACAGCCGGAATTATGGGATCCTGTGACCGGGAAAATTTCACCGTGTCCGGATTACAAAACCGGCGACGGTGTGACGCGCCTGTCGCTGAAGCTTCCGCCCAACGGCTCGACTTTTGTTGTCTTCCGGAAAAATGCAGGCAGTTCAAAAGCCGATAGCGTTGCGACCGGAATACTTCCAGCTCCTCTTCCAATCGCCGGGCCTTGGAATATCGAGTTTAATCCGGATCGTGCCGGTGTGTCGGGATTTGAAATCTCTCGTCCTGATTTGTTCCTCTGGAATGAAAGCACCGACCCACGTATCCAATCTTTCGCAGGAACAGCTTGTTACCGCTGCGAATTTACCGTTGGCAAAGAATGGCTGGCAAACAACCGGCAGGAATTTCTCGATCTCGGTGTCGTTAATGACCTGGCAGAAATTCTGGTGAACGGAAAATCGATGGGCGTGGTATGGACCGCGCCGTTCCGGGCGGATGTCGCGCCCGCTTTGCAGGCAGGTTCCAACACGCTGGAAATTCGCGTGGTTAACACCTGGCATAACTGGAAGACGCTTACTAATTACGATCCGCTGACTCTCGGTAGTGGCAAGGCTTCCAAAAAAACGGCAGAACTGATGCCAGCCGGACTGCTCGGTCCGGTGGTGCTGTCCGCTGAATAAGACTGGATCTTATGAAACGAATAATTACCGTTATCACAATGGGTATTGTGCTGGCAGACCCTTCTGCCAATGCGGCGACTGACGCGCTTTGGGACGCGTTTCAGAATCCGCCGCAGGAAGCCAAAGCATCTTGTTACTGGTGGTGGAAGGGCGACCTGACCGCCAAGGAAACAGCGCGTGAACTGCGTGTGCTCAAAGAAGCCGGACTGGGCGGAGCGCATATCATTCCGTGGGGCGGCGGTGCGCCGGCTTATCTTTCACCGGAATGGCTGGCGCTGCTGGGTGCCACGGCCAATTCAGCAAAACAAGAAGGTATGATTCTGGATTTGAGCGCCAATGCTGCGTGGCCGTTCCGGGGAACCTGGGTGACGACCGAGGAAAGCCAGCACAAGGTGGATGTAAAAACGTATCAAGTAGAAGGGTCGAAGAAATTTTCCATCCCGAAACCCGAAGACAAAAAAAAGACCGGATCAAAAAGTGAGAATCGTTTTGCCGGAACTTCCCGCATTCTGCTGGCCCGGCTTTCGCCCAGTCCCGTCACCGGCATGGAGCAGATGAAGGACGTTACCGGCGAACTGTCCAATGCTGATTCGCCGGAAATTGACGTGCCGGCAGGCAAGCATACTCTCTATGTGGTGACCATGACGGACAGTGTAAACAGCTCCTCCTCGCTCGGACGCATCCCGGATCATTTCAAACCCGCCGCGATGGAAAACTATCTCAAAGGCTTCGCCGACCGCGTGGCTCCGGCCCTCGGCGGCAGTCTCAGTAACGGTCTGCGCGCACTGTACTGCGACAGTATTGAACTCGCCGGAGGCAACTGGACGCCGGACTTTCCGGAGGAGTTTAAACGACGCTGCGGTTACGACCTGATGCCGTATCTTCCGCTGGTGCTCAATATGAGCGGAAACAAACCGGGCGCTGTACGCAGTCCGCTCGACGAAACCGTCGCGCGGGTTCGTTATGATTATTGCCGGACGCTGTCGGATCTTTTTCTGGAAGGGTTTGCCCTCCCGTTTTATCGCTGGTGTCATGAAAACGGCGTGCTCTGCCGCTGGCAGGCTTACGGCTGGCCGTGGTTCTACAACATCGATGACGGCTACCGCATTCCCGATATGCCGGAAGGAAACAACTGGCTGTTCTCGGGCGGCGTATTTTCCGGCGATCAGGACATTCAGGGCTGGCCGATCTGGCAGAAATACACCTCTTCCGGCGCGCATCTGGCCGGGCGGCGCATTGCCAGCACGGAAGCGATGACGGTCGTAGAGGGGAAGTACATGGAAACGCTCGATCTGGTAAAGCGCGCAGACGACTTCAACTTCGTCTGCGGCATTAACCACTCCTTCCTGCACGGCTTCTGCTACTCACCGGCTAACGAGCCCTTCCCCGGACGCAACCAGTACGGCACTTATTTCAGCGAACAGAATCCGTGGTGGCCCTACATGCGGCGGTGGATGGATTACAACGCCCGGCTCAATGCCGTCTTCCAGACCTCAAAACCGGTGGCTCAGGTGGCGCTGCTCTTTCGCACGGCCGATGTCTGGAGCCAGACCGGTCTGGACCGGACGCCGTACCAGATTGACCCGCCGTGGGCGCATCAGGTTTGGCGCTGGATCAACCAGAACGGTGCCAACGCCGACTATGTCAGTGATCAGGTTCTCCAACAGGCTGCATTCGATGACGGGAAAATTTCTTTTGGCCCGATGCACTACGACGCACTGATTGTGCTGGGAGCCAAGACGCTCGTTCCGGCTACCGCCGAAGCGCTGGAGCGTTATGCAAAAGCCGGTGGAAAAATCGTGTTCGCAGGCAATATTCCGGAATCCAGTCCCGGCTTGCAGGACGCGCCCGCCAATGACGCCAAAGTCCGCACGATCATTCAGAGCCTGCTGCACAACTATCCGGAAAACGTAATGCGCCGCAGCCCGCCGGCCGCCGCGGCCCCGTCGCTGACTGAGTGGCGCAAAAGCGCAAGCGCCGGGCAGTGTCTGGCGTGGACCGATCAACTGCTGACTGATTTGAAAATCCAGCGGTCCGTGCAGTTCGAAAAAAAACCGGAAGGTCTCTACCAGATTCATTACCGATCCAACGATGGACGAGATCTGTACTTTTTTGCCAACACCACATCATCGAATGTCGCGTCCCGCGCTGTCCTTTCCGGAAAAAGGATAGAGCGCTGGGATCCGGAGAGCGGTGCCCGCAGCGCATTTCCTGTCGACAAGCAAGGTCGGGTGCTCGTGGCGCTGCCGCCTGCCGGCTCGCTACTGCTGGCCGCCGGTGCCGGCGAAGCGCTGGTTGCAGCCGACTTACCGGTACCACCCGAACGAACCGTTGTTCAGGAAATCACCGGGCCGTGGTCGGTGTCGTTTAAACCGGCTGACGGCAAAGACATTTTCCAGATCGCGCCGTTCAAACTCGCCGGACTGCACGAAAGCGGAGATGCGCGGCTGAACCGGTTTGCCGGGCAGGCCATTTACCGCACCGGCTTTACCTTCGATAAATCCGTCGGCAAGGCCATGCGTATTGATCTGGGCGAAGTGCAAAACTGCATCACGGAAGTTACGCTGAACGGCCAGCTGCTGGGCACCTGCTGGTACGGCCGCCACGACTACCTCGCGGGAAGCGCTCTCAAACAGGGCGAAAATCAGCTGGAAGTGAAAGTGGTTACGACGCTCTTTAACCGCCTCAGAAAAGATGCTGAAAAAGCGGTTCCCTCCGGTCTGGTTGGCCCAGTGATGCTGTCGGCTGAATAAGTTTCTAAGTAAGGAAGATTATGAAGACGTTGGTTAAATATATTTTTCTGCTGATGGTTGCTAAATCGGTTGCAGCAGAAAATCTACCGTTTCCTGCCGAGCGTTTTGATGTGAATGGAAATCAGGCGTTTGTCATGACCGCGAAAAATTCCGGCGGGGAAAAGCCGTGGGTCTGGTATGCGCCGACGTTGGGGAGCCTGCCGAACAGTCAGCACGCCTGGTATTTCGAACGGCTGCTGGCGAATGGTGTCAGCGTGGCGGGAATCAATCTCGGTGAAGTGAGAGGTTCTCCGGAAAGCGCGGAAAAGTTTACGGCGTTTTATGACGAAATGGTCCGGCGCGGATTTTCGCCTAAACCAATTCTGCTCGGACAGAGCCGCGGCGGCCTGATGATGCTGACCTGGGCGATGCGGAATCCCGGTAAGTTGACGGCGTTTGCGGGCATCTATCCAGTTTGCAATCTGGCGAGCTGGCCGATGAAAATTTCGAAAGACAAGGTGTTGAAAGACTACGGATTGCCCGAAGCCGAGCTGGTTGCAAATCTGAGTCGCTACAACCCCATTGATAATCTGCAGGGACTGCTGGAAAAAAAGGTTCCGCTGTTCATCGTTCACGGCAACGCGGATACGCTGGTGCCCTACGATGAGAATGGCAAGTTGCTTAAAGAGCGCTACGAAGCAGGCGGGGGACAGATTGCAGTCAAGATTGTTGACGGCGAAGGGCATAAAGTGACGCCCAGTTTCTTTGAGTGTCAGGAACTGCTGGGTTTTGTTTTAGAACAGGTGAAAAAGGAGAAATGAAATGAAGGTCGGGTTATTTTCAATCGGGTTGGATACATACTGGGCGCAATTTAACGGACTGCTGGATCATTTGAACGGCTACCATGCGCAGATACGTCGCCGGATTGATGCAATGGATGTTGAGGTGGTGGATGCCGGTATGGTCGACAATGTGGAAAAGGCCCGGGAGGCGGCGGCGCTGTTTAAAAATGAAGATGTGGAAGTGATCTTCCTGTTCATCTCCACCTACGCGCTTTCCTCGACCGTGCTGCCGGTGGTGCAGAAAGCTAAAGTCCCGGTCGTGATGCTGAACCTTCAGCCGGTGGCACAGCTCGATTATGCAAAATTCAACGCGCTTGGCGACCGCGGTAAAATGACCGGCGTCTGGCTGGAGCACTGTCAGTCCTGTTCGGTTCCAGAGCTGGCCTGTGTATTTAATCGTGCCGGCATTGATTATCATGTGGTGACCGGTTATTTGCAGGAACCCGCTGCCTGGAAAGAGATTCAGGACTGGGTGGATGCCGCCAGAGTGATGGCAGGTATGCGCGAAAACCGTGTCGGTATGCTCGGCCATTATTACTGCGGTATGCTCGATGTCTACAGCGACCTGACCCAGCAGTCGGCTGTTTTCGGCAACCACTTCCAGATTTTGGAAATGTGCGAACTCTACGAGCTGCGCAAGGCGGTAACAGCTGGAGAAGTATCCGCGAAGATTGCGGAGTTCGGTGAGAAATTTGATATCTCGCCCGAGTGTGAGAAATCGGAACTGGATCGGGCTGCAAAAACTTCGGTGGCACTGGATAAGCTGATCGCCAAACACAACCTTGGTTCGATGGCTTATTATTATGAAGGAACCGGTGAATACGAAAATATCGTCACCTCCGTCATCGCCGGGAACACGTTGTTGACTGGCCGCCATATTCCGGTGGCTGGCGAGTGCGAAATCAAAAACGTGCAGGCCATGAAGATTATGGATTTGTTCGGTGTCGGCGGCTCCTTCTCAGAATACTATCTTTCCGACTTCATCGACGATGTGGTCTATCTCGGCCACGACGGGCCGGCGCACTTTGCTATCGCTGACAGCCGTGTCGGCCTTGTGCCGTTGTCGGTGTATCACGGCAAGCCGGGTAAAGGTCTTTCGATCCAAATGACCGTGAAGCACGGGCCGGTAACGCTGCTTTCTGTAGTGCAGACCAAAGACAGTCTGTTTCTGCTGACGGCGGAAGGAGAATCGGTTCCCGGCCCGGTTCTGCAGATCGGCAACACCAACAGCCGCTACAAATTCAGCATTGGTGCGAAAGAATTTATGAATCAATGGTCGAAAGCGGGGCCTGCTCACCACTGTGCCATCGGCGTCGGACATATTGCCGGGAAGATTGAAAAACTGGCTGCATTGATGGGCATTCCGGTTAAACAAATCTGTTAAACTAGAGTACCAGGGGTTGCCGACATGAAACATCTTTTGCGAATTCTGCTGATTGCGTTGCTGACTGGCGTGACGGGCGCTGATGCGGCCGTGGTTGTCACGAAGGTTTTCAGCGCAACAGAACTCGCCTATGCAGGTGACGTCAGCAGTTCCGACTTGTTGCACGGATTGACGCCGGTTGTCACCGGTTGGAAATACAATAATGGTGCGAATCCGACCAATTTGAACGATGGCGTCCACGGCAATAGTGTCAATGTGGACAGTAATAAGTCTATCGCCTGGACCACCGTTGGAGCCACTGCTACCTACAATCTGGGTGTCGGCTCCGGATATGGCTGGGATATCACCTCCATCCAATCCATTGCCGCATGGGTGAATGCGGCGTTTGGAAATCAGGCGTATGACGTGAGTGTTCTCTATGTGAACGACACATCATTCACGGCTTTGCCTGCGCTTTCAGTCGACTATCAGCCGCTTGCCAGCGGAGCGATCGGTGCGACGAAAGTTATAATTACAAACGATGCGGCACCATTAATCTTCGGCGTCGAACAGATCCGGTTTACTGCCAAAAGCGTGAACGGGGGAGCCAGTGGCGGTTCGTTTACTTTCCGCGAAATCGATGTGATGGGCACTCTTGCTGATCCGGCCGCCGACACGGATCACGATGGACTGCCCGACTCCTATGAACTGGCTCACACGGATCCGCCCTCTGCGACAGCACTTGTTCCCGGCGCCGATTTGGAACACGGCGGCGCGGGTGACGGCCTGACCAACCTTCAGGAATATCAGCGCGGAACCGATCCGAACAACCCGGACAGCGACAGTGACGGGCTCGAAGACGGAGCCGAAGTCGCCGGAGTCGGATTGCGGCCGCCGACCAATCCCACTATAGCCGACACCGACGGCGACGGATTGAATGACCAGGTCGAAAGCAATACCGGAATTTTCGTGAGCGCGCTGGATGCCGGCACCAATCCCACTATTGTCGATAGCGACGGTGACGCGGTCAGCGACGGCAATGAGGTGAATTACGGCAGTAATCCGGTCGATGCTGATTCAGCCATTCTCAGAATTATGCCGGTCGGCGACTCGATCACAGCCGGCTACACCGACAACCCGAATTGGACCGTGCCCTTCAATTTCGGCTATCGCGGCGGACTGTACACCCGTTTGAACGATGCGGGTTGCAGGTTTCAGTTTGTCGGCACTTCGCCTGAGCCGTGGGATAATAAATTCGGCGACCCCACACATGGCGGCACCGTGACACCGGCTTTCGATTTGCGACCCTTGGGGCAGGATCATCATGAAGGCTACGGCGGCAGATCAATCAGCTATATCCAAAGCATTATTACCAACCGGATTGCCATCAATCATCCCAATGTAATCCTGCTGATGATCGGCATCAACGGCATTACCAACACCAGCCCGGCGGAGTTGGACGCGCTGGTCAATACCATCGTTACCTTCGCACCTGAAACACATCTTATCGTGGCGCAGATCACACCGCGCAGCACCTTCATTCAGGATCTGTGGGACTACAATGTCTATATCCGTGATACGCTTGTGCCGACCTACGCCGGCAACGGATTCAAGGTTTCTACCGTCGATCTGTATTCGCTGTTCCTGACCAATGCCGTCGACCCGACCTCAATCGGCCCTGGTCAGCACTCCAATAACAAGAATCACCCGACGGCGGCGCTCTATGAAGAGATGGCGCAGGCGTGGTTTGACGGGATCAAGCAGCTTGGGCTTGTACACGGACCGGCGGTAGGGGTGAAGGTTGAGTCCGGAACGATGAAGCTGAGCTGGTCCAGTCGCAACGACAGACGATACAATGTGCGGAGCAGTACCAATATTCTCACCCCGCGCTCAACGTGGCCGATATTCGGAACACACAGCAACCTGACGGGCATATCGCAGGAGAATCCTCTGTCACTTAATCTGGCTGGTGATTCAGCGAGGTTTTTCGTTATCGAGGAGTCCAGCATCGGGCCATAGTAATTTTGCAATTGTTGAAGGCCTCCCAGTTAAACATATAGGCTAAAGAAGGGGTATCAGTATGAAGAAACCTGTGCAAATCCTGCTGACGGCGTTCATCGCGGTCGGCGCTTTTACAGCTTCGTCTCTGGCGGCGGACTCCAAAACGCTGAAACAGGAGTTCACAACTCCACCGGATAACTGCAAACCGTGGGTCTTTTTCTTTTTCGAAAATGAATTCATGGATCAGCCGGGAATTACGGCGGATTTGGAGGCGCTGAAAGCAGTCGGCGTGGGCGGGCTGATTGTATTTGCTGAATACCGTCCAGGGATGAAGGCCGGTCCTGTGAAGATGTTCTCCAAGGAGTACGACGCCGGGATGCAGCACTTGTTGAAGGAGGCGGAACGTCTGGGCCTGATGGTGAGTCTGTTCAACTGCCCCGGGTCTTCAACGGCTGGCGGTCCTTGGAATTCGGTCGAACAGTCCATGAAGCAGTTTGTTTGGAGTGAAACTCCCGTCACAGGCGGTGGCATAAAAACAATTCAACCGAAACAGCCTTTCACCGTTTCCGGTTTTTACCGCGACATCGCGGTCACAGCTTATCCGGTCAGCCTCGGCGTGCGGCTGACGGTCATTCCGAAAATATCAGCACCGAAGGCGGATGCGAATCCCGGCGAAATGATGGATGGAGATCTGCTTACTTCCTCGCTGTTCCGCGGCACGTCGCAAAAAGACAAACGCGAAATCCGGCTGGACTATGCTGATCCGGTAACGGTCGGTCGGGTCGCCGTGCACGGCAATCTGTTCAGGTACAGCAACCCGCTGAATTATGAGCTGGAGGCTTCAGAGGACGGCAAGGTCTGGAGAAAAATCGCGGCGGTAACTCAGCAGGGCAACAACACCGTTATGGCGGATTTTCCGGCCGTTACCGGGAAATATTTCCGCTTATTGGTCAGCACAAAAACCGAGAATTTCTGGATCGCCGAACTCGACCTGCTACCGCCCGGCGGCCGGCCCCGTGTCTATCCGCAGTTCAACGACTGGGGCACTTCCACCGGCCGCGACAAAGATAGTTTTGAGGTCTTCCGTCCGCTGCTGCTGGCGGACGATAAACCGCTGGACCCTTCGCGGGCGATTGATCTGACGGCGCAGCTGAAGCCCGACGGCAGTCTGACCTGGAATGTTCCGGAGGGTGACTGGCTCGTGTTGCGCGAAGGGTACACCACTTCCGGCAAAAAGAACCATCCGTCCGAAGGGGATGGCAGTGGCTATGAGGTGGACAAGTTCGATCCGCAACTGGTGCGGCGTCACTCGGAAGAAGGGTTGCGGCGCATGAGCGGCAACAGCATCGGCGCGCCCAGTCTCAAAATGTATCACACAGACAGCTGGGAGGCGGGCGGGCAGTCCTGGTCGGAAAATCTGGCCGCTGAGTTTGAGCGCCGCAACGGCTATTCAATGCGTCCGTTCCTGCCCGTACTTGCCGGAAAACAGGTGACGGATGCGGATACGACCCGCCGGTTTCTGGAAGATTTTCGTCGCACTGTGCGGGCGCTGGTATCGGAATCGTATTACGGCGTCATGCAGGAGGTCTCCCGGAGCAAGGGGCTGAGTTATCTGGCAGAGTCCGCAGCAGCGTCGATCACGATTGCCCGTCCGCTGGACTATCTAACCTATGTGGACGTCCCGGCAGGGGAAGCGTGGTCTCTTGGCAATTTCACGTCCGACGGCAACGTCGCCGGCGGTTTGCGCGATGCCGTCTCGGCTTCGCACATGCTCGGAAAACCAACGACGCCGGTCGAAGTGTTCACCAGCAACCGAGGCGACTGGAATATGTCGCCTCGTTATTTGAAAGCCTTCGGCGATAAGATTCTGGCGACCGGTGCCAACCAGCTGGTGTTCCACTGCTACATTCACCAGCCAAGCACCGACATCGCACCCGGCTGGACGATGAACCACTACGGCACAACATTCAACCGCCATGTCACCTGGTGGAAGCAGGCCCGGCCGTGGGTGGAATCTGTTTCCCGCAGTGCGGTGCTGCTTCGGCAGGGACGCACGGTCGCAGACTTTTGCCGGGTGATCGGGGACGATGAAAACATTGTAAATCCCGACTTTGCTGACCGGCAAATTTTCTGGGACGCTCCCGCCGGTTACGCCAACGACTGGATGGCCTTCGGAAATCTCGTGAACCTTTTCCATGCGGAGCAGGGTGAAATCGTTTCTTCCGCCGGTTCGGCTCGCTACCGGCTCCTCGTACTGCCGGAGCGCGACCGGATGACGCTGGAAGCCGTACGCAAGCTGCATGAACTGGTCGAAGCCGGCGGCGTGATTCTGGGTCCGCGTCCGGCGGCTCGCGCCGGACTGCGCGGCGGCGAAGCCGCTGACAAAGAATTCGCTCAGCACGTCGCGGCGTTGTGGGGCGACAAACCTGTTCAAGACCGGACGGTCGGCAAAGGTCGCGTTCTCACCGGCATGACCGTTGATGCGGCGCTCGCTTTGCTCAACGTGAAGCCGGATCTGACGTGGATCACCACGGACGCGGCCCCGATGGTTCGCTGGCATCACCGGCGCGACGGACAGCGGGATATTTATTTTGCAGCCAACGGGAGCAGCAATGCACTGAAAGCGACGCTTTCTTTCCGTATTACAAACAGTGTGCCGCACATCTGGTATCCTGAAACCGGAGAAATCCGCCGTCCGGCCGCGTTCCGTTTTGCAAAGGACCGGGCGGAACTTCCGGTTGAGCTAGGCCCGTCTGAATCCATCTTTGTTGTATTTGACCCGGCCGAGAAGATCCTGCCGGAAACTCCGGTTCAAACGTTTGTTAACACCTCGCCGGTGATGGAAATCCGCGGACCGTGGCATGTTGGTTTTGAAGGGGTTGAAGCGCCGTCGAAACAGGTTTTAGAAAAACTGATTCCGCTGAACAAGCACGACGATTCGTCCGTCCGGTTTTTCTCCGGCACCGCGGTTTATTCGACGACATTCGAACCTCGTGCCTTGGATTCCGCGTCCCGCGTTTTCCTCGATCTGGGCGAAGTCCGCGAAGTGGCGGAAGTCGTCCTCAACGGAGAATCGCTGGGCATAGCCTGGAAGCCGCCGTTCCGTTTTGATGTGACCGGCAAGCTGCGCCCCGGAAAAAATGAGATCGTGATCCGTGCGGTCAACACCTGGGCGAACCGGCTGATTGGCGACGCGGCGCTACCGGAAGCTGAACGCCACACGTGGACCTCTTTCACGCACTATAAGAAAACCGATGCGCTTCCGGATTCCGGACTGATCGGCTCGGTAACGTTGATGACAACACTGGCGGCTGGAAAAGAACCCGTCGTGAAAAACGTTTCTGCGGTGACGGCTAACGTACCGACGGGCATCACGACAAACTATTATGATGACCTTAGTGGACCGGCGACAGTTAGTCTGATCGGTCAGGCGCCGACTGTTCGTTCCGGCTCAGAAGTTTATCTCTCGAACAACACCGGCGCGATTACCAACCTGATAAAAGCAAACGGCGCGTTGACTGGTATCGGACCCGGTACGGCGTATCTTCCGTTCAAGCCCGTCGCCGGTAATGTTTATGAGTTGAAAATTAATATGGCTCTGACGCCAGCCACCAAGACGCACTGGGCGGCGCTTGCGTTTGCATCCGATCTGCCCGCCAGCGGCCAATGGCTGAACACAAATCAGAAAGGGATGATCCTTTTGCGTGACAATGGCGAGGGACAAATCCTGATGGGCGGCGGAACCATTAACGGCGGAGCAAACACGCTTACTGTCAGTCCGAAGAAGACGGCGGCGGAGCTAAAGATCATACTGGATACCCGTTCGGCGCTTTGGACGATGGACTTCCAGGTTGACGGGGTTTCTTTCGGTAAAGGAACTTTTTCCAAGTCAAATCCCGCTATTCAATACGTCGGGTTCGGGAAATATGGCAATGTAGTTGGTTCTGTGGATAACTTTAAGCTGACGACCATGGTCGGCGACGGAAAATAATTGGAGTAAATATGAAAAAGACTATCTGGGTGGCGGTTGTTTTGTGTTTAGTTATGCTGGCTGTTCAAGCCCGCGCCGACGAACTGGACAAAAATTTTGCGTCGCCGCCGGACTCTGCCAAGCCGTGGGTCTACTGGTTCTGGATGAACGGCAATGTGACCAAGGAAGGCATCACCGCCGATCTGGAAGCAATGCACCGGATCGGAATCGGCGGAGCGCTGATGATGGGCGTCGGTCTCAACACGCCGCCGGGCGAGGCGGTATTCAACTCTCCGCTGTGGCGCGAGCTTTACGGGCATGCGGCCAAAGAATGTGTCCGGCTGGGCATGAAGCTCTCGTTGCACCAGTGCAACGGCTGGGCGACGGCGGGCGGACCGTGGATTACGCCGGATCGCGCGATAAAAATGCTGGTGTGGACTGAGCGAGAAATCACCGGTCCTTCTTCCAGACCGATCCGGTTGCTGCAACCGAAGGCGAAGGAGGATTTTTATCAGGACGTGGCGGTGCTGGCGGTGCCGATGGATCAAGTGTGTCCGGTGACACCGGTTCGTGCCGTAATTGACGGGAAGCCCGCGCCGGAGTTGATCGATTCCAAGCCGAAGCCCGGCGTCGGTTTACCGAAGGATTCTATCAGTCTGATATTCGATGCGCCGCAGACGGTCGGCAGTCTGGTGTTTCATCTGCCGGATATCCGGGAGTATCGCTACACCAGTAATATTTCTATGCCGACGGTCGTGGAGATCGCCGAGAACGGGAAAGATTTCCACACGGTTGCCGAGTTCGACCTGAACGTCAGCATGGAAGATGCGCCGTCGGAAACGTTCACCGTTTCATTTCCTCCGGAACCGGCGGCGGCGATCCGGATTCGAATTACCGACCCAGCCCCTAAAATGCAAATCAGTGAGATAGCGGTATTCAGCGAACAGCGCGTGAACCTCTGGGAAGTCAAAGCGGCGTTCGCCCGCCGCCGCAACCACGGGAGCGAAAGCCCTTGGCTTGACGGTGAAAAACACATGGCCGATTCCGCCGGGATTCCGATCAGCGCGGTGATTGATCTGAAAGGGAAGATGGATAAAGACGGAACGTTGAGCTGGAACGCTCCGGCGGGCCGGTGGCAGATTCTGCGCATCGGTATGACCGCGACCGGTAAACGCGTAGCGCCCGCCACGCAGGGCGGACAGGGGCTTGAGGCCGACAAGATGAGCGGCGAAGCGATCCGGTTTCATTTTGATTCGTTCGCCAAAGGGCTGATTGCTGATAACAATGTGGCCTCCGGCAACCCGATCTATTCCGTGCACACTGACAGCTGGGAGTCGGGGTTGCATACCTGGAGCAGTAACTTCCAGCAGGAGTTTGAAAAACGGCGCGGATATTCGATGACGCCGTGGCTGGCCGTGCTGGCGACCGGACGGGTTGTCGGCAGCGCCGAACAGTCGGATCGGTTCTTATGGGACATGCGCCGCACGATGGCCGATCTGCTCCGCGACAATTATTACGGCGCGATGCGGGAAAAATGCCACGAAAACGGCGTGCTCTATCAAAGCGAATCGGCCGGACGCCAGTCGTTTATGTATAACCCGATCGATTACTGCGCGATGAATGACATTCCAATGGGCGAATTCTGGACGAAGACCGCAGATATTGAAGAAGTGCGGTTCGACTGCAAGGCGGCCACCTCGGCGGCTCATACCTACAATCTTCCTATCGCAGGGGCGGAAGGCTTTACCGGATCGGGCAGCTTCAGCACAGCGCCGTTTGATTTTAAAACGCTCGGCGATCACGCCTTCGCCGCCGGTATCAACCGGATCTATATTCACCGCTATGCCATGCAGCCGTGGATCGGCGTCGAGCCGGGGATGCAGTTTGGTTCATACGGTATTAACTTCGACCGGACACAGACGTGGTGGAACAACGGCGGCAAAGCGTGGGTTGAATACATCACGCGATGCCAGTCTATGCTGCAAACTGGCCGGTTTGTCGCGGACGTGATTCATTACATCGGCGATGACGCGCCGAACCTTGTCGGCCATCGTAAATATCTCTGGAATCCGGTACCGGAAGGTTACGACTTTGACGGCTGTAATTTGGAAATTCTAAAACAGCTTTCCGTGGACAAAACCGGCAATCTCGTTTTGCCGCACGGCATGAGCTACCGCGTTCTGCTGTTGCCAAACCGCGAACACATGACGCTCGAAGCGATGCAGAAAATTGAAGCGCTGGTTAAAGACGGCGCGACGGTGGTCGGCCCGAAACCGGCGCGTACGCCGGGCTTGAAGGATGCGGCGGCAAATGATGCCGCACTTCGCGAAATCGCCGGTCGGGTCTGGGGAAAGATTGACGGGAAAACCGTGACGGAAAACCGGTACGGCAAAGGACGGATGATTTACGGCCCTTCGCTGGAAACTATTCTGACCGGAATTGCGCCGCTGGATTTCGATTATTCAACGGATAGTAAAGATGCTGTTGTGCGTTATATCCACCGCAAAACCGCCAACGCCGATTTTTACTTTGTCGCTAGCGCCGACAGTGAGAATTCGCTGGATGCGACGGTTCGTTTCCGGGTAACCGGTAAAGCGCCGGAACTATGGGACGCCGCTACCGGCAGGACGGTCAAACCGGCAGTTTACCGCACGGTAAACGGTGTCACCGAACTGCCGCTGCACTTTGATCCGGCCGGTTCCGTGTTTGTTGTTTTCCGCGAACCGGCAAGTTCCGACGCGCTGGTCGAGGTCAGCCGCGACGGCCAAAAAGGTGCTGCGCTGCAACTGACTCGTGACGGTGAAAAATTCCAGCGTCTTTTCGGCGAACCCGGCGACTACACGGCTCGCACGGCTGATGGCAAAGATGTGAAACTTGCCATCGCGCCGATCAAGCTCATCGAGATTACCGGCCCATGGAATCTTTCGTTCCCGCCGGACAAAGGCGCACCCGCCACGGCGGAATTTCCTAAACTCATTTCGTGGACTGAATCTAAAGAGCCGGGTATCAAATATTTTTCCGGCACCGCCACGTATCGGACGGAGTTTGACCTTCCTCCAGAAGTCAATAGTCAGAAATCAGAAGTCAGTGCGACCTCCGACCTCCGACCTCTGACCTCTATCTCCCTCGATCTCGGTGAAGTTAAAAACATCGCCGAAGTTTCGCTGAACGGAAAGCCGCTGGGAATCCTGTGGAAACCGCCGTTTCGCGTGGGAATTGCCGATGCAATCAAGCCGGGTAAAAATATTCTGGAGATCAAAGTGACGAATCTCTGGCCGAACCGGCTGATCGGCGATGAAAAAATGTACCCCGATCCTAGCCTCGAATACGCGGGCGGGAAAACATCCCAGAGTCGCGTTCCGGTAAAATCCATTCCTGACTGGGTCAAGTCAGGCGGCAAGAGTCCCGTCGGACGCACAACGTTTGCTGTCGTTAAATTCCATGACGGAGACGATCCGTTATTGGAATCCGGCTTAATTGGTCCCGTGAATCTTGAAGTCTGTGAATAATGAATTCGTGAAGAATTAATAATGAAAACGAAAACTGTTCTTGCCGCCAATCTGTTGGTCTCGCTGCAACTGACTGCCGCGCCCGCGAAGCAACCGGCGAATATTCTATTCATTATGACCGATCAGCAGCACGCAGGGATGTTGAGTTGCGCCGGGAATCCCTATCTGAAGACCCCCATGCTGGACAGTCTGGCGGCGACGGGTGCGCGGTTTGAGCTGGCCTACTGTGCTAATCCGGTTTGTATGCCGTCACGGATCAGTATGATGACCGGGGTTTTCCCCAGCCGGGTCGGGGTGGAAACCAATGGCAAGTCAAAGGCCAAGATGACGCCGGATATTCTGGAAAACTCGTTGGGTCGGGTATTTGGAAAGGCTGGTTACGAGACGGTCTATGGCGGCAAGAGCCATCTTCCAATGAGTCTTGAAGATTTCGGCTTCAAAAATATCGAATCCAACGGGGGCGATAAGCTGGCTGATGCTTGCGCGGAGTTCCTGCGTCAGCCGCATGACCGGCCCTTTCTGATGGTGGCGTCGTTCACTAATCCTCATGACATCTGCATGATGGCCATCGAGGATGCGAAACATCCGGGCAACATTCCCGGGCCGAAGGCACTCGTCGAAGCGATGGCGTTGCCGCCGGGGATGTCGCGGGAAAAATTCTTCGCCGACGTCTGTCCGCCGCTGCCGGCCAATTTCGAAATCCCGGCGGGCGAACCGGAGGACATCCTGGCAGCCGATACTCAGGACTTCCGCACCCACGCACGGACCAAATGGACGGATGAGCAATGGCGGGTATATCGCTGGGCCTATGCCAGGCTGACCGAGCTGGTGGACGAGCAAATCGGCGTGGTTCTGACGGCCTTGCGTGAAACGGGGCTGGATCAGAATACGCTGGTCGTGTTTTCGAGCGACCATGGTGATATGGATGCCTCCCACCGGTTAGAACATAAGTCTGTGTTTTACGAGGAAGCGGTCAGAGTGCCGCTGATTGTCAGTTGGAAGGGCGTTACCAAACCGGGGTTGGTGGACCGCACGCATCTGGTTTCCACGGGTCAGGATCTGATTCCAACCCTCTGTGACTTTGCCGGTTTGTCTGCGCCGTCGTCCCTCAAAGGGCGCAGTCTTCGTGAACTGGCAGAGGGTCGTACTCCTCCGTCGTGGCGGGACACGGTGGTGGTGGAAAACGGGAGCAGCCGGATGGTGCGCTCTGCGCGTTATAAGTATGTTGTTTATGCTTCGGGAGCGCACCGGGAACAACTGATCGATCTGGTTACCGATCCCGGTGAAATGAAAAATCTGGCACTTGATCCGCTGGCTGCTCCGGTGTTGGACGAACACCGCCGCTTGCTACGGGAGTGGTATCAGCAGAACGGAGAAATTCTTGATTCGAAATACGTGGTTAACTGGAAAGGATTGAAATGAACAAGATATCATTTCACCCTCGCCGCGTTGCTGCTGATTCCGCTGGCGGCATGTCGATTCTGCTCGGGCCGGTAACTTTGAATACAATGTCTCCGACTAACATCAACCCCTAAAAAGGATCTTCATGAAAAAACAATTCACCATCACCTCACTGAGCCTCTTCGGAATGAGCGCGTCGCTCCTTGCCGACAAAGCGCCTAACTTTGTTGTCATCTTAAGTGACGATCATGCGTATCGCGCAATCGGCTACCAAAACCCGGTTGTGAAAACTCCCAACATGGATTGGCTGGCAGCGGAAGGGGTTCGCTTTGATCGCGCTTTCACGGCCTCGCCGATCTGCGCCGCCAGCCGGGCCAGTATTTACAGCGGTGTGTTTCCGCAACAGCACGGTACGGTGGGGTTATCCAGCGGCGGATTCAAAAAGAGCGTGGTCGAAGAAAAGCGGTTTGCCACGCTGCCGGCTATCCTCGAAAAAGCCGGCTACCACACCGCGCTCTACGGGAAATCCCATCTGGGAGAACCGACCACGTTCGGCTTTGCGGAAGGCCGTGAGATCGGCGATGTGAATGACGAAGAGACATTTGCCGAGGCGGATAACTTTCTGGCACGTGAGGCGAAATCGAATCGTCCGTTTCTGCTTTGGCTGACGCCGCGCAATCCGCATCTGCCGCTGTCCGCGCCGCAGCGCTTCAAAGACATTTATAAGGATGCTGTGATCCATCTTGATCCCAACTGGTGCGAGTCTCCTTTAATGGAGAGTTTCGTCAACCAGGGGCCGGCTGGTGCTATTTTATTTCGCGACTGCAAAAATTCAATTTATCCGAAAGCGCCTGCCGGGTTAACCGCCGGCCCGCCGCGCTCAGAAGCGAATATGAAAGAAGTGATCAAAGCCTATTACGGCGATGTGAGCTGTCTCGACGAACAGATCGGACATCTGATTGAGCAGCTCAAAGTCAACGGTCTCTACGAAAACACGGTCATTATTTACTTCGCCGACAACGGCTACAACCTCGGCAACCACGGTCTGGGCAACAAAGTCACCATGCACGAAGAGTCGGTGCGTGTGCCGATGTTTATTCATTCGCCGCTGTTGCCAGTCAAAAAAGCCAAGAGCGATGCGCTGGTTTCATCTCTCGATGTTTATCCGACCATTCTCGATCTGGCCGGTATCCCTGCGCCGACCCATCTTATGGGCAAATCGTTCCGTCCCATTCTCAAGAATCCGTCTGCTGTGGTGCGTGATTACGTGGTCAGCGAATGTGTTGGTCCGCCCGAAACCCGTCTCGGCACCGGCCACCGCATGGTGCGCACTGATCGGTATAAATACATTCTGTCCAGCTCGAACGAGGAAGCATTTTTTGATTTGCACAAAGATCCTTACGAGCAGAACAACCTGATCGGCAATCCTGAACTGAAGGGCGAGATTGAGAATCACCGCAGGATGCTTCGCGACTGGATGACCAGCGTCGGGGAAAAACGGCTCACGATGGATGAAATAAAAGCCGCCGCAGCGAAGAAGAAGTCCGGCAAGACCAAAGAGCAGCCGGAAGCTGGCGAATAGCTTTTTAAACTCGAAGATAAGGAGTGTTTGGCATGAAGCGAATAATTGTTGCTGCAGTGATTGCTTGTGCTTTGGCCGGACGAATCCGTGCCGATGACGAATTGGCGAAAAACTTTGTAGCGCCGCCGGCATCGGCGCGTCCGTGGGTGTACTGGTTTCCCTTGAGCGGCAATTTGACCAAGGAAGGAATTACGGCGGATTTCGAAGCGATGGCGCGTGTGGAGATCGGTGGAGTGCTTTACATGGAGGTGAACCAAGGTGCGCCCACAGGGGCGGCAGACTTCGCCGGGCCGTTGTGGATGGAAATGTTCAGCCATGCCTGCCGTGAAGCGAAGCGGCTCGGCCTGGAGATCAACATGAATAACGACGCCGGCTGGAACGGCAGCGGCGGCCCGTGGATCACGCCGGAAATGTCTATGCAAAGAGTGGTGTGGAGCGAAGTCGTTGTGAACCGTACGAATACCGCACCGGTGGTGTTGCCGCAGCCCAAGGCGGAAAAAGATTTCTACCGGGACATCGCGGTGCTGGCGATGCCCGCGCCGACGGTGGACAGCCGCGTGGCCGATATTGAGAGCAAGGCTTCATCTAAATCCAGACAGATTCAAAATATTGCGCCACTTGCCGCCGACTTTAAAGAGACCGAGGCCGGTGCCGTCATTCCGTGCAATCAGGTGATCGACCTGACTTCCAAGATGGATCGCGATGGGAAACTCAATTGGACTCCGCCCCCCGGCAACTGGCTGGTCATGCGTTTCGGCCATACCACCACCGGCAAGGAAAACCACCCGGCCCCGGCTTCCGGCATGGGCCTCGAATGCGACAAGTTGAGCAAAGCGGCGACCACGCTGCATTTTGAAAATCTGATGGGGAAGATCATCCAGCAAAACAAATCGCTCACCGGGCAGGACAAGGCTTTGGTTGGCGTCCACATTGACAGTTGGGAAAACGGCGCGCAGAACTGGACTCCGCGGATGCGCGAAGAATTCCGGAAACGGCGTGGTTACGACCTGCTGCCGTTCCTGCCCGCGTTCGCCGGACGAATCGTCGGCAGCACGGAAGTCGCCGAACGTTTCCTGTGGGATTTGCGGCAGACGGTTTCCGACATGTTAATCGAAAATTATGCCGGCACCTTCCGGGAATTGGCCCACAAGAACGGGTTGCGCCTGACCATCGAAGCCTACGGCGAACCGGCCGACAACATGGCTTATGCCGGTCAGTGCGATGAACCGATGGGCGAGTTCTGGGCGTGGAAGAAATTCAGCGCGGCAATCAGCTGCACCGAGATGGCTTCCGCCGCGCACACGTATGGCAAGCCGATCATCGGGGCGGAGGCCTTCACTTCAAACAAAGAAGAAAAATGGCTGGGGCATCCCGCGAACGTCAAGGACCTTGGCGACTGGGCGTTTTGCGAAGGCATTAACCGCTTCGTGTTTCATCGCTATGCCGCGCAACCCTGGACCAATGCCGCGCCCGGTATGAGCATGGGGCCGTGGGGGCTTCACTATGAACGCACTCAGACGTGGTGGGAAGAGTCGAAGGCCTGGCACGAATATTTGGCACGTTGTCAAAGCCTCCTACAGCAGGGGTTGTTTGTGGCCGACATCGCCTATCTTGCCCCCGAGGGCGCGCCACGCAAATTTCAGGCACCGCCCGAAGCCGAACTCGCGCCACACATCCGCAGCGGCTATGGCTTCGACGGCTGTTCGGCGGAAGTGGTACTGACCCGCATGAGCGTGAAAGACGGACGGATCGTCCTGCCCGATGGCATGAATTATCGCGCGCTGGTGCTGCCGCCCGTCGAAACGATGACGCCCGCCTTGCTGGCCAAGATACAGCAACTGGCCGCCGCCGGGGCCATGATCGTTGGCCCAGCCAAACCGCCGCACAAGTCACCCAGTCTGGCGGATCTGGGGGCGGGTGATGAAAAGGTCAAAAAAGCCGCCGCCGATCTGTGGGCTTCTGGAAAAATTCTCTCCGGTAAGACAGCGCAAGAGTTTCTGGCGGAACGCGGCGTGCCGCCTGATTTTTCCGCTTCCCCTCTGCTCCGCTACATTCACCGGCGCATCGGCAGCGCGGACGTTTATTTCGTCGCCAATCCGCAGACGAACGATGTCCTGGCGGTTGCCGGTTTCCGCGTCAGTGGCAAACAGCCGGAACTCTGGTGGCCGGACACCGGCCGGATGGAGAGCTCGGTCTCATTTCTGGAAAGCAACGGCGTGACGCATGTGGCTTTGAATCTGGAACCAAGCGGCTCGGTGTTTGTGGTGTTCCGTAAGCCGTCGGCCAGCATTGATCCGATTGTGGAACTGAGACATGAAGGCAAGTTGCAATGGGCGTTGAATCAACTGCCGCAGACGCAACCGGCACCCGCTCTAAAGATCGTCAAAGCCACGTATGGCGTGCCCGGTGATCCGAAACGTACGCGTGATGTGACGCAGAAGTTGCAGAGCCGGATTGACGCCGGTGAACGTCAGATACGAGTCACTGACATGGCGAAGGGTGATGATCCGGCGCTTGGTACGCTGAAAACCCTTACCGTTGAGTACACGGCAGATGGTAAGGCATTCACCGCCTCCGGGAAAGATAAGGAAGTAATCACGCTGAATAACCCCGGCGGCGCGCAGTCCGGCTTTGCGGCCTCGTCGGCTGACATTCGCAGTGAAACCGGCAAGGATATTTCTCTTTTGGCCCGTCAGCCGGGACGTTACGAGCTACAAACCGCCAGCGGAAAAACCAGAACGGTGATGGTGTCGGCTTTGCCGCCGGTTCAGGAATTTTCCGGTCCGTGGGAAGTCAGCTTCGACCCGAAGTGGGGCTCGTTCGACTCCGCTCAGGGCAGGCCGCCCGGCATGTTTGTTTTTGAAAAGCTCGAAGATTGGAGTAAACGTCCCGAAGAAGGTATTCGCCATTATTCCGGCACGGCGACGTATCGTAAGACGTTCCAATCCGCAATCCGCAATCCGCAATCTAAAATATTCTTGGATCTCGGCAATGTTGCGGTGATGGCTGAAGTGAAGTTGAACGGCAAAGACCTCGGCATTCTATGGAAACCGCCGTTTCGCGTGGACATCACCGACGCGATCAAAGCGGGCGGCAACACACTGGAAGTAAAGGTGGTCAACCTCTGGATCAACCGCATGATCGGCGACGAACAGCTGCCCGAAGATTCTAAACGCACCTCCAAGGGCACGCTGGAAGAATGGCCGCAATGGTTGAACGAAGGCAAACCCAGTCCGAGCGGACGGTTCACATTTACGAGCTGGCGGCTGTGGAAGAAAGATGACGCATTGGCGGAGTCCGGCCTGCTCGGGCCGGTAACGGTGCAGACGGCGGTAAAAATTGACATCAAACCCTGAACGAAAGATACCTTGATGAAAAAGTCTATCTGGATGATGGTTGCGCTGTGTTTCGGTTTATTGGCCGTTCAAATCCGCGCTGACGAACTGGACAGAAATTTTTCGTTACCGCCGGATTCGGCCAAGCCGTGGGTTTACTGGTTCTGGATGAACGGTAATGTGACCAGGGAAGGTATCACGGCGGATTTGGAAGCGATGCGGCGGGTAGGCATTGGCGGGGCGCTCATCATGAATGTGAGCAACGGTATTCTTCCGGGCCCGGTCGAATTCATGACCGATAAGTGGCGGGAAATGTTCGCCTTTGCGGTCGGCGAGGCAGCCCGCCTGGGTTTGCAAATCAACATGAACAACGATGACGGCTGGACCGGCAGCGGCGGACCGTGGGTTACGCCGGAGCAGAGCATGCAGGTGCTTACCTGGAGCGAAACCCGGATCGAGGGACCGCAGGTATTTGACAAACCTCTTCCACAGCCGCCGACAAGGAAGGTAAAAGGGTTCGGCCTTGGTACCGAAAAGGCTGTGGCGAAGTATGATGAAATCGGGTCATTCTACCGCGACATCGCAGTTTATGCCTTTCCATCAAGCGGGCCGAAGATGCGCGACCTTTCGCCTGCGCTTACTTCCAGCAGTCCTAAAGCTAATCTATCTGCACTTATGGATGGAGATCTGGATACCGGCATCCAATTGCCTTCGACCACCAATTCTCTGCAGTTTGTTCAGACAGAATTTTCTAAGCCATTCACAGCCAGATCGCTGACTATTTTTACGGGATCCGGCCGGCAGAATCATGGCGGATATCTTGAAGTGTCGGATGACGGCAAGAGCTTCCGGTTAGTGCGCAAATTTCAGATTCCAGTAAACGGCGTCAATGCCAGTATTCTAAGTGCCGGTTTTCCGGCCGCCACCGCCCGCTATTTTCGCGTTGTCATTGACCGGCCTGTTGCCAATGGCGGCGGTATAGCCTTTCAGGAACTGGAGCTTTCTCCGGATGTCCGCATAGATAACTGGTCCGGAAAGGCCGGATACTCGCGAGTTGACGGACTGGAGCCCGTTGTGAGCGGGTCGCTTACCAATGAGACGGCGGTCCGGCAGGATGCCATTATCGACCTGACCGACAAGCTCGATGCGGACGGACATCTGCGCTGGAATGCGCCTGCGGGCAGTTGGACGATTCTGCGTTTGGGCCACACATCGACCGGTAAAATGAATCATCCTGCTACACCCGGCGGAACCGGATTGGAGTGTGACAAGCTGAGCAAAGAGGCCATTGGAAAATATTTCGAAGGGTTTTTAGGAAAGGTGATCGCCGATGTCGGTCCGCTGGCTGGAAAAGCACTCTCTTCTACACATATCGACAGCTGGGAAGTCAGCAGTCAAAACTGGACACCGAAATTCCGTGAAGAATTTAAGAAACGTCGCGGGTATGACCCAATGCCTTACGTTCCGGCTATGATCGGTGTACCGGTCGGTAGTTTTGAAGTTTCGGAACGGTTTCTCTGGGATGTGCGCCGCACGCTGGCCGACCTTATTGCAGACAACTATGTCGGGCAGTTGCGCACGCTGGCGCATAATCGTGGGATGGAGCTGTCGGTTGAAGCGTACGGGAACGGCAATTTCGATAATCTGCAATGCGCCGCCCGGGCTGATATTTCTATGGCTGAATTCTGGACCGGACATCCGGAGCACGCGGAGCGCGGCAAACCCGCCGCATCGACTGCACATCAGCTTGGCCAGTCGATTGTCGGTGCCGAAGCGTTTACCGCCAATCCGGAGTTCGGAAAATGGCAGAACTATCCGGGGTCGCTCAAGGTGCTGGGAGATTCCGCCTTCTGCTCGGGAATCAATCGCTTCGTATTTCATCGCTGGGCGATGCAGCCCTGGCTGGATCGGTGGCCGGGCATGACGTTCGGACCGCATGGAATTCATTTTGAGCGGACTGTTACCTGGTTCGAACAAAGCCGTGCATGGCTTGCGTATCTGGCCCGCTGTCAGTATCTGCTCCAGCAGGGGCGTTTCGTGGCCGATATCTGCTATTTGCGCGACGAACACGCCCCGCAGGCATTTCCGGCGACGGCCGGTCTCAAACCGGCGCTGCCGCCGGGACGCGATTACGACGGATGTAGCGCGGAAATGATCCAGAAGATGAGCGTAAACAACGGGCGGCTCGTTCTTCCTTCAGGGATGAGTTACAGGCTTCTCGTCTTGCCGGAAAGCCGGTTCATGACGCCGCAACTTCTACGGAAAATTCGCGAGCTGGTACTCGCCGGTGCGCAGGTTGCGGGGACGAAGCCGGAAAAATCACCCAGCCTGGAAAATTTTCCTGCCTGTGATGACGAAGTCCGCCGTTTGGCTGATGAACTTTGGGGTGCCGGTGCCGGCGATGTTCCCGCGCCGGAAGGAAGGGTTGTCGGCAAAGGACGTGTTTATTGCGGACAGCCGCTGGAAAAGATTCTTTTTTCTTTGGGATCGTTGCCGGACGTCGAATGGAAAATGGAGGACAGCCCGAACAGTTCTTCGTGGATTCATCGCCGTACTTCTGATGCAGATATTTATTTTGTCGCGAATCGCCTGGATCATGCAGTTTCAATGGATGCGATTTTCCGGGTCTCCGGCAAGCTTCCCGAATTATGGCATCCGGATACCGGTGAGATGGAGCCGATTGCTGTTTGGCATAAGACCGCGGATGGCCGCACCATGATTCCTTTGCGGCTGGATCAGTCCGGTTCGGTATTTATCGTTTTCCGGAAGGCGGCGGCCGGGGTTGATCCAATTGTGAAAATCATGCGGAATGGCGAAGCTCTGGAGCAGGGCGCTGTTCCGGGAAAACTGGTCATTTGCAAAGCGACTTATGGGGCGCTGGACGATCCGTCCCGCACACTGGATGTCACCCGGCAACTCGTCGTTCGGGCCAAGGATGGCAAGTTGGCACTTCAGGTCAGGTGCGATTTCGGGAAAGGTGATCCCGCCCCGAAAGTCAAAAAGACGCTGCGGGTGGAATATACTTACGACGGAATTGCGGCGGTTGTCAGCGGAATGGATAACGATTATATATCGTTGCCGGGATACGTTCCGCTTACCAGCATGAAGGCCGAGGTCAAGGGAACGGATAAAGGGCCGGTAATCTTGGCGTGGGAACCCGGTCAATATGAGTTAACAACCGCATCTGGACGGAAATCGGTTTGTAATGCGCGAGCGGTGCCTGCGCCGCTGGAAGTCGCTGGTCCGTGGGTTTTACAGTTTCCTCCCAAGTGGGGAGCGCCGCCTGAAGTCACTCTCGATAAGCTGATTTCCTGGACAGAACATGCTGACGCCGGTGTGAAATATTTTTCCGGTACCGCCGTCTATCGCAAGACGATTGAACTTTCAGCCGACCGGGTAGGCGCAGACAAAGCACTGTATTTAGATCTTGGGGACGTCAAAGTGCTGGCGGAAGTTATTCTTAATGGCCGCAATCTGGGGATTCTGTGGAAAGCTCCTTTCCGTATCGAGATTAGTGATTGGGTGAAGCCCGGCGCGAACGAGCTCGAAATCCGCGTCACGAATCTTTGGCCGAACCGGCTAATCGGCGACGAGAAAAAACCGCCTTACCTCAAATTTTCGCCGGGCGGTTCTCCGGCAGAATGGCCCGACTGGGTGGTGAACGGTGCTTCTGTTCCAAATACTGGACGCTTCACCTTCACGACGTGGCATCATTATTCGAAGGACTCGCCGCTGCTGGAGTCTGGCCTGCTCGGTCCGGTGACGTTGCAGACGGCGACAAAATTTGACATCAAACCTTGAGTGAAGGAGACGCCTGAGATGAAAGTAAATATGAAGAATTATATATTGATGATGGTCGTGCTGTGTTGCGGCTTGCTGACCAATGCGCAGGTGCCGAAAGACACTGCACCGAATCTGGAGCAGCTTTTTGCTCACCCGTCGGCGGAAGCGAGGCCGTGGGTTTACTGGTTCTGGATGGACGGCAATGTCACCAAAGAAGGCATCACCGCTGATCTGGAAGCGATGAACCGGATCGGAGTCGGCGGCGCGCTGATGATGGGTGTCGGGTTAGGTACTCCGCCGGGCGATGTGGATTTTAATTCACCTCTTTATCGTGAAAATTATGCTCACGCGGCCAAAGAATGCGTTCGGCTCGGGATGAAGCTGGTGCTTCACCAGTGTGACGGCTGGGCGACGGCGGGCGGACCTTGGATTACGCCGGATCGTTCGATGAAGATGTTTGTATGGACGACTAAAGAAGTCGACGGACCCGTAGCCGGGCCGATTAAACTCGAACAGCCGCTGACAAAAGAAAATTTTTATGAAGAGGTTTCTTTACTGGCTGTACCGCAGGCTCCCAAAGCGGCCATGACTGCTCCGGTTGCGACGGTAGATGGTAAGCCCGCCCCGGCGCTGACCGATGGAAGTTATGAAAAGGGGCAGAAGATCGGAAAACAGACCGAACTGCATTTTGATGCTCCGCGCACGGTCAGTACGCTGATGTTCCTGTTGCCGAATTATAAGCACGGCATGGGACCTAATACGCCTGCGACCATTCAGATTTCGGCGGATGGCGAATCGTTCCGGCAGGTCGCGATGATTGATCTTGGTGCCAGTCTTGAAGGGAGAGATCAGGAGTCGATGACCGTTTCGTTTGCACCTGAAAAGGCTAAGGCTGTTCGTATTCTGATTAATAATCCGCCACCGGGTGAAGTGGGTGAAATCGAGGTGCTGGCTGAACCGCGCGTTAATTTGTGGGAAGTGAAGTCCGGCTGGGCCCGCAAGCGGGAGCATGGTGCTGAAACCAAATGGCTGGATGATGCTCCGGCTCCTTTGAATATGGTCGGGATTGATCCGAACAAGATTATCGATCTGAGCGGTAAAATTTCTGCGGACGGTACGCTGGATTGGGTTCCGCCTGCCGGGCGCTGGCTGATTGTACGCGCCGGGATGACCAGTACCGCGAAGCATGTTGCGCCGCGTACGCATGCCGGAGAAGGGCTTGAGGCGGACAAGATGAGCGGCGAAGCGATCCGTTTTCATTTCGACTCATTCGCCAAAGGGATGATTGCTGAAAACAATGTCGCGTCCGGCAATCCGATCTACTCGGTTCATACCGACAGCTGGGAGTCGAACATTCATACGTGGAGCACCAGCTTCCGGCAGGAATTTGAAAAACGCCGAGGCTATTCCATGACGAAGTGGCTGCCGGTGCTGACTTCCGGACTGGTAATCGGCAGTGCGGAGGAGTCCGAGCGGTTCCTTTGGGATGTGCGCCGCACCATAGCTGATCTGATCCGCGACAATTTTTACGGCGCGATGCGCGAAAAATGTCATGAGAACGGCGTGCTGTTTCAGAGTGAAGCCGCCGGTCGACAGATGTTCATGTACGATCCGATCAACTATAAGAGCCGGGCCGATATTCCGGTCGGCGAGTTCTGGATGCCGAATGCGGTCCGCTTCGATTGCAGAGTTGCTGCATCAGTCGCGCATATTTACAACAAACCGATTGCCGCTGCGGAGTCCTTCACGGACGGGCAGGGCGGATTCGAGGATGATCCGTTTGCGCTGAAAGTGCTGGGCGACCGCGCTTTCTGTACCGGTATCAACCGCTACATCATTCACCGCTACTGCATGCAGCCGTTCAACAACGTTGAGCCGGGCCTGACGTTTGGTCCGTACGGAATCAACTTCGAGCGCACCCAGACGTGGTGGGAAAACGGCGGCAAGGCGTGGGTTGAATATGTCACCCGCTGTCAGTCGCTTCTGCAATCCGGCAAGTTTGCTGCCGATGTGATTCATTATATCGGCGACGACGCGCCGAATTCCCTTGGTCACCGCGAAGACGCCTGGAATCCAATTCCGGCGGGCTATGACTTTGATGGATGCAATCTGGAAATCCTTAAGCAACTTTCCGTCGACAAAAACGGGAATCTCGTTTTGCCGCACGGCATGAGCTACCGCGTTCTGCTGTTGCCGAGCCGCGGACACATGACGCTTGAAGCACTTCAGAAAATTGAGGCGCTGGTCAAAGATGGGGCCACAGCAGTGGGGCCGAAACCGTTGCGCACACCGGGTCTGAAAGATGCGGCGAAAAATGATGCGGCTCTGCGTGAAATCACCGGACGGGTCTGGGGCAAGATCGATGGCAAAACGGCAACGGAAAACCGCTGCGGCAAAGGGCGTATGATTTACGGCCCTTCGCTGGAAACGGTTCTGGCGGGAATTGCTCCGGCGGATTTCGATTATTCAACCGACAAAAAAGATTCCACCTTGCGCTATATCCACCGCAAAACTGATAAAGCCGATTTTTACTTTGTTGCCAGTGACAACAACGGAAGTGCTCTTGATGCGATCACCCGTTTCCGTGTGACCGGCAAAGCGCCCGAACTGTGGGATGCCTCCACCGGCAAAATCAAAAAAGTAAATGTCTGGCGTACTGTGAACGGCGTTACCGAGCTGCCGATTCATTTTGATCCGGCCGGATCGTGGTTTGTGGTCTTCCGTGAAGTGGCGCAACCGCCTGCCGGATTAAATGCCGGATTATTCACGCTGGGCGGAGCCGAACAGCCAGTGATTGAAACCAACGCAACGGACAATTTCACCATGGCTCTTTGGCTGAAGAGTGATGCACCGCTCGAACTGTCACAAGCCGTGGGGCGCAGCATTAAACCTGCCGGACAGAACTATGCTGTCTATCCCGCGCCCGGCCATGAAGTCTGGCAGGAAAAAGACACCGGAATCGGCATCTCGGCCGGAGCCAAAGGATTAATGGTGCTTGGCCACGGAGCCCGCTACTTTGCGCCTTTGATTACCTGGTCCGGAAAGCTGAGCGAATGGACGCATATCGCGGTGGCGGCGAAAAACGGCGCGCTCACTCTCTACGTGAACGGTGCGGCGGCGCAGACCGCGCCGTCGCCGGGCCGTCCGCTGCATCCGTCGATCGGCGTCGAACACCGTCGCGGTAAGCTTGCGTTCAGCGGTCAAACCGCCGGACTTTTCCAAACCTCGGAAATTCTCGATGCGTCGTCGGTGCGCGCGCTCATGCAGCGAACCTCGCCGAATGGCGAAACCGTTCCTTCCGGCGTCGAAATAGCCGGGCCGTGGACGGTTTCGTTTCCGCCCGGAAAACAGGCTCCGGACAGCATCAAGCTGCCGAAACTTGTTTCGTGGACGGAATCTGAGGACGACGGAGTGAAATATTTTTCCGGCACGGCAACTTATCGCACGGAGTTTGATTGGAAACCTAAAGCCGGTGAAACGGTCTTAAGCCTTGGAGCGGTGAAGAATGTAGCCGAGGTTTCATTAAACGGTAAGAGCCTCGGCACGCTTTGGAAGCCGCCGTATCAAGTAGACGTGACCGGTGTGCTGAAGCCGGGGAAAAACCAGCTTGAGATCAAGGTAACCAATCTTTGGCCGAACCGGCTGATCGGTGACGAAAAGCTTCATCCCGATCCGGCACTTGATTACAGCAAGCAATGTCCGCCGTGGGCCGCTGGCGGCCCGTTAAAGACCATTCCGAAGTGGGTTAAGTCTGGCGGGACAAGTCCGGCTGGCCGTACGACGTTCCTGCTTTGGAAATTCTACGGCGGCAAAGAGCCGCTGCTGGAGTCCGGACTGCTCGGCCCGGTAACTTTATCCGCTGAATAGATATTTCGGCGGCCCGCGGGCGCAGTTAGTTCGCTTATTGAATTTGATAATCAAGGGCTCGCTCCCGAAGATTGTTGACGGTACTGTTGCCGAGAAAACGGTACCGTCGCACTCGGGAGTGGGGCTTCTGTTTGCAGATGTACCGGTGCCGAACCAGGGAAATAAACAAGGGGGCCGGATGATGAAACAGGTAATCACTGTCACTGCAATAATCTGCGCACTGGTTTGTTTGGCCGGCGCGGCCGATCTGGAAAAAGGGTTTATCACACCGCCCGATTCAGCCAAGCCGCATACGTGGTGGCATTGGATGAACGGCAATATTACCAAAGAAGGTATCACTGCCGATTTGGAAGCTATGCGTCGCGTCGGCATCGGCGGTGCGCAGATTTTCAGCGTGGGCTGCGGCATAAATCCCGGCCCGGTAAATTTCATGACGCCGGAATGGCGTGAGATGATGAAGCATGCGGCAAAAGAAGCCGACCGGGTCGGTGTGGAGCTTTGTCTCCACAACTGTGCAGGCTGGTCGAGCAGCGGCGGTCCTTGGAACACGCCGGAAAACGCGATGCAGCAAATTGTCACCAGCGAAACCAGCATCAAAGGCCCTGCGCATTTTTCAGGCGCACTGCCGCAGCCGCCGACCAAACTTGATTGCTACCGCGACATCGAGGTGCTGGCGTTTCCGACGCCGGACGGCGAAGACGTAACGATGCAAGCCTTGTCGCCAAGGGTGACCTCAAGTGTACCAAATTTTAGTGGAGCCGGTCTGATTGACGGCAAGACAGATAAATCGGCTGTTCTTCCGTTGCCGTCAGCTGGCAAAACGCCGTTCATTCAGTTCGAATTTCCTCAGCCTTTCACAGCCCGGTCTTGTCTGGTTACGCTTGGTGCGGACGCCAGAAGTTCGCGGGGTGCCGTTCAAGTTTCCGACGATGGCCAGAATTTCAAAGATGTGCAGCCGTTCTCTTTTCCCCGTAATGGCGGCAGCGACACCGCATCCATTTCGCTAGGAACCGATCCGGCTCCCGCAAAATTTTACCGCGTTAAGTTCACGGCCGGCGGATTGAACGCCAAGCAGATAAATGTCGCGGAAGTTTCGTTCAGCTCCTGCCTGCGCACCGACGATGTGTATGCAAAGAGCGGCATGAATATGGGATATCTGAACAGAACGCCGCCGCCTGCAGAAGCTTCGGTTCTACCGGGTCTCGCTGTGAATCGTAAAGAAATTATCAATCTCACCGGCCAAATGAAGCCGGATGGACAGCTCGACTGGGATGTGCCGACAGGACAATGGACGATCCTGCGCATCGGCTACACGCCAACCGGACGGGAAAATCATCCGGCACCCGAGGGCGGTCTCGGTCTGGAGTGCGACAAGTTGAGTGCAGAGGCTTTGGATGCGCATTGGAACGGCTTTGTGCAGAAAGTCGTGGATGACTTAGGTCCGCTGGCGGGAAAAGGGAAAGCCTTCAACAATGTGCTGATCGACAGCTACGAAGTCGGCGGACAGAACTGGACGCCAAAATTCCGCGAGGAATTTCAGCAGCGGCGCGGCTACGATCCGTTGCCGTGGCTCGTCACCGTGACCGGACGTGTGGTGGATAATCCGGATGTTTCAGAACGCTTTCTGGGGGATATGCGGCGCACGATAGCCGATCTGTTTGCTGAAAAATATTACGGCCGGTTCAAGGAACTCTGCAACCAGCGCGGTCTCATGGCGTCTATCGAACCGTACAACGGCCCCTATGAATCGCTGCAATCCGGGAAGCCGGCGGATATTCCGATGGGCGAATTCTGGGTCGGGCAAAAACCGCATTTTTCTGTAAAACTCGCCGCGACCGTCGGTCACATTTACGGAAAACCCATCATCGGAGCGGAATCGTTCACCGCCGCACCCAGCAAGGAGCACGGCCGCTGGCTGGACGACCCCTACGCGTTTAAGGCGGCCGGCGACCTGGCCTTCAGTCTGGGCATCAACCGTTACATTTTCCACCGCTACGCCTTGCAACCGTGGACCAACCGCATACCCGGCATGACGATGGGTCAGTGGGGATCGCACTTCGATCGCACCTGCACATGGTGGGAACAAGGCAGTGCCTGGATGAAATACATCGCCCGCAGCCAGTTCATGCTCCAGCAAGGACTCTTTGTGGCCGATGCCGCCGCGTTCTGCGGTGAAACCGCGCCGGTGCAAATGCCGGAAATAAATCCCGCATTGCCGCCGGGCTATGACTACGACGGCATCAACGCGGATGTGCTGCTGAACCAAGCTTCCGTCAAGGACGGCGTTCTCACGCTGAAAAGCGGTATGCGTTACCGCGTGCTGTCTTTGTTTCCGCAGAATCGCACGATGACACCGCAACTGCTGCGCAAACTGCGAGGCTTCGTCGCTGACGGACTGACGCTCGTCGGCCCGCCGCCGGAAAAATCGCCGGGGCTCGCTGGCTATCCGAAGTACGATGCGGAAGTAAAAGCGCTCGTCGCCGAGCTATGGGGCGATTGCGACGGCAAAACCATCACCGAACATCCGTTCGGTAAAGGCAGAATCTTTTGGGGGCAAACGATGGCGCAGGTTTTTGCCTCGCTGAAAGTGTCCCCTGATTTTTCGTTTACGACGAATAACGGTTCGCAACTGGTTTACATCCACCGCCTTGATGGCGCGGCGGATATTTATTTTGTTGCCAACCAGCGCGACCAGTTTGATTCCGCCGACTGCACCTTCCGCGTCAGCGGTAAGGTGCCGGAATTCTGGTATCCCGACACTGGACGCATCGAACCGGCGCCGGTGTGGCGCGAAGAAAACGGACGGATTACGGTGCCGCTGAATTTCGATCCGGCCGGTTCGGTCTTCGTCGTCTTCCGCAAAAAAGCGGACAGCGGTGACCATATCGTTTCAGCCGCATTTCCATCCCCGCTCAAGTCCGATACGTTACAGATACAGCGCGCCCGGTATGAAACGCTGGACGGAACACAAGGCGCGGACGTAACCGCCGTGCTCGCCGGCAAAGTCCACGGCGGCGCGATTAAAATCACGGTCGACAAAAAATCGCTGGGCATTGATCCGATGATCGGGCGCAAAAAACAGCTCCGTGTGGAATATATATTGAACGGCCAGCCGGCAGAAAAAATCATTCCGGAAAACGCGGCGTTTGAAGCCGGCCGGCCCGCCGTTGCGGCAGACACCGAACTGAAAATACAAAGCGCCCGGTACGAATCGCTGGACGGAAAACAAGGTGCAGATGTAACAACTCTGCTCACCGGCCAGATCCGCGACAACCAGTTAAAGATCAAGGTCGATAATAAGACCCTGGGCGGCGATCCCGCGCTCAATCAAAAGAAACAGCTCCGCGTGAAATACACGCTGAACGGTCGGCCAGTGGAAAATATCGCGGCGGAAAACAGCGTCTTCGAACCCGTCCTGTTAATCGCCGTCAGCGAACCGGATCTCAAACTGAGCGCTGATATAAGCGGTCAGGTGAAACTCTGCGCCGCAGCGCCGGGTACCGCGGAATTAAAGACGGCCTCCGGAAAAATTATGAAGATGGAGGCGCTCGACGTGCCGAAGCCGGTTGAACTGTCTGGTCTGTGGGAATTGAGATTCCAGCCGAACCGGGGCGCGCCGGCACAAGTCAGTCTGCCGAAACTCATCTCGTGGGCGGAACACGCCGACAGCGGTGTGAAGTATTTTTCCGGCACGGCCACCTATGTCAAAGAGGTGGATATTCCGGCGGAAATGATCGGTACCGGACATTCGCTCTGGCTGAATCTGGGCCAGGTGAAAAACCTCGCTGAAGTTTCCGTGAACGGAAAACCGCTGGGTATTTTGTGGAAGCCGCCGTTCCGCGTGAATATCACCGGTGCAGCCAAGCTCGGTAAAAATAAACTCGAAATCAAAGTTACTAACCTTTGGCCAAACCGGCTGATCGGTGATGAGCAACTGCCCGAAGACTGCGAGTGGGGAAGTAATCTCACGCTGAAACAATGGCCGCAGTGGTTACTGGACGGCAAGCCGAGTCCGACAGGACGGCTGACCTTCACAACGTGGCATCACTGGAAGAAAGATGAAGCGCTGCTGCCTTCCGGACTGCTCGGTCCGGTGACATTAAATACGGTGACCGAGGTTGATGTAAAACCCTAAGCGCAAAGTCACCGGTACGGCCTTCACCTGAAGAACACTTCACGATGAGCGCGAGGGCGTTTCGGAAGCACGCCATTCAAGCGGAGTTTTTCCTGTGTTGAGTTTGAAGGTTTTGAAAAAATGTTTTTCGCTGCCAAATCCTGCCGCACCCGATATGCAGGTTGCTTTGTACGGCGTGCCGACCAGCAGTTCTTTGGCGCGGGCAATTTTGATTTGTGTCAGGTAGCTGTTCGCCGGCATGTGGAGTTGCTTTAAGCAGGCTTTTCTTAACGTGTCCGGGCAGACATTCAGCTCAGCCGCAATGCTTGCGATAGAGAGCTGCTGGTAATCTCTTTGCTCCGCAATCAGTTTGATGAGTTCCGGATAGGACGGTTTTTGTTTCCGGACTGACTGCCGGTTGGTCTGATGAATGAGATCGCCAATGCCGAAGATCCGGGAGAGGAAGAAGCAGGGGTTATTTCGGTTTTCCATGCCGGCCTTAATGATCTGGTTCATCAGCGTTCGAATCTGAACCGGAGCATTTCTTGCCACCCGCTTTTTAGGTGCGAGGCCGATAGTTGTAAAAAAATCTTTCGAGCCGCTTCCGTCGAAAGAAACAAATTGGTAGTGGAAAGAATCTCCGTGCAGTAGAAACGGATCGTTCGGAAATATGGCCATAAAATCTCCGCGGTGAAGCGTATACGTTTCTTTGGCGCTGTACCGAAGTTCCAGTACTCCATCGGTGATATAGTTAAAACCGTAATACACGGGATGCTTTCTGCCGGGCAGGCAGGTTTTCCGGCTCAGCACCGAGGCGTTCTTAAATACGATACCGTTTTTGCCAATATTCTTCATTTATTCTGGATAGTGATACTTTATACGGTTCCAGTCACTGTTTTTCAGTGGTTCGTGACTTCGTTTTCGAGGAATGTGTCTACTATCTGGCGACAGCAACGCGCTGGTAGCAAATAAAAGGGAGAGGTTATGTACAAATTTTTTTCGAGAATAGTGATTGGTCTCTGGTCGGTGTCCTTAATCCTTGCCCATGCGGCCGAAAACGCAGCTCCGGCATTAGAAAACGGGTTTCTCAATCCGCCGGTGCAGGCGCGTCCGATGGTTTACTGGGATTGGATCACCGGTAATATCAACCGCGCGGCGATTACCCGCGATCTGGAGCACATGAAACGCGTCGGCCTCGGCGGCGGACTGCTGTTCGATGTGCCGCCACTCAACAGCGCGAACGGTTATGCCGCCTGTCCGCCAGATGGGCCTGTAGATTTTATGAGCAATGAGTGGCTCGATCTCGTCAACTTCGCCGCCGAAGAATCGTACCGGCTCGGACTAGATTTCGGTGTCGTGCTTTGTGCTGGCTGGAATACTGGCGGTCCGTGGATAAAGCCCAAGGACAACAACCAGCTTGTTGATTCCTCTTTGTTACGCATCTCCGGGCTGCAAACAAACGCCGTTGTACTGCCGGCTCCTTCAACCGACCCGGACTATGTTGACACCGCCGTGCTGGCCTGGCCGACCCCGGCCAATGAATCGCATTTGATGAAGGAGCATCCACCGGCGATCATGGTGAACGGAAAGCCGAGCAACGACCGTTTGATCGGCACAATGATGGACGGCGACCGTGGAACAGGAGCCGCTATTCCTGCGCCCAAAAAGAATTCTCCGGCTGTGGTCGAATTCGTTTTCCCCGAACCGGTCACCGTGGACCGGTTTTACGCCCAGGAAGACCCGCGATTCGGAATCACGGCGGGCCGGATTGAAGTAGAAGTAGACGGTTCTTTCAAAAAGCTCGCGGATTTGAAAAGCAACGGTGCTACTCCCATTGCCGAGAATTTTCCGCCAGTTACCGCTAAAAACTTCCGGCTGGTTATCACCGAGGTTCCCAAGCTTGCCAATCTACGAAACACTCTGCGCCTGTTTGAAGTGGAGTTTGTTGAGCCTGACAAGTGGTCGGCGTCCGAGCCGGGAATCCGCAACTGGGCATTGAAAACAGCAACTGTTACGGCCTTGGGGAGAAAACGGGGGGAAGTCCTATTGCCCAAGGATCACCTGCTACCGACTGTTGATACAGGACGCGCTTCGGCCATCGCGCCGGAATCTGTTCTGGATCTCACCGCTAGACTCGGCGCGGACGGTAAGCTGGCTTGGGATGTCCCGGAAGGAAACTGGACGATCATGCGGTTCGGTATGGCGCCGACTCACTCACACACCTACAACACCAATGGACGTAAAGGTAACGAGGACGCATTGGAATCGGATAAAATGAGCGCTGATGCAACCCGGCTCCATTACAAAAAAATGGCAGGTGCAATCTTTGACCATCTCTCACCGGAGGGGCGAAAAGGCCTCAGCTATTTTGAGGTGGACAGCTGGGAAGGCGAAGAGAATTTGTGGACCGCCGGATTCCTCGAAGAGTTCAAGAAACGCCGCGGCTACGACCTCACGCCCTACCTGCCGGTGTTCGAGGGCAAGATCGTCGGCGACGGCGCTACCGCCGACCGCGTGCTATGGGATTACCGCCGCACCATCGGCGACCTTAACATCGCAAACCATTTCAAGACACTCACCGACTTGTGTCACAAAGACGGGGTCAAGCTCTGCGCAGAATCCGGCCACGGGTTCCAGGCTAACATGGATGCCATCGGATCGCTTGCTCAGGTGGATTACCCAGCTGGGGAATTCTGGAATCCCGGCCGTGACAGCCGCCGGTACGATATCCGCAATTCGGTCAGGGATGCCGCATCCGCCGTCAACGTTTATGGCAAGGCTTACGGCCTGTTTGAATCGTTCACCACCGGGCAGTTTCAAAATTTCTGGCCTTCGCCGTTCGACCTGAAAATTCTGGGCGACTACGCTTTTACCGAAGGCGTCAGCCGGATGTTCATTCACGGGATGTGGCTTGACCCGGTGGTTTCCAATACGCCGCCGGGCATCAGTTGGAGCGCAGGCATCCACGTCGGCCCGAGCATTACATGGATGCCGGACGGCCGGGCGTTTTTCGACTACCTGAGCCGCTGCCAGTATCTGCTGCAAACCGGCGTGGTCGATAAAGACGTCCTTTATTTTTACGGCGATGGCATGCCGAACATTGCGCCGAAGCGCGACGAACTTTGTCTCGAGTTGCCCGCAGGCCGCGACTACGACGCGACCGACAGCCGCGCGATCCGCGAACTGATCACCGTAAAAGACGGTAAGCTTACACTGCCGCACGGCGCGACCTACCGCGCACTGATGCTTCCGCCTATCGACACGATGACGCCGGAGACGCTCGAAGCGGTTTATCGGCTGGTCAAAGACGGCGCCGTGGTCGTCGGTCCGAAACCGTTGCATTCGCCCAGTCTGAGCGGACAGCCCGAAGCTGACCGGAAGATAAGCCAGATGGCCGACGAACTCTGGGGTGAAAAGCCCGGCAAGTCCGGATCGAAACAGACCGGTAAAGGAACCGTTCATTGGGGAACAGAGCTGGCTGGCGTTTTTGCTGCGCACGGCGTGCCGCCGCAAATTGAAGTCCGCAACGGCGGCAAAGACAATGCCGTCAAACACCTCCATCGCCGGACGCTGGACGGGCGCGACATGTATTTCTTGTCTAACCAGAGCGACGAATCGATCAAGCCCGATATCCTTTTCCGTTCGCAGGGCAAACACCCGTACTTTTGGCAACCCGACTCAGGAGAAATTATCCGGTTGAAAGACGGCGCCGAAGAAAACGGGCGGAGCAAGGTGAATGTGCCGCTTGCCCCGTGGGGATCAACGTTTGTTGTTTTCGATCCGGAACAGAACGGAAAACCCGCAGCCGGCAGCAAGCCGCAAGTCCAGGAAGGAAAAGCCGATGAGACCCTGGTGATTCAGGGATCGTGGGACGTTGCCTTTGAAAAAAATCGCGGCGCGCCGGAAAAAGCTACCTTCGATGAATTGAAGTCGTGGACTGAAAACGCTCGCCCCGGCATTAAATATTTTTCGGGTTACGGCACCTACACGAAGACGGTCAATGTTTCCGCCGCCATGATTTCCGGCAGCCATCGCGTAGTGCTCGATCTTGGACAGGTCGGCGATGTAGCTCATGTGAAAGTCAACGACCGCGATTTCGGTACGCTCTGGAAACCGCCGTATCGTGTCGATGTCACCGAAGCCGTTCGGGCCGGAGAAAACCGCCTCGAGATTGCCGTGGTAAACACCTGGGTGAATCGACTTATCGGCGACGACCAGTTCCCGAAGGAAAAACCCGTTGCCAACACTATTGTACGCAATCAGATTCCCGCGACCGATCTGGATAAGTGTCCCTCCGGATTGCTTGGTCCGGTTATGTTAATGCAGGCGCAATAAGAGGCTTGGTTGCCGGCCATTTTTCCAACTCTTGGCAATTGCAATCGGGACAGGCTTGGGGATAATGGGCGCCCTTATGGATAAAAAACCGTTCAACAAAATCAACACCGGCATCAACCTTGAGGAGTTCATCAACGTGGCTGAATTAAGATATGACGGACGGAAACCGGACCAGTTGCGTCCGGTTAAATTCACCCGCGATTTCACCATCAACGCCAAGGCGTCGGTGCTGGTTGAAATGGGCAACACCAAAGTCATCTGCGCTGTCAGCGTGGATGAAAGCGTCCCCGGCTGGATGCGCCAGCAGAATGTTGAAGGCGGCTGGGTGACTTCCGAATATTCGATGCTTCCGAGCGCAACGCCGGACCGTGCCAAGCGCGAATCGACCGCCGGTAAACTCGGCGGACGCACCATGGAAATCCAGCGGCTGATCGGACGCGCGCTCCGCTCGGTGATTGATTTGAAGAAACTCGGACGCCGCCAGCTATACATCGACTGCGACGTCATTCAGGCCGACGGCGGAACGCGCACCGCTTCCATCACCGGCGCGTACGTCGCATTGCGCATGGCGGTTGACCGGTTGCTGGCTGAAAAACTGATCAAAGAAGACCCGATCAAAGAAGCCATCGCCGCTATCAGCGTCGGGATTCATAAAGGCGTGCCGCTGCTCGACCTCTGCTATGTTGAAGACTCGAAGGCGGAAGTGGATATGAACGTCGTCATGACCGCCTCCGGCAAACTCGTCGAAGTGCAGGGCACCGCCGAAGAAGAACCCTTCACCAAAGAGCAGATGGCTCAAATGATGGATCTCGCCGAGAAGGGGATTAAAGAGCTGCTCGAAGCGCAGAAGGCCTGACGATATTCGATATTGGATATTTGTTATTAGGTCGGGATCGGGAAGCCGGTTCCGGCCTTTTTTTAACCACGGATAACACGGATTCCCACGGATCGTTTCCAATGTTCGGAAATAATTTTTCAAAACTTCTGAACCCAGAATGTCAAATTATCGAACCGGCTCCAGTTTTGGGAGAGTCTATTTAATCTGTTTTCGCTGGAACTCGCGATTCATGTCTTTGACGGCATCATTCATGATTTCCTGCATGAGACCGGGATAAGCACGAACATCATCGCCCCAGTTGTAGTAATAGCCCTGTATGGTTTTCCTGTTCACATCATACTTCTTTTCCCAAATGGGGCGACCTGTGGAGAGATCGGTCATCTTCATAGACATGGTCAGTTCGTTATAGGAGCTCCCTGCCGGCAATCCGAAGAACCAAAGGTACGGACAAAGGAAAGACACTCCATAAGAATAGAGCGTTCCTTTGTAATGTGATGAAAGCAGCTCGGCTTCGAGCAGGTAGTTTGCTTTTTCCTTATCTCCGCCGTAGGTAAAGAAGGCATCTTGGAACAACCCCGACTTCCGCAGGCTGAGGGCGGCGGCTTTGGCAAGATCTTCGCTAGAATTGAACTCAAATTCGGCAATCGTCATAAACATTCTGGCCGCATCGGGGCGATCATAGTTAATCCAGCCGAAGGGCATAAGAGGAACTAGATAAAAGAACATGGTTCCGGATTGGTTCTTGTCGGTTCGCATATCTTCAAACGGAACAACGGCGACTTTTTTCTGGTATGCTGGGCCGTCATTAAATTGCGTTAGGTTCTTACCGTCGGCAGGATAAATGAATTTTGCGGTGGTTCCGCATCCGACAATTGAGATGGAGAAAAGTACGGAAAGAATGAGATGTATGGTTTTTTTCATCGGGTTCCCTTTAGTTGGTCTCTAAACGCCTGCGGTACGAAAGGTTTTTAGCAGGTTGGTGGGCGGGGCAGCAAGCGCGGCGGCGGTAAAGATTTTATGGTGGAAGAGGCATCTTGCCTCTGGCCAGCGGCAACCGCCTTTGCGCGGCTACGGCGCGTCAGGGGGATGCCGCTTCCACATTTTCCAATCCTTGGAACTTTGCGTCTCTGCGCCTTGGCGAGAGATGAATTTTACAGCGCGGCCCGCCTTCGCTTAGTCTACGGCGAGGCAGGCGAGTATGGCATTGAATGTTTTGCTTGGGCGCATGGCGGCGGCGACCAGTTTCTCGTTCGGGCGGTAGTAGCCGCCGACATCAACTGGCTTGCCCTGAACGGCGGTCAGTTCCGCGATAATCTTTTCCTCGTTTTCAGCCAGTGCCTTGGCGAGCGGCGCGAAGCGGGCTTTGAGTTCCACATCTTTGTTCTGCGCGGCGAGGGCTTCGGCCCAATAGAGCGCGAGATAGAAATGACTTCCGCGGTTGTCGAGTTCGCCGACTTTGCGGGCCGGTGATTTGTCTTCCTGCAAAAACTTTGCGTTGGCGGCGTCGAGTGTGTCGGCCAGTACTTGAGCCTTCGGATTTTTAAATACCGTCGCCAGATGTTCGAGAGATACGCCGAGGGCGAGGAATTCGCCGAGCGAGTCCCAGCGCAGATAGTTTTCCTGCAGGAACTGCTGGACGTGTTTCGGGGCGGAGCCGCCCGCGCCGGTTTCGAACATGCCGCCGCCGTTCATGAGCGGAACGATGGAGAGCATCTTGGCGCTGGTGCCGAGTTCCAGAATCGGGAAGAGGTCGGTGAGGTAGTCGCGCAGGACGTTGCCGGTGACGGAAATCGTATCCAGTCCAGCCTTGGCCCGCTCGAGCGAAAGGCGGGTGGCTTCGACCGGCGGCAGGATCTGAATCTCCAGGCCGCTGGTGTTGTGGTCTTTCAGATATTTTTCAACCTTGGCGATGATTTGCGCGTCGTGGGCGCGGTTTTTATCGAGCCAGAAGATCGCCGGGGTACCGGTGGCGCGGGCGCGGGTGACGGCGAGCTTGATCCAGTCGCGGATTGGCGCGTCCTTCGCCTGACAGGCGCGCCAGATGTCGCCTTTTTCTACTTGGTGTTCAAAAAGAACCTTACCTTCCGTATCGGTGACACGAACGGTGCCGGTTGCCGGAATTTCGAAGGTCTTGTTGTGTGAGCCGTACTCTTCGGCCTGTTGTGCCATCAAGCCAACGTTTGCCACGCTGCCCATCGTACGGGGATCGAACGCGCCGTGCTTTTTGCAGAAGTCGATGGTTTCGGCGTAGATGCCGGAATAGCAGCGGTCCGGAATGATGAAGTTCGTGTCCTGCTGTTTGCCGGCCTTGTTCCACATCTGTCCGGAGGTGCGGATCGCGGCGGGCATGGATGCGTCGACAATGACGTCGCTCGGCACGTGGAGATTGGTGATCCCTTTATCGGAATCGACCATGGCAATGTCTGGTGCAGATGCGTAGACGGCGGCGATGTCTGCTTCGATCTCTGCTTTTTTATCGGCGGGCAGGGTGGCGATCTTGGCGTAGAGGTCGCCGAGGCCGTTGTTTGGATTGACGCCGAGCGCTTTGAACGTCTCGGCATGTTTGTCAAAAACCGGTTTGAAGAAAACGGAAACGCAGTGGCCGAAGATGACCGGGTCGGAGACCTTCATCATGGTGGCCTTCATATGCAGTGAGAAAAGGATGCCCGCCTTTTTAGAAGCGGCGATTTGGTCGGCCAGGAATTTACGCAGCGCGTTGGCGCTCATAAACGTGCCATCGATGATTTCGCCTGCCTGAAGTTTCAAGCTGTCTTTGAGAACCGTCACGCTGCCGTCGGCGGCGACGAGTTCAATTTTAGCAACGGTTGCCGCCGGAACGGTGACCGACTTTTCATTACCGAAGAAGTCGTCGGCAGGCATACTGGAAACGACCGACTTGGAATCCGGCGACCATGCGCCCATGCGGTGCGGGTTGTTTTTGGCGTACTGTTTGACAGCGGCGGCGCAGCGGCGGTCGGAGTTGCCTTCGCGCAGAACCGGGTTCACCGCGCTGCCTTTGATTTTGTCGTAGCACGCCTTGATCTCTTTTTCTTCGGCGGTTGCCGGTTCTTCCGGATAGTCGGGAAGCTTGAAACCTTTGGCCTGAAGTTCGGCGATGGCGGCTTTCAGTTGCGGCATCGAGGCGGAAATGTTCGGCAGTTTGATGATGTTGGCGTCCGGTTGAAGCGTGAGCACGCCCAGCTCGGCCAGCGCGTCGGGAACGCGCTGCGCATCGGTTAGGAAATCGGGGAAGCTGGCGAGGATGCGACCGGCGAGGGAAATATCGCGCGGTTCGACTGTTACACCGGCCGCGGAGGTAAACGCTTCAATAATCGGAAGCAGGGATTGGGTGGCGAGGGCCGGTGCTTCGTCGGTGATCGTGTAGATTATCTTTGCTTTATTGTTCATAGGACCTTTTCCATTAAATCAACCTTCCGGAGGACACGGTGCGAAGAGCCAGAGCCAAGCGCCGGAGGGTGGTAGACGCGCCCGGGCTCGAACCGGGGACCCGCTGATTAAGAGTCAGCTGCTCTACCAACTGAGCTACGCGTCCGTCAAAAAGAGAGCGGAGAAGTTACTTTGTGGCTCACGGCAACGCAACAAAAAAGCTTGGTCTTAAGCGGTTCTGTGCCGTCGAACCGGTTTAACGTCTGCGGTTATGCCCGGAATGGTGGTGGTGCTGCCGTTGACTGTTGCGGCGGCGCCACAGATGCGGATGCCACCAGCGACCTGTGCCGGCCAGTAAGACGAAAACCGAAAGAAGGATCGTGATGAGCAGGGAGAGTTTGATGCGGCTTTGCGCCGCCAGGTCACCTTGGTCGGCGTTGAGATAGAGAGAGAGAGTCAGCATGCTTCCAGTGACCATCACGAGAACAAGTAGCAGGAGAAACGGTCCCGAAATACGCAGGCTGAAATTTGGAACTCCTCCATGTTGCGGCAACATGCGAATCTCCTTTTAAAACCGGGTGCTTTTTCGCTTAAAGTGGTGGCTGGAGGCGGACTTGAACCGCCGACCCGCGGATTATGATTCCGCTGCTCTGACCAACTGAGCTACCCAGCCAATGAGAAAGGGCTCAGAACATAGAAAAAGCCGTTCCGCTTAGCAAGAGCAATGTGGTAAGAATCCCCCGACAATGAATCTAATCCTCATCCATCCGCACGAACTTGACGGTACAGGCCGCGTCGGCCTTACCGGCGTACGGTCGGAGCATATCCGCACCGTGCTTCGCGCCTCACTTGGCAGGGAGCTTCGTGTCGGACTACTTAATGGGTCGCCGGGATGCGGAACGGTGGAGGAGATACGCGGCAGCGAGGTGATTTTGCGCTGTGAATTCAATGGGGAAATTCCGCCGCGCCCGCCGGTTGATTTGCTTCTGGCTTTGCCGCGTCCTAAGGTGATGAAGCGTCTTTGGGCTCAGCTCTCTGCGCTGGGTGTCGGCCGCATCATCCTCACCAATGCCGAAAAAGTGGAACGATACTATTTCGACAGCCATGTTCTTGAGCCGGAGTTTTATACCGGGCTGCTTATCGAAGGGCTCCAGCAGGCAGGTGATACAAGATTGCCTGAAGTACAGATCGTCAGGCAGCTCAAACCGTTTCTCGAAGACGAACTCGACGCAGTTTTTCCAAGGACTGGAACCCGCCTGCTGGCCGACCCGTCCGGTCTACAGAATATTTTCCAATTGGAACCCGCTGCGCCGCAACGCAGTTGTCTGGCGATCGGACCCGAAGGCGGCTGGACACCTTATGAGCTGGAGCTGCTCACCGCACACGGATTTCAGACTTTCAACGCCGGGCCGCGGATTTTGCGCACCGACACCGCCTGTATTGCATTACTTTCGCTGATTACGCTACTCTCCGGTGTAAATGAAAAATAAATGGAACCAGTATATCGCCACCGGTTTCGGGGCTGGACTCAGTCCGGTCATGCCCGGAACGGTCGGTACACTATGGGGACTTCCGCTTTCGTGGGCTGTTGCACAACTCCCGGCGCTTGGATTCCAGATTGCGGCATGTGTTGCGTTGACGTTGCTGGCCGTACCGGTCTGCGCGGCGGCGGAAAAACAGCTCGGCAAAGGCAAGGATCCCGGTTGCATTGTCGCTGATGAATATTTCACGCTTCCAATCTGCTATCTCGGTCTGCCGTTCACGCCGTGGGTAGTACTGAGCGGATTTGTGCTTCACCGTATTTTCGATATCACCAAACCGCCGCCGATCCGGCAGCTTCAAAATCTGAAGGGCGGCGTCGGCATTGTGATTGATGATTTTTTCGCCGCGCTTCTCGCGCTGGCCGTCAATCATCTGCTGTTTCGGGTTGTTGTTCCAATGTTTGGATAAAATAAGGAGGGTGTAGTGAGCAAAAATAGAATGATCGGGCGGGTATTCATCCACTTGTTGTTTGCAAGCGTGTTCTTTGTCTCATCAGAGTCTGTTGCCGCGTCAGGCGCAGAGGCATCGCTTTCCGTAAATATTTCGAAAACGCGGAATCGGGAAAAAGAGCAAAACACGGAGCAGAAAGGGAACGCCTCTGTAACCACAGCGGTTGAAAAAGAAACCGAAACCTGCACGTTGGAAATTGAGATTGAAAATCCTGCCGAACAAGCCGGTGTTTATGATGTGCAATGGTGTGTTATTGCCAAGAGAACGTCGGGTAAGGACGATGAGAAGCTGGTTATTTCAGATTCTGGAAAAATCGAAGTTACCCGGGGAAGCAAGATGTCCGGCACGGAAACGATTAATCCTAAACCGTTTGTCTTTGCGATAACATCAACAGATCGCACATTCAACTCATCCGTCGGCGTTGGTAACAACAGTAATTCGACACAAACACGCGCAGGTGACACCTACGCCGGATATATCGTTCTGGTAAAAGCGGATGGTAAGATCCTTGCGCAGGAAAGTAACGACGACCGGTTTCTAAAAGAGGAATGGGTGGCTCAGTGTGAAAGAGTTGCGCAGCCGAAAGCTACAGCATCAAAGGGAAAGCAGAAAAAGAAAAAGTAGCCGCGACCTTATTTTGATTCTTTGATGTACCGGATCATCGTTTTGCCGATATCGGTGTTGTCGTGAATGCCGCTGAACGCTTCGCTGCCGGGACCGCAGGCAAACAGCGGAACCATGGATGCAGTGTGGTTGCCGTGGGCGAACCCAGTTTTGTCCACGGTTTTGTTTTCAACTGAGCCGTCCAGCACGGCAAAGCCGCCGGTTTCGTGGTCGGCCATGACAATCACCAGCGTTTCGCTGTTTTTCTCGGCAAAGTCGAGACCGGCACCGACCGCGTTATCGAAATCAACTACTTCGCTCACCACATTGGTGCCGTCGCTCTTGTGACCGGCCCAGTCAATTTGTGAACCTTCCACCATCAGGAAGAACCCGTCTTTGTCTTGCGACAGAATTTGAATGGCTTTTTGTGTCAGCTCTTTCAGGGGAATCTCACGCTCGGTGGCGTAGGGCGGATGTACCGGATAAAGCAAGGCAGCTGCTTTTTTCGGCGTACCGAGATTGCGGAATTCTTCGGTGGTAAACGCGACGGGCATTTTCATTTGGAGTTCAGGAAGGCTTGGATTGTTGGTCGGGTTGAAATGATTCAGCCCTCCACCGAAGAGAACGTCCACATCACTTTCGGCGACCTGTTCGGCAATCTCAGAATCCATTTTCCGGCCCGGCACATGCACGATGAATCCGGCAGGCGTAGCGTGGGTTAGTGCGCAGACAACGGCCACGCCGGTGGACTTCCCTTTTTCTTTGGCGTACTCGGTGACGTTTTTCAACGGCTTGCCGTCCGGTGTTAAACCCAGTGAGCCGTTACGGGTTTTTACTCCGGTGGCGAGCGCCGTGGCCGCCGCCGCCGAGTCGGTCACCAGCGAGCTGGCCGACCAAGTAGTCACAAAGCCGGTTACCGGACAGCGCTCCATTTCGAGCTTCCCTTTGACGATTTTTCCGGCGGTTACTTGCGACAGTCCCATGCCGTCGCCGATAAAGAGAATGATGTTTTTCGGAACCGCATCTCCGGCAAGGACAGCAGATGTGGCCATGCAGATGAATAGAACGACTTTTTTCATAAGGCCGAGACGGTACCATTTTCTTCGTTTTCTTTGCGACCTTCTGTTAGAAGTATTCACCAATGAGTGAACTCGACACAATCGCCGCGATTGCTACTCCGCCCGGGCCGGGCGGTGTCGGAATCGTCCGTGTCAGCGGCCCCAGGGCGTGGCAGATCGCCGACGGAATTTTCCAATCTCTGGAAAAACCATCTGCCGCGAAGGGCGGAACTTTTCTGCACGGCAAAGTGATCGCCGCTGACGGCGCTGAAATTGACGAAGCGCTTTGCCTCATCTTCCGCGCGCCGAAAAGTTACACCGGCGAAGATACCATCGAAATTCAGGGACACGGCGGACCGGTTGTATTGAAGAAAATTCTGCGCCGCTGTCTCGATGCCGGTGCGCGTATGGCGGAGCCGGGCGAATTTACCAAGCGGGCCTTTTTGAACGGCAAGCTGGATCTGGTACAGGCCGAAGCTGTCGCCGACCTGATTCACGCACAGAGCGACCGCGCTGCCAAAGCCGCGCTGGAACAGCTCGAAGGCGGCCTCAGCAAAAAGTTTAACGCACTTTACGACGGACTCATGGCAACCGCCGCCGATATCGAAACCACACTCGACTTTGTCGAAGACGAACTGCCAGACGACGTTTTTCCGAACCTCGGAAAAAAACTGGATGAAAGTTTCCGGCAGCTGGAAGACCTTCTCGCCACTTGGGATGAAGGACGGCTTTTGCGAGAAGGTGCCCGTGTTGTCATCATGGGGCGACCCAATGCTGGTAAGTCCACGCTCTTCAACGCACTGCTGGGCCACGATCGCGCCATCGTCACCGAACTGCCCGGCACCACACGCGACATCCTCGAAGAAACATTTGTCCTCGACGGCGTTCCGCTGCGTATTCTCGATACCGCCGGACTGCGCGAAACCGAATGTCTGATCGAACAGGAAGGTATCCGCCGTGCCCGCGCCCATTCTGCCGCCGCCGACATCGCCATCTATTTGATCGACTCATCTCAACCTGTTTCGCCGGAAGACGGCTTGCATCTCGGCAAGCTCAATCCGGCTTCGACAGTGGTTATTCTCAATAAAGCCGATAAAAAAATAACCAATAACCAATATTCAATAACCAATATTCAAATGGTGGAAACATCTTTGATTAAAGGAGCTGGAATTGCCGAAGTCAAAGCCGCTGTTGCCGTAAAGCTCGGCGGCGTTTCGCATACACCGGCGCACGCCGTGATTTCCGAGCGGCACCGCGATCTGCTCGAAACCGCACGGATCGAACTGGAACAGGCTCGCGAACGGATTGCCGAAGGCGGCGAACTGGGTGCGGCTCCGGCGGCGGAACATCTGCGCGCCGCGCTCGAAGCACTGGGACAGGTCACCGGTCGTGTTTACCACAACGAACTGCTCGACAATATTTTCTCCCGCTTCTGCATTGGAAAATAGCCATGAAAAACAAAACCATTCTGATTACCGGCGGGGCGCAGGGCATCGGGCGCGGATGCGTGGAGCATTTTCTGAAATCCGGCTGGAACGTGACGGCGGTGGATATTCAGGAAATACAATCCGGCGAACGACTGGAATCCGTTCCTGGTGACACCTCGCTGGAATCCACGGCAAAGCAGGCGATGGAGAAAATTATCGAACGGTTTGGACAGCTCGATGCGTTAATTAATAACGCCGGTGTCGGAACGCACGGAAAATTCAACGTCGAAACACTTCCGCTCGAAGAGTGGAACCGTGTGTTGGGCATTAATCTCACCGGTTATTTTCTAATGGCCAAACACGCCGCGCCGTTTTTGCGCAAAGCCAAAGGTGTGATCGTGAATGTAGCTTCAACCCGTGCGCTGATGTCAGAACGCGATACCGAAGCCTACGCCGCATCAAAAGGTGGTGTCGTGGCGCTGACTCATGCGCTCGCTGTCAGTCTCGGGCCGGACGTCCGCGTCAATTGCATCAGCCCCGGCTGGATTGAAACGCGAAACGATGCCAAGCACAGCGAAGCCGACCGGCTGCAGCATCCCGCCGGACGTGTCGGCGTTCCGCAGGATATCGCGGAACTGGCGGACTATCTGATTTCTGCCGGATTCGTCACCGGCCAGAACTTCGTCGTTGATGGCGGTATGACGAAAAAAATGATTTACGAAGAGTGACCGATGGTCCTGATTCACGGGTCTGCTGCAGGATGTTTATTTTAAGCGTTCCGCCAGCTGTTTCCATTCATCAGCACTCAGCGAAGCGGCAAATTTATCATCCGCCTCCGCAACCACCTGACGGGCTGATTCGGGATTATCCAGTGCCGCCCGAAGATCCTGCACTTCATCCGGCATCAGATCCACTTTGGTCCCGTTCGGTTTAACAATGGAGCAGATTCCCGTTTCCGGGCAGAGTTCGATCGTCAGCTTTTCCATTTTTGCTCCTTCTTCGATTTTGTGGGACCGCCGTTCAGTTATTGCACCAGATTTTAACGTCATCCACTGTCACGTTACGCGGCACGGCCAGCCGGAGCATGCGCTTAGTTGGATGGGCGATTCCTTCTGACTTGAAGCTGCCGGCTGGCTTGCCGTCGATTTCGGCGGAGAGTTCATCGCCTTTAATCGTCACAAGCAGGTCGTGCCATTTACCGGTTTCTGTCGGGCAGGGGAATATCTTTTCCTTCTCCTTGAGCATTTGCATCTGTTCTTTGCTCAGTGTCTTAGCCAGCTTCGCCTCCTGAATCTGGAGATCCATCGAGCCGGTTTTGAGATCCTGGAGGGTCACCTGCTTGGGATTAATTCTGGTGGCGAAGAGATGTCCGGCGTGGACCGTTTTGCACTCCATGTCGGCGAAATCCAGACCGAGGCTGTCCTTCTCGTCGTCGAGCTTGAAGCGCAGGGCGACGGCACCGTCAGTGAACTCCGCCGGATGCGTCACGGAAACGGCATGGTTGGCTTCCTTGCTGATGAAGATGTACATCGCGCCGTCGCGCAGATCGACCTGCTTATTGTTCTTCGCTCGGCCCTTGCTGTTGGTACCCCAGCCATTGCCGGGCTCGTCGGTGACTTCCTGTGACTCGCTCCGCTGGAAGTCGTCCTGAAAGATCAGTTGGCCCGACTCCGTAGCCGTCAGGTTGAGGCAGACCGCAAGAAAAACACCGCAGAGACCAAGGATTGTTTTCATGCGCGGATTCTTGCGCCGCCCGCCATAAAGTCAAGGCCGGTTTGTTTGAGCCGGAACTTGCAATCGTTTCTGGAAGACTGCACTTTATACCGACTGTAAGCCTCGCGTGTATAACTGTTTGAAAGGACTGCTATGAACAAGAAGATGCTGCTGTTGGTATTGTGTATTTCCGCCGTGCTGTTCTCCGGATATTCAGGGATTGCTCAAACCGTACCCTGTGATGTGGTTATTGGTTCACATCCCGCCGTCACACCTGTTCCGCGAGCGAACGACTGGTGGATGCCGCGCCACAAAGCAGTTCTGGGCCGGATTGCCCAAGGGAACGTCGACCTGCTGATGATCGGTGATTCAATCACCCACGGATGGGAAAACAGCGGGAAAACGACTTGGGACAAATATTTTGCATCGCGCAACGCGGCTAATCTGGGCTTCAGCGGCGACCGCACCGAACACGTTCTCTGGCGGCTTCAGAACGGTGAGGTCGACAATATACATCCGAAACTGGCGGTTGTGATGATCGGCACTAACAACTCCAGTGGTGAGCAGTACACGGCTGAACAGATCGCCGACGGCATTAAAGCCATTGTCTGTTTACTGCGCACCAAACTGCCGGAAACCAAAGTGCTGATTCTGGCTATCTTTCCCCGCGGCGACAGCAACGCCGTTGCGCAACGGGCCAAGAACGACAAAGCCAGCCAGCTGGCCTCACAAATGGCAGACGGTAAAATGATCTTCTTTCTGGATATCAACAAAGCCTTCCTGAACGAAAAGGGCGAACTGCCCCGCGAAATTATGCCGGACCTGCTGCACCCCAAGGAAAAAGGGTATCTGCTCTGGGCCGAAGCCATGGAACCGACCATCGCCAAACTCATGGGCGAAACCAAGTAGCCGTCCCCGCAAAGGCGCAGAGGAAGCAGAGCTTTGCGTTCTCTGAATCTCTGCGAGGGGAAGCCGTGATCTGGAGAATGTAATGACCGGACTGGAAAAACGGCTGGAAAAACTGGCGGCGGATGAAGTGGCGGCGGTACTTGCCGCACTGCCGGAACAGCTGGCGGAACGGGCGCGGACGCTTCCGGTGCTGTTTGCACGGAAGCCCGATCCGAATGATGGACAGGAAGACGATTTACTCGGTTTATTTGTCGGTCCGGAAATGGCTGACGAAGGTTACGAGACTTTGCCCGCGCAGATTATTCTGTTTCTGGAAAATCTCTGGGATGAAGCCGGAGAGAATGAGCGCACTTTCCGGGACGAAGTCCGCATCACCTATCTGCACGAGCTCGGCCACTACCTCGGCCTCGACGAAGACGATCTGTTCGATCGCGGGCTGGAGTAGAGGGGTTTTTCGCCAAGGCGCAAAGGAAATGTAGCGTCGGCTCTCAGAGCCGATGAGTTGATTTGTAGGGTCGGTTCTCAGAGCCGATGAGTTGATTTGTAGAGTCGGCTCTGCGAGCCGAGGAAGTTGATGATGTAGTGTCGGTTCTGTGAACCGAAATCCAGATTGGCTCATAGAGCCAACACTACATTTATAAAATTACTGGAGAGCTTCGACGTAATACCAGCTGCCGCGAATTTTTTTGAATTGTGAGCGCTCGTGGTGGCGGTCGGTTCCGTTCGGGCCGATAAACTCGGCGATGAATTCCACGGTTCCTTCGTTATCGGAACGTTCGCCGGTGGTGTTGAGCACATGCAGTTTCTGCCACGTCACCTGATTCGTCCAGCTGCGGATGTCGTCCGCCAGATCAGGTTCGCGCGACGCGGGCAGGGTGGTGTTCACCAGATAATCGACATTCTTCAAAACGTAGGCGGTATAGCGCGAACGCATTAGCGCCTCCGCCGTCGGCGCGCCTTTGTGGCCGGAAAGCCCCGGCCCGCAACAGCCCTGAAAATTTTTCCCGCTCCCGCACGGACATTCGATCATTTCGGACTGAACCCTTCGTCTCTAATTGGGGACCTCTTTGTCTTTGCAGATTTCTCGTAAAAAACTATTTGGGGGTTGAGACGTGCGAATCAGTGGGGTTGGAGCTTGAACGGCGACGGCATCGATTGCGCCCAATAGGGTACAGGTGGCGGAGATGAACAGTAATCTAGGTGTTTGATTTGGAGCCTTATTAGCGTACTGAAGCTCTGAACATCTATCCCGAATTTGAGGGGACTCAAAGGTGATTAGCTCTTCGCTGTGACCAAATTGATTCCTGATTTTTCTAATAAGGTGCAAATCGCGATATGCGATTCTGTTTATTTTCCCAAGGAGAAATGCCATTTCGATTCTAAAGCTAAATGGTTGCAGTTCTTTATCCAGAATCTTTTGCGAGAGCTTGTCTTTTACAAAGCTTTTCAGAAGAAGCTGTTTTAATGACTCATCAAGATATGCCGCTGAAACTAAGGCGCATCCTCTATCAGACTCGGCTTGAAGCGTATCGCTGAACTTATGTATTCGGATTTCGCTGTCGGTTATTAGGTCTGAAATGGATTTATTCATTTAGTTGTGCCTTGTGCTCTTTTTTGGATCGACCAAGTTAGCAACATTAGGCGACGTCATATCCAATTTTGAGCGATTCCTCTTTCAAGGACTCGAAATAGACATTAAGCGCCGCTTGAATGTCAGGATTTTCTACGTAAGCAACACCCGCTTTTCTATAGGAAACTTTTTCAACAGAAATAATTTGGTCCTCGGAAAGACCTTTTTTCCGTAAGACTGCAATGCATTTTTCTCGTGCTGAATTAAGCTTGTTGAGGTCTTTTTGTATCCGTTTCTGGAAGAATTTTTTAAACATAGGGTTACCGCTCTGTCATCGCGTCTAATTTGTTCTTTCCATAACTAAATTAAATTTCCCGCATTGGAAAGAGCATCGGTCAATTTTTCAGGAAGTTTTCCGCCGGCCTGGGCGCGGTCGGGTTTTCCGCCGCCGCCGCCGCCACACTGTTTGGCGATGGCGCCGACAATTTTTCCGGCGTTCTTTCCGGCTTTGACTAAATCGGGTGTGACGGCGCAAACCAAAGCGACTTTACCGTCGGAAACTCCGCCGAGGATGACGACAGCGCTGGTGAGTTTCGGCTGAAGCGCGTCCATGACAGCGCTTAGCAGTTCGGCGTCGGCTTCGCCCATGTTTTCGATGAGCAGTTTTACCCCGACATTTTCGGGGCCGTCTTTGATTTTACCGAGTAATTCTTCCGCAATCGCCGGAGCCTTGGCCTGCATTTCGGCCTGTCTTTGCTTGGCGAGCTGTTTCTGCCGTTCGACTTCTTTGGCGCGTTCGGCTTCGGCGGCTCCGGCGGCTTTTTGTTCTTCAATAAACTGTTCGGCGTATTTTCCGCAGACGGCTTCAATGCGGCGGATACCGGCGGCAATCGCCGATTCGCGCATGACTTTGAAGAGACCGATGTCGCCGGTGTTACGGACGTGACATCCGCCGCACAGTTCCATTGAAAAGCCATCGAACTTGCCTTTATGTCCGCCGAGCTGAAGAACGCGGACGGTGTCGCCGTATTTTTCGCCGAAGAACTGCTGGATGCTCGGCTGTTTCTGTACTTCGGTGAACGGAACTTCAGTCCAGTAAACCGGCTCGCCGGCTTTAATCCGGTCGTTGACCAGCTTTTCAATCTGGGCGATCTGCTCGTCGGAAAGTTTTTCCGGCGAGTTGAAGTCGAAGCGCATCCGTTCCGGCGCGACGAGCGAGCCGCGCTGGCGGGATTCTTTACTGACCACTTCGTGAAGCGCCCAGTGGAAAAGATGGGTGGCGGTATGGTGGCGCTGAATATCGGCGCGGCGCGAGCCGTTGACATCAATCAGAACGCCTTCGCCCGGTTCCGGCGCGCGGCCGGAACCCAGTTTGGCGCGGTGGACAATCAGTTCGCCCTGCCGCTGCGTGTCGATGATCTTCAGTTCGCCGATCAATTTTTCGTCGGCAATAAGGCGGATTCTGCCGGTATCGCCGGACTGTCCGCCCATTTCGGCGTAGCACGGAGTTTTGTCGAGGATGATGTTGTATTCTGTAGCCGCGTCCGTTGGGCGCGGACCGAGGCCAGCGGCCTCGGCTACAGAAGAACCGCGATCAGGGATCGCGGCTACAATAGAGATCGCTTCAACCAGTGCTTCGGCTTCGAGGCTGTCGAAGCCGATGAATACGGTCGGTTTCACTTCGAGCCCTTCGCTTTCGACGGTGACGACGGTTTTCTTTTTGGCGTGGTCGGCGCGGGCACGGTTGCGCTGTTCTTCCATCAGCTTTTCAAATTCAGCTTCATCTGTTTTCAAGCCCCGCTCGGAAGCCATCAGAACGGTCAAGTCCAAGGGGAAGCCGTATGTGTCATATAGGACGAATGCGACCGATCCGGGGAATTGTTTGCCGCATTTTGCCGCTTCGGCTTCAAACAGATCAAGGCCGCGGTCGAGGGTGCGGTTGAAGCTGTCTTCCTCGGCTTTGAGTGTTTTGGTGACGCGGGCCGCATTTTTCCGCAGTTCGGGGAAGGCGTCTCCGAAACTGTCGGCGACGGTGTCGGCCAGTTTGTAGAAGAAGGGTTCCTTAAAACCGAGAGCGCGGCCGTAGCGGACGGCGCGGCGCAGGATGCGGCGCAGAACGTAGCCGCGGCCTTCGTTCGACGGTGCAATGCCGTCGGCGATGGAGAAGGTGAGACAGCGAATGTGGTCGGCGATAACGCGGAAGGCGATATCAATGGAGACTTGAGGTTTGAGATTTGAGGTTTGAGGTTCCAGCGTCGAACAATACTTCATACCGCTCATCTGTTCGAGCTGGCGGAAGATCGGGCTAAAGACGTCGGTTTCATAGTTGGAGATGACGCCGGAGAAATCCTTGAAGCCTTTGGTGCACTGGATGATGGAGCAGGCGCGCTCGAAGCCCATGCCGGTATCGACGTGTTTGGCCGGAAGCGGCGTGAAGGTTCCGTCGGGGTTGGCGTTGAACTGAATGAAGACGAGGTTCCAGATTTCCATGCACTGCGCGGAGCCGGCGTTCACCATTTTCGCGCCGCCGTCGCCTTTTGGGGAAAGGTCAACGTGCAGTTCGGAGCACGGGCCGCACGGGCCTGTATCGCCCATCATCCAGAAATTGTCTTTACGGTTGCCGGGGACGACGTGGTCGGCGGGAAGATATTTGAGCCAGAGGTTCTGTGCTTCGGTGTCGGCGGGCATTTTGTCGTCGCCACCGAAGTAGGTGGCGTAGAGGCGCTCTTTCGGGAAGCCCCAGACTTTGGTGATCAGTTCCCACGCCCAGTCGATGGATTCAGTTTTGAAGTAGTCGCCGAACGACCAGTTGCCGAGCATTTCGAAAAAAGTGTGGTGGTAGGTGTCCATGCCGACGTCTTCAAGGTCGTTGTGTTTGCCGCCGGCGCGGATGCACTTCTGGGTGTCGGCGGCGCGGCCGGGGGTGAAGGGGCAGTTTGACTGGCCGAGGAAGATCGGCACGAACTGGTTCATTCCGGCGTTGGTGAACAGCAGGTTCGGCGAGTCCGGCAACAGGCTGCCCGACGATACGATGGTGTGCTGTTTCGATTTGAAGAAATCGAGGAACGACTGGCGGATTTCGTTAGAAGTCATCATGAAAGATTCCTGTTATTGGTTATTGGTTATTAGTTATTGGGGAGCCGAACAACGAATCTCCAATATCGAATAACACTTCCTGCCTTGCAGGAAGCTCCGGAATTTAGCATGAACCGCCTCGATTTCACGGATTTTTTTCGACTGTTTGGTGCGGGGCGGCGATGTTCAGTTAGATTTCCGTTTGACCGGAGCAGGGCCGGATGCAAGGATGTGCGCTCAATCTTATCCGGAACCAAGGAGTGTATGGGATATGAGTGACTGGATTGGCCATGAATGCGGCATCGCCGCGATCCGGCTCTTGAAGCCGTTCGAATATTACGTCGAAAAGTACGGTTCGTCCGCTTTCGCCATCAACCGTCTCTATCTGCTGATGGAAAAGCAGCATAACCGCGGGCAGGACGGTGCCGGCGCGGCAGTTATCAAACTCAATGCGGAGCCGGGAAAACCGTTTATCTTCCGCGCCCGTTCTGCGGACAAAGATCCGATTGCGAAGGTGCATCAGGAAATGCTGACTTCGCTGGCGGAATCGCAGGCGGAGAATCCGGCGCATGCGGATGATCCGGTCTGGCTGAAGCGCAACGCCAAGTTTGCCGGCGAACTGCTGCTGGGCCATCTGCGTTACGGCACGCGCGGACGCGGCGGAATCGAATTCTGTCATCCGTTCCTGCGCCAGAGCAACTGGCGCAGCCGTAATCTGGTGCTGGCCGGTAATTTTAATCTAACGAATAACGACGAGCTTTTTGACGCACTGGTCGAGCTGGGGCAACATCCGATCGATGAGACCGATACGGTGATGGTGCTGGAAAAGATCGGCCATTTCCTCGATGAAGAAAACGACCGGCTGTTCCGCGAGTTCCGCAAGGAAGGGTTTGATCGTGCGGTGATTTCAGAAAAGATCGCCGATCATCTCGATCTGGTGACCGTGCTGAAACGCGCGGTGAAGAATTTCGACGGCGGCTACACGATGGCGGGCATTATCGGCAACGGCGACCTGTTTGTTATGCGCGACGCCTGCGGCATCCGCCCCGGCTTTTTCTATCAGGATGACGAGTTTGTGGTGGTGGCTTCCGAGCGTCCGGCGATTCAGACGGCGTTTGATGTGCCGATTGAAGCGGTTCAGGAAATCAAGCCGGGTCACGCGCTGATCGTCCGTAAAAACGGCGAGGTGATTCATGAGTCGATTTCGGATGTGCAGGAAATCCGGCCGTGCTCGTTCGAGCGGATTTATTTTTCGCGCGGAACCGACCGCGACATCTACGGCGAGCGCAAACAGCTGGGCCGTCAGTTGACCGAGCCGGTACTTAAGGCCGTCGGCTACGATCTCGACAACACGGTTTTTTCCTACATCCCGAACACGGCCGATGCCGCGTTTTACGGGCTGATGGAAGGGGCTAAAGCCTATGTGGCCGAGCGGGCGAAGTATCATATTCTGCACGAGCGCAATCTGACGGCGGAACGGATCACCGAGCTGGTTAATTATCAGCCGCGCATGGAAAAGATTATGACGAAGGACGCCAAGCTGCGCACCTTCATCACCGCCGACTCCGACCGGCGCGAACTGGTTTCGCTGGTTTACGACACAACCTACGGCGTGGTCAAAAAAACCGACACGCTGGTGATTCTCGACGACTCCATTGTGCGCGGAACCACGCTGCGCGAAAGTATCCTGCGGATTCTTGACCGGCTGAGTCCGAAGAAAATCGTCATCGTTTCTTCCGCGCCGGAGATTCGTTATCCGGACTGCTACGGCATTGATATGTCCAAGCTCAAAGATTTCGTCGCCTTCCAGGCCGCCGTTGCGCTGGTGAAAGAAACCGGGCGGGAGGCAATCCTGAAGAAGATTTACGATGCCTGTAAAGCGAGTCTCGAACTGCCGCGCGACCAAGTTAAGAACGAAGTTCAGGAGCTTTATAAACTCTTCAAGCCGAATGAAGTGGAGAAAAAAATTGCGGCGATTCTGCGGCCCGCCGATCTCAAAGCGGAATTCCAAGTGATCTACCAGAGCATAGAAGGGCTGCACGCTGCCTGTCCGAACCACAAGGGCGATTGGTATTTCACCGGCGACTACCCGACGCCCGGCGGCAACCGTGTCGTTAACCGCTCGTTTGTCAACTTCATGGAAAACAGCGACGCGAGGGCCTACTAAATATGGAAACGAGACCGAAGCTGACGGACTTTGACCTGTTCCTGTACGGCAAGGGAACGCATTACCGAACCTATGAAAAATTTGGCGCGCACCTGCTGGAAGAGGATGGCAAGAAGGGGGTCTACTTTTCGGTCTGGGCACCGAACGCACAGAACGTCAGCGTAATCGGTTCGTTTAATAACTGGGAAGCGTGGATTCATCCGATGACGCTGATCGGCAATTCCGGTGTCTGGGAGCTGTTCATTCCCGGCGTTAAGGAAGGCGACCAGTATAAATTTGAGATCAAAGGGCCGAGCGGTTTTTGGGCGCAGAAGGCCGACCCGTACGCTTTCGCCGCCGAAGTGCGTCCGCGCACAGCGTCGGTGGTGTGCGACCTCAGCCGCTATCAGTGGAACGATGCGGCGTGGATCAAACAGCGTGAGCAGACCAAGTGGCACGAAAAACCGATCAGCGTTTACGAAGTTCATCTCGGTTCGTGGAAGCGCAATGTCGAGCAGGGCAACCGCTGGCTGACCTATCGCGAGCTCGCCGAACAGCTCATTCCGTACGTCAAGGAAATGGGCTACACGCACATTGAGCTGATGCCGATTGCCGAACATCCGTTTGACGGTTCGTGGGGTTATCAGACCGGCGGCTACTTTGCGCCGACCTCGCGCTTCGGTTCGCCCGATGATTTCCGTCACTTTGTCGAACGCTGCCATCAGGAAAATATTGGCGTGATTCTTGACTGGGTTCCGGCCCATTTCCCGAAAGATGCGCACGGCCTCGGCTACTTTGACGGCACACATCTTTACGAACACTCCGATCCGCGCCAAGGCGAGCACATGGATTGGGGCACGCTGATTTTCAACTACGGCCGCAACGAAGTCAGCGGATTCCTCCTTTCCAACGCCATCTTCTGGGCGCATGAATACCACATTGACGGACTGCGCGTGGATGCTGTCGCCAGTATGCTTTATCTTGATTATTCCCGCGAAGCCGGACAGTGGATTCCGAACAAGTACGGCGGGCGCGAAAATCTCGAAGCGATTGAATTTCTCAAACACTTCAACAGCATGGTGCACGCGGAATGCCCCGGCTTCTTGACGTTTGCCGAAGAATCCACCGCGTTCCCGCAGGTTTCGCATCCGGTTGACTTCGGTGGCCTTGGCTTCGACTTCAAGTGGAATATGGGCTGGATGAACGACACGCTGAAATATTTCAGCAAAGACCCGATCCACCGGAAATACCATCAGGGCGACCTGACGTTCTCCATGATCTACGCCTTCACCGAAAACTTCATCCTGCCGTTCTCGCACGATGAGGTCGTTCACGGCAAAGCCTCGCTGCTCGACAAAATGCCCGGCGACTTCTGGCAGAAGTTCGCCAACATGCGCCTGCTCTTTGCCTACATGTTCGCCCATCCCGGCAAGAAACTGCTTTTCATGGGTTGCGAGATCGGCCAGTGGCGCGAATGGGACGCCGCGACCAGTCTCGACTGGAATCTGCTCGCCTACGATCCGCACCGGAAACTAAAAACACTGGTGGCGAAACTGAATGGCCTCTACACGGGCGAAGCCGCGCTCTATGACATCGAATCATCCTGGCAGGGCTTTGACTGGATCGATTTTCATGATGCGCAAAGTTCCGTTGTTTGCTTCCTGCGCAAAGGGCGTGACCCGCAGGAAATCATCGTTTGTGCGCTTAACCTCACGCCGACGCCGCGCCCCGGCTACCGCATCGGTTTACCGGAAGCCGGCGACTGGAAAGTGATTCTTAATACCGACGCCGCAATCTACGGCGGCAGCGATGCCGGGCCGAAAGAAGACGCTGACTACGACGCACACCACCTGCCGTGGCATGGTAAAGGATTCTCCATCCAGCTCGATCTGCCGCCGCTCGGCGCACTCATGCTCAAGTTCCAGCGGTGAGTTTTAAGGTTTTGAAATGGATGGCAGGGTGTCTGCGATGGTTGGATATCGCTTATTTGTTGCCTACGAAGAAGGGTTTCACTGATTGAACAATATCAGAGCTGATGCCTGTGCCGTCGTAGATTTGCAGGGTCATGTGTTCCCCCTCTGGAAGAAACCCGCGAACTGCAACGCCGATATCTTCTTGAATGATCTGCATGAAGGGTTTTCCTTTGTCCTCCACCTTCAAGACCAAGAATAACTCCGGCTTGGAACCTTCGATCAAGAAGTGGACTTGCCCGAGGTAGGCGGCTTCAATTTCGTCATTTCGCTTGAGACACTGCCGAAGTGCATCTTCGAGCCCTCGTGAAATCTTCGCTGGTGCGCCGACAAGAACGCGCGTTCCTGTGGGTACAGTGAACGACTTTGGCTTTTGGGACTCATACACTTCGCAAAGCCAAGAGATCTCTTCGGGGACAAAAACTTTAGTGTGAGGTGTCCCGACATTTAGCGCGAGATGGAGCCTCGGTTCAAGCGAAGATCGAATCAACGCGTGCGCAGACATTTGCACGTAGGCCATTTCGTGTCGTTCTGCCCATGTTGTCAGCCGATCATATGTGTCGAAAATGGGAAGATAAGGGATTCCGTTGTTCACCACGACGTACGGTTGGAATGTTTCTCCGAGTTGTGAGCGTCGTGAGGTTTCCGACGAAGTGGGTGCGTCATGAGTGGGAATAAAGACGGCAGTGTTAAGGAATAGATTGTAAAATACATCGCCTTTGCTTTGTTCCTGTTTGGCGTTTTCTAGTGCTTGGTCAAGCGGCGTCATCATCTTATCTCCTACTCCAAATAGCATTAAACATCCGGTTCGCGGGCATTAGATGCTTCGGGCCGGATAAAATCAATTGCGGAAACGCGCTGGTTCTGGCGGAACACATTCTGGGCAAGATTGTAGGACAGGCTTCCTCGGTATTCCGAGGAGCCTGTGGTTTTGATCATCACACGCTCCCGGATACGGGAAGCGCGTCCTACAACAATACGAATCTGGCGGAGAAACAAAGACCGTCCGGATCAGCACGCGCATGCTCAAGTTCCAGCGGTGAGTTTAATTCGAACCGGCACCTTTAGATTTTTTCGGAGGAACCGGTTTTTCTTCCGGCTTCTTCTCGGTCGTGAAATCGAGATAGCTTTTGATGGTTTCCTGATAAAGCTCGTCTGTGAGAAGCCAGTCTTCGTAGAGGCGGGCGGTCTGTCTAACCTGAGTGGAAACCTGTTTCTGTTCCGGAGCTAAGTCCTTCAAATCTCCACCCCTGTAAAGAGAGATATCGGGTTCCGGCGGCAGAGGGCGGGTTGGCGGTGACATAGAGCGGTCGTACCGGTAGATGACCAGTTCCTGTGCGGGAACCAGATGCCGCCAGAGAAAGGCCTGCATCCAGTCTTCAGCCGGAACGGCCTGCCGGATCTTTTGCTTGCCGCCGATTTGTGCGGTTCCGGTGATTACGGCCGGAACGGACCCTTTCAGATCCTTTCCGGTGTAGCGGATGGAGAATTGGATTTTTTCGGCTCCGGCCGGAAGTGTGATCGGTTTGGCCTCAAAGCCGGCAACCGGTTCCTTGAGGGTCAGGGCGATCGGGCCTTTAAAGCCGTCTTTGCGGATGGCGTAGATATTTATGGAGGCATTGTTGTTGCGGATGTCGATGTGGGAGGGCTCGGTACGCAGAGCGAAGTCGGGTTGCGGTGGACTGAGGCGCAGGCGGTAGGTGCTGTCGGGGCCGCCCTGGTGCGCGGTGTCGGTCAGATGGACATAGTAAGTTCCGTCGGCGGGCAGCTTGGCCATGATGTATGAATCGGCATGATGGGTGTTCAGTCCTGAGCCCGGATCGCCGTGGTCGTCGTTGATGGCAATCTGCCTGCCATCGCTGTCAGTCAGTGTAAGCAACGAATCAAGCGGGGAATCAAGCCGTCTGGCGTTGACTTCGACGACGACGGTATCTCCTTTTTTAGCGGTGAACTGGAACACATCCCGGTCGCCGGGCGTTTCAATGCGCCCGTTAATGATAATGGGTAATGTGACCGCCTGCGCTGTCTGCTGATCGTTATTTGATTGGCGCTCTATGGATTCGGGTAAGGTATCGAGAGCGAACGGGATAAGATTGGAGGTGGCGTCCCCCCGTTTGGCACCTACCGGGTGGAGGCCTTCGCCTGCGTCCGGCCCGGGGAGCGTCAGTTGTGCATTGTCCAGATTCCAACCGTTCATATCGGCGGAAGCTGTTTCTCCGGCACGGGCGCCGGGAGGAAATATGCTGGTGATAAACGGAGTTTTGCCGAGGGTAATGCGGTAGACAAAATCTTCACGGCCGCGGTAGATGGCGTCGGTGATCGAGAGGATGTATTCCCCTTTGGCGGGGATCTCACACAGAATGACAGGGTCGGGTTTAAACCGGTAATCGTCGTTATAGGCAATCTCTTTGCCAGCAGCATCGCGCAGCGAGAGTACCGGCTGAAACCAGCCTGGAACGGCGTCGGCAATGTAAGGGATGAGCTGCCGGGCGAGGGTGGAGATGACTAGCCGATCGCCCTTATCGGCGGAAAAACGGTAGCGGTTGATTTCGCCGGAGGCGATTTGTCCGTTAACGGTGCAGGGCAGGGTGATTGCCTTTTCAGCGTCTTTTGCAGGCCGCTTGCGCAAGGCCAGCTGTTCTTTGCCTAGTACCTGAAGAAGAGAAATTTTCATTGGCGGCAGGGAATCTTCCGGCAGACCGCCAACGTAGAAAGGAAGCGGGTTGGAGATGCCGAGCGGGGTCATGATGCGGATTTCACGCGGGCCCGGCGCAGCATCCGCATCGACGGAGATCTCGAGATCGATAACGGTCGCGAGCGATTCACTGGCTGCCTGACGGACGTATTCGGCAATCCGGAATTGGATCTGTTCTTTAATTTTCTGGGTTGTTTCATCCAGAGCGGATTTATCATTTTTAATGAGCTGCAGTTGCTCATTAACCAGCCGGTAAGACTGCGGGTCGAGTTTGCGGAAGCTGTCGATCAATTTTACATGAACGCCTTTGCCAGAGACGGTGGCGCTACAGGCATCATCGAGCCGCTGTCCGCCGATCCTTGCCGGGAAGGTGGTTCCCTGCTGGCCGCCAGCCGGATAGACGTATCCGATGTAGGCTCGCTTTGCCGCTGCCTGTGCCGCCGCATCGTTCGCCTGAAGTGCAAGACCCGTGATCGCCGCGATCAGGAGATTTTTCATGACTTTGTTTATCCGTTATTCCCTCTACATGATTTCCGTCAACAGCCCGCCCGACTTGATGGTGTCGGAAACTTCCGGGAGGACTCGTGCCTCCAGTCCGAGCGGATGCGGCAACAGGGCCGCCGGGTCGATGCCGCCCAGCCGGTAGATGCTGCCGAGCAGATCCACCGGATAGACCGGCCGTTCGCTGACTTTTTCGGCTTTGGCATCCGAAGCGCCGACCACTGCGCCGCCGCGGAATCCGCCGCCAGCCACGAGGGCTGAAAAGACCGCGCCGTAGTGGTTGCGCCCGCCGTTCCACGGTGGCTGCCAGTCTACTTTCGGGCCGCGTCCGAATTCACCGCAGCACCAGACCAGTGTGCTATCAAGCAGGCCGCGGGCGGACAGATCTTCCAGTAGTGCGGCAATTCCCTGGTCGAGATTCGGGCACTGCAGGCGCATCCGCGCAAAATGGCCTTTGTGCGTATCCCATCCGCCGGGATAATTAATGACGACGTACGGCACGCCGGTTTCTACCAGCCGGCGTGCGGCAAGACATTCCTGCCCGAAGGTGTTACGTCCGTAGCGGTCGCGCAATTTGTCATCTTCATTGGAGAGATTGAACACTTCTTTTCCTGATCCCAGAATCAGTTCATATGCCTGATCTTCGGCGATGCGTGCATCTTTCAGCACAGCGGAGTTCATGGCCTGTCCAAGCATATCTGTCTTTTGGAGCAGCTCGCGCCGGGCAACCTGACGTTCATCGCTGATTCCCTTGGCGACAACTCCTTCGACTTCAAAGCGCGCGGCATTGGGATCCCCGCCGGTGGCGAAAGGTTTATACATCGGCCCCAGAAATCCCTCTTCGGAAAAGCGGCCCTGCGGCTGAGTCAGCACCACATAGGGCGGAATCAGTCCTTTATAGCCGGGATTTTTGAAGTAGGAAAAAACGGCGCCGATACTGGGGTAGGTAATCCGCTCATTGCTCGAGTGTCCTGTTTGCATGTAGTAGGCGGCGGTTTCGTGACCGTTGATGCCGTGCGTCATGCTGCGGATGAGCGAATATTTGTCGGCCTGCTTTGCCAGTTCCGGGAAAAGTTGTCCAATCTGCATGCCGGCTACATTGGTGGGAATGGCTTTCGGGAACTCACCCATGTAATCGCGTCCGCTGTCCGGCTTGGGATCCCAGGTGTCGTTGTGTGACATACCGCCCCATAGAAAGATCTGAATAACCGATTTGGCTTTGACCGGCAGTGATGTTGCGGATACCGCTGCTTGCAGTTTATTGGCGAGCAGCGCGCTGCCGGCTCCATAGAGTCCGTATTTCAATGCGTTGCGGCGGGTTATGTTCGGTGTTTTATTCATATCGGATACTCCTAGTGACGATACAAAAATTCCGGACTGTTGAACAAAGCCCAGACAATGTCATTCCAGTTGTTCTGCCGTTCCTGGTCGGTCGTTTTACGCTGTTGCTGGACCTTTTGTTTTCCTTTTTCAGGCATCCCGGGCGTGACTGCCGGGAGCGTTTTCTTTGAGGCACCGCTGTTTGCGTATTCAAGGATGGTCTTCTTTTCTTCTTCGGTCGGCCGACGAGATAGGATGGTCAGATAGAGTTTCTCGACGATTTTATCCGGGGCATATTTTGCCAAAGTCAGTTCCTTGATTTTAGAACCTTTTTCGATTTTTTCCTGAATATGGCCGGAATTCAGCATATGGAGCCGCTGGGGCGGAGTGGCATTATTGTCCCGTTCGTCCGACATGCCGGTGGCGCGCGCGGAACGTCCGAAGAGTGCGAGGAACGGACTGGTAATGCTGCCGTCGGCAATTGAAACGGCGGACTGATCTTTCGGAATGTAGGTGAAGGGTTCGGGAATGGCGCTGGTGTACAGATCGGAGCTGCCGGTGATGCTGTTGATTGCGTCGATCAGCACCTCTGCTTCCAGCCGGCGGAGTGGGTAAGAGGCGAATTGCGCGGCGGCGGCCGGATCGCCGCTATTGGAGACCGGGGAGAGCTGGTAGGTTTTTGAATTCAGGATCAGGCGGTAGAGATACTTCAGATCATACTGATGCGCGGAGAAATCCTTTTCCAGCCAGGCCAGCAGTTCGGGGTTGGATGGCGGATTATCTTTGCGGATGTCATCGGGCTCATGAATGATGCCGCGACCTAGCAGCCAGGCCCAGACCCGGTTTACGATGCAGCGGCTGAACCAGGGGTTTTCTGGGGTAATCAGCCAATCGGCGAATATCTCGCGCGGATCGCGATCCGGGGAAAGAACAATCTTTTTGCCGTCGGGAAATGAGGTCTCGACGGAGCCTCGGAGTGTTGCGGAGACTTGTGCGACGGCTCCGGTGTTTGCCGTAGTGATCCGTTCCTTGCCGGGCGCGCTGTTGGCTTTATCCGCCGCGGTGCTGAGTGGATCCCAGAAGACCGACTCCTCTTTCCACTCGCTGGTTGGCTTGTAACCCACCTGTGAGAAAAAAACCGTCATGTTGTCCAGCTGTTTTTCCGGCCACGACTCGGCGCGGGTGCCCATAAAGGTCAGTGCTGTTGTTATGGCAATTCCCTTCGGGGTTTTGTTCTGCATCGCACGGTAAAAGTTTACGGGTCCGGCCCGGAAGTTGCTACCGCTGGCCGTGAGCATTTCGCGGACGAACCGGTCGTACGGTTTATTGTTAGCAATCGATGTGCGCACCCAGTGGTGATAGGCCTGTGCCGCGTTCGGCCACAGATTGATTGGAAACTCCGCCTTGATGCGCAGTACATCACCCCACTTCATCGCCCAGTAGTCGGCAAATTCATTCCGCGACAGCAGTTCGTCAATCAGTTCGCTCCGTTTGGTCGGGGACTCGGGCTTATCGAGAAACCGCATGGCTTCTTCGGCAGAGGGAAGTTTGCCGATCACATCCAGATAGACACGGCGGACAAATACTTCGTCGGAGCAGAGTGCTGGTTGGATTTTCATCTTTTCCAGCCGACTGAAAACCAGCTGATCAATCCGGCCTGCTGGTTCCGGTGCGGAGGACTGTTCCAGTACCGCCGCCGGTTCTTTGGCCGCAAGACTGCTCAGGACGGTGCAAAGGGTCGCTAAAACACACACACCACGTTTCATCATTTTGGTTTCGTCTCCTGTACAAAGAATCCAGCATGCGAAAACTGAGTAAATATATTCTAGTCCGGACAAAAAGGCTCTCATAAAAAGCAAAGCGCCGCTTTTAACTGTGCTTGCTGAATTACTACAAATCTGGCGGCGATACAAAACCAGAAATGGCCGGCCCAGTTTTGTCTTAATTTTTTGCCAAAGAATACAAGTGTGTATCTTCTGGTCATCCGGGCAATGCAGCCGGTCGCCGCGATAAATAGTTCTAATTCATTCTCTGCTAACATCTAAGCTCGCAGTTCTGCACCATGGATTCCTCTCGGGGCATAGATCGTGCTTTTTCTGCGTCTTTACTTTGCGCCGGGAAAAGCACGTTTACAAACGGAGGAAAACAAAGATGTGGTTCAAAAAAAGGTGGTGTCTGTTCTTACTTACAGTTTTGTCGGCGGTTCTGCTGGCCGGTACCGCGCAGGCGGCGGAAGGCGCGCCGAGCGAGCTGGCGCAATCATCCAATACGCTGTTCATTCTGATCGGCGCGGTGATGATTCTGGCGATGCACGGAGGGTTCGCCTTCCTGGAAGTCGGTTCGGTGCGCCGGAAGAATCAGGTCAACGCGCTGAACAAGATCATCTGCGAGTGGGGTTTTTCCACCATTGTCTATTTTCTGATCGGCTATCCGATTGCGCGCGGCGTTTCCTTTCTGGTTCCGGTTGAAGTGCTGACGGTGGATCACGGTTTCGCCTATGTAAAATTTTTCCTGCTGCTCGGTTTTGCGGCCTGCGTTCCGGCGATTATTTCCGGCGGCGTGGCGGAACGTTCCAAGTTCTGGACGAACTCACTGGCGGGCGGAATTTTTGTCGGTTTGGTTTATCCTCTGGTCGAAGGCTCGTTGTGGGGGCAGTTCTCCAACACGCTGGCGGGAGCAACCGGCTGGCTGGCGACAACCTTCGGCGCGCCGTTTCATGACTACGCCGGTTCCGTGGTGGTACACGCCGTCGGCGGCTGGCTGGCGCTGCCGGCCATTATGCTGCTCGGCGCGCGGCTGAAGCGCTACGAAACCAATTCGATCAAAGTCAGCAGTATTCCGTTTCTGGCACTCGGCAGCTGGACACTGATTGTCGGCTGGTTCGGTTTTAATGTGATGAGCGCCGGTTCGGTCGAAGCCATTTCCGGTCTGGTCGCAATCAACTCGCTGATGGCGATGGTCGGCGGCACGATGGCGGCGATGTTTATTTCCAAGAACGACGCCGGCTTCGTACACAACGGTGCGTTGGCTGGATTGGTGGCGGTTTGCGCCGGTTCCGATATTTATCATCCGGTGAGCGCGGCGGTAGTCGGCGCGATTGCTGGCGGAATTTTTGTGTTCCTGTTCGAAACCGAAACCGTCAAGTGGAAGATCGACGACGTACTCGGCGTCTGGCCGCTGCATGGAGCCTGCGGCGCATGGGGCGGAATTGCCGCCGGTATTTTCGGCCAGAAGGCGCTCGGCGGAGTAGGCGGAGTTTCGTTCTTTTCTCAGCTGCTGGTGACACTGGCGGTGATTCTATTTTGTCTGGCGGCCAGCACGATCGTCTACGGTCTGATGAAAATTACCGTCGGTATCCGGCTGAATCCGCACGAAGAGCTGATCGGCTCCGACCTCGCGGTACACCGGATTGAAGCTCATCCTGAAGACGCACTTTGAGAATGGAATGCTGGAATAATGGAATGTTGGATCAAAGGAGGATTTTGATATGAAAATGATTATTGCGATCATTCAGCCTGAAAAACTCGAAGACGTCAAAGCGGCGCTGTTCAACGCCGAGGTACATAAAATGACCGTCAGCCGCGTGCGCGGCTGCGGCCAGCAGATGGGCTTCACCGAGCACTACCGTGGACAGGTTCGTTCCGTTAACCTGATCGAAAAGGTGCGGTTGGAAATCGCCGTCAACGATGATTTCGTCGATCTCACCATCAAAGCGATTATCAAGGCGGCCAAGAGCGGAAAAATCGGTGACGGCAAAATTTTCGTCATGCCTCTGGAGCAGTGCATCCGCATCCGCACCGACGAAACCGGTTCGGATGCGATTGGTTAACGATTCGCGTCACTCTGAGCGGGCGGAGCCAGCGATAGAGTTCACGCGCTGGTTGGAGATTTTTTATAGTTTATTCACAAGGTTGGTCGATTGCAGATCTTTCAAGTCGATTATAATGGGTACATCTACAGTTTTTTTAAAGGAGGGAGCCGTAACAACTGCATAGATCCTTTTGCCCTCAAAAGGTATGGATATAGTACTTCTATCAATACTTTGTATTTCTAAAACAACTCCCTGCTTTAAAGTGTCCTCAGTAATGATTTCAGGACCGGACACTTTGTAGTGATGTATATAATAACGGTCAATTTCGGGGCCGTATCCTGGAGCCTCATTTACGCCGACAATGTACATATTTGTGCTGAGAGAATAGCGAGTATTTATTAATGGAGAGTATTCGGGTTCTTCGCTTACGTCCTCAAACTTGATCACGCATCCACAAAGGAGCATAGACAGAAGTATCAAACTAGCTATGAATATATTTTTCATTTCTGTCTCCAACAGTGTTATTAGCCTTACTTCAGTTTTTTAACAGGTTGATTCGCAACGCCGCGAATCTAACGCGGCGTTTCTGGGGAGACAATCCGGAACTGTTTTATTTCTAATTCTTTACACAGCATTTCTATTTTCATCCTTGCGCCGAAGGAGGAAACGCGCCCGGCGGTCGCGTTCCACCTATTCTATCCATTCCTCTCTTGCCCGTACTGGGCTTCCCGTGCTAGATGTTGGCCGCAGTTTTTAACCGAAAGGAATGTCAACATGGCGCGTGCGTATAATTTCAGTGCGGGGCCGGCGATTCTGCCGACCGAAGTTCTTCTCGAAGCTCAAAAGGGTCTGCTGGATTTTAAAGGAACCGGCATGTCCATTATGGAGATGAGTCACCGCGGCAAAGAATACACCGCCGTGCACGAAGAGGCTGTCGCCAACCTCAAGACGCTGCTGAAAGTTCCGGACAACTACAGCATTCTTTTCATGACCGGCGGCGCGACCAGCCAGTTTTCGTTTGTTCCGATGAACCTGCTCGGTGCCGGACAGAGCGCCGACTACATCAACGCCGGTTCGTGGGGCGCAGGCGCGGTCAAGGCCGCCAAGAAGCTCGGCAAGATCAATGTGATTGCCGATACCTCGAAAGAAATTCCGACCCGTATGCCGGCGAACAGCGAGCTGAAGTTTACCGATGGCGCCGCTTACGTTCACATCACGTCCAACGAAACCATCGCCGGAACGCAGGTTAAGGAATTTCCGAAAACCCAAGCGCCGCTGGTGGCCGATATGTCGTCCGACATTCTTTCGCGCCCGATCGATGTTTCGCAGTTCGGCCTTATCTATGCCGGTGCACAGAAAAACCTTGCTCCGGCCGGCGTAACGCTGGTGATCATCCGTAACGATCTGGCCGAACTCGCGCCGAAAGAAACTCTGCCGGAACTGTTTCAGTACCGTGCCTTTATCGAAGAGAACTCGCTAAAGAACACTCCGCCGACGTTCCCGATCTACATCATCATGCTGGTCACCCGCTGGCTGATGGCGAAGGGCGGACTCGAAGGAATGCAGAAGATCAACGACGCCAAAGCGGCCAAGCTCTATGCCGCGATTGACGCTTCCAGCTTCTACAAAGGAACCGCGGTGAAGGAATACCGTTCGCCGATGAACGTCACTTTCCGTCTGCCGACTGAAGAGCTGGAAGAAGCCTTTATCAAAGCGGCTTCCAAGCTGGGAATGACCAGCCTCAAAGGGCACCGTTCAGTCGGCGGTATCCGCGCTTCGATCTATAATGCCTTCCCGATGGAAGGTATCGATGCGCTGGTTGCCTTCATGAAGGACTTTGAAGCCAAGAACAGCTAAGTCCCGTTTCCGGCTCGACCGAAAATCCGCAACCCCGTCCGCGTGGTTGCGGATTTTTTATGAGGTTGGTCGCCGACAGACCGAACCCACCCCGGCCCGCGGCCACCCCTCCGAAGGAGGGGATTGAACCAAAATCGCATAATATTCGGTTTATAAACAAGGCAACCGAGACGGTTGCGATACGTACCGCCGCCGTCCCGGCGGCCTTGTCATAAATACCGACCTCATACGAATTTGGTATTACTTCGCGATATTTCCATTCCCCTCCACCGGAGGGGTGCCGGAACGGCGGGGTGGGTTATTCAGCATTGCGGGCGGGAATACGAATCCGGAGCGCCGAGACCAGATTGACGCAGGCTACGGCGGCTCCGATCAGGAAAACGTATTGGTAGCCGAACTTCTGCCAGATGCAACCGCAGAAAATGGCGGTCGAAATGGAGAATATATGGTCGATGCTGGTCGAGGCTGACAGCGCGGGCATGATGTGATCCGGTGAAATCGCAATTTTTTTCAGGTAAGTGGCGCGGGCCATGCCGACCGACATCAGGAGCTGATCGGCGATATAGCATCCGCCGGTGACGAGCAGGGCGATGGAAGTGGAAAACAGTTTTCCGGCAAAGCCGTAGAGCAGGCAAACGCCGATCAGCACCAGCGCTTCACCGGCCAGTACAAACCGTTCGCCTTTGGTGTCGATCAGCCGTCCGAGCATCGGCTGAAGGATGATGCCGAGAATTCCGCCGATGGTCATCAGGATGGCAATGTTCTGCACGGGCTGGGCAAAAACTTTAACCAGTACCCACGGCGCGAAAGTGAGGAAGATTTGCTTGCGGGTGCCGTAGAGAATGGAGAGCCAGTAAAACAGCCGGTACTTTTTATGAAGCTTCAGATGCATCGACGGCGGATGCGGACGACTGACTTTCATTCGGTAAAGCATGATGGCGCCGCAGAGAAACCCAGCCGAGGCTGTCAGGAAAGCGCCGGAAAATTTGAGATGCAGGTAGTGAAAGCCGACGAAGACGAAAAATGCGCCGCCAATGGAGCATAAATTCCGGATGGCGTTAATCTGGCCGAGCCGTCGCCCGTCCTGTCCCTCGCGGGCCAGTTCCATGCCGATGCCGGACTGGAGCGGAATCATCAGGTGCTGGCCGGTGCTATAGACGAAAAGCCAGATCAGGACGAAAATCAGTGAGGGAGAGCGGGTTGCGAGCAGTGTCAGACCGATCGAGCATAGCGCCAGCGCGAACGCGGCCAGCCGCCGGTTGCACAGAAAGAAGAGCAGAGCGGAAAAAAACATCACCAGCAGGCCGGGCGTTTCGCGCGGTATTTCAATCAGCGTCCGGGTCAGACTGCTGATGGTGAAGGTTTCGTTCAGGAAGTTATTAAAGACCGTTTCCACGATACTGCCGGAAAAACTGGCGATGGCAATGGCCGCCAGAAAGCGGCGGACATCGCCGCTGGTATTTGCAAAACGCTGTTTCAGACGCTTGATCATAGTGAGGCTCTGCGATTCGCTTTGAGCGAATGTTTAAAAATGACGTTTGGAGAATTCTCTTCCTGAGCCGCTTTTCAGATACAGTTCAAAAGCTATAGCTTTCTCTTGAGATTTGAAAGTAACCGCCGTTTCAATATTCCACGGACGAAATTTGGCCGTATGGGGGCATCCGCCCTGATTATGTGTTTGCAGGCGAGCCTGAAGATTTGTTGTGCGACCAACATAGTGGTGGTCACCCATCTCGCTCTTTAAAATATAAACATAATAAGCTTCATCCATAAGAGGGCCTGCCAAGCCGTAGACGATGAGCCGAAAATATCCGACATCGTTTTTAAACAAGTCCGCCTTCGTCAAGACTCCGGCGTGACAGCCTTCGCGATTCGCCTTGCTCATCGCGAAGGCTGGTGCACCTGCCGGGAGTCGAACCCAGATCACCGGCTTCGGAGGCCAGTGTTCTATCCATTGAACTACAGGTGCATTCAAAAAGAGTGCTATCTGTTAACGGTTAATGCCCGCCGAGAAAAGCCAAAACCGTTTAATTCTGTTTTCAAAGAGGGCGGGAGCCTTCATAATGCGCCCCGTTAACCCCAAAGGAGGACGAGCTATGGAACTTAAAGGAAGCAAGACCGAGAAAAACCTGATGGCCGCATTCGCCGGAGAATCACAGGCCCGTAACCGCTATACCTACTACGCCAGCGTCGCCAAAACCGAAGGCTATGTGCAGATCGCCGATATTTTTGAAGAAACCGCCAATCAGGAAAAAGAACACGCCAAGCGCCTGTTCGGGCTGATGGCTGGCGGAGAAATCCAGATTCCGGCCAGTACGTTCCCTGCCGGTCCTGCCGGAACGACCGTTGATAATCTGCTGGCCGCCGCCGCTGGTGAAGAGCACGAATGGACCGATATGTACCCATCCTTCGCCAAGATCGCCAAGGAAGAAGGCTTCGTTTTGATCTCCGCCGTATTCAGCGCCATTGCCGTCGCCGAAAAACAGCACGACAAGCGTTACCGCGACCTCGCCGCTAATATCAAAGCGGGCAAGGCGTTCGAGCGCGGAGAAAAAGTGGTCTGGCGCTGCCGCAATTGCGGCTATCTGCATACCGGCACCAAAGCTCCGGTCAAATGCGCCGCCTGCGATCATCCTCAGGCGCACTTCGAACTGCTCGGCGAAAACTGGTAAGCTGTTCGGCGCTTAACGAAAACGCGGTGCTTCCAAATCTTGGAAGCGCCGCGTTCTTTTTTGCTGATCCCTGACTCCTGCTAGACGGGCCAGTGTTCCGGATAGGGCGCTTCGATGACAATTTCCTCTTTGCTGACCGGATGCATCACTGTCAGTCGCGCGTGGTGCAGGGTGATTGCACCGCCAGGCAGTTTGACTTTTGAACCGTACTTTTCGTCGCCGACAATCGGACAGCCGACCGCAGCGAGTTGCGCACGGATTTGATGATAGCGTCCGGTGTGCAATTGAATTTCCAGTAGAGATTTTTCGCTGGACTGTTTCAGCACCTCGTAATCGAGCAGACACTCGCGAGCTTCGGGGTCACCTTCTTTCGCCACTTCGGCGCGGTAATCGTCGTGGATTAGAAAATGGCGCAGTGAACCTTCTTGCTGTGGCGGCGCACCGGAAACGATGGCGTGGTAGATTTTGGTGAAGCGGTGGGCGCGCATATCGGCGTTCAGGCGAGACAGTGCTTTATCGGTGCAGGCAAAGAGCACGATGCCGCTGACCACCTGATCGAGCCGGTGAACGGCGTGCAGGAATACATTGCCCGGCTTGCCTTTGACTTCTTTGATGTAAGCCTTTGCGCGGTCTTCGAGGTTGTCTTTATCGGTTCCGCTCGGTTGCGTCAGCAGACCCGCCGGTTTATTCACCGCCAGCATTTGGTTGTCGTGATAAAGGACGTCGAGATTCATGGGGCAGGATATTGAGGTAGAAAATGGTGTCTGCCAAGCTTGGGTATTTATGTTCCGGAAAGGTGGAAGAGGCTTCCAGCCTCTGGCCAGCGGCAGGGATGCCGCTTCCACAATGGCTCATCGGCGCCTTTGTTTCTGGCGGGCGTCAGCGACATACCACCTTTCGACCTTTTCCCGCGCCCACGGCGTTTTACGCAGAAACGTCAGGCTCGATTTGATCGACGGATCGGATTGGAAGCACCGGATTCGAATGCGCTCCCCCATCTCCTCCCAGCCATGATCTTCGACAAGCTGGATGAGAATCTTTTCCAGCGTCATGCCGTGTAGCGGATCGCGCGGATGTTCAGTTGGCGAGGTCATTGATACATTTGCCCATTGTGTTTTATCCATCCAGCAGTGTGTCTGCCTTGAGGGTCGCGATGAGTCCAGTGGATTACGCCGCCTTGCGGATTCCATTCGTATTCACCGTAGAACTCGACGGCATCACCGACTTTTAGCGAATCAATCCGCGTCGCTAAGTCGATGTTGTGGGCGATTAAAAGCGTCTGTCCTGATGCGAGTTTGATGATAAAGCGCTGGTGTCGGCTTCCATTGTTATCGTCAGACAGAACCTTTATGACCTGTCCGGAGCCCTGCACCTGAATATTGCCTTTGTGATTAGCGAAAGCCGAAGCCACAACCGCGTCGCCGCCACTTCCGAATCCTTCGAGAGAAGCGGAGATTAAAAGAAGGATTATGAGAATCAGTTTTTTCATAGTTTCTCCACTTTACTTGTTGGCTGCCGTCCAACGGGCATAAGCGCCGCTTGGCAGCGGCATGACGTCGGGCTTGCCGGTGAGGAGCATTTCGCCGCAGTCGGTGGTGCCATTTAAATCCTTAAGCCATTGTGTGAGCAGATTTTTGAGGATCATCGGCGAGTATTCCGGCGTGTGGCAGCTCAGCAAAAGGAACGCCGGATTTTCAGATAGCAGGTCGCGACAGAGATTGAGCAGTTCGGGTAGCGCATCCTGAATTTTGAAGACCTCGCCTTTTTTGCCGCGCCCGAAGGAGGGCGGGTCGAGAATGATGCCGTCGTAGCGTCGTTCCCGTTTCACTTCGCGGCGGAGAAAACCGATGGCGTCATCGACGATCCAGCGGATCGGCGCTTCCTGCAGTCCGTTTAGCTCAGCGTTTTCGCGCGCCCAGTCGACCATCCCTTTGGAAGCGTCGAGGTGGCAGACTTCCGCGCCGCCCTGTGCGGCGGCCAGTGTTGATCCGCCGGAGTAGGCGAAGAGGTTGAGCACGTTCATGGAGCCGGTTTGCTCTTTGCGCTGTTGCACCGTTTCGCGAATCCATTTCCACATGACGCGCTGTTCGGGGAAAATGCCGAGGTGGCCGAAGTCGGTGGAAGAAAGTTTGAAAGTGATGCCGGCGACGGTGACTTTCCAGTTATCGGGCAGGTTGTGGCGGTTGTGCCAGCGGTTGCCGCCTTCACGGTCGAATCCGGCGGAGATATCCTGCCAGTCGTTTTCGGGAAGCGACTGCTGCCACGCGGCCTGTCCGGCGGGGCGTACCAGTTTTACGTCGCCGAAGCGCTCCAGCTTGCGGCCGTCGCCGCTGTCGATCAGTTCGTAGTCGTCGTTCATGGGGCGGGAGTCTAAAGATGAAACCTGAAACCTGAAAGCTGAAACTCGAAGGTCTGACTACCCGCAGTGCAGACAGTTGAGGATGGAGTCCATCAAGGTGGGTTTTTCTGCGATGCAGCAGGCTTTTTCCCACTGCTCCGCCGAAAGCATGTCGCGTAACGGCTGTTCAACCGTGTTCACCTGTTTGAAGGCGCCTGCGAGTTTTTCATCCCACTGTTTGTAGTGACGGGAAAGGTCGTCGGGATAGACGATTTTGCGGTCAGAACCTTCGTCGCAAGCGTGGAACGGCTCCAGAATGTTGAGCGAACCGTAATCGTTGGTGAGCTCTTCGCCTTCGGCGATGTCACGCACGGCCAGCTCAAAGTTGTAGGCGGTCGTGATGCAGTTGGGCGTAAAGCTGTGGTTCATAAACCGCGTGTTGTCCCAGCAGAAAACGTAATCGCCGTGCCGGTTGCGGTAGGAATATTTATAGAGCGTTTCGCGGCAACGGTCCGGAAGGTCGGCGACCTGATGCGGGTTAAAGAGGCGGTCGAGCGGATCCATCACCCAGGTAATGGTGCCTTTGGGAATGTCGCGGGTGGCGACAATGCCACACCCGATTTCTTTGCTGACCCATCTGACTTCGGTATCGGGATGTAACATAGGTTTACTGCTTTTCGATGACGGCAGCGCCGAAGGTGAAGCCGCCGCCGAAAGCGGTGAGTCCGACGAGCGCGTCTTTTTTCATCTGCGGCATCAGCTCGACCAGCGCGAACGGTATGGTGTTTGACGAGGTGTTGGCGTATTTGCGGATGTGGTTGAACATTTTTTCCGGCGGACAGTGGATCGTTTTGCGGATGGCTTCGATAATCCGCTCATTGGCCTGATGCGGTACGATCATATCGAGTGCATCGACCGCAATACCGCGGCCTTCGCAGGCTTCGGCCAGCATGTCGATCATCTTGCGGACGGCGAGTTTGAAAACGGTGAGACCTTCCATTTCGATGACCTGACCGCTGCCCATGTGCGGAACGTAGAGCACTTTTTCGTCCACGCCGGTGGCGGAGAGAACGGGCCGGTTGACCAGTACGTTGACGTTGCCGCCGCGCGGTTCACAGGAGACAAGTGAGGCCGTTGCGGCGTCGCCGAAGAGCGCGAGCGTCTTCTGGTCGTTATGGTTGATCATCGGCGAAAGGGTTTCGGCGGTGATGACGATGACTTTTTTCGTCGGGTCGTCGCGCAGAATATCGCAGGCGTTCTGCAAGGCATACATGTAACCGGAGCAGGCGGCGCTGATGTCGTGCGCCTGCATTTGAACCTCACCCTTTTCTGGGCTGAGTTCTTTGAGGACGCGGCAGGCCAGCGACGGCGTCATCGCCAGCGGCGTGCCGGTGGAACAGACGATGGCGTCGATATCGGCCAGCGCCAGCTTTTCCATTTCAAGCAGGTTGCGTACGGCTTTGACGGCCAGTGTTTCAACATTTTCGTCGCCAGTGATCCAATAACGGTTTTCGCAACCTGTGCGCGAACGGATCGCTTCGGAATCCCACTCGCCATGACCCTTCAACAGTTCTTCATTAGTGATGTGGCGTGAGCCAAGTACCGTGGCGATGGATGAAATAAGTACCGGCTTGTGCTCAGCCGTAGACCGCTTTTCGATAACTGCCGCCGTCCGTTTTTCCAGAATCGGCGTGCCGGGGTCATCTTTGGTGACCGGCTTCCTGATGAGGCTGGTTTCTGTGGTGACGATACGGGCGAGCGGTGTGCCGACATCGACGGAATCGCCTTCCGCGAGGAAAAGCTCTTCGACAACACCGCTGACCGGTGACGAGATTTCCATGGTTGCCTTATCGGCTTCGACGGAAGCGAGCAGTTCGCCGGCTTCAACCGATTGTCCAGCTTTGACGTGCAGTTCGGTGACCTTAACGGTTTTGTCGGACGGGCTGGAGCCGATAGCGTTGACGGTAACGGAGCCTTCAGCTTCTTCGACCGGCTTCTGCCAAGTCAGAGAGTAGCCAAGAAGCTCGGCGGCTTTGCCGAGCACGGTGCTGAAGGACGGAAGAACTTCAATCTGAGTTTCGAAAAGATAAGGAATGTAGGTGTCGTGCCGCGTGACGCGCGCCATCTGTACCGGTACGTTCGCTTTTTCGGCAACGGTGGCCATCACTTCGCCGCCGAAGCCGCAGGTGTGGTTGTCTTCGTGGACGACGAGCAGGCGACCGGTTTTCTGTGCGGAGGCGATTACAGCATCCTGATCCCACGGAACCAGCGAGCGCAGATCGATGACTTCAACGGAAGCACCGGCGGCCTGTAGCGCCTCGGCGGTTTTTTCGCAGAGCGGCACGGTGCTACCCCAGCTGATAATCGTGAGGTCGCGGCCGGGACGGGTGATTCGCGCTTTGCCGATCGGCACGAACTGCTTCGCCGCATCGGCGGCGGCAGTAACGGAACGGTCGTTGATCAGATTTTTCGGGAAAAGAAATACGGTCGGTCGGCCGGATTCGAACGCGGCGTTGAGCAGGCCGGCGGCATCCGGCGCCGTGGACGGCATGAAGACATCGAGACCGGGAATGTGGGCAAAGGTGGAGTCGAATGTTTGTGCATGGTACGGGCCGAGACCGGGGCGGTAGGCACCGCAGATCGCCATCAGAATGACGGGGCATTCCCATTGTCCGTTGGTCCGCCACCACATCGCACCGAGTTCGGCGGCGATCTGGTTGAAGGCGGGTAGCATGAAGTCGGCGAACTGAATGCAGGCAACCGGTTTTTTTCCGACGAGCGCCTGACCGATCGCCGCACCGACGATAGTGGATTCGCTGAGCGGCGCATTAATGACCTGTCCGGGAAAAGCAGTGCTCAGTCCGCGCGTCAGGCCGAACACATCGCCTTTCGGATCTTCGATATCTTCGCCGTAGAGATAAACATTGGCGTCAGTACCGAGGCGGTCGCGGAGTACGGCGCGCATTGCTTCGAGCATGGTGAGAGCATCGCCGCTGGCGCGGTTTTCACTTTTTGCATCGGTAAGCTTTTCCGGCAGCGGCTTTTTGGCGCTGAGTTCCGTTTTAGCATTTTTCGCTTTGCGGGCGGCGTCGAAGGAAGCGATGAGTTCCTGATTCACCTCGTGCTCAATGGCTTTGAGCTGCGTTTCTGGAATTCCGGCGGCGATCAGCTTTTCCGCCAGAATCAGGATCGGGTCGGCTTTTTCGTGCATCTCGCGGATATCATCTGCCGAGCGGTAAAGCGTATGGTCATCGGCGTTAGTGTGGCTGGTCAGCCGTTCGATATTCAGGATGACGATTTGCGGGCCGCGGGTTTTCCGAATCTTGGAAACTGCCTCGCCGAATACGCGGTGCGTTTCTATGGCATCGGTGCCGTCGGCGCGGAGAATCGGCAGTCCGTAAAATTCTTTGGCGTCGCCATCTGGAAGGGAAAAAAAGGTGCGGCCTTTGGATGGAGTGGAAAGAGCGTAACGGTTGTTCTGGACGACGAAGAGAACCGGCAACTGTGAGCGGACGGCCTCGGCCACCGCTTCGAAAAATTCACCTTCCTGTGTACCGCCGTCGCCGATACCGCAATAGACTATGTCTCGGCCGTCTTTGATGGCTTGTGCCACGCCGACGGCTTGCAGTGTGTTGCTACCGACGCCGGTCGGGGCGCCGAACATATTCAATTTCCGGTTACAGGCGAAACCGGGCATATTGCGGCCTTCGGTTGGCGAACCGGTTTTTCCAAGCAGGTCGAGCAACAGATCTTTCTGGGTGACGCCGCGGGCTAGCATCAGCGCCCGGTCGCGGTAGTGGCAGTGAAGCCAGTCGGTCGGCGTTAGATGGGGCGCGAGCGCCGCCATCGCCTCATGGCCGGACGACGGGATATAGAAAAAGGCCTCGCCGCGCTGGGCGGCGTCCTCCTGCACGGCGTCGGCTTTACGCGACGCCAGCATGTGGCGGTAGAGGCCGAGAAAAAGCTGGGTGTCTAAAGTTTGCATGGTTTCTGAAATTAAATCAGGTCAGCATAGTAGGTTGCCGCTCCGGTCAGGTCGAATAAATTTTCCAATGATTGAGAAATTTGAGACCATCTTTCCCGATGGCTGAAATCAAACAATTTCTACCGATGACGCGGGCCGGGATGAAGACCCGCGGTTGGGATGAGCTGGATGTGCTGATTATCACCGGTGACGCCTATATTGACCATCCGGCGTTCGGCGCGGCGGTGATTGGCCGCGTGCTGGAGGCCGACGGCTGGCGGGTCGGTATTATCGCCCAGCCGGACTGGACAAAGCCGGAGTCGCTGACGGTAATGGGCCGCCCGCGTCTGTTTTGCGGAATTACGGCGGGTAATCTCGATTCAATGCTTTCGCACTACACCGCCGCGCGACGGAAACGCAAAGAGGATTCCTACACGCCGGGCGGCGCGACCGGTAAACGCCCTAATC
>Ga0247840_10000410_pt1 | contig 89374 bp, 73 predicted proteins | sample LaCruzMarch2015__FD_192404 | JGI IMG/M metagenome (GOLD analysis project Ga0247840, IMG submission 192404) | Freshwater microbial communities from meromictic Lake La Cruz, Castile-La Mancha, Spain - LaCruzMarch2015_17m | ecosystem: Environmental > Aquatic > Freshwater > Lake | place: Spain... | reverse complement strand
TTGATGCTTCATTCCATGCTTGAAATAATCGATTTTTACAAGGGTAGGATACCTGATTAGATTTTTTTTCGTCATTGCGAGACACAAAGATTCGCCTCTAACAATGTACTTCCACCGAAGCAATCTCTTACGAGTCTTGTGGGAGATTGCTTCGGTTTAAATCCCTTGCTTGAGCAGACATTTTATGTCTCGCAATGACGTGTTTTCTCCTAACCCCTGCTTTTTTGTGCTATACTTCAATTATGGAAAAGAAAATTATATTATCCGGGCTAACGCTTGAAGAAATTGAAAAAATAACAGACAAATTGAATGCCTCTAAATTCAGGGCCAGACAAATTCACAACTGGATTTATCTAAAATCAGTCAGCTCTATTGACGAGATGACCGATTTGTCAAAAGATTTTAAAGAACAATTTAAACAACTGGCTGAAGTCAGCGACGTCGTAGTCAAAACAAAACAATCCAGCAAAGACGGGACGATAAAATACCTAATCGAGTACCCTGACGGAAATTGCGTTGAGACTGTTTTGATGAGGTTCGACAACCGAACAAATTTGACAGCCTGCGTCAGCTCCCAAGTAGGATGTGCCGTAAACTGCGATTTTTGCGCCACTGGTAAAAGAGGGTTTGTCAGAAACTTGACCTCCTCTGAAATCGTGGAACAAGTCTTAACCATCCAAAGAGATACAGGGCTAAAAGTCACAAACATAGTGTTTATGGGACAAGGCGAACCGTTGTTGAACATCGACAACGTACTGAAATCGCTCGACATATTCAACAACAGCTTTCAAATTGGAGCAAGAAGAATTACCGTTTCTACAAGCGGAATAATTCCTCAAATAAACAAGCTTGCCGGATTGAAACTTCAATCTACGCTTGCCGTTTCCCTGCACGCACCGACTTCTGAGATAAGAAAGAAATTGATGCCGATAGACGAAAAGTACCCGCTTTACGATTTGAAAAAAGCGTTGAAAAACTATATTACCCAAACCGGCAGAAGAATTACCATCGAATACGTTTTGATAAGAGACCTGAACGACTCCACTGATATCGCAAAGCAGACAGCAAATCTACTTAAAGACATCAAGTGCAACGTCAATTTAATCCCTTACAATTCAATCGGCAACAAATTATACAAAAAACCGACCAACACGGCCACTATGAAGTTTAAATACGTACTTGAACATTCCGGAAAAAAGGTTACAATAAGATTGGAACGCGGAGCTGATATAGACGCTGCCTGCGGCCAGCTTAACAGCAATATCGAATTGGGCTTTTAAGGAAAATAATGTTGTCTGGCAAGTATGCCTGGCCTACGATTAAGAGGGAAAAAACTGCAATGGTAGAAAAAGTAACAAACCCTATTTTAGACAAAAATCTGGAATTCATCGGGAGATACAACCCGAAATTAAAGGCGAGTTTACTTGAACTAACGTCGCTCAGCGGCAACTTTGAACTCGTTGAGACTGAGTTGAAGGAACCAAACATAATCTTTAACGGCATTCCGATACATTCACCAAGCGGTGCTGAAATAGAGGCTAGGGCTGTTTTTGCCCAAGCCCCGAACACTCCTTCTTCCATGCATGTTTTGTTTGGGATGGGGCTGGGATTTTTATTCCAAGAATTTTGTAAGAATTCAAAAGGGATTCTTATTGTCTACGAACCAAACTTGGAGATGTTGAGAGTGACTCTTGAGTTGGTAGATTTTTCTAAAGAACTCTCTGGTAAAAACGTTTTTGTTGTTTCGGATATGACCGGTTTTAAGCACATTTTTATGAATACTTACAGCTACGGCGCAAATTCTACTTTTGTCTTTTTGCAGTCGTATAAAAATATTTACGAACAAGAAATGAACAGCGTATTCCAGCAGGTTGAGCTAATAACAGGAATCTGTATGGCTGATTATAATACGCTAAGAAGATTGGTAGCCAATTCAATAGAAATGATGATTAGGAACCTTCCCTACACTTTTGAACAGACCCCGTTGAACGAGCTGAAGGATGTTTACAAGGGTAAAACAGCCTTGATAGTCTCGGCTGGCCCTACTTTGGATTTGAATATTGAAACCATAAAGAAAAACAGAAACAAGGTTGTAATTTTTTGCGTGGGTACAGCGATGAAGGCTCTGATGAAAAACGGAATAACACCGGATTTTCTGAATATGATAGAGGTTAATGACTGCTCGGGTCAGCTTAGCGGGCTTGATCTTTCAAACGTAAACCTGGTTTTAGAGCCTTACACAAATACTTCCATCCACAAACTAAAAACAAAAAGAAAATTCTCATTTGCAACAGGCTCAAGTCACGCGAACGAATGCTGGGGAAAGATTACAGGGGTGGATGTCTCACATTACGTAGCAAAAGGTTCCGTTTCATATGAGGCTTTATTTAGCGCAAAAATTCTAGGCTTCACAAGAATAATCTTGGTCGGTCAGGATTTAGCTTACGTAAACAACCAGTGTTACAGTAAAGATTCCGCCTATTCAGAGCTTGCCTATGAAATAAACCCTGAAACTAGCAAGGTCGAGGTCAAAATAAAAGACATGCAAGGCTACATCGACTCACTTAGGCCAAACGATGAAACTGGCCGCAGCGAAGAAATGTACAAAGGATTTGCAGATTACAAATTATACAACTTGAACGACACAATGTATTATGTTGACGGGGTAAAAGGAGATAAACTTCCTACTCAAGGCGGTTATGCGACATTTATTGAGCACTTCAGAGAGTTCGCTTCTGTTTTCCCCAACCTTGAATTAATGAACTCATCAATGATTGGCGCCCATATAGAAGGGTTTGAAAATATTCCGCTATCAGAGGCCTTAACATTTGTGGCACCGATTGAACACCAACCAGACCTTGACAAAAAGCGGTTTTCTTATGATATTGAGCAGTCGTTGAATAATTTAACCAAAGAGTTGGATGTGCTCAAAAAAATTCACAAAGAGATGGAATTGGCCGCTGAGTACATTTATAAATATGAAAGAGAATACAACAGAAGAAGAACAGTCAGCCACGAAACTAACAAGTACTTCAAGCTTTTGTTGACTCTCTACAACAAAATTGACACAGAATACCAAGCCGACAGTCCTATCTATAGGGGGATTGCTTTTTCTGAAAATCTGGAAATACAATATCAGTTGAAGAATGCTCAATTAGTCGATGCTGAAAACATTCAAAAATTTTACGGACAAATGAAAACATATTACGAAAAAACTAAAATAAATCTGGAAAACATAATAATGGCAATTGAAAAGCAAAAAAAGTATATAGTTGAAAGTATTTCGGCTACGCGCTAAAATAGCTTCGGTATGACAAATCTGCTTCACTTGAATTAGCAAGCAAATTATATGAAGACTTTGTAAACATAATCGAACAATACGGCATAACTCCAGACATTGGTAAATTCAAAGCGAGGCTGGATTTTAAATTGGTAAACCAATGCCCAGTAACCGTTTTGAAGGAAAAATAAAACTAAAAGTAGATTTGATGGTTGATTTCATTATAAATAATAATAAAAAGACTTGCCATGATTTATTTTTAATTATAATATATGATTAAATAGAAATACTAATAAAATTAAATTTTAAAGTAAACGAGGAGTTAGGATTTTATTAATCTTTGACTAGATGAAGAGGCTTTTCATTATGTATGTAAACAAGTGCACCAAGTGTGGTTCCGAATTTGAAACAAAAAACCCAAAAAGAGTTATTTGCCCAAACTGTTTATATCCCGATAAGAAGATGATAATATCATCAGATTTTAATGCGGAAAATAGTTCTGGTGACGGCGGCACGCCAAATTTTGAGCAAAACCAGAACACAGACTCCGCGGGAAATGGCGAACAAAAAGCCCCACAACAATTTTATAACAGTTATTCGCAGGATGCTCCGCAACCGAGACCTTATAACAGACCACAACAAGGCGGATTTAATCAACAAGGTGGCGGATATAACAGACCCCAACAGGGTGGATACAACCAACAGCAAGGTGGATACAATCGACCTCAGCAAGGTGGTTACAATAGAGACCAACAAGGCGGCGGTGGATATAACAGACCTCAACAGGGCGGTTACAACCAACAGCAAGGCGGATATAACAGAGACCAACAAGGCGGCGGGTATAATCGACCTCAGCAGGGTGGTTTCAACCAGCAACAAGGCGGATATAACAGACCCCAACAGGGCGGTTTTAATCAACAAGGTGGTGGATATAACAGACCACAACAAGGCGGATTTAACCAACAAGGTGGTGGGTATAACAGGCCCCAACAGGGTGGATACAACCAACAGCAAGGCGGATACAATCGACCTCAACAGGGCGGATTTAATCGTCCTCAAAGTGGCGGGTTCAACAGGCCTCAACAGGGCGGATTTAATAGACCGCAGCAAGGCGGCGGACGCTTCCCTTCAAGGCCACCAATGAATCGTGACAAGCCATTATTAATCACTAAAGAACAATTAGAAACAATTGAAGCTTTGTACAAAACGATGTTGCCGCTTCCAAATCCGGACGCACATGAAGTTATCGGAACAAAAATAGAATTAGAATCAAGAAAAGTATTTTTTGGAATAAATTTGGTAAGACAAAAATTAATGTTGACAAAACTACCTTTCCCTAAAAGAAAGTTAGCCGTGTCTCCTGATCAAATGTTTGCAATACAAAGTCTTTACGAGCCATTGCTTCCGCTTCCTCCAATAGGGTGCCACAAAATATTGGCGGCCCAATTAAAAATGGATGAGTGGAGAGTTCACGTCGGAATAGGCTTAGTTAGAGCAAAACTTGGACTTGACAGATGGAATCAGGAACGCGAAGACGCACCTGCCGAATTCAAAAAAGATGCTGAAGCCGAAGATAAAAAGTCTAAAAAAGAAGCAAAAGCACCTAAATCAACCAAAGAACCTAAAAAAGCTAAGGCGACCAAAGAAACTGTAGCTCCAAAGGCAGTTAAAGAGCCAAAAGTAGCTAAAGTTGCAAAAGAAACTAAGGCAAACAAAGAAGTAAAAGAGCCTAAGGAAACAAAGGCAAAAAAAGAAGCTGTGGAAGCCAAGGCCACAAAACCAGTTAAGGCAACTAAAACAACTACAAAAGCTAAGAAATAAGCTGATAGGTATTTAAAAGAATATGGATGATAATTATATTTCGATAGGAAAAATTCTGAACTTTCACGGACTCCAAGGAGAAGCAAAAGTCGGGTTTTCAAAGAACCAACAAGAGTTTTTGAAAAAGCTTAAAAGTGTTTGGTTAAAGCAGGGGCTTGAGTACGTATCTTATGATATTACAGGCGTCAGATTTAACAAAACTTTTGCACTGATAAAATTCAAAGGAATCAATTCAATAGAAGAAATTATTCCCCTTAAGGACTCATTGCTATTTGTCAAACAGGACACTATAAGAACAAATTTAGAAGAAGATGAATTTTTGATTGATGAATTAACAGGACTTGACGTTTTTGATGCTAACAACGAAAGCCTCGGCGTAGTTGTGGGCGTATCTAACAACGGTATGAACGATTTGATTGCGATAAAAAGTAAAAGCCAAAAAATTTCAATGGTACCTTTTGTCAAAGAATTGGTTCCATTTGTTGACATTAAAAACAAGAAAATTGTTGTAAATAACATCAAAGGGCTGATAGAGTGAGTCCAAAAATGAGATTTGACGTATTAACACTTTTCCCGGAAATAATTCAAAATTACTGCGGGCAGAGCATCCTCAAAAGGGCAGTTGAAAAAGAAATAATAGCCGTCAACACAATTAATCCAAGGGATTTCACTCAAAGCAAACACAAAAAAGTTGACGATACGCCTTTTGGGGGCGGCGCAGGGATGGTTCTTATGGCTCAACCTTATGTTGACGCATATGAATCAACGGAACGCCTTAAAAACTCCCTCACCATAATGTTGACCCCGCAAGGGGAAGTCTTTAACGATACACTGTCTAAGGAGCTTACCAAATACGACCAGATAATCCTTTTGTGCGGGCATTACGAGGGGTTTGACGAAAGAATCAGAGATATTATAAAACCGAGAGAAATTTCAATTGGGGACTACGTCTTGACCGGAGGAGAACTCCCGGCACTTTGCCTGATTGACAGCATCAGCCGCAAAATAGAAGGAACCTTGGGAAAAATAGAATCGGCCGACGAAGACAGTTTTTCCAACGGACTTTTGGAGTACCCACATTACACAAAACCGAGAGACTACCGCGGATACACCGTTCCTGAAGTCTTATTAAGCGGAAACCATCTTGAAATAAGTAAATACAGATTTGAGCAGCAACTTTTTAGAACTAAATTAAGAAGAAAAGATTTGTACGACAAGTACATGGATGGCGAAATGTAAAAAAGTATACGCCTTTGTTGTCAGGACTTAAGTAAAATATTTACGGCAAAAAGGCTCGCTAGGATACCCCCACCCAATGAACGATAGGCGTAAATATTTACATTTACTGAGTTTTACGACTTTTTAATTTAGCTTGAGCAGTTACCCTTTCGTCTTTATTGTAACAAGTTATTTCAAAGTTGATTAAGTTAGGCAAAAAATAATCTTTATGGATATTTTATAAGTAACAATTTAGTAATGTCAAAGGGTCAAAAATGATACAGCTCTCTACAATTAACATTTCTTTTAGAAAGAATAATTTATATTCTGCCGATCAAAATAAATGGAAGAAGACGCAAGACAATACAAGTATTTGTAGTGATTCAGTTCATTTCACACAATCAAATAGAATAAATAATAATTCTAATAAAACCGCTCAAAAGTTATCTAAAATATTATATATCCATCGAAATATTGGGTTAAAACCGATTAGCTTTGGTTCAAATCCATCCACCGAAATGGTCAGAGAAGGGTGAAAATTTTAGAAGAACATGGTGAAACTATTGAACAACTTAGAAATAGGGTTATAGCCGACCCTGTTTTAAATAACGATTATTGTGGCATAAAAAGATTTGTTTATGAAGAACTAGGAGGAATAGATGGGTATTCTCAATTAGGGAACAGTAAAAGACAGAAATTATCAAAAGTTTTTGCATATCAGACAGTTCAGGCTGCAGAAGCTTGGACTAAGTTTTTAAGAACAAGATTACCAGACGCGATAAGATTGTCTTGCCATCCTCAGAATTATGATTCGCCTAGTAAAATAGGTATTTATCTAGGTAAAACAAAAGATAATTGGCTTACTCCTTGGATGGGTGTAGCAGTTAAATTAAAAGATGAAGAATATACGTTAATGCAAAATAGTCAGGCTAAACAACTGGGACTATCATTGGTTTACAATGATAAAGGAATGCCTAGTCATTATGAAATTCCAGATGGTATGAATATCGATGATGTTTTAAATGCAAAACCCCTTGTTTACCCTTAATTATTTAGGATGGGCTTCAGCCCATCGCATATTTTGAGAACTTTGCGCCTTTGACAATGCCATAAAATAATGATAGAATTGTTCTACAATTACCAAGTTTAAGGAATTATAATGTTGGCAGAACAGAACAGAACAGAACAGAACAGAACAGAACAGAACAGAACAGAACAGAACAGAACAGAACAGAACAGAACAGAAAGTCATTGCGAAATGTGTCTTGACGCTGAATCAATAGTAACCCACCGAAACAATATCCCTCAAACCATGGGTGAGATTGCTTCGGTAGGTTCTTCATGTAAACATACAAGTTCAAAGCCTCGCAATGACTTGAGGGTCAAAAGCCTCAAGTCACGGCTCACAGTTCACTGCCAACAAGCTTTTACACTTGCAGAAGTCCTTATCACACTTGGAATTATAGGGATACTTGCCGCTATGACTATCCCTAATTTATTGCAATCGAGTCAAGAAGGACAGCTGGTTGCTGGGCTTCTGAAATTTAACTCTACGCTGCAACAAGCAGTTCAAATGTGGAAAGTTGACATCGATTGTTATTCGGATGCTTATACATGCCTAGCCCAGCAAGGATTAGCGGATGAGGTTTCTTCTAATTTCGATCAAATTGGAAAATTAATGAAAATAAGTCAAAAAGCAGCAGGAGCCACAAATGCAAATTGGTTGCCTGAAAAAACGTTAGATTACGATGGAATTAGTATAACCTGGCATAATTATCGTACTAATGGTGGTACCTGTAAGTATTTATTACAAGATGGGATGATTTTTTCAGTTGATGTAGACCCCGCCGGCTTTATGATATTAGTTGATGTTAATGGGCCCAAACCTCCAAATCGAATTGGAAAAGATACATTTCATTTTACAATAGGGTATAACTCCCAAAAGGACATAAGTTACTATACAAGGTCTCCTGAGCCCTATGTTTGCTCTTTATCCGAAATTTGTGACTCCAATAATTTTGATCCGACAAAAAGTAATGGTGCCAGTCCAACATCTTACGTAATCATAAACAACAAATTGCCTGATTTTAAGTCACTGTCAAAAACGGTTGCAGGGTTTAGGCCGTAAAAAATAAAACTGCACTTAGGATGGGCTTCAGCCAATCCTAAGTTTTAAACCTCAAACCTGTTAAAACTTCCTAAATTAACCTCTTATTACTTTAACCCCGTTAAATTCAAACAGACTCGGCATATCGTGTTTCTGGTCGGAGTATTTTTTAGCCAAAATTGCCCCCACTATTGCTTCCAATTGAGACATTGGCATCATATTTGACGGAATATTTGTAAATCCACACTTCATCTTTAAAGCATTCTGCAAAGCCTTGCAATCAGCAGGTGAGCGCTCTTTGTAGCAAGAGTCTAACCCTAGAGACTGTCTGGTTAAATGAAGTTCAAATCGGTTAATTTTCGCACCTTTTCCAATCAGAGAATTAAAATAATCAGAGCCGCGATTAGAATAACGCTGAGTCCAATTGTCAGTGTTCTTTAGTTTGTCGCTCGACATAACAAGCTGGTAAGGCTTGGACAAAATTCTCCATTTGCCGTTTATCATGGCATTCTCCCAAGGCAAAGACACACAAATCTGGGAGTCGTTTATCGAGGAAAAACTATCGAAGAAATGTTGGATATCCTGCATTGAAAACAATTTGTCCACCATAATTATCTGGTTGTTTTTATCTATGACAGCAACTCCCGTTTCCACGCCGGCACCTGGGGAAATTGACATCCCTATAAAATAATGTTCCATCTAGTTTTCCAACCCTTCAAATTCTCTCTCGAACTGACTTTTAAGACTTTTTGTTGATCTATCATTTGCTTTTTTTACAGCCGCTGGGGGCTTCAGCCAAGAACCCTCTCCTGTAATTTTATTTTTAGAAACAGAATCAAGAGCTTGAGTCTCGGTTTTGAGCCTTTGTACTTCTTTGCGATAGGCTTTATTCAACATAATCATGCCGGCTTCACCCAGCTTGTTATCTTTTGTAATTTGTTTGGCCGCATCAGACATGTTTTCTATTTTGGTAATGACTTCCATTCGGTTAGCCTGTATAATTTCTTGCTGTGGCTTGCTTAATTTTGAGAGCTCATCTTGAGGACTTTCCTGAGCCTTAAATTTATTCTTTAAAATCAGGATTTCAACTCTTCTGTTCTTGGCTTTGCCTTTGGCAGACTTATTGTCATGGATAGGCCTAGTATCTGCAAAACCCACAGCGGTAAACAAACTAGGGGAAAACGAAAATCTCCCAATGAAGTACCGCACTATTGAGCATGCTCTGGCAGAAGACAGTTCCCAATTGGATGGGTAAACAGTAGATACAAATGGTTGACTATCAGTATGACCTTCAACTCTCATATTATGCAAAATGAATTTTTTTCCGATGCTAGCGCCAATTCTATCAAGTTTAGCTACTGCGGCTGGAACTAATACGGCTGAGCCTGATTTAAACAAATAGTCATCATTAAATCTAATAATTAACCCTCTATCTGTTTGTTGAGTCTCAACACCGTCAATTTCGCCGGAATTAGACATTTGGTCAACCGCTTTTTGAATCTGCTCCATAGACTGTTCCTCGTACTTTTGACTCATATATTCAAGCATCAACGGAGAGATTACAGAATCTGCCTGCTGACCTTCTAAAAGACTGCTGCTAGTATCGGCGGTTAATCCATCAGACCCCTGCATAATAGACGGAGCGGCAAAGGCCTGTTTTACAGAATCTTCAAGTGTTTTAAGGTCTTTAACATCGACTTGAGAGAGTGCGTAGAGAACAACAAAAGTAGCAAATAAAAGAGTGATAAAATCCGCGTAGGAAATTAACCACCGCTCTAAATTTTCATGCTCAGGGTGTTTCTTTTTTCTTGCCATTAGCCTTTTCCCAAAATAAACGATTTAAGTTTTCTTTCAATTAAAGCAGGGCTTTCTCCGGCTTGAATAGCCAAAACGCCTTCAACCATTATTTCCTTAGCTAAAAATATTTTTTGATAATTAAATTTAATCCTTGAGGAAAAAGGAAGCAAAATCAGGTTTGCGATAAACAAACCATAAATAGTAGCAACGAATGCCACTGCAATTCCGGCGCCGAGTTTTGATGGGTCGGACAAATTTTTCATAACTTGAATTAGTCCTAGAACAGCCCCAATAATACCCAAGGTTGGAGCATATGCGCCTGCCGATTCCCAAACCTTTGCACCCTTATTAACGTGTTCTTCTAATTGGGTAATCTGGTTTTCCATCATACCCTGCACAAGAGAAGGGTCAGCTCCGTCAGCAACAGCCTCTAGGCCAATTGCCAACAATGGATCAGAAGCATTCTTGGCTTCTTTTTCCAAAATTATAACGCCTTCTTTTCTTGCCTTAGTTGCGTATCCGACAAGTTCAACGATTAAACTGTCTAAGTCGATTTTAGGAGGGAATATAATGACTTTAAGCAAGCCAACAGCGGTTTTCAAATCATCCAAAGGAAAACTAGAAATAACAGCACCTGCAGTTCCGCCGAAAACAATCATTCCAGCCGTAACCTGCATTAAATCGGTAGGGCTTCCACCTTCTATCGCCTGTGCCCACAGTATAAAGGTTACGCCTACAACTATTCCTAATATTCCAAATATATCCATAGCTTACTCCAATTATAGTTGTTATTACTTTATTTAACTATAATTTACTCAATAATAAATCGTATAATTAATTTAGTTTTACAAGCTTAATGTGGTCAAAATTAAAGGCTCCCCATCGGTAATTGCAACTGTGTGCTCAAAATGTGCGGATGCTTTTTTGTCTGTAGTTTGCACAGTCCACTTGTCAGAAAGCACCACCACGTCGTCTACGCCCAGATTAAGCATGGGTTCAATTGCGATTGTCATCCCTGATTTGAGAACAGTTTTGTTTCCGGTTCTGTAATTAAAAACAAACGGGTCTTCGTGCATTGCTCTACCGACTCCATGCCCCCCGTATTGTCTAACTATTCCTAATTTTGCCTTATTTGCGACATCCTCAATCGCACCTGAAACATCATCCAAAATATTTCCGTGACGCATTTGATTTATTCCAGCAAAAAGGGATTCTTCTGTTACCCTCAAAAGTCTCTGTTTTTCCTTGGAAATCTCACCGACAGCATAAGTCCAGGCACTGTCGCCTACAAATCCGCCGTAAGTTGCTCCTACGTCAACGCTTATTATATCACCCTCTTGAAGGACTACATTTTCCAGCGGAAAACCGTGGACAACCTGTTCGTTTACAGATGCACAAATACATCCGGGAAATCCGTGATAGCCTAAAAAAGTCGGGATAGACTTATTTTTCTTAATAATGCCCATCGCCACGTCATCTAAATACTTTGTAGTAATCCCAGGCTCAATTATTCGCTTCATCTCTTGATGCACCAAAGCAACTATGTGTCCGGCATGACGCATTCTTTTAATATCTTCTTTTGATTTTCTTGTAATCATTTGCTTCCTTCTATTCTTATTTAATTATATCAAGAATAAACGATTCAGACCATTACAATTTGTAAACACGAATTGTAATGGTCTGAATCGGAGAGTGAAACGTAAAAAAAGTCTCATATGGGCAGCGAAAGAAAGAAAGAAACCGTCATAAATATCGCAACTAAAAAGCGTGCTTAATCTAAGATTTAACACACTTTTTACTATTTATATTGCTATGCAGAAATATCCAGCCTATTTTACTGATTAATTTCTTTTATCAGTCTATCCCAAACTTCTTCTACCGCACCGTTAGCGTCGACTTTTCTCAAAGAACCTTTGTCTTCGTAGAATTTAATCAACGGAGCCGTTTGCTCGAAATAGGTATCGAATCTTGCTTTTGCAGTTTCTTCAGTGTCGTCTTTTCTTTGAATTAGTCCACAACCGCAGTCATCACAAATTCCTTCGTTTTTTGGTTTTAATGATTGAAGGTTATAAATTTTGCCGCATTTAGAACAAGAACGACGGTAAATTATACGGTTCATAAGCAATTGTTGGTCGATATCAAAGTAAAGAACTTTAAAATTAACTTTTTCCGCACCATCGATTTCTGTAAGCATTTCTTCAAGCATTTGGGCCTGTTCCGTGCTTCTAGGGAAACCGTCAAGAATAAAACCGCCTTTGCAGTCGTCTTCTTTCAATCGGCTTTTGATGATAGCAGTAACGATATCAACAGGAACCAATTGTCCTTTATCGATATAAGACTGAGCGATAAGCCCGTCTGAAGTTTTTTCGGTAATCGCACGTCTCAAAAGAGAACCCGTGTCGATGTGAGGAAAGTTTAAATGAGTAGATAATCTACTTGTTTGAGTGCCTTTGCCACATGCCGGTGGTCCTAAAAAAACTAATTCATTCTTTGTCATGTCTAATTCCTTCTTCCTCTGTTGTTGTTGGGTTAGAAAACCCAACCTACCTCATCTTATATTTTGTTGTCGGGTCCGCTTTACGCGCAAACCCATCACTTCGTTACGTATCAATATTCGTCGCGTAAACCGCGTTAGCTTCGATAAACTCTCTTCTCGGCGCAACGTTGTCACCCATCAAAATGTCGAACAACTGGTCAGCGAGAATCGCATCATCAATTGAAACCTGCAAAAGTGTTCTTGTTGAAGGATCCATTGTAGTTTCCCACAACTGCTGAGGCATCATTTCTCCAAGTCCTTTAAAACGTTGGATAGCAACTCCCTTTTGACCTCTTTCACCAACCATTCTCTGCAAATCGGCAAAAGAATTGATGTCAAATTGCTCAGAATCGGTTTGCAATATTAGTTGCTCCTCCTCTTCAATCAAAAACTCCCTAATCAAAGGATAAGAAGATTTCAATCTTTTGTACTCGGAACTTTTGATAATGTTAGGAGTAACCAAAGCGGGCTCCACTCCTTCACCCAAGTCCAATTTTATGTTATAAAGTGCTTTTTCAGGGTTGTATTTCAATGAAACAGTATAATTTTCAGCCGCCAAAATATTGTAGTTTTTAGCATGGTCGGCCAAGTATTTATTCAAATATTCCGCGACCTCGTTCATTTTATCCTGCTCAGTAAAGTCTTCGACTTCAACCTCTGAACGAACCAAGCCACGTAATAACACGGCAGGAATCGAATTCAAGATAGGGTTATTATATGAATTATAATAAGTAGACATATTAACCATCAACTCAGTAAACGACTCGTCTGAACAAGTTTTAGTCTTGTTTTTATCAGAAAGACAAAGCCCTTTGACCCCACGCGCACTTATCAATTTATCCAAAGCTCTTTCGTCATACAAATATTCGGAATTTTTCCCTATTGTAACTTTGAATAACGGAGGTTGTGCAATATAAACATGACCGTTGTCTATAAGAGGTTTCATATATCTAAAGAAGAACGTCAGAATCAATGTTCTGATGTGCGCTCCATCTACATCTGCATCGGTCATTATGATAATTTTGTGGTATCTTAACTTTTCCAACTCAACTTCTTCCGGATTTTTGCTTATGTTAATACCAAAAGCTTGCATCATAGAATTTATCTCGTTGTTGCCGTACATTCTATCCAGTCTTGCACGCTCAACGTTAAGGATTTTACCTCTCAATGGCAAAATGGCTTGGAACATTCTGTTTCTGCCTTGTTTTGCAGAACCGCCCGCAGAATCTCCCTCTACTAGGTAAATTTCACATTTTTCAGGCTCGCGGTTTGAACAGTCAGAAAGCTTCCCGGGAAGAGTTGAATTTTCCAAAACGGACTTTCTTCTGGTAAGTTCTCTTGCTTTTCTAGCAGCTTCTCTTGCGCGCTGTGCTTGCAAGGTTTTTTCAATAATATTTTTTGCAGTTTTTGGATTAAAGTCCATCCATTCTTGAAGTTTGTCTCTAACGACATCCTGCACTGCAGACATTGCTTCTTGATTACCCAGTTTTTCTTTAGTCTGACCTTCAAATTCAGGGTCGGAAAGTTTGATACTGATTATTGCAGTCAAACCTTCCCTAACGTCTTCGCCTGTAAGGTTTGTTTCGGAATCTTTTAGAATGTTGTTCTTTCTTGCATACTCGTTTACAACACGAGTTAGAGCGTTTCTGAACCCAGTCAAGTGAGTTCCACCGTGGTGGGTGTTAATATTATTTGCAAAAGACAAAACGCTTTCAGTGTAAGCATCAGTGTACTGCATTGCGATTTCGATAAGCATATTATCCACAGTTTTTTCCATATAAATAGGCTGTTCAAACATAACAGCTTTGTTTTTATTCAAAAACTCGACGTAGCTTGCTATTCCGCCCTCATAGTGGAAAACCTCTTCAACGCCGGTTTTACCGTCTATGAATACGATTTTCAAACCTTTATTCAAAAACGCCATTTCACGAATCCTGCTTGCGATTACGTCTCTGTCGATGTCGGTTGTTTCTGTGAATATCTCAGGGTCAGGCCAAAAAGTTGTTTTTGTACCAGTTTTTGTGGTTTCTTTCATTTTTTCAACAGGAGTCGAAGGTTCGCCCCTCATGTACTCTTGTCTCCAAACAAATCCTGTTCTTGAGACTTCAACGATAAATTTTTCTGATAAAGCGTTTACAACAGAAGCTCCAACCCCGTGAAGTCCGCCCGAAACCTTGTATCCGCCGTCACCAAATTTTCCGCCGGCATGAAGAACTGTGTGAACAATCTCTAACGCTGATTTACCTGAATCTGGTTTGATGTCAACAGGAATTCCACGTCCGTTATCTTCAACAGTAACGCTGTTATCTGCATTTATGGTTACTCTGATTTCGTTACAATACCCAGCCAAAGACTCGTCGATTGAGTTGTCAACGATTTCGTATACACAGTGGTGTAAACCTCTTTGAGAAGTCGAACCGATATACATCCCAGGGCGCAATCTTACTGCTTCTAAACCTTCTAATACACGAATATTACTGGCATCATAGCCTTGTCCAGCTTGTTGATTTGTTTCTGTTGTCATCTTATCCCCTAACTATTCCCTCGATTATTATCCAATAGTAGCATAAACAAATGATTTTGGCATAAAATTGTAAAAATTGTTACCGATTAACAATTCCCAATTAATTGGCAGTTCAGCACTGTTAATGGCTGTTAGTTAGTCTTTTGTTATAGACTTCCACTTTAAAGCAACACCATCCAGAATAGACTTTGTAGTCGCTTTGTTAAGCAAAACCTCTTGCACTGCCGTGTTTATAATCAAATTGACCTCTTTTTGGCCTTTATTTTGTCTTAAAACAGGCTGAACTTTATCTAGTTGTCTAGCTGATATAACTCTCGCTTTTGCCATCAGGTCGCCTTCATCGTATCTGGTGTAAAACGAATCCTGCAAGGCTTTTCTGTTGGTTGCCAAAACATTGGTTAGTTTTGCTAGCTTGAGCTGGTTTTCTTCGTTGGTCAAAAACATGGAAAATTCAAGCGCAGCGTCTTTGTTGGGAGCTTTTAGTGGAATTACCAAGTTCATTAGCGAAAAATCGTACTGACCCAATTCTCCCACAATTTGGCGGGCAACGTCTGTATTTTTGTAGGTGGAAGGAGAATTTTCCTTAATCATGTTGAGAAAATTTGCACCCGCTTGAAAAAACACTATTTGGTTGGACATGTATTTTTCCAAACCTTCTCTGTGGGTCTGGGTGATGGATTCTTTCGGGATTAGGTTTTTGGCGTAAAGCTCTTTGTAAAAATCAAAAACCTCCACAGCCATTTCATTGTTTATATTTTCTGCTGAATTTACTCCGTATTTGTTGAGTATTTTAAGCATAGTGTCGTTTTCGGATATAGTGGGCATAAAAGCATATGCGCCAGTTTTCTCTTTAATTACAGGTGAAATTTTCGCCAACTTTTCGTAGTTTTTTGGGACGCTTGATAATCCCGATTTTCTGAGTAAATCCTTGTTGTAGATGGTAATTGCGGAAGTGGCGTACCAAGGAATAGCGTACAATTTCCCGTTATATTTAAGCGAGTTTACGATTTCCTCTTTGAACTGAATCAAATCATCAGGGTTAAGCTCCTCTAGCGCGCCTTTTTGGGCTAAAATGGCTGAAAAATCCGGGTTTAGGTTGATTAAATCCGGCGGAGTGTCGCTTAAAATTGATGCCAGAGTCCTTTTTTCCCCCTCTGAAAAGGGAACGTCAACCCATTTAATTTTAATAGTAGGATGGGACGCCTCGAATTTGGAGATTACCCCGTTCATATAAGGGGTGAAATCTGCCATCTGTAGCGTCCAGAAAACGACTTCGTTCTTGTTCAGTGAAGTTTTTTTTGTTGATAGTACCGCCAAAAATGACGCGAGTGCCAAAAGCATAATTATAACGACAGGGAATATAATATTCATTTTTGATTCTTGTGATTTCATTTTTCTCCTTTACGTCATCCTGAACTTGATTCAGGATCTTACCAGTTTAGAGGCTGTGGAATAATTCATTGAATATCCTGACGTCGTGCTGAACTAGTTTCAGCATCGCATAATAGAGGGTCCTTGCGACCCTGAAATAAATTCAGGGCGACGTATTTTAAATTATTCTGCATTCTCTTATTATTAATACTAAATTTATATGTTAAAATTATACTATGAACAATTTATTTACGGAATTAGAAAATTCAAACAAGCAGGTGCCTTTGGCGGAACTGCTTCGCCCGGGCAATCTTGACGATTTTTTGGGGCAAAGCAATGTGGTTTCCCAAAACAGTCCGTTGCTAAATTTGCTTAGAACAAACAGGCTTTTTTCTTTAATATTATGGGGTACTCCCGGATGCGGAAAAACAACGCTGGCAAGATTAATATCCACCCAAACAAAAGCCCATTTTATCGAAATGTCTGCCGTCTCCTCTGGGGTCAAAGACATTAAAGACGCGGTCGAACAGGCTAAATCGGCACTTCGTACTGGCGTGAAAACTATTTTGTTCATTGATGAAATCCACAGGTATTCAAAAACCCAACAGGACGCGCTGCTTCCGCACCTTGAAAACGGAACGATATTTTTAATAGGTTCAACCACCGAAAACCCATCGTTTCAGGTCAATCCGGCCATGCTTTCACGAGTTCAGGTAATTAGGTTAAACCCACTCAGCGACGAGAGCGTGGAAAATATAATTAAAAAGGGGTTTGACTATCTGCAAAAGAATTATCAGGAAATCGAATTCGAAGAGGAAGTCGTAAAATTCATCATAAACCACTCAAGAGGGGACGCCAGAGCTGCGCTTAACTTAGTTGAAAATTCTTATTTTGCAAGCGATTTGATTAAAAACAAAAGAGTATTGAATATAGAAACCCTCGAAAATATTTCTCAGCAAAGAAATACAAGGTATTCCAAGCAGGAGCATTACGACTGCGCCTCGGCTTTCCAAAAAAGTTTAAGGGGAAGCGACCCAGATGCTGCAATTTACTATTTGGCAAAAATGATTTCGGCTGGCGAAGACCCAAGATTCATCGCCAGAAGACTTGTGGTAACTGCCGCAGAAGACGTGGGTAACGCCGACACGAACGCACTGGTTGTAGCGATGACTGCCTACAAAGCGGTTGAACTTTTGGGCCTTCCAGAAGGCAGAATCCCTCTGGCTCAAGCTGTTATCTACATTGCAAAAGCACCGAAATCGAACACAGTAATTTTAGCTATAGACAAAGCACTTTCTGATATCGAAAGCGGCCAAGACTATCCGCCGCCGATGCATCTTCGAGACGGCCACTATAAAGATGCAGCAAAATACGGGTTTGGGGTGAATTACATTTACTCCCACGCAAATCCTGACGCCCATCAGCAGTTTTTACCGGATGAATTGGCGGAGAAAAAATACGTCAGAGAAGACGCCAACACAAAAGTCTGCCCGAAGAATAAAGATTACAAGAACGAACTCAAGAATTTTGACGATTAAGCAACCACGTCATTGCGAGACGTGAGTCCTGAAATGCGTCAATTGTTTTCCACCGAAGCAATCTCCTTCAAGACTCGGGGGAGATTGCTTCGGTGGTTTACTCGTGTCAAAGTCGTTGCCATATGTCTCGCAATGACGTCTTAAAACAAAAAAGCCCCGTTTTAACAACGAGGCTTTTTTATAAAGAATTTAGATTATCCGACTTTATCCAAAGGCGTAACGTCTTCTGCTTGTGGCTTTTTAAATTTCCCAGGGATGCCTTTAACATAAGCAATTAATTTGTCTGTATAATTAGCAAAATGATATTTTACTTTATCAAGAAATTTCGCATCTTTTGCAAGTTCACCGGATACATTAATATTCTTTAACGCTGGTATAAGTTTTCTGGCACCTACGGCTACTCCGGCCACTAGGGCGGCAGTCAAAACCAATTTAGCAAGTGCGCTTATCAGCCCGCCTTTTTTAGGTTGTTTTTCTGTAATCTCACCAGGAGCTGCAGGATTCGTGGAGAAGGCACCCGGCATACTCATCATTTCTGGGGTTACTTTATCCATAGCATTTGCTTTGAACGCTACGTTTGAATAATTTTGCACACCTGACACAGAATTTAACATTTTTGACCTCCTATTATAACACTTAAACACTTCATATTAATATTAAATGAAGAACAATATATTTGTTGCTTATTTTCCGGCAATTATGATAAAAACTTTACAAATCTTTACAGTTAATTTGGAATATTATTTTCGTGTTCGTAATCTTATATATTAGGAAAAGGATTTAGGAGTTGAAGATGGGGATTTTTAAAAAAAAATATGATGTTAAAATTGCACAGGACGATTTGAACGATGCAAAGCTATCTTCGGCTGTTTTTGAGGAGGAAAACGTAAGAAAAAAAGCGTTTATTGACGTTTTGGGTGCTAGACTTGCAATGAAATTACTTTTCTCAAAAAAGATTCAGGCTACCAACTTATACAGTCTTTACACTATTCACAACATCCTTGGGCAACTAGATATTTCTGATATTTACCATAATGGTATAAAGATGGACGTTAGAGTCGTGTTCGATAAAAATGAAATATTTATTCCAAAGTCTCAGTTTGAATACGGAATTCTTCCTGACCTGTATTTGGTTTTAGCTTTAAGCCAAGACTATTCTGCTGCGGAACTTTTAGGGTATTTTGAGCCTAAAAATATCGATAAAAGCCAACAAAACGAAGATTTTTATTTCGTTGAGCAAGAAAATTTAACAAAACCGGATCAATTAAAAAAATATTTGAGCAAGCTTAAAATTGAAAACAATTTTCAAGCGACTGAGGAAGATTACGAAAAAGCAGAGTCATTATTTGTGGCTTCTATTGACCATGAAATAAGCAAGGAAGATAAAACTTTTCTTGTCCAGCAACTTGCAAACAGCTTTGATTTAAGAGAAAAATTCATAGAATTTGAAAACTTTGAACTTATTTCCAAGCAGGTAGCAAAAGACGAAAGCCTTTTCAATGACGGCGTTTTAGACATCATTGGAGGCCAGAGCATTTTTGACAAAGACGAAGCTGACGGCCTTCAGATAGAAACCATAAACATCGGAGACAAAGACGACCAAGCTGACAGTGATGAGAACGTTATTGAGGGCTTTTTCGAAGGCGATAAAAAACCAAAAGCCTCCAATAATGATAACCTTTCTGGAGCAATTGCAGAAATTGCCATTACGGCAGGAAGCGCCGCTCTTGCCGGTGGCTTTATTGCCGCTGGTGCTAGTGCACTTGCGCATGGTGCGGCAGCATCAAGTGTAACCTCAATTGCAAATAGTGTTGTAGATCTTGGAAGTTCAGTGGCAAGCGCATTCAATAGTGATAATAATTGTCCTTCTACAGCAAATATTGCAGAAGTTAAATCAACCGAAAATATTTTTGAATTCGAGGAATCGAACGAGGAGCTTGAAACAGTCGAGTCTATTGAAGAGCTAGATGAAATCTTTGAGCAAAACGAACTTGATATTATTGAAAATAATTCCGAGCTTGAAATTGAAGAATCTAACGAAGACCTTGAAACAATCGAGTCTATTGAAGAACTAGAGGAACTCTTTGAGCAAAACGAACTTGAAGTTATTGAAAATAATTCCGAGCTTGAATTCGAAGAATCGGACGAAGAGCTTGAAACAGTCGAGTCTATTGAAGAGCTAGATGAAATCTTTGAGCAAAACGAACTTGATATTATTGAAAATAATTCCGAGCTTGAATTCGAAGAATCGGACGAAGACCTTGAAGCAATCGAGTCTATTGAAGAACTAGAGGAACTCTTTGAGCAAAACGACCTTGATATTATTGAAAATAATTCTGAGCTTGAATTCGAGGAATCGGACGAAGAGATTGAAACAATCCAGTCTATTGACGAACTAGATGAAGTCTTTGAGCAAAACGACCTTGACGCTATTGAAAATAATTCTGAGCTTGAATTCGAGGAATCGGACGAAGAGATTGAAACAGTCGAGTCTATTGACGAACTAGATGAAGTCTTTGAGCAAAACGAACTTGACAATATTGAAAATAATTCTGAGCTTGAATTCGAGGAATCGGACGAAGACCTTGAAACAGTCGAGTCTATTGAAGAGCTAGGTGAAGTCTTTGAGCAAAACGAACTTGACAATATTGAAAATAATTCTGAGCTTGAATTCGAAGAATCGGGCGAAGGCCTTGAAACAGTCGAGTCTATTGAAGAGCTAGATGAAGTCTTTGAGCAAAACGAACTTGATATTATTGAAAATAATTCCGAGCTTGAATTCGAAGAATCGGACGAAGAGCTTGAAACAGTCGAGTCTATTGAAGAGCTAGATGAAGTCTTTGAGCAAAACGAACTTGATATTATTGAAAATAATTCTGAGCTTGAATTCGAGGAATCGGACGAAGACCTTGAAACAATCCAGTCTATTGACGAACTAGAGGAAGTCTTTGAAACAATAGTATCAACTGGCGAAGAGGCGGATCTATCTACACCTATTGCTGATAACTCAGAAAATGAATTTGAGTTATTTGAAGCCACAGAGGAATTGCCTGAAGTACTAGAGGAAATTTTCGAATCAGAACTTGCCAGTGAAGATGAATTTTTGGATGAAACAATTGAAATACTTACTCAAAGCGAAGATAATTTAAAAGCAGAAAATATTCACGAGGAAATTGAGCTGTTTGAACTTCCAGTGACTTTATTTACGCCGCTTGAAGAGATTTCTGAAGCAGATCTCACGGACTTGGCACCGTTAGAAGGATTACCGACCCTCGAAGACTACAAAGAAATAAATGAAAACGAAAATAAACAATCTAATACTGTTGATTTGGACAATTTTGATTTCGGAATGTTTGATGAGGAAAATATTATAGATGAATCCACAAAACAAGTCCAAAATGAAGGCACAGTATCCTTTGACGAGCTTACTGCAAGTGGCGAAGAGAATATAAAAGTTACAGAATCCGATTTTGATTCTACAACGAACGAACTTAATAATGAGGACATCAAGCCCAAAAGTCAAAGTGATGAACTAAACAACATCTCATCGCAGGTCGATAACTTAATGAGTGATACGGACTTTTCAGAGGTGCAAAGCTCCATTTTAGAAAGCGAAAACGGTATTAATGACGACATAACCTCACTTGGAAATTCTAAGCTCGCGCAGGCAGAAAAAGACCAGAACAAAATTTCTTCTGACAATGAAATGGACATCGCTTTACTTACAGCGACAGGGCCTCTTGAAAAAGATAAAGACCTATTAAAAGCTCTTTTTGAAGCCGGTAAGCTAAGCGAAGAAACTGATAGCAGTGAACAATTAGACTTTGGCGACAGAGACAAAGTGCCGAACACCAAGCTAGGAAAAAAGAAAAAAATGATTATTGCGGCATCAATTGCCAGCGTAATGCTTATTTCTATTGCAGCCGGTGGAATAATATTGAATAATAAAAACAAAGATGTAGAATTCCCTGCAAGCACACAGAATTCCCCGATTTCACCAGAAATGCAAGAGCAAGTCCCAACGGCTCCCGGCTCACCAGGAATGGATGGCCAGTTGGGTGGGCTTGATGCGAACGTAATAGATCAAGGTCCATCAATGCTACCGCCTCAACCAGGGCAAGGTATTCAAAACAGAGACATGGGCCAAGCCGTTTCCGACGCGTTTTTATCTGAACCGGTTAACGCAAGTGTTGCCAAAATTGCTTGGGAAGTTCCTGAGGACCTAGCTTATAACGACGGATTTAGAAAATATCTGCAAATAGCAGGTAAAAACCTAAAATTGACGCTTTCAAGCGATTTATTGCTCACGACAGAGATGGCCTATTCAAATAAAATGATTGTTGATTTAAAAATCAGTAAAGACGGGGTTGTACAGGCTTCAAAAGTTACAGTATCCAGTGGTTCCAAACAAATAGATGGAATTGTATTACAAAGTGTTAACGAAACTTTAAAGTACCTCAAGATGCCGTCTGGAGAAACTAACGGGCAATCTGTTAACGCAACACTTATAATAAGCTTCTAAATGTGTTATCATTTAAATATGTGGTAAACATGTAGGAAGACTTGGTTTTGGAATTAGCTCAAGAAAAAATTGATTTAATTAAAAAAATAATTAAAACAGATAAAAAATATTCAAATAACGAAGATTTGTTTGATGATTTTTTTAATGAATCTTACAAGCGCTCTTTTTTAATTATCAAGTCCGTTGAAAATGAAACGGCTCTTGAGACTTATTTGAGAAAAATTGTAACGACCTCCATTGTTTTGGTTCTTAAAGATTCGGGAAGATTGAGAAGAACCAAAGAAGGCTTCGTCTCTGTTCGTGAGGAATCAATCGAGCAAATAACAGCCCCTACTGTAACAAATAGATATGCAAACGTTCAAATCAATTACGACATCGTTGATTTGGATGACGGACCGGAAGAAATTGTAATAAAAAAGGAAACACTAGAAACAGTAATTAGTGCCGTTTCTGTTGCCCATTGTAATAATCCGGCTAAACAATTTATGCAGTTGTATGAATTACGTTACGTTAAGGGCCTAAAGCAGGTTCAAATAGCAAAAGAACTTAATTTATCTCAGTCTGAAATCTCTAAAAGACTGTTGGAACTAATGGTGCAAGTTAAAGAGGCGTTTAATCGAGCTTAAAGCTTTGGTAGTGGTTGAAATTTATGATATGTCCAAAATGCAAAAACAAAATAGGAGACGACTTACTAAAGTGCCCACTCTGCAGCGCAAGAGTGGCAACTATCTGTAAAAATTGCTCAGCGTATAACCCAATTCTTAAAATGAATTGCGTAAGTTGTGGAAAAGAATTATTAAAAATCTGCCCAGAGTGTAAAAGTGCAAATTTGCCTTCTGCTAAAATATGTAGAAAATGCGAGTATGATTTCATAAAGCAGCCGTCAGAAATTGTCATAACTCAGGACTCAGAGCCGCAAATTCTGCCAGTTGAACAGGAAAATTCTGCGGTTGCCGAACCTTTGCCGGAAGTCTTTGAAATAAAAGAAGATAAGCAAGAAACCCCTATTCAACTAAATTACGATATAAAGTTTGACACCCAACAGACGGCCAAAGAAGTGCTTATTAAAGGGATTATGTCAACGGACAAAAAAATAATTTCGTTAAGCGGACAAAAAGGGGTCGGAAAATCAATTGTACTTAAGTCTGCAATGAACGAACTCAAGGCAAACCAGATAACTTGGCTCTACGGAGAATGCAACCCGATAAGCCAGCTGAGCCCTTGCGGACTTATTCAAGACATCCTGCTTACATTTTTCAACGTAACCAATTTTTGCTCCGACAGTCTAAAATTAAAAAAAGACTCGCAGAAATTTTTTCAGACGGAATTTTCAACGCTAACTAACGAAGAAATTTTCAACCTCTTAAATTTTTTGTACCCGACAAATCATGCTTATTACGAAAACATTCTAATAAATAAGGAAAAAACTTTCGCTTTCCTTGAAAAAGTTTTCAGCACCATTATTGAAAATAACGAGGCTGTATTTGTAATAGACAATTTTGAGGCCATTGACGGACTGTCTTACGAGTTCTTGCACCGACTGCTGAATTCAGATTTAGTCAAAAAAACTTTTAAAGTTCTGCTGACCTACAGTGAGCTGAGGCCGGCTATCGGCTATCTATACAGCCAAAACCTCAAGGAAAAAGTTTATTTAGATATTGCTCTCAACACCTTTGACAGAAGCCAGATGGATTCGTTTATTCATCAATTTATTCCAGCAGAGAAGGGATTGGAGGGCAGAATAAAACTGCAACTCTATGAAAACTCACTTGGAAACCCTGCTGTTCTTGAACAAATGGTGAATTTTCTTATAGAAGCTGAAATGATAAACGGAGCTTACCCTCCAGCCGTCCCGAAAACATTTCGGGATGTAGTTGAAGCTCGGTTAAATTATTTGAAAGAGAACAACCTTACAGCGTTTAAAACCCTCTGTGCGTCCGCCATTTTGGGGATGAAATTCTACCCTTCAATTTTGAAAGAGATTTTCGACAATACGGAGGAAGAAACTGTAACTAATTTGGAATACTTACAGAAATCCTGTTATATTATCCAGTCAAACGAGTTTGCTTACACTTTTAAAAACTCAATGATTTGGACAAGCGTACTAGAATTAATTAAAAAAGATGAGAACTTTACAGCAATAGCTGAAAAGGCTTTCGCGGTTTACTCAAACTACACTCTTTCCTCAACTTCTATGTTGGCTGTTATTGCGCAGAATCTGGACAAAAAAGTTGAGTCCTTCAACATATGGACCCAAAATATAAAAATTGCTTCCCATATCGGGGATACCAATCTTTACATCATCTCTCAAAAGCAATGCCTGACAATGATAGACAATCTTGAAACAATTGATGTTGAATTAGTAAAAGGGAATATTCATGAGCGTTTAGGAAAGCTTTTGACCCAATCAAACCCTAAAGAAGCACTTGAATATTTACCAAGAGCCATTATAAAAGCAAGCGAGCAAGAGAATACAATTAAAGAAATAGAATTGACTGGGTATTTGGCAAGCTGCTGTATCAGCCTCGGAGATTATTTTGCAACCATCGAGTGCATCGACACAGTAATCGACAGAATTGATGACCAATTCGAACTTGAAATCGCTATGCTGAAATCTAGAAAGCTCGATGCGCTTTTAAACATTGGTAGCTGCGGTCAGATAATAAATCTAGTCGATAATGAAATCATGCCGGTCTTTGAAAAATACATAAATGCAAAACCGCACAAAAATATTTCAATCGAGTCGCTTTATGAGGCATGGTTAAAAACTTACCTAATGCTGGCAAACGCACTTGTATTCCAAGGAAACAATCGCTCCTTTGAAGTTTTAGCGACCCTGTTTGACCTTTTCAAAAAGAATGCTTTTGACAACAAATTGTTCATCTGCAAGGCTAAACTCTCTTTGGCACTTGCAAATACAATAAAGGGCGATGTTGTGGCATCTGAAGTCATTTTGGAAGAACTGATTAAACTTTATAAAACCGATATTATGGACAACGAAGCCATTTCCAGATGGAATTTGATAAATATATTAAACAACTTCACCCACAAAAAATATACCGGGCTAAAAGATGAACTATTTCAAGTGGTCACTTTCGCCAATAACATCAACGATAACTTTACCAAAAACATTCTAAAAACGTTACTGGGTAAGATTTTCAAAGACGAGGAAAATGCAAAGCAGGCGATAGAAATCTACGGCGAGCAAATAACCTACTTTGCCAAAGAAAAAAACGCGATGGGCGCGCTTTTGACATGGTACTTGATTGCGGAAGCCGATTTAATTATCGACGGACCGGAAAAATCGCTTGAAGTGGCTCAAAAAGCTCTAGAAGTTGCCCAGAGTCCAAAAATTAATAATTATTTATTTATCGCAATGTACAACAAAATTATCGCCGAAGCATATATGGCAAAATCCGATTACGAGTCGGCGAAGGTCTACATTGAAAAAGCGATTATGGTTGCAAGGAAATTCGAATTGTTGGATTTGCTGGCTAAATTATATCTCCTATACGGAAAATACCTTCAAGACATCGCGCTGGTTAAATCCGATTTGCAAGGAGATTACGTCATAGGTGCATCCAATATGTACAAAAAAGCTCTATTAATAGCTCAGACAATCAAGAACGAAAACCTAACAAGAAAGGTTGAGCAAGCAAAAACCGTGCTCAATTCGTTTTGCCAATTGAACGGGATTATTATAAGATAAATACACCCCCGAAACCTCATTAACGTCATTGCGAGACGTTGGTTATTGGATTTGACTTAAATAAAACACCGAAGCAATCTCATCCAAGTCTTGCGGGGGATTGCTTCGGTGTAAGTATATTTTTGAAATTACAAATTTTAGCCTCGCAATGAAGTTAGGTTCAAAGATGTGTGCTCCGTGCTGTTTTTATTAGCGATAGGATTTAAAACTAGGCTTTTATTGCTAGTGCTTGGTTCCCAGCTTCTTTAGCAGCTTGAATTCTATTTCCGATATTATTTGCAATTGGAGTCACTAAAACCGGTGCTACGTACCTATACATTAATCCGAAGACCATCATTCCAACTGCTCCTCCAAGACCTTTTCTTAATACAGAAAGCTCTTTGTGGTTGATGTTTGCGGCTGAATATTTTCTTACGAATTTATCAATATGTTTATTCATTGCGCCTGTTGCCATATATCCAAGACTGGTCGCTGTAACTGAAACAATACCTTGGTTAATAGCAAGAGTCGTTTTCTTTTCAGAATCTAATTTTGTATTGGATAATGTTTTATAAATATATAAACCGGAGATAATGACGCCGATTCCAGCTGAAATATGTTTGACAATATCAATTTTCTTTCTTTCAGTAAATTCAACAATTCGAGTTACGAAATTTTTGTTTAATACTGAGGCCGAACCTTTGGCGATAGCATCTGTCAGTTTGTTAAACGCAGAAGCACAAGCATCAGTAATAGGCTTAAAAAACTTTGATTCAGGAGTATATCCTGTAAAATTAAGGTTTTTTGGTGAATGGTTAACGCTTCTTTGAGTTTTTACAGGGTAACTATTAAAATTATGGTTTGTAATACTTGTTACTTGCATTATTTTGACCCTCCCACAAAATTCTGAAATACTTTTTTGGTGGGAGCGTTAGCGCTTTTAAACCCAATAACGGCATAATTTTGGATTGCCGAATTAGTTTTGCTGTCCTTGTGTGATTTTTTTTCTAATCCGAAAACATATTTTAAAATTGGGGGGATTAAAGCAATTGTTAAAAGTGCTTTTGCCGGTGCTGTCACAACTTCTGGTATTAAGTTTAAGTAGCCTCTAGCAATTGAGTAGCGTTTTGTCTGTGAAAACCCAACACCATTTATAATATCTTTTTCGTTTAAATAGTTTTTCATCTGCTCTGGGTTTAAAAATTTTGTAGGATCTTTTGTGATTTTTTCGATTCCTTTTGCAATAGGAGATGCGATTAACATCGCGAAAGTGTACCCTATAGCTCCTGAAGCGATTGAATGTGCGGACGCATATTTTTTATCGTCTTTATTCTTTTTACCCGGCAACGAAATTATTGTCAAGGGCCTTAAAACACAGGCTAGGGCTACTGCAAATAAGGCACTGAATACAGCTTGGCTTTTTTCCGCTTTTCTTAGGAATTTTTTAACCCCTTCGCTTTTATAAAGCCAGCTTGGGTCTTCTACCGAATGAAGCATATCTACGGCTTCGCCCACCTGTTTCTTAACGAAGTTTTTGTACTCAGTCGAGTCCAAATCGATTGGAAATTCTTCGTCATTTTTGTTTTTCAACTTTGTTTCAGTTTTAATTTTTTCAAGCAACTCCTCTGCCATATTGCGATTAGACTCATTACCCAAGAATTTTTTAACAGTTTCATCGGTCAGCTCCTTTTTTTGATTTTGAAGGAAGTCGACAGATTTTTCTATTAATTCTTTTGTTGATTGGTGTAATAATTTTGTAGCTTCTTTATCTTCTTTATTAATTGATTTTCCATCAACAATAAATAATTTGGCAGAAGAAAGAAGGTCTTTCAAGAAATAGTTTTTAACTTCAATGTCTTGATTAACTGCTGCATTAAATATTTTTTTGATACCGCTTAAACTTTCAATATCTCTGGAACAGACAAGTTTTTTAATATCCTTGCCACTAAAAAGCCCGCTAAAACTAATCTGGGCGGGTTTATTTATAACTGTTGTAAATTTATCTTTTTCTGGTACAACACTGGATAAGTATTGTTTTTTAGTTTCATGACTATATGGTTTTGGACATAAAGTCTTACGAGTAATATGTGAATCTTTGAAAAGACTGTTAATCATACGCTCCTGTTTTGAAATTCATGCTATACATATATTCTAAAATAAAAAGTATTTATCTTTGCTACTTTGAAGCTTAATATTTACAATTCAATACATCTTTATTTGAAAGTTGGCCAAGTAGTCTAAAGCGCACAACCACGCTAATTTTAAACGAAAAGTTAAATTTACCGTTTTACAACAGACTTATTTTCTGATATTATGATGAAATGAAAAATATTAAAAAAATACTAATACTACTTGCATTTACGGCGTTTTTTACACCACAGGCATGGGCTTCCGAAGCTTGGATTAACGACCTTCAATCTATGTTTTTATCAAACAACGCTATTATTTACGCAATTAATATAAGAACATTCAACGCAAAAGACAAAAATCAAAACGGAATAATCGAAGAAAATCTGGGAGAAGAGAGTGGAACTTTTCTTAATGCAATTGAGCGATTGGACGAAATTAAAGCCTACGGAATTAATACCCTCCACGTACTTCCAATAACCCCTGTAGGGAAAGTTAAAGCCAGTGGGACGGCAGGTTCACTTTACGCCGCTTCAAGTTTCAACGAATTAAATCCTCAATTAAAAGAGAAAAACAGCACCCTGACACTCAATGAAGAGGCTGAAAAATTCATACATGAATGCCACAACAGAAAAATAAGGGTAATCATTGATTTACCGAGTTGCGGAGCTTATGATTTGTACCTCAAAAACCCAAAACTATTCAAACTGGATAAGGTTGGTAATCCCGTAGTTCCTTCTGACTGGACTGATGTAAGGCTACTTGACGCCGGCGATAACTCAAAAATAAACAAGGACGTATACAAATTGTACGAAGAATTTACCGATATGGTGATAGGACTTGGTGCCGATGGGATTAGAGCCGACGTGGCAACTATCAAGCCCTACGCATTTTGGAAAAAACTGATTGATGAAACCAAGGCCAGAAATCCTCAATTCCTATTTTTGGCAGAAGCATCAGACAGCTGGAAGGAACCACCTTCCGAGGATGCTGTTTTTACCCCTTATAACAAACTGTTGGAAGCCGGATTTGACGGATATTACGGTAGTTATTTTGATTTAAAAAATTGGAAAACAGCCAAAAATTTATACTCTCAGGTGAATTTTAATTTGGGGCTGTCAAAGAAATTTGCCACGCCCAAGAGCGTTATCGGAAGCTTTTCGACCCATGATGAAGTGAGCCCTATACTTATAAACGGCCCGCAATTTAGCAGAATGATAATTTGGCTTAACGCCACTTTGCCTTTAAACTCCTATTTTATAGACGGGTTTCAAACGGGAGACGACTACCTCTACTTTTGGGCGAACAAAAAAGCACCAAAAACTTTCACCGATGACGAATATTATTTTGTCCATCGAGGACAAATGGATATTTTTAACTTTTCAAGAAGGCCGTGGGGTAGACACTTCAGTCTTTTACGTGATTTTGTAATGGCAAATAAGTTCAAAGTTTTAAACCAAGAACTTATAGCAAATGGCGATTTTATAACCTTAAAAACGTCCTCGCCAAGTGTATTTGGATATTCTCGAACTTATAATAAAAAGACAATAGTTGTTATAGGAAATTTAGATTTCAAAAAAGGACAGGATTCCAAAATTCACATCCCAAAAACATGTGATGAGCTTACACCCATTCCTATAAAGATAGACAGTATACCGAAAATTGCCCGAGGAAAAATAACCACCAAGCTAATGCCCGGAGAGATACAAGTTATCTATTTTCAAAAATTTAACTAAATGGTTAACTATTTTTAACACAAATTTAAAGAAATACTTGTAAATAACTTTTATTTGAGTTACTCTTATAAAGCACTATAATGAACAAAAAAGGAACTTAAAAATGTCTAGACAATGTGAAATATGTGGTAAAACACCTTTAAAAGCAGCGAAAATCTCTTTTTCGCATAAACAAAACGTACACCGTCAAGCACCTAACTTACAATCAGTTAAGATTAATGACAAAGGTACAATCAAAAGAATTAAGATTTGTACATCATGCTTGAGTGCTAACAAAGTCCAGAAAGCTATTTAATCGCACAACAAACACAGATTAAGAACAAAAATTCAAAAACCCTGTTTATGCAAAATTATGCAAGAATAGGGTTTTTGTTGTAAAATTATGATTGAAGATATGTTGGGGTTGTAAAGAGGGAAGTATAGCTATGAGTCAAAAGACTTTAATTTTAATAGACGGGCATGCACTTGCATTCAGAATGTATTTTGCGCTTGAAAGAACGGGGATGAAAACTACAGACAACCAAGTCACTTGGGCAGTTTACGGATTTTTCAAAGCAATTTTCGACCTGTTGAAGAACCAAGACATAAAACCGGACGCCATAACGGTAGCTTTCGACGTGGGTAGACAAACTTTCAGAGTGGAAAAATACCCGGAATACAAAGCGGGCAGAGAAACAATGCCAGACACCCTAAAAAGCCAAATGGGGCTGATATTCGAGGGGTTAAAAGCCTTCAACATCCCAATCTATACAAAAGAAGGGTTTGAGGCGGACGACGTTATCGGAACAATCTGTGACAAGGCGACAAAACTCGGCCACAAAACCTTAATCCTAACAGGCGACCAAGATGCTTTCCAACTAATCGACAAAGAAGGATTCGTCAAAGTTTTAGTCCCATCAAAAGGCGAACTTCTTGAATACGACTGGCAAAAAGTATACGAGAAATGGGGAGTTTACCCAGACCAAGTGGTTGATTACAAAGGACTCAGAGGCGATACATCGGACAATATCCCAGGAATTCGCGGAATCGGCGAAAAAACCGCCCAAAAATTGCTAACCAGATATCCAAACATGGAAGAACTATTTAAACACTGTGAAGAAATCCCTGAGAACTCCGTCAGACAAAAGATTTGCGACGGAAAAGAAATCGGGATGCTCAGCAAAGAACTGGCTACAATTATCAAAGACGTGGACATTGATTTTGATTTTGAGGGAACTCACATAGAATTGCCGAATATCGATGAAGTCACTGCTTTCCTGAAAAAAATGCAGTTTTACGGCTTTATTAAAGGAGTAGGCTCGATTTTAAACTCTTTTGATAAAAACAAGAAAGAGGGCTCGGAGGCTCAGAATCTTGGAAGTTCAGAAAAAACAACACCACCTGTCGACGAAAGTTCCACACATCTTGAGGCCACTCCCGTAAAAAATTCTTGCCTGATGCAGCTTGGACTTTTCGCCCAAGAGGTCAAAGAGAAAATAAACAAAGATAACGACCAATTCGACATAAAAGCAATCACCACAAAAGAAGAGCTGAACGAACTGATTGAAATATTGAACGGACAAACGCTCATCTCAGTCGACACGGAGACGACTTCAGTAAACACCATAGAGGCTGAGCTAGTGGGAATTTCTATTGCCTACAACCCTCTTTATACTGCGAAAAATCAGGTGAAATTTGCAGAAGGAACAGAAAAAACAAAAACTTTTTACATTCCCGTTTCTCATCAAATAGGCGAACAGCTGGAAACAGCCGAAGTAATCGAGGCCTTAAAACCTTTATTTGAGGACGAAAAAATCAAAAAAACGATGCAAAACGCGAAATTTGACTACAACATTTTGCAAAACTACGATGTCAAATTCAAAGGAATAATTTTTGACACGATGTTAGCCAGCTATATAAAAGACCCGACAAGAAAACACGGGCTAAAAACCCAGTCTCTGGAGCATCTTAACCACGTTATGCAGGAAATCTCAGAACTTATTGGAACTGGTAAAAACCAGATGAGCATGGAATGCGTTTCGGTCGAAGAAGCGACCAGCTACGCGTGCGACGACGCCTTTGCAACGCTTGAACTGACAAGGTACTGGCAGAACACTCTCGACGAAAGAGAATTGGCTCTATTGTACGACGTTGAGGTTCCGGTTGCATTAATTTTGGCGCAAATGGAATACGACGGGGTCGCAATCGACGTTGATTATTTAAAATCCTTGTCTGACGAACTGACTAAAAAAATAAGAGAACTTGAAACCCTAATATTTGAAATCGCTGGAGAGGCCTTCAACGTAAATTCGCCAAAACAGGTCGGAGAAATCCTTTTTGACAAGCTTCAAATAGCACCTAAAAAGAAAAAAAGAGGGAAAACGGCCTACTCGACAGGCGCAGAAGTATTGGAAGAACTGGCGGAAGAACACAAAATTTGCGAGTATCTGCTTTCCCACAGAAAATTCTCCAAGCTGAAATCCACTTATACCGACAGCTTGCCTCAACTGATAAGCAGAAAAGACAGCCGAATTCACACTAGCTACAACCAAACCGTCACGACGACAGGTAGGCTGTCTTCTTCCAACCCGAATTTACAAAATATTCCGATAAGAACCGAAGAAGGAAACAAAATTAGGCACGCATTTGTCTGTCAGGACACCGAGCACGGACTTTTAATATCTGCCGACTACTCACAGGTAGAACTCCGACTGCTCGCCCACTGCGCAAAAGATGACAGCCTAATCGAAGCGTTTTGCTCCGGCGAAGACGTCCACCTTAAAACTGCAGCAAGCGTTTTTGAAGTGCCACTCGAAGGGGTAACCAAAGATATGAGATACAAGGCAAAAGCAGTAAACTTCGGGATAATCTACGGCCAAAGCAGGTACGGATTGGCTAAATCGCTTGGAATTGCGCCGTTTGCCGCAGAAATGTTTATCGAAAAATATTTTGCCACCTACCCGAAAGTAAAAGAGTACATGCAAAACACCATCAAATTTGCCCACGAAAACGGCTACGTAGAGACAATTTTCGGAAGAAAACGCTACTTGGCGGCTGAATTATCCAGCCCAAACAACCAAATCAGGGAGTTTGCCGAGCGTGCGGCTATCAACCAACCACTTCAAGGAACGGCAGCGGATTTAATCAAAATGGCGATGATTGAACTCGACAAAAAACTTAGAGCCAATAACTTGAAATCAAAAATGATAATGCAGGTTCACGATGAATTGGTCCTCGAAGTAGAAAAAGACGAATTTGACTTGGTAAAAAAACTAACCATTGAAGCAATGGAATTAAACCAACCGCTTTTGGTTCCGCTGGTTGTTGACGTGAATTTCGGAAAAAGTTGGATAGAAGCGTGAGGCAAGGATCTATAGAAGCTTGGATGTAGGGCTTTTTGATGAAAGGTTGAGTAGTTGAATGGTTGAAAAGTTAAAACTAAATTTTTTACTATCTTTGTTTATTACTGGAAGTTTATTTGGGTGCAACGGTGCACTGGCAGCGGTTGCACCCCCTCAAGCAAAGCCTCCTGTAGTTTCCCAGTACGCAACCCAGACAGTTCCAATTTCGCCTGTTCAACCCCAAAAAGTTGAGTTTGAAAACTGCAACAAGAATTTCAAAATAGACAGTCAAAAACTTTTTTACCTAACTCTATCCGCTATAAATGCAAACAGGTTTACTATCGATGAAATCCAATCAAATAGTGGTTATGCACTATTTTCTGTGGGATTAAATGGACAGAGGCAATTTCTTGCCAGTGTTGTAGCGATAAATTCGCAGAATTCACTTCTTAAAATAACCCCATGCAACAACAGCTACTTTTTCCCAATTGGCATAGTTCAAAATATGTTCAGATACATCGAATTGAACATTAATACGCCGATTGAAAAATTGCCAATTTTATAATAACAACTAATTTATGGAAATTGCGTTAATAGCACCTCTAGAGAGTTGTTTAGAGGTTGTTGTTTTGCTAAATTGTTTTATCCACAAACATAAATATTGTTTCGGGGAGTTTTTTGTATCTATTTAATAATTATGCAAAAGCCGAAAACGTACGTTTGATATTTTCTTTTTCAAGTTTTTTGAGCGCTTTTAGTTGGGCTTCGCTTATTTTATACATTAATTGAGACTGACTGTTGTCCATCAGCAAAGATTTTTCTGCTTGATGAACAGTACTTAAATTTCCAAAATTCCCAGCAAATGAAGTTAGATTCATCATCGCATTGTTGTTACTCATCATCCTGAATGCTGAATTATTCATTGTATTAATGCTGTTGGATATACCGAAAATCATTTTAATACTGTCTCCGAAAGTCTATATTTATGTGGTTTATTATAACATATGAGTGGTGGAACTTCAACCCCCAATCAAAAGATTAAACTTGGGCGATTTTTGTGTGAAAGTCGTTTGCTTGTTCAAATTTGTAAGAAGCGTTGAGTAATTTTGCATCTTGCAACTGAGGGGCAAGTATTTGTAACCCGATTGGCATACCTGATTTATCGAAACCTGCAGGAATGCTTATTCCAGGGATACCGGCAAGGTTTGCACTAATTGTGGCTATATCTGTCAAGTACATTGAAAGTGGATCTTCAGATTTTGAACCAAATTCAAACGCCGTATTCGGACATGTCGGGGAAATCAATATGTCGACTTCTTTGAACACTCTTGCAAAATCGGCCGTAACCATTGCTCTCAATTGTTGTGCTTTTTTGTAGTAAGCATCGTAATAGCCGGAGCTTAAAGCGTAAGTTCCAAGCATTATTCTGCGCTTAACTTCAGGTCCGAAACCTTCAGCTCTTGTTTTTGTGTACATGTCCATCAAATTTTTGGCGTCTTTTGCGCGGAAACCGTATTTTACCCCGTCAAAACGAGCTAAGTTTGAGCTGGCTTCAGCTGTTGCAATGATGTAGTAAATCCCTATTGAATATTTTAGGTAAGGCAATGAAACTTCGTGAATTTCGGCACCTAGAGCTTTGTAGGTATCGATTGCGTTTTGAACGGCATTTCTAACGTCATCGGATACGCCTTCGGCCAAAAGTTCTTTGATGACACCGATTTTCATCCCTTTGATATCGTTATTAAGTGATTTTGTGTAGCTTTCAACAGGTAGATTTAAAGATGTTGAATCTTTTGGGTCGTAGCCAGAAATTACTTCCAAAAGCGTTGCTGAATCTTCTACACAGCGGGAGAAAGGCCCGATTTGGTCGAGTGAAGAAGCAAACGCGATTAGTCCGTATCTTGAAACTCTGCCGTAAGTCGGCTTCATTCCAACTATTCCGCAGAAACTTGCAGGTAGGCGAATACTTCCGCCGGTATCAGAACCAAGGGAAATTGTCGCTTCGCATGCCGAAACGCTTGCAGCTGAGCCGCCTGAAGATCCGCCAGGAACTTTTTTCAAATCCCATGGATTGTAAGTTTTTTTGAATGCTGAATTTTCAGTGGAGCTTCCCATCGCAAATTCATCCAAATTGGTTTTGCCCACTATCGGAACCAAGTTATGCAACAATTTTTCTGTTATTGTTGCGTTGTAAGGCGAAATAAAATTCTCAAGAATTTTGCTTGAGGCTGTTGTCGGGTACCCGATTAAATTCATGTTGTCTTTTAAAGCAAGCGGAATGCCGGCCAAAAGCGGTAATTCTTCGTTGCGCGCGATTTTTTCGTCAACTTTTTGAGCCGTTTCGAGTGCTGTTTCTTTTGTCAAACAGTTAAACGCACCAATCTTATTTTCAACTTCGTCAATTCTTTCAAACGCAGCCTGAGTCAGTTCAACTGCTGATATGTCCTTATTTAACAGTGCTTTGCGCTGTTCTGTAGCCGACTTTTTTAAAATTTCGTTCATAATATAATCTCTCCATTGCGAATTCTATGAGATAATTATACCGCAAAAAAATTAAATGTGAGGATGCGGAAAAAGACTAAAATGACAATTTTTAGAACTTTTTCAAATCTGACCTTAGAAGTGCTAAATCCTTTCCGGCTAGGAAATAGTCGGCGGGAAGGATAAAAGCCGGACAAGGGAGATTGCGAGAAAAATTTCAATTTTTCCGCAATCTCTTTGTAAATACCACTGCAAATAGCTCACTCGTTCCTGCACCGACATGCTCACTATCTTCGTAAGAGCTTAGCTGCGCACTTGTCTAAAAAGCTCATTTATTACACGTATAGTTGTCTCTTATTGCCTGCGGGCGTGAGTTCATAGTTAATCCAAATTTCTTTTAAAAGTCCAACTAGCGAGCGACAGAGTGAAAACAGCTATAAGCATAAGCGGAATTATATTGCTCAAGATGTCAGAAAATGGCATGGCCTTCAAAAACAGCCCCTTCATAATAACCAGAAAATATCTGAAGGGGTTTATCACAGTCAGGTGTTGGAAAAATATCGGCATATCCTCAATTGGGGAAATATACCCAGACAACAAAATCGCAGGCATCTGGAAGGTAAAAGCCCCCAAAATGGCTTGCTGCTGGGTCTTGCAAATAGAAGAAATGAAAAGTCCAATCCCAACAATAGACAAAAGGTAGAAAAAAGTTCCAATATAAAACAATACAATTGAGCCAACAAACGGCACTTTAAACAAATGAACGACAAGAAAACTCATAACAGAAGCCATAATCATAGACAGCAACAACGGCGGAACCGTCTTCCCCACAAGGATTTCAAACGCTGTCAGCGGTGAAACTATCAACTGGTCGAAAGTCCCCATCTCCCTCTCTCTGGCAATAGAAAGAGATGTCAAAATAAGGCCGATAGTGGTCGCCAAGATTGTTACCAGAGAAATTACCGTGTACCAAAGAAAAATCAAGTTAGGATTAAACCAGTTTCTCACCTGAAGATTTATCCTAGGAGTCGATTTGTACTTTTTAGGGAAATGCTCATTCTCGTACTGGGAAATTATATCAGTGGCGTAACCGTTTGCAATAGAAGCAACATTAGTTTGCCTTCCGTCAGCAATAACCTGAACGTCAGTCGATTTTTTCTTTAGCATGTTTTTTGAAAAATCCGTGTTCAACACAAGCCCAAGCTGAACCTTTTGGTCCTGCATCAACCCAGCTAACTGTTTTTCGTTCTGAACAGGGATAATAGTTTTAAACCACCTTGAGTGTGCAAATTTTGAAATCAAATCCCTCGATTCAACAGTATTACTTTTGTCCAGAACCGCTATATCGATGTTTCTGACCTCCATCGTCGCTGCATGTGCAAAAATTAACAACTGAATAAAAGGCGGTGCCACAATAATAACCCTGCTTCTAGGATCATTCCATATCGATAAAAATTCTTTCCATATTAGTGTCAAAATTCTTCGAAACATAATTAATCCATCCTCATATCAGTTTTTTTATAGACAAGGATAAACAAAATCACAGTCAAAACAAGTAGAAAAATACAATTTGGAATAATAATTCCCCAAACGGTTCCAGCCATGAATTCGCTCTGAAGTCCTGAAACCATATACTTAGAAGGCATAAAGGCGCATATCCATTGGATAGGAACAGGCATAGACTGAATAGGATAAATCAACCCGGACAACATCAATGCAGGTAAAAATCCGACCACAAGTGCTGTTTGACTCGCGGTGTACTGGTCTTTTAAAACAGTCGAAATTAAAAGCCCCTGACCCATTGTAGCCAACAAAAACAAGGCTGAAAAGAAGAACAAAACCGTAAAGCTTCCTCTAAAAGGGATTTGAAAAACGGCAACGATTAGGAAAACGCTAAAACACATAGAGGCCATTCCCAAAATAAAATATGAAATGTATTTGGATAACACAATTTGGATTTTTTTCACTCTGGTAGTCAACAAAGCTTCCATTGTGCCCCTTTCCCACTCTCTAGCTACGACTAGCGCGGTCAAAAGCATTCCGATAAGCGTCATCGTAATAGACAAAGAGCCCGGCACAATAAAGTAATGGCTGTTGATTTCTTGGTTATACCAGAACCGCGAACTGACGTTAATCAAAGCCGGAGTGGATTCCCCGGAATACTTGCTTGAAGCCATCAGCCACTGCTGGACAATTGTCTTTGAGTAATTTTGAACGTAATTCGCCAAATTTGTCTCTGAACCGTCTGTAATTACCTGAATTTCTGCCGTTTCACCTCTATCCAACTTGGAAGAAAAATCGTTTGGAATAATTATCATTCCTCGAATTCGAGAACCGACTAAATCGTTATACATTTTCTTTTTGTCATTGTAAACTTTTAAATTCACGTACTTGTTCGACTTAAAAGAATCAATTAGAGTGGTCACTTGCTGGGAAGGGTCGTCAATTTTCATCCCCACATTTATTTTCAGGGTGTCCAAATTTATCCCGTACATATAAATAATCAGCAACATAAAAGGGAGAACGAACGCGATTAAAATACTGCTAGGGTCTCTAAAAATCTGGTAAAATTCTTTTTTAATAAGGGCCCAAAGAATTCTCATTTTCCGACCCCAATCTGGTTTTCTTCGTATTTATTTATGAGTCCGACAAAAGCATCCTCCATTGTTGCCTCGGGGGAAACCATGTTTTTTAATTCAAAAGGACTGCCAGTTGCAATCGTTTCGCCCTTGTAAAAAAGGCTTACTCTGTCACAATATTCAGACTCTTCCATAAAGTGGGTGGTGACCATCACCGTAATCCCTTTTTTAGAAAGCGATGTTATGTGGTTCCAGAATTCCATCCTCGTAACCGGGTCGACGCCTGACGTCGGCTCGTCGAGGAACAAAACAGGGGGGTTGTGCATAACGGCACAGGCCAATGAAAGCCTTTGTTTGTAACCCAGTGGTAAGGTTTGGGCGTTGTGCTCTAAATATTTTTCAAAGTGGAAAATATCTATTATTTCTTCGATTTTTTCTTTTCGGCTTTTCCAACCAAGGCCGTATATCCCAGAGAAAAATTTCAAATTTTGGTAAACACTGAGTCCGCCGTATAAAGAAAATTTTTGGGCCATATATCCAAGGTGAGAGCGCGCTTTTGAAGGGGTTTTCAAAATATCATACCCCATAATTCTTGCTGTTCCTGATGTAGGGGTCGCAAGTCCGCACATCATTTTAAAAGAAGTTGATTTTCCAGCACCATTTGGGCCTAAAAGTCCAAAGATTTCACCTTTTTTGATATGAAAAGTGTTGTTTTTGACCGCGTAAAAATCTCCGTATTTTTTGACCAAATCCAAAGCTTCGATTACGTATTCGACGTTGTCTTCTTTAAGCACGAAGTTTTTGGCCAAGACTGACTCCTTTTGTTCGTACCCACCCATCAACTTAATGACCTCAACCTCAAACCCCTTGGTCGTTTCGCTCAAATCGTGAGGCTTGCCGTTATAAATAATTTTGCCTTCATTTAACACAATACATTCATCAAAACTGTGCGCCTCGTCCAAGTACGCGGTCGACCAAAGAACTGTAATCCCGCCGCCTGTAAGGTCTCTGACCATTTTCATCAATTCCCGTCTTGAAATAGGATCGACTCCGACCGATGGTTCGTCAAGCAAAAGCAATTTTGGCGAGCCCAAAAGCGCACATGCCAGCCCGAGTTTTTGCTTCATCCCGCCTGAAAGGGCCCCAGCCAGTCTGGTTCTAAAACGGTTCAAATCAGTCATAGTAAGTAATTTATCGAAAATTTTTGCCGCTTCGTCTTTTTTTATTTCTTTCAATTCGGCATAAAGCGTAAGGTTTTCAATAACGCTCAAATCCTCGTATAGCCCAAACTTTTGGGGCATATATCCCATTTGAATATTGATTAAATCCCTTTGTGTTGTCGGATTTAATCCAAGAGTACTAATTTCACCCTCAGTTGGGGTCAAAAGCCCTGCAATGAGCCTCAATAGCGTAGTTTTTCCAGCTGCATCAGGACCTATCAGCCCAGTAATTTTGCCTTCCTCTAAATTCAAGGTCAAATTATCGATGGCGCAGCAGGGCTCGTCAGGAAATTTTTTTATTAAATTGGTAATTTTTACGCTTGAGGTTGTCATTTATTATCCTATTAACGGTAGGATAGTAATCCCACCCTACTTTACTACTTTCGTTGTTGGGCTGGAAAGCCCAACCTACCTTGAAAATTATTTTTATAGTAGATCGGGCATTATTGCCCGACAATATCTATCTTGGGACATCCTTACTTGTCAAATCAATCTTCACCGTAACCGGCATCCCTTGGCGCAGATATTCATCAATATCAGAAACGTAAACTCTTATTCTGTAAACTAAATCAGTCCTCAAATCTGTCGTCTGAACGGTTTTCGGCGTGAATTCTGCGACAGGAGAAATGTATCCTACCCAACCCCCGTATTCTCTAGGATTGCCAGTTTCAGGATTCACTGTATCTGTCAAAACGCGAGCCTTCATACCGTATTTAACATTCCCCAAATTGGTTTCTGGGATGTATGCTCTTATCCAAACAGGTTTGTTTTTTGCCATCGTATAAATCGGCTGGGAAGGAATTACAACCGCACCCGGCTCTTGAATTCTTGTCATGATAATTCCGTCATCGGGTGCGTAAACTCTCGTGTCATCAAGGTTTTTCTGTGCACCCTTGCTGCTTGCCACAGAAGCCGCAACTGAGGCACTTGTGGTATTTTTATTATTCAGTAAATCGTCGCATTCAAGCTTTGAGGTGGTTCCGTCCTGACACAGAGGGATATTCCTTTGGTACTGCGAGCTTGCATTGGCACTCAGGGATTTGTTCATTTGAATATCGGCTAAACTTTTTTCGTATGTAGCCTTGAAAGTACCGTTGTCTAAAAACGCCAACAGTTGACCTTTTTTAACGTTATCACCTTCTTCTACCAGCATTTCTTGAATTTTGCCTTCGACCCTGAACCCTAAATCAACCTGTCGGATTTCTATATTTCCGAATAACTCAAGTTCGTCGTTGTTCACTTTTTTGTTGTTCACAATATAGTAAGCAAGCCCGAACACGCTTATTAATAAGAATAATACAAGAACTTTTTTCATTTATAATTTTCCTCCGACGGACTTATACAGGGTCAAATAATCGATTAAACGATTTATTTTAGTATTAACTTGGTTTTGCTGGGCGTTTATTACCGCCTGCTTTTCTATGAGAAGCTGAGGGCAAGAAATTACACCGTTTTCAAACCGAGCGAGCGAGCGTTTGTAATTGTCGGCTTGAATGGTCATTTTTTTTATCGTGTTGTTATCGATAATAGTATCCTGTTTGACGATAATCAAAGTATCGTTCACTTCTTTCAATGCGATTAAATCAGCTTGGCGGTAGGCCTCAAACATCTGTTCATAACGGCTTTTGTTGATTTTCAAGTTGGCAATTTTAATCCCGCCCTTGAATAAATCAACTGTAGCATCGGCAACAAGGGCTGCAAGCGTGGATTGCCAGGTCCCAAAGGCATCAACACCCAAGTTTGAAAGGGAATAGACTCCCGTCAAATTTATTTTGGGCAAAAATTCTTTTCGCGCCACTCGAACATCGATGTTTGCTTTTTGCAATTTGGATTCTGCGGCCAAAATGTCTGGTCGGGAAAAAACCACGTCTGAGGAAATTTCACAAGGTATAATGGCTCGATAATCGAGCTTGTCAAAAGAGATTCGTTTGTACTCACAGGTATTACAAGGGGAATCCCCGATTAAGACGGCAAGTTGGTTCAGAGATTTTTCCCTAGACTTGATAAAATCTTCCAGGGCGTTTTTAGAGGTTACGTATTCTTTTTTTGAGTTGTTTAAATCGGTAGCCGAAACTACCCCGCGATTAAATCTTGATTGCTCACGTCTCAATTTTTCTTTTTCGACATCCACAGCCTGCTGTTGCAAACATATTTGTCTGTCGAATTTCACTATATTAAAATAAACTGTCGCAACGTCGGTCACAAGCGATATGTAAGAACTTTGCTCTTCAAATTTTGAGGCCTCGTAAGTTTTTTTTGAAGATTTTGTTTTGTCCCTGTTTTTCAAAAACACATCCGCCTCGTAGCTGGCCTTAAGAGGAACGATAAACATGTTGTTTTTAATGTTATCAAAAGCTTTTCCATCAGGAAATTTTGCCCCTATATAATAGCCAGACAAAGACAATGACGGAAGTTCTTGACCGAATTGGTATTTCACAAACTGCCTGTATTCCTCGACCTTCCAAGAGGCCTCCTTAGAATTGTGGTTACATTCTACCGCTCTTACAATGTATTCAACCAAATACGGGTCGGAAAAGTTATTCCACCAGCAGAGATTCACATAATCGATTTTTTCTTTAACATTAATCGGAGCCAGTGCTGTTTTTTTTGCAAAAAACCCACAAGCAGCAAAAGATTTTTCACCATGGGCAAAAACGAATAAAAACGCTAAAATAAATAAAACATTCACAACCTGAAAATCAGCCACCTGCTTTAATTTTAACAAATTTATAGATCTATTTATAATTTTAATTAATTTTATAATACTCATATGACTTATATACCATAAACAACTATTATTTGACTACCCATATCGGGTAATATTTAGTGAATTTAATATTTGGTGAATATTTCTTGATGTTTAAAAAATTAGTTGATATAATAATGGAGCTGATTACAATAACTTAGAAAGGTGCTAAACAATGGTTTTAGAAATGACTTTCCCTCACTCCGAGAGAACTATTAACCCGACCCACGATATAAAGCTTTTCACCGGCCGCGCAAACAGCGCACTTTCGCACGAAATAGCTAATTATCTTGGAACGACAGTCGGCCCTATGATTATAAAAAACTTTGCTGACGGAGAAATTTACGTTCAGGTTCAAGAAAGTGTGAGAGGGGATGACGTTTTCATCATACAGCCGCTTTGCAACCCTGTTAACGAGAATTTAATGGAGCTTTTGATAATAATTGACGCGTTCAAACGTGCCAGCGCAAAAACAATCACAGCGGTAATCCCTTACTACGGTTACGCAAGACAGGACAGAAAAACTTCTGGCCGTGAAGCGATTACAGCCAAATTGGTTGCAGATTTATTGACAACAGCAGGCACAGACAGAGTGCTAGCGATGGATTTACACACAGGACAAATCCAAGGGTTCTTCAACATTCTTGTTGACCACATTTTCGCCACTCCGATATTGGTAAATTACATCCAGAATTTAAACATCGACCCAGACGAAATGGTTGCGGTCAGCCCTGATACAGGTGGCGTTCCAAGAACAAGATACTTCGCAAAAGAATTGACTTGCCCTCTTGCCATCATCGACAAAAGACGTGACAAGCACAACGAAGCGATTTGTACACACGTTATCGGGGACGTTAAAGACAAAGTTTGCGTTATGTTCGACGATATGATTGACACGGCAGGAACCATCTGCGAAGCTTCCAAATTGCTTATCAGCAAAGGCGCAAAAGCGGTTTACGTTTGCGCGGCCCACGCTATTTTCTCTGGCGAAGCCATATCCAGACTTGAAAATTCACCTATAAAAGAAGTTATCATAACAAACACGATTCCTCACGATATGTCAAAAATGCCTTCAAAAATCAAACAACTTTCGGTAGCACCGTTGTTGGGCGAAGCGATTTCAAGAATCCACGACGATGAATCAGTAAGTTCTTTGTTCGGGTTCGAAAAAAATATTAAGGTTTAACTTAAAATAATAGTATGACAGTGCAAGAAAAATGTTACCTATGCGGACACGATGATTTTGAGAAACTTGACGGGATTGTCCGAGACAATCCACAGTTGGAAATTTTGCGGTGCAAAAACTGTTCGCTGGTTTTTCTTTCGTCTTTTGAACACATCTGCGATTGTTTCTATGAAAATGGTGGAATGTTTGGCGGTAGTGTTGATGCAGAAAAATGGATTAACGAAACTAAAGACGACGATGAGCGAAGATTTAAATTTCTTAAAAAAGAAATCAAGAACAAAAAAGTTCTAGATTTTGGTTGCGGAAACGGCGGGTTCTTAACTAAAGCCAAAACCGTTGCCCAAAAAGTAGTCGGCATTGAACTTCATAAATCGATGGAAAGTTTTTATCAGCAAAACGGGCTGGAAGTTGTCCAGAATATTGAAGAAGTGGAAGAGAAATTTGATTTTATAACCCTGTTCCACGTTCTTGAACACCTTAAAGATCCAGTTAAATTGCTAAAATCAATCGGAGCAAAGCTCGAAGGCGACGGGCAAATAATCATTGAAGTGCCTAACGCGAACGACGCTTTGATTACGATTTATAAAAATTATTGGTTTATGAGATTTACCTACTGGAGCTGCCATTTGTTTCTTTTCAACGAGCAGACGCTTTTAGACTTCGTTGAAAAAGCGGGTTTCAAAGTAAATTATCTCAAACAGGTTCAAAGGTATGGCCTAACAAACCATTTTTGGTGGCAGTTTTTCAAAAAACCGGGCGGCCATAAAAAATTGTGGTTTTTTAACTGGGGATGGTTAAACAGATGGTACGAAAAATCACTCGCAAGCGTCAACGCGACCGATACGATTATTGTGAGCATTTCAAACAAATAGTTTAAACCACCAATTTATTTAAATCAACAGATTTTGCGTTTTTGATTTCTTCCCTGCCGAACTTTTTTGAGATATTTAAAACGGTTTTTTTTGCGTTCGACCTTGAAATTGCCATTGGCAAAACGTCGTCTGTCGAATATTTAAAATTATCTATATCTGAAAAATGATTTAACTCGATCGGTTTTTGCGGCGTTTCCATTTTTATTGGCTTCCCAACCGGTTTAAACCCCAATTTTTCATAGAATTTTACTGATTTTTCGCATTTTTCTGGCATCTCAGAACGGCAATAAATACTCTTGAACTTCTGCGGTAATTTAAAACAGTATTTAAAAAGTTCAGAAACCACCGAAGGCGCAGCCGCACTTGGTAATTTTGTACCATCCCTGGATGGAATGGTAGCGAGCCAATCGAGCTCGCTCTCTTTTGCCTTATTCCTGTTGGAATGAATGACTTTGTCTTCGGCCAAATTTATCTTCGGGAGGTTACCTTGGATAAAAGAGGTAACTTTGTTTTCGCATACCGCCAGATAAGCTACCGATTTGTCGTCTACAAAAAAATTCTTTTTGAGTTTGAGACTTTTTATAATTGAATCCAGAGCATAGAGGGCAATTTCATGATAAACCGGCTTTTCTTTCTTCAAAAAGGAGTCGTTTTGGAGTTGTTTTTTGAATTTTTTCAGAAACTTGATATCGCTGGTTTCAAGCTCATAAACAGTCAAAGCTTTTTGAGTGGACTCCTTAAAAGGTTTATACATTGCTGTCGGCCTTGCCGTAAAATTAACGTCCATATGATTTTCCTTTTTTGACTATCTTACGAAAACTTTGTTTACGTATTGTTCCAAACCAATCTTAATTTGCTCAAACTCCTCGTTTGAATAAGTTTCCTCTTCCATAAAAGATTTATTTAGCGTTTTTGTAGGGACAAATTTCTGCAAGTAGTATTTCGGTGCCCCTTTAATCAATTCGCCGATTTTTTCAAAATCGCCTATTTCCAATTGTGATTTAACCACGGTGGTTCGAAATTCATAATCCACATCCGATTGCTTTAACAGTTCAATGCTCTTCAAAATATTTGAGGTATTTATCTTACTGCAAGTGATTTGGGGATACTTTTCAATCGGCGCCTTTATATCCATCGCAACGTAATCAACCAATTTTTTATCCAGCAAATTCTTCAAAACTTCTGGGTTCGAGCCGTTTGTATCAAGTTTTACCAAAAAACCCAGCGATTTGACCTCAATCATAAATTCTTCCAACCCCTTTTGCAATGTGGGCTCTCCGCCGGTAATCACTACCGCATCGAGTTTGCCTACTCGTGTTTTCAGAAAATCAAGAACATCTAGATTGCCAAAAAACCAACCAGTACGTCGCCCTGGACTTGGTTCAGGGTCGCAAGGTCGCTCGCCTGTGAGATGCTGAAACGAGTTCAGCATGACGTGTTGGTACGTTTTCGATTCCGCCATACTCGTTATCAATTCTGGGTTGTGGCAATAAGGACAAGCAAAATTACACCCTTGAGTAAAAACTACAGCCGCAATTTTGGCTGGATAATCTATCAAAGAACTTTTTTGTAGCCCCCCGATTAAGAAATCGAGCATTCTTGGCCGACCTTATCCCCTTGGACATCTTCAATTTTAAAGTTCACTCTGGTTTCGAATTCTGTCTTTTTGCCTTCGTTCCACTGTCTGACAGGTCTGATATATCCTACCACTCTTGAGAAGACTTCGCATTCTTCGCCGCAAGTTGGGCAAGTGAAATGCTCGCCAGCCACGTAGCCGTGATTTGAACAAGTGCTGAAAGTCGGGGAGAAGGTGAAATAAGGCAGTTTGTAGTTTGAACAAACTTTTTTGACCAAGTTTTTCATAACTTCAATGTCGTTGATTCTTTCGCCGGCATAAATGTGAACAACCGTTCCACCTGTGTATTTGGCCTGCAAATCGTCTTGGTGATCCAACACTTCAAAAATATCATCGGTGAAGTTTATTGGCAACTGCGATGAATTGGTATAAAAAGGTTTTGCGCCTTTTTCGTAGTAATCTTTGTCGTTTGCGCATTTGATTGAAACAAGTTGTTCCTTGTCCATTTTAGCCAAACGGTAGGAAGTTCCTTCAGCTGGAGTCGCCTCTAGGTTGTAGTTGTTTCCGGTTTCAGTTTGGAATGCAGCGATTTCTTTGCGCATAAAGTCCATAACTCTAAGCGCGAAGTCTCTGCCTACTTCTCCGCCGATATTTTCGTCAAGCAAATTCAAACAAGCTTCGTTCATTCCAACTAGTCCGATAGTCGAGAAGTGGTTTTTCCAGTAAACGCCGTGCCTCTGCTTGATATCTCTTAGGTAGAATTTTGTGTACGGGTACAAATCTTTGTCCGAGAACTGCTCTAGAACTTTTCTTTTCTTTTCAAGACTTTCTTTTGCCAAAAACATTTTTTCGCCCAAGATTTTCAAGAAATCTTCTTCGTTTTTAGCCATAAAAGCCATTCTCGGTAAATTCATAGTTACTACACCGATTGAACCGGTCAAAGGGTTAGAACCAAATAGTCCGCCACCCCTGTACTCGAGTTCTCTGTTGTCGATTCTAAGTCTGCAACACATAGAACGAGCGTCTTCAGGGCTCATATCGGAATTGATGAAGTTCGAGAAGTAAGGTATGCCGTATTTTGCAGACATTTCCCAAAGACCTTCTAAGTCCTTGTTATCCCAATCAAAATCTTTTGTAATGTTGTAGGTTGGAATAGGGAAGGTGATAACCTGTCCTGTCGCGTCGCCCTGCATCATTACTTCAAAGTAAGCTTTGTTTAGTAAGTTCATTTCGTGAGCGAACTCTTTATAAGTTTCTTCTTGAAGCTCGCCGCCGATTATAACGTGCTGGTCCGCGTAGTAACTAGGGACGTTCAAATCCATTGTTATGTTTGTGAATGGAGTCTGGAAACCGGTTCTAGTCGGAACATTCAAGTTGAAAATGAATTCCTGCATAGCCTGTTTTACCTGAGGGTAGTCCAAATTGTCGTATCTGATGAATGGAGCAAGAAGTGTGTCAAAGTTCGAAAACGCCTGTGCACCTGTGGATTCGCCTTGCATTGTATACATAAAATTAACAACTTGTCCTAACGCTGTTCTGAAATGCTTGGCAGGAGAGCATTGGATTTTGCCTTTAACGCCGGTGAATCCTTCAGCCAACAAATCTTTCAAATCCCAGCCGACGCAGTAAACAGAAAGCATATTCAAATCGTGAATGTGCATATCGCCACTCGTGTGGGCGTCTTGGATTTCTTTTGAGTAAATCTTGTTCAACCAGTAAGTTTTGCTAATGTTTGAAGCGATGTAGTTATTCAAACCTTGGATTGAATAAGACATGTTTGAATTCTCGTTGACTTCCCAATCAAGCCTTTGAAGGTAATCGTCCATCATATCGATGTTGGCACCTTGGGTAAATTCCCTTAATTTTGACTGCTGTTCGCGGTACAACATGTAAGATTTTGCGGTCTTTTTGTAGTCAGAAGAGAGTAAAATATTTTCTACGATATCTTGGATTTCTTCGATTGAAGGAACTCTAAGATTTTCGCGCTTTTTTTGTAGTAAATTCTGGGTGATTTCTATAACTTTATCGGTCAAGGTTTTTGCTGTGTTGACATCAAATTCTTTTGTAACTTGTCCAGCTTTTGCTATGGCGTTGGTTATTTTGTCTGAATTAAAATCTACGATTCTTCCGTCTCTTTTGATAACTTTTTGCATTTAATTTCTTACACCCATCTGACTTTTAGTCGATTACTAAATTATTTTTGTATTAATTTTGATACTGCCGAACTTTATATTGTCGGGTTGAAAACCCACCCTACTTTGCTGGGAAAATACGGTTTCCAAAAAATAGGGTGAAATAATCGAATTATTAAAAATAAACGATTTTGCTGTTTGAAAAAAATTATTCTGCAACCACTCCCGAAGTTACACCGACTAAGGCTTTAAATAATATATTTTCCTACCCGAGATCTCAGTACGTAGATTCACTACCTCAAGGCCAAACAATCTGATTTTAAAGGCGATACCCCATAAAAGATTTTTATCATGCTTTCCTTAATTAGTCTTACTATTATAACGAGTGCAAAAAAACATGTCAATCGTATTATTCTTGTAGTAACGATTTTGTTTACATTGTTATGAAATGATAAAATTATTTAAAAGAGTGGTGCCAACATAAAGCGAACCTCAAGGGCAGTATATATCCAAACAATTTCTAGTTAAAAGTTTAAGACTATCATTTAACGCAACGAGCAGCGAGACTACCCTCATTCTTTGGAAAGTCGCCAGAATCTCCCCCCTCATTGAATGTCATGGCTTGCGCGTTATCTGAACTCGCCTCCGTAGCGGCCCAGTACCAACCACCATTAGACCCGATGGTAGCCTCATTTTGGATCATTATACTTAATTCAGCCATTGTTGGCAATTTCATACCTTGCGCAATACATGCATTTCTTGCACCTGCCCAGTAGTTGTCAGCAAATGGAGCTTCATTTATAGGGGCGAATGTAGTAGCAGAAGCCGATACACACAATCCATTGATTGTTATTCCGCTGCAAGTACTTAATGCAACATTTAGTAGTGCGATGTCTTTTCCCACCTGATTTGGTTTTCCGGCACCGTTTATATCATAGATGACTGCCAAGCAGGAGGTCGTATCGATTGTGCTGTTGTACGTGTCGATTCTCGCACAAGCCGGATCGAAGGCAAGTATCATATTGGTACCGTTTGCAAGACCTATACCAACATTGTTAGAAGTATATGTTGAATGTCCTAAAGCGACTCCAGTTGTCAGCGTGGTCGTGTCTATTTCTGTATTGTCTACTAATTTGAATTTAGGCACAAAGCACGTTGTTATGTTGGCCGAGGTGCATCTTCTTGCGACTTTTATATACTTTGAGAATTCATTTGCGAAAGCTGTGCTTGTGGCGAATCCTGACAGTTCGTCGTTTGTTTTCATTTGGTTGGTTGCTTCTTGCAGTCTCAATAGAGAAACATTTTTAGATTGTTCATAACCTTTTTGGTCAGTATCCTTCATTAAAGCTGGAATAGTCAACGCCGCTACCACGCCTATTACAAGGAGCGTAATCAAAACTTCCGCCAAAGTAAATGCTGATTTTTTATTTACACTAAGCCGTTTTTGTGCTAAATTTGACTGACTGACTGACTGACTGACTGACTGACTGACTGACTGACTGACTGACTGACTGACTGACTGACTGACTGACTGACTGACTGCTATATCCATGCATATTAAACCCTTTCCATATGTGACTTAAATTAATTGTATCATGTAACTCGCTATTAAGCAACGAATATTTAACAATTTTTCAAAATATCACAGGCAACTTGTGGACTCACGTCGAGCCTTTCGCCCAGAACTGTGCCACGTTGCTCAAATCTCTCTTTGACTCTTGTAGCAGCTTCGATTGAGTCGATTCCGTAGTCAGAAAGTTTTGTTTTCATCCCGATGGAATTGAAAAATTCTTCTGTCTTTTTAATCGCACAATCTGCCGCCAACAGATTGTCTTGTTCAGCACAGCCGAAAACTTCTCTTGCAAGTTTGGCAAGTTTTTGAGCTTTGTCTGTTTTTTTATTTTGCCACAATCTCGGCAGAATAATAGCCAAGCTTTGGCCGTGATCCAACCCGTAAAAAGCGGTAATTTCGTGGCCAATTCTGTGGGTTGACCAATCTTGAACGACCCCTTGAGCTAGCCAAAAATTTAACCCGCAAGTGGCGCACCAAAAAATATTCGCTCTGGCTTCGTAATCATTAGGATTTGCCAAAACTTTCGGCGACTCTTGAATTAAAGTTTTTATCAAACCCAACGCCCATGAGTCTTGGAGCGGGGTGTTAACGTCGTAAGTCGCATATAATTCCATAACGTGGACAAAAGTATCCACTATCCCATTGACTGTCTGCTTAACAGGCAGGCTGTAAGTCGATTCTGGGTCAATTATAGAAAATTGAGGATAAGTTTTTAAGCTCATCATCGCAAATTTTTCCGCCGTGCTACTTCTTGAGATAACAGCATTTCCGTTCATCTCAGAACCAGTTGCAGGCAAGGTAATTACAGAGCCAAGCGGAAGGGCTTCTTTTACAGGTAAACCCTTTGAAGCAAGGTCATAAGGTTCTTCCCCTTTAAATTTCGAAGCCGCCGCGATAAATTTTGTTGCGTCTAAAACTGACCCGCCGCCAACAGCGAGCAAGAAATCGATTTTTTCTTTTTTGACTACATCAACCGCCATTATACAAGTCTCGTAAGTCGGATTTGGTTCAATTCCGGTAAATTCAACTAACTGAAAGCCCTCCAGTGCTTTTTTTACTTGGTCATAAACCCCGTTTTTCTTGATTGAGCCGCCACCGTAAACCATTAAAATTTTTTTATCTTTGTCGATGAGTCCCGACAATCTTTCGATAGAGCCCTTTCCAAAGACCACTCTAGTAGGACAACAAAATTCAAAATTATTCATATAAAAATCTCCTTATAATAAAGTAAGGGTATCACTTAAAATTTAAAAATCAATTGCTATACTGTCTGTTTTTCACCGTTTCTGTAACCTATTCCCGCCCTGAATCCTGAAATGGAATACAAGATTGGTAAGGCTGGTTCAATCCATTTTAAGCCAGACATAACGGCTACAGTCGCGATATCGTCGGCATGCAGACCCACATCTAAAAGTTCTGGCTTACGCTCGGAGTATATTTTCTTGTTTATATTTTGGGCACCTTTGGGTAAAAACGGGTCGATACATTTTCGGCCTATCAAATTTGCTATGGCACTTCCGCCCACAATCCCAGTCAGGACAATCCCTGAGAACATTCCGGCAACTCTTGCAGATTTTGAAGTAATTTTGGCTTTTTCTAGAGTCCAAAGTGCCGCTCCGGCACCCACGTTGCACAAGAAAATATTAGCCAAATACTGGTAACTGCCCTCTTTAATCTTGTTTGGGATTCTGGATTTCCAATCTTTTTCGGTCAGCCTATCGCCGACTATTCCGCCTGAAATACCTCCCAAAACCGGGACCAACCCCATCAAGGACAAGCGTTTAATTTCGCCAAATATGTGCTTCGAATCGATACTTTCCGGGTTAGGAACTAGCTCGGATAAAAACTTTTTGCCCTGCTCTGTACTTTTCAATTCGGTAAAAACAGTATTAACTTGGGAAAGTTTCAAAGCCCTCTTTTTAGCGACTTCTAGAATTTTCTCAGTAGCATTTGAAACCTTATTTTTGGACAAAAAATCATCAATTAAAACTTTTTGATTGCTTGCAAGCTGCTTTATATCAATCTTCTCGCTCAGCCCTTTGAAACCTTTTAATATTGTAGCTTTTCCAATTTTTACAGCACCCATTCCTCTTGTTGCAAGGAGGGCAGAACCTATTGTGGAAACCAAAACGGCGGAGATTTTCACAGCCTCTTTTTTTCTGTGCTCTTTTGGAGAATTTGAAATATGGTTTGCCGAATAAGCACCCGCACCCGCAATCAGGAATGTAGGAACGGCTTTTGAGAACTTTGCCACCAGCCTAGGTTGGTCAAGGTATCTTCCTAAATTTGAGAGTTGGGATAGTTTGGATATTGAACTCATTTGCTGTTCTTATTCTCTTTCATAAATTTAGTAAATCCGTCAAAGGCTGCCTCTGAAATAACATGCTCAATTCTGCAAGCATTTTTATCCGCCTCTTCAGCAGAAAGTCCAAGAATTTGAGTGAAGAATTCAGAAAGCACGCTATGCTTTTTAATCACGTTCTTTGCGACTTCTTGGCCTTCTTGGGTCAGCGAAATTACTTCATATCTGCCATAATTTACAAGCTTTTTGTCGGCGAGGTTTTTTAGTGCATCTGTCACAGACGAGCGACCTACACCAAGCTTTCGGGAGATATCAATCGCCTTTACTCCGTGTTTTTCGTCTATTATTTCGTAAATTACCTCGAGATAATCTTCGAGACTTGCTGATATCTGTTTTGTAAAACTTTTACTCATATATTTCCTTTTTCGTAGTGCATACAAAACATTGTATGGGAAGCCGAACATTTTGTCAAGTATACAAGATGGATTTTTATATTACAATTAATAGAGCGGATAAAATGAAAAGGATAAATAATTATGACCAGACAGGCAAAAATAGATAAATTACTTAAATTATACGAACTTCCGATAGAAGAATTGATGGATATTTCCTCAAAAGTCACCAAAGAAAATTTTGAGAACAAGGTGGAATTTTGCAGTATTATAAGCGCGAAAACAGGACAATGCGAAGAAAATTGCAAATACTGTTCGCAAAGTTCACACAACAAAGCCAAAATCGAAGTTCACCCGCTTTTGCCTATTGAAGAAGTCAAAAAGGCGGCTTTAAGCTCAAAAGAAAACGGCGCTACAAGATTTTGCATAGTGACTTCAGGCAGAGTCCCGAGCGGGGAAGATTTCAAGAAGATAATCGAGATGATAAAAGAAGTGAGAAACGTCGAAGGGCTCCATTCTTGCTGCTCCTTGGGGATTTTGGACGAAGACCAAGTAAGACAGATTAAAGAAGCTGGCGTAGAAAGATACAACCACAATATCAACACTTCAAGCTCCCACCACGGCGAAATCTGCACTACTCACAACTTCCAAGACAGAGTAAATACGGTAAAATTGGTTCAAAAATACGGTATAGAAGCATGCACCGGAGTAATCATAGGAATGGGCGAAACCAGAGAGCAGAGAGCCCAAATGGCCTTTGAACTGGCCGAATTGAACCCTGTTTCTGTCCCGATAAATTTCCTTAACCCAATTGACGGAACACCGCTTCAAAATACCGAGGACAACATCAACGAAGAAGAAATCTTGAGAACGATTTGCATCTTCAGAATCGCACTTCCAAAGGCACTTTTGAGATACGCCGGCGGCAGAATGACGAGATTTTCAGAAAGTTATCAAAAACTCGGAATCGAAGCGGGCATAAACGCACTTTTAGTCGGAAATTACCTTACCACAACGGGTTCTACCCCTCAAGAGGATATGGAATTGGTTGAAGGAATGGGGCTTTCGCTGGTAAAAAATTAGCATCAAAGTAGGGTGGGATTCCCACCGACAAAATTGAGTAGTGTGCAGATAAATAAATCTCGTGGGATGGTAAAATGCAAATATTTGCGGACAAAAAATTTCAAAACCCTATAGAAATAATAAAAGCTTTTGATAGACAGAGTTTTATAGAGGCTTTTTTGAAAATCGAAAAGTATAGAAAAACACACTACCTATTGGGATATATAAGGTACGAGGCCAAGGATATTTTTTCAAATAATCTTGAATTGCAAGCAACGCCTAACCCAAACGTCATGCTGAACTTGTTTCAGCATCGCACTAGCGAACGACCTTGCGACCCTGAAACGAGTTCAGGGCGACGTAATACTCTGATTGCAACTCAATATAAGAATATTAAATCAGACACCCCACTTTTGTACTTTGAGGTTTTTGAGAATTACGAAAAATACATCCCAAACCTCGCCACAGAAATCCGTTTACAGAAAAAATCTCTCATCGATTTCAATACATACGAAAAAGCCATCAAAAAAATCAAGACCCAAATTGTTTGTGGAAATACATATCAGTTGAATTACACCTATGACTGGGAATTAAATACCAATGTTGGCGGTATTGTGCTGTATGAAAGCCTCCTCGCCAAACAAACCACTCCTTATAACGCATATATTAAAAACGAATTTGAGGAAATTCTTTCATTTTCGCCCGAATTGTTTTTTGAATTGGAAAATAATATCATCAAGACGAAACCGATGAAAGGCACTGTTAAAAGGGGTGGAACTAAAGAAGAAGACGAAAAAAATATTGAATTTCTGAAAAATGATAACAAAAATAGGGCCGAAAACGTTATGATAGTTGATTTACTGAGAAACGACCTTGGAAAAATCGCCAAAACCGGCTCAGTTAAAGTCGATAAACTGTTTGAAATCGAAACCCACAAAACCCTCCATCAGATGACTTCTGAAGTAACCGCCGAGCTAGTGGAAAACATTTCTCTGTATGAAATTTTTGAAGCGATTTTCCCTTGCGGCTCGGTCACAGGTGCGCCAAAAATAAACACGATGGAAATAATCGAAGAAATCGAACGTGGTAAAAGAGAAGTCTACTGCGGGGCAATCGGGTTAATTTCTCCAGATAAAACAGTTTTTAGCGTTCCAATAAGGATTTTGCAACGCAAAAGTGACGAAAAAACTTACAAATACAGAGTTGGTGGGGCAATTGTATGGGATTCTACCGTGAATGAAGAGTGGCAGGAGACTTTTACGAAAATTAAATTTTTGGATGACAATATTAAACTTGTCGAAACAATAAAAGTAGAAAACCTTGAATTGATAGACAAAACAGCCCATTTCAACAGGATGAAAAAATCTGCAAAAGCTTTGGGGTTTGAATTCAATCCCGAGTTATTAAATATAAGAGCGGAAAAAGACGGGATTTTAAGGGTTTTGCTATCGAAGGACGGCGAATTTGAAACAGAATACTTGCCATTAAATCCTATATCTACAAACAAAATAACAGTTTCAGAAATTACCGTAAGCAGCTGCGAACCGATGCTTTACCACAAAACTACCTACAGGCCATGGTACGAAAAGTCAATGGAAAAAATTAAAAGAGGAGAAGTTTTCGATGAGATTTTCTTCAACGAAAAAAACGAATTAACCGAAGGGGCAAGAAGCAACCTTGTTTTAAAAATAGGGGAGGAGCTTTACACGCCGCCTAGAGATTGTGGGCTCTTGAGCGGAGTTTTTCGCCAAAAAATGCTTAATTCAAGCACACTAATAGAAAGAAAATTATACCCTGAAGACTTGAAACGTGCTAAAAAAATATATTGTGTAAATTCCGTTCGCGGCATCGTGGAGGTTGAACTGGCATGATAAGACCAATGCACGTCGTACTTGTGCATCAGTCTCCGAAGGCTGGAAAACTTTGCTTTCCAATTTTATATGTTTAAGTTAAAATAACTGGAATTGGAATTAGCAAATTTAGATTTAAAGAGGAGAATAGCAATGAGTGGATTAGATTCGATATTAGCACCGGTAATACATTTTATAGAGAACACAATCGGAACGATGGGACCTTTAGGGGTTGCTTTGTTGATGGCGATTGAATCGTGCAACATTCCGCTTCCAAGCGAAGCTATTTTGCCGTTCGCCGGATACCTTGTCAGTAAAGGGTTTATGTCAATCCATACGGCAGCATTAGCGGGCGCAATCGGTTGCGTGATTGGTTCGATTCCTTCTTATTACATTGGATATTTCGGCGGAAGACCTTTCGTAGAAAAATACGGCAAGTGGTTCTTGGTAAGCAAACACGACCTTGAAATGGCGGACAAATGGGAACAGAAATACGGGAACTGGGCGTTTTTCATCTGCAGAATGCTTCCAATCGTAAGAACGTTCATCTCGCTTCCAGCCGGAATTTTAAAAGCTGATTTGAAGAAATTTATCCCGTTGACCTTCTTGGGTTCTCTAATTTGGAGTTATCCGCTCGTTTACGCGGGCATGAAGATGGGTGAGCACAGAGAAGTTCTAAAAGCTTTCTGGCACAAATTCGACATCGCAATTGTCTTGGTACTCGGCGTTTTATTTGTAGCTTATTTGGCACATCATTTTAAAAACTTGAAAGATTCTTAAAGACCCAGTCAATGCGAGGCATGGAGCAGCCGTACTAAGATGAATAGCCCACCGAAGCAATCTCCTGCGGGTCTCTGAGGAGATTGCTTCGGTGGAAGTCTTATGTGAAAGTCGTAGCAAAAAGTCTCGCAATGACGTGAACTTAACTAATCGGTCTCCAAATCTTCAAACTGCTTACAATACGGCTCTACAGAAAGCTCTTTGCCCGTTATTTTTTCGATGAGTTCGTCTTCTGTCAATGAAGCTCCGTGTCTGAACATTTTCTTTTTGAAATAATCTGCAGTTTGGTCGTTTTTGGTCAACGAACCGAGTTTTTCGGTTGCGGCATCATATATTTGAGCCCCCATGATATCTGCTCTTAGATAGTTTTGGTAATAAGCAGGGTGAGAAAGGAAATGAGGGACTGTAGCCCAAGCGTTACCTTTTTCCTCAGGTGGGTCAATATTTTTGTATTTTTTCTCAAGTCCATACCAAAGTTCTGGAAGGTCTTGATTAGGATTTGCATACAATTCTTTTTCAAAATGAATCAACATTAAACAGTGTCTTACAAAAGAAACCGAGCCTTCTTTTCTCTCAGTTTCAAGTTTTTTCGCTAAATCCTTGGGCATATCGAGAGAGTCTACAAAAGTACCTTCACGTCTAGGTAACGATGCCATAAGCATCGCAACGGCTTCTGTCATTGCCGAAGATGCAACATCTCGGTCTGAATACGGAAGGTGCTCGGAAATGCCTAAGTCATAAACAGCATGTCCCAATTCGTGGTTTAAGGTTTCAAGGCTGTTCATATTGTTTGTCAAATTCGCAAGGATTCTAACGTCTTTGTTTTTGTCTATGTCAAAGCAAAATCCGTGCTGGTTTTTGTTTTCCTTTGGAAAAATATCGAGAAGAATAGGTAAATTAGGAATCTCCCAGCCCATTTTTTTGTACATATCAAAGGCTTGTTCTGTTAGGGTGTCGTTATTTTTGATATACTTATCGGCTTCTTTAGAAGTGCTGTTTTCTAAACCAAAACCATAATGCCATGGCTTTAAATCTTTTGGCTTTATTCCAAAAGCATCCGCCAATTTTTTCTCATTTTTGGTATTAATTTTGTCAAAAACTTTGTCTGTTTTTTTCTCTAAATTATCTAAAAGTTCAAAAAGTTTTTTCTCATCAACCTCATAACCCTCTTGTAATTGATAGCTGAAATAGTTGTCGTACCCGTTCTTTTTTGCGAATTCGTTACGCTGTTTTACCAAATCAACAAGGTCATTGGCTATCAAGTCGCCGCCTTTGACTTTTCTGGCATAATAAAGTTGTTTTCTTGTGTCAACATCTTTTTCGTTGTCAATCATTTTGCTGAGTTGTGCGTTGGAATATTTTTCACCGTTGACTTCACCCCTATAAGAATTGAATTTTTGGGCTATTTTTTGCTGTTGTTCTTCGAGCTGCATTAAAGCTGGTGCATTTGGAACCGTTTCTGTATAGGCTTTCAATAATTTATCAAGAGATTTTTTCAACTTCGGGTCGGACACCCCTGCCTCTTTAATGGTTTTTAATTTTTCAAATATCTTTTCGTCTGAAGCGAGCTTCATAAAATCGGCATAAGCGTTTTCATATTTTTTTGCATTCTCATCCGAAGAATATATATAAGAATCCCAACAGGCTACTTCTGTTGCTCGTTCATTTTTATGGAATTTCTTTGAAAGCTGCTGCTTAAAATTGGAAAACTCTTTTTCATTTTCGGTGTAATCTTTTTTGCCTAAAAATGGGATAAAATAATTTGCACTCATTCTCGGTAAAGAGTTATAATGGCTAACTTTGCCACCTCGAATTGCCGCCGGCTTAGGTTTGTGCTCCTTATTGTCCGATTTTTCGATACATTTGTTTGCCGTTATATTTAAAAAATTAATTCTGTTTATCAAAGTATGCTCCTAGCTTGGTAACATCAAATCTAAATCCCCTCAAGAAAAAATGTTGCTAGCGGGGAAATCAAAATTAACCTAATGTAACATACTTTCGGCTTTTTAGATTTTTATAGTAAAATTAAATAGAGGAAAAACATAAACAGAGGAGTTTTGATATGGCAAAAGTTGCATTAATTACGGGTATAACAGGCCAAGATGGTTCTTATTTAGCAGAATTGTTACTGGAAAAAGGATACGAAGTCCACGGGATGAAAAGAAGAGCTTCTTCTTTTAACACAAGCCGTATCGACCACCTTTACCAAGATGTTCATAAAAAAGGACTAAAATTCAAACTCCACTACGGCGATTTGACCGACAGCACAAACCTCATCAGACTAATCCAAGAAATCCAGCCTGACGAAATTTATAACCTTGCCGCACAATCACACGTTAAGGTATCTTTTGACTGCCCAGAATACACAGCAAACGCTGACGGATTAGGAACATTAAGACTACTGGAAGCGATAAGAATTTTAAAACTCGAAAAGAAAACAAGATTGTACCAAGCATCCACTTCAGAGCTTTTCGGGCTTGTTCAAGAAACACCTCAAAAAGAAACAACACCGTTCTATCCGCGCTCTCCTTACGCGTGCGCAAAGATTTACGGATATTGGATTACAGTAAACTACCGCGAAGGCTACGACATGTTTGCCTGCAACGGAATTTTGTTTAACCACGAAAGCCCAAGAAGGGGCGAAACCTTCGTCACAAGAAAAATCACACGTTCTGCAGTCAGAATACAACTTGGCGTAGAAGAAAAATTATTCTTGGGCAACCTTGATTCAAAACGCGACTGGGGACATGCAAAAGACTACGTTGAAGGAATGTGGCTTGTTTTACAACAAGATAAACCTGAAGACTACGTTCTAGCGACTGGGGTCACTACAACCATAAGAGATTTCTGCAACATGACCTTCAAAGAGCTCGGCGTAGACATCGAATGGAAAGGCAAAGGAGTTAACGAAAAAGGGATTGATAAAGCGACCGGAAAAACCATAATAGAAGTTGACCCTCGCTATTTCAGACCTACAGAAGTTGATTTGTTGCTTGGCGACGCGACTAAAGCTCAAAAGAAACTGGGCTGGGTTCCTAAATACGACTTACCGATGCTTGTAAAAGAAATGGTTGAAGAAGATTTGAAAGAAGCGAAAAAAGAGCTTTTTCTTAAATCTGGCGGATACGAAGTCTGTATTCCGCAAGAATAATTGGGCACAAGTGAAGTAGGTCGCGCTTTCTAGCCCGACAAGTTAAGAGATTAAGAATGAACAAACAAGATAAAATATACATAGCTGGGCATCGAGGGCTTGTAGGTTCGGCGATTCACAGGAAATTAATTGATGAAGGGTTTGAAAACATTATCACAAAAGATTCTTCTGAACTTGATTTGTGCAACCAAGCACAGGTCGAGGTGTTCTTTGCAAAAGAAAAACCAGATTACGTTTTCTTAGCTGCGGCGAAAGTCGGCGGAATTATAGCCAATTCGACTTATCCTGCTGATTTCATCTACCAAAACCTCATGATTGCCACAAACGTAATCCATGCCTGCTATAAAAATGGGGTAAAAAAGGTTTTGAATATGGGCTCGTCTTGTATTTATCCAAAGCTTGCACCTCAGCCGATGAAGGAAGATTGTCTTTTGACCTCAGAGCTCGAAAGTACAAATGAGGCCTATGCAATTGCCAAAATTGCAGCGATTAAACTTTGCAGATACTACAACGAGCAGTACGGGACGAATTTCATCTCTGCAATGCCTACAAATCAGTATGGGCAAGGAGATAATTTCAACATGGAAACAGCACACCTTTTACCGATGTTGTTGAGACGTTTTCACTTGGCAAAATTACTTAAAGCGGGCGAATTTGCACAGATTAAGACTGATTTAAAGAAATATAAACTGGGCTGGAGTCTCGATGAGAAAATAGATTTTAACGACAATAATTCAATCATAAGAGCACTTGAGCAAATCGGTGCTTACTCAGACAAGGTAACTGTTTGGGGTGATGGTTCGCCTTACCGTGAACTTATGCACTCTGACGACTTGGCGGATGCTTGCGTTTACTTGATGCAGAATAAAGACTACAAAGATATCGGCGAATTGGTCAATATAACTGACGGGACTGATATTCAGCTCAAGGAACTTATCGAGATGGTTAAAGAGACGGTTGGATTTGAAGGCACGATATTTTATGACAAAACAAAACCAAACGGGACTCCACGAAAGTTGATGGACGCAACTAAAATCAAAGCTCTTGGGTGGAAGCCAAAAATTGTGCTAAAAGACGGAATCAAAAAAGCATACGATTGGTATTTGGCAGACTAAAAATTTATTTAAGTTCCTCACCGCTTGGCCTTTCCAGGCCCCCTTATGACTGCATTTACCATAAACAAATTACGCTGGACATCTGCAAAATTAAAATAGACATAGGCGGCGTTAAACGTTATGTGGTCGTTTAAGTCATACGCCGCGTATGGCGAAACACTCCACACCAAGCTCGTTTGGTCGGGGGTCATTGAAACTTGACAGCCGGCAAACCCTTTAAATCCGTATCTTAGCTTTTTAGTTCGCCCTTCGGCTTTAAGATTGACTGTATTTGCAGTGAAAAAACTTGGACTAAAATAACCACCGAAAACTTCTCCAGCTTGGTTTGGAATCCTCAGTAAATTCTCTTTATAGCCCGCGTTATATGAAACAAAATCTAAATTCACAGTTTTAACCAATTTGTTTTCGGGCTTATTATAGATTATTTTTCCCACCCCAACCATTGCTTCTGCGTAAGGGTTTGTATTCAAATTTTGTCCTGTCATGAGTCCCACTCCGGTGCGTCCGAACGAATAAAGATTTTTGGGAAGTTTTGAATCGTACTCAAGATAGAGTTTGTTATCTGCGACTCTTCCGGTAAATACTCCATCTAAAGGGAAGCCAACAGCGGAAAGATAGGACTGCTCTACGTTATTTCTTTTAACTCCCAATTTTAAGTTAAAAAAATCATTGAAATAGTATTTTATTGCACTATCGGTAATGAGCATGCCATCGCCAAATTCAAAAAATTTGGCTCCAAAATCTGCCTTGATTTCGACCTTTTCCCTCGGTCTGCCATAAACCCCTCCTCTGAGCTCATTTGTGACATTATTTAGTTGGTTCTCGCCCATTACACCAAATTGTCCGGAACTGTATACGTAAATATTATATTCTGTAAAAACAGTCAAGTTGTTATCAATATTCTGAGAAACATTTGTACCGAATTTGTTCACATCCAGCTTAAAGTTTTCAGCAAGAGTTTGGATTAAGAACGAGTAACTTGGGGTTATGGTAATTAAATTATCGTGTCTTATTTTGTCGCGTAAAGCTGCGGCATCCTTATCTACCACACCCTTCAACGCTTTTATTGAGTCGGAGGTCATGCCCATATCATAGTACGTCTGGGCTCTGGTTAAAGCAACTTCATCATCGTTGGAAAGCTTGTCCAGCTCTTCCAAAGCTTTTAATCTTTCCTCGTTTCCTAAATATGAATAGGTGACACCCATTCGTGCGTCCTTATTACTTGGGTCTTGAACTAAAACCTGAGTGAAGTAATCTTTTGCATCCTTGAAATTTCTTTTATTAATTTCTACGTACCCGAGCTCCATTTTAGCATCAACATTATCTGCATCCTGCATCAGAATACTTTTGTAAAATTTCTCGGTCGCGGCTAATTTTTTTTGTCCTCGAGGAAGCTTGGCAAGTTGCTGCGTTGAATGCTCGCTTTGGACTCCATATGGCAATATTTTCTCAAAGTAAATCCGCGATAAAGGATATTGCTTTTCTAAAATAGACATGTCCCCAAGCACCCTATAACCCTTTTTACTACCTTTCAGGTCTTGCACTTGAACTATCGTTTCATCGACTTGGTCGCTATTATTTTTTGCAAAAAACGCCTGAGCATAACAGGGTGGGATTAAAAAACAAATTAGCAATAATAGTATAAAGCGGCTCACGTTTACTCCTAAAACTAATCAATGTAAGTTATTTAATAAGTGTAGGAAAAAATAGAAGTAAATCAATTCCACACTAAGTTATTCTTTAAAGAAAGGCACAGACTTAGCGTCTAATATTACTTCGGTTTAAGGCGAAGTTGAAATCTAGAAACAATGTTCGATAAGTCTTGTTCTGCAAAACAAAATGGCAAATCCGCGAGAAAAGGGGAGCATTTCGCAAAATAACATGTTTCTGCTATAATTCTATTAACATACATTTCCGCTTGCAATATCGCGGACAACAATAATAAAGTTTAAACAATTTACCTCAGAGTAAGTATAGAATACAAAACCCTATAAAGGTGCAAAATGAATGACATATTAGATAAAATTTTACAGATAGAGCAAAAATACATCGAGTTAGGCGAAATTCTTTCTGACCCTGATGTTATTCAGGATTATAAAAAATTCAAAGACCTTTCAAAGCAAAGAAAATCAATGGAAACAACCGTTGATCTTTATTACGATTGGAAAAAAGTTACCGAGGCTGTCAAAGAGGCCAAAGAAATGATCTGGATTGAAGAAGACGAAGAAATGAAAGCGTTTTTGAAAGCAGAAATGGACGAGAACGAAGCAAAAATTCCTGATTTTGAAGAAAGAATGAAAGTTCTTTTACTTCCACGCGACCCTATGGACGACAAGGACATAATGCTTGAAATTAGAGGTTCTGCGGGCGGAGACGAAGCCAACATTTTCGCTGGCGATCTTATGAGAATGTATATTAGATTTGCCGACAAACAAGGCTGGCAAACGCAAATCCTCAGCAAGCACGAATGTGAAGCTGGCGGAGTAACCGAGGTTGTCATCTCGATGAAAGGCGACAGCATTTATTCAAGACTAAAATACGAATCAGGCGTCCACAGAGTACAAAGGGTTCCTGCAACTGAATCTCAGGGTAGAGTGCACACCTCAACTGCTACCGTTGCAGTTATGCCAGAAATTGACGACGTTGAAGTTGAATTAAAACAAGAAGATTTAGAAATCTCTACGGCTCGCTCAGGCGGTGCAGGTGGACAGAACGTAAACAAAGTTGAAACGGCTGTTCGGGTTGTTCACAAACCGACAGGGTTGATGGTTTTCTGTACGGAAGAACGCTCGCAGTTGCAAAACAAAGAGCGAGCTTTGCAAATAATTAAAACAAGACTTTACGACATGGAAGTTCAAAAACAAATGCAGGAAGTCACCGATTTAAGACGTTCACAAGTGGGAACAGGAGACCGAAGCGAACGTATTAGAACCTACAATTTCCCACAGGGAAGATTAACCGACCACCGAATTGGCCACAATTTGAATGTATGGACAGTAGTAGAAGGCGAATTGGATGAGTTGATTAAATTATTAAGCGAATACGACCAAAAATTAAAACTGGAAAAATTGGCAGAGATTAATTAATGGCTTGGTGCATAAGTCTCGTTTTCGGTGCATGATACGCACCTTGCTTTTCAAATACGCAGCTAAATAGGGTTCATTAACATTAAAAGGGCAAATTTCATTAGAAATTTGCCCTTTTAATGTTTTGGGCTATTACGGCGGGATAGCAATCCCGCCCTACGTTATAACCCTACTTTGCTAACCCACGTCATTGCGAGACAGGATTCGAGGGCTTTGACGAAGATAGTCCACCGAAGCAATCTCCCTCAAGACTTGCATGAGATTGCTTCGGTCTTTAAACCATTTTTAATCTACACAATTTACGTCTCGCAATGACTTATCACTTTTCACGTTTCACCTTTTGCTTTTTACTTAACGGAACAGCTGTTTTTGTTTATCAAGTCCTGCAGCACTTCGCTTGCTTTTTTAAGCTGAACATCGTCTTTGGCCGCGATGTTTTCTTCGGTTAATTCAACCTTTATGTCTGGTTCTATACCCTTTTTATTTATGTCGGTGCCGTTTGGAGTAAGGTATTTCTGGATGGTAATGTTCACGCCGGCATCGTTAGGAAGTCTGTTGATTTCTTGAACTAATCCTTTCCCGAAAGAAGTTTCACCGACTAACACCGCACGCTTGTTGTCTTTCAATGCTCCAGATAGGATTTCACTCGCGCTGGCTGAACCTTTGTTTATCAAAACCACTAACGGTTTTTCTGTTACGCACCCTCTTGTCGTTCTTTGAGTTTCTTTGTAGCCGTCTCTATCCACTGTGCTTACGATTATTCCTTTCGGGATAAGTAAATTGGAGATGAAGATTGCATTGCTTAGAAGTCCGCCCGGGTTCGAGCGAAGATCGATAATATACCCTTTTTTATTTTTTGTTGTAAGTAGGATGTTTTCGAATTCTCTTGCAGCGTTTTTGCTGATGAAAGAGCTTAGTCTTATGTAACCAATGTCGCTTGGCAGTTTTACGTCGTTAGGGATTTTTGTTGAAACTGATTTCAACTCGATTTCTTTTCTGGCGATTGGGTAAAGCTTAACAGCATCTTTTCTTTTAATCAAAAGATTTACTGTTGTGCCTTCTTCTCCACGGATTTTGTCGGCAGCTTTGTCAATAGTAATGCCTTTTGTGCTTACGCCATTGATTTCGAGAATTTCGTCCTCGGCTATTAGCCCTGCAATTTCAGCCGGAGAATCTTCGATTGGAGCTATTACCATCAATTTACCGTTTTTGGTAGCAATCTGTACCCCAATTCCTTTTAATGAACCTTTTATAGAGCTGGTTTCTTCGGCAAAATCTTTCGGGTCTAAAAACTTTGTATAAGGGTCATTTAGGCTTAAAACCATTGTATTTATTGCAACATAGGCATCTTCCTCTGTTTTAATAGAATTGTCATACTTGTGTCTCCAAGAGTTCCAGTCTTGACTATTGTTGGTTTGGTCTACAAACTTGACACTAATCAGTTTCCAGACAGTGTCGTACAAATCGCTTGGCTGATAAGCGGACACAACGCTGCCCAATATATATGTGAAAACAATGCAGAGAACTGCTATTACAGAAATGTGTCTCTTTAAGTTCATTTTTAAATTCATCTAATCTTCTCCTAAAATATTTTCTTCTAACATTATTACACACTTATATTTTATTACGATGCCTAAAAGGTAAAAATGTTTCGAAAAATTGTTAAATTTAATAAATATTTGATATATTCAAATTTTAATGTAAAATAAGTATGTTATCAAATTAATTAACATAAGGGGAATAATTATGCACGAATACGTTTTTAAAATGAAAAAAGGCGACATAGAAATCGAATTAAAATCAGATGATATAGCTTTTGTCGAAGAACAGCTTAACAAATGGCGCGAAGATATCATGCAAAAATAACGCGAGCGAGTAAGACAACATTAGACTGTTCTAATGCTAAACGCCAATGAAGGGCTATTTTTAATCTTCATTAAAAACAAAAGGAAAAGAGATGTCTAACTACACTTTTACATTCAAAAAAGGCGATATAATCGTTGAATTTACTACTACGGACAAACTTGCAGTGGAAAGGCAATTTCCAATTTGGGTTGCAAGCGCTTCTGAGGCTGCTAAAAAAGTGGCACAAAACAAGCAAGTTCAAGCTGAAGAAAAAAAAACTCCTGATTTGAAACCTGCGGTAGCAGAAAGTTTTAAAACGGCTAATGTAGTTGAAGAAACTGTGGCTGAACAAGTTTATGTTGAGACAGAAGTGCCGAGCCAGAAAGAAATACAGCAGGAAGATTTGAGCGAAGAACCAGTGCGTGCTGAAGTCACAGAGGCGAGCGCGGATGAAATCAAACCTCGAGAAAGCGCTCAAGTTTTTGACAAGGCCTCAGATTTGTTGAAAACAATCAACACAATCCAAAATCCTTCAGAAGGCCAACCTATTAAAGAAACCGTGGATTTTGAAAAAGTTTTGGAAGAATCTATTGAAAACCCAACTTTTGAACCTAATCAAACCAAAGATGAGAAATTTTTAGATGTCGTTACCTCAAAAGGAACCTCTGACAGGTTTCACTATTTGATAATCACAGCTTACTACTTGCTGGAACACGAAAAAATGGAGAGGTTCTCACTCAAGCAAATTAACGCAAAATTGATGCACAATTTGTCTCGAGTCGTCGATCACTCAATCTTGAGAGAAGCTATCAACAAGGATTTAATTGAAGTTGTACCTGATTTGACAGGTTCTTCACAAGCTGCTGAATACAGATTAACAGAAAAAGGCGAAGATTTTTTCCTCCACAAAATCAATTAATTTTTTTCCTCAGCCTACTCGCGGAATGTAAACATTTTTAGTTAAACTATTTACAAAATTAACATTTCGATATAATATATTGGAGTGAGACAAATTAAACATTTATGTTTGGATTGTCATCAAATTACAAGAACGGGCGATTGCCGGTTCTTTTTTCTTTAAAAGGGGCAAACAGAAAACTAGGACTCCGACCAGCTAAAATAAGGAAAACAATGACACCAGAAATAATCAACAAAAAAGCAATACTTGAAAAAATTACACCGCTCATTGAAAATACGGCGATGAGGTTTAATTTGATTCCGATTGAAATCGAGTTTGTTAAAGAGAGTCACAGATGGTTTTTGAGAGTGTATTTGTTTTCTTATGACCATGGAGTTACACTAGAGGATTGCGAAAACGTAGCCAGAAGCCTGAGTGATTTTCTGGACGAATTAATCCCTTGCAAGTTCTATTTGGAGCTTTCTTCTCCAGGTGCAGAGCGAAAATTAAAATCAGACAGAGAATATATTTTATTCACAGGCAGAAATATTATCCTAAAATTAAAATCTGGAATCGATGAAAACGAAGAAAAAACATTCAAAGCAAAAATATTAGATTTTTCGGAAACCGAAGGGCTTAAAGTTCTGAGGCTGGAAGACGAAAGAGAATTCACCATAAAAAAAGATAAAATACTTTCCGCAAGATTGTATTTGGATGACTAAACAGTAAAGTAGGGTGCAAATCTAGTAGCAAAAGAGATGCGAGGGGGCAAGCCTAAGTAAAATAGAGGTTTAATCGCAATAATATACCGAGTGCATTAGGCTGGTAAGCCCGATGACAATACAAATAAGTAATAACACAATTAAATAAGGAAAGGGCGAAATCAAAAAGATTTCGTGTTGAGGTAAAAGATGATTAAAATTGGAACAGCGCTTTTTGAAGCATGCGAACAGTTAGAACGTGAAAGAGGAATATCTAAAGATGTTTTGATATCTTCCTTGAAAGACGCGATGGTTGCGGCTTACAAAAAACACATGCACATCAAAGAAGCAACAAACGTAGAATCTATTTTGGATGAACAATCCGGTGAAATCGGCGTTTTTAGAACAAAATTGGTTGTACAAGAAGTTGAAGAAGAGATGGAAAATGAACAGATTTCTTTGGTAGATGCTAAAGAAATCGACGAAGACGTTGATCTTGACGACGAAGTAAAAATCGAAGTTACCCCTGACCAGTTCGGCAGAATCGCAGCTCAGGCAGCAAAACAGGTTATCACCCAAAGAATCAGAGAAGCTGAAAGAAACCTTGTTTTGGCTGAGTTTATGGAGAAAAAAGGAACCTTGACAACAGGGATTATCCAAAGAGTCGAGAACCGCAACGTAATCGTTAACATCGGCAAAACCGACGCTATAATGCCTCAAAAAGAACAAATCCCAGGCGAATACTACAAATCTGGCAGCAGAATCAGAGTATTTGTTTTGAACGTAAAAGAAACAACAAGATTGCCTCAAGTAATCGTTTCTCACGCCCACGCTGAAATCGTAAGAGAGCTTTTTGAATTGGAAGTTCCTGAAATCGAAGATTCCATTGTTGAAATTAAATCAATCGCTAGAGAAGCCGGATTTAGAACCAAAATCGCGGTCTGTTCTAACGACCCTGAAGTAGATTCAGTTGGAGCTTGTATCGGACCTAGAGGAAGCAGAATTCAAACTATTGTCGGCGAATTAAAAAACGAAAAAATCGACATCGTAAGATGGTCTGCTGATCCTGTTGAATACATAGTTAACGCACTTTCTCCTGCTAGAGTAGTTTCAGTTGATATTTTGGCTGATGACGAATTCTCAAGAGAAGCTGTAGTTGTGGTTCCTGACGATCAATTGAGCCTTGCAATCGGCAGAGAAGGTCAAAACGTGAGACTTGCTCACAAATTGACCGGATGGAAAATCGACATCAAAAACGTTACCCAAATGCAGAACGCTGAAAACCTTCAAGCCGCAGAAGCTAATGCTCCTGAATCAGTTGAAGAAGAAATCGTTGAAGACATTCAGGTTGAAGACGCAATCAAAGCGGAAATCGAAGAAGAAATGAGCGAAGTGGTATTTGACGCATCAGAAGTTGCTCCTGAACTTTCAGAAGTTTCAGAAGGCGAAGATACTGAAGAAGCTGTTGAGCCTGAAGAAGTTTAATTTTTCAAGACGATAAACTTAATAAATCAAAAGGGGAAAATTCTTTAGAATTTTCCCCTTTTTTTACTTCATTTTATGTTGGTGCTGTCATACTATTGAAGATAATTGTCTAAAGCAGGGATAATGGTTCTAATCCGTATGGCCATTTTTCACGAAAACAAGTTTTCGGCAAAAGAAGGCAAATGCACCCTACGTCTCTATTTTTTCAAAAAAGATTTTATTTTTTCTAACCCGGAGCCTGCTTTTCCCCAAAGGTAAGTAGCAAATAATTTTGGTGTTGGTTCTTGAATAGTCTCCATTGCTTTTTTGAGTTGTTCTTCGCTTGGTATATAAACTGGTGAGTAATTTATTACTCTTCTTGCTTTGAGTTGGGCATCAAGATATTTTGGGTTATTGGTTGTTCCGATTGTCATCTTCATTATTATTTTCTCCTTTAAGAATTTTAACGCTACAATTATTATAAAGGAGGTGAAGGAAAAAATTGCCATGAAATTTCCTATCCTATCCTATCCTATCCTATCCTATCCTATCCTATCCTATCCTATCCTATCCTATCCTATCCTATCCTATTGCTTATTATGATTGCACTTTTGTGATTTTAAATCCGCAGTTACAATTCGCAACATGTCGATTTTGTGAATAAAACAAGCATAATTTGCGTCATTGCGAGGCGTGAGGTATAATCCGAGCAACGAAGTAATCTAAAGACCATAAATTGTGTAATTTGGATTGCTTCGCCATCGCTCGCAATGACGCGATTTTTGGTGTGACGCGGAAAGATTGCTTCGAAATGTTCGCCCATATGGGGCTTTCAAGTTTTATGTCTCGCAACGATGTGAATTAGAAACTCTTTCTTCTTCAACCTCCAACATTCGCAGTTCACTCATCCCCACATTCATCCAAACATGTTGACATTCTATATTGAGCGGATAAAATAGAGTGTATAACTTAGTTTATAAGTGATAGGTAGTATAATTAAAAAGGAGATTACTCTCATGGCACGCGAAAAGTTCGAACGTAACAAGCCGCACGTCAACGTAGGTACAATTGGCCACGTCGACCACGGTAAAACAACATTAACAGCAGCAATGACTGGTACAATGGCAGCAGTTGGTCAAGCAAAAGCAAAGAAATTTGACGAGATTGACGCAGCTCCAGAAGAAAAAGCTAGAGGAATAACCATCTCTACAGCTCACGTTGAGTATGAAACAACTGCAAGACACTACGCACACGTTGATTGCCCAGGCCACGCAGATTATGTAAAAAACATGATTACAGGTGCGGCGCAAATGGACGGCGGTATCTTGGTAGTAGCAGCAACTGACGGTGCTATGCCTCAAACTCGTGAGCACATCTTGCTTGCTAGACAGGTTGGAGTTCCAAACTTGGTTGTATTCTTAAACAAATGCGATATGGTTGATGACGAAGAATTGTTAGAGCTAGTTGAAATGGAAGTTAGAGAATTATTAACTTCTTACGAATTCGACGGCGACGCTATTCCTTTCATCCACGGTTCAGCTCTAAAAGCTCTTGAAGCAGTTATTGCTAACCCTAAAATTACTCGTGGCGAAGACAAATGGGTTGATAAAATTTGGGAATTGATGGACGCTGTTGACAGCTACATCCCAACTCCTGAAAGAGAATTAGACAAACCATTCTTGATGCCAGTAGAGGACGTTTTCTCAATCACAGGTCGTGGAACAGTTGCGACTGGTAGAATCGAAAGAGGATGCGTTAAAGTTGGTGGTGAAGTTGAACTAGTTGGTTTTGGCGACACAAGAAAAACAACCGTAACTGGTGTTGAGATGTTCAGAAAACTTCTTGATCAAGGTATGGCTGGAGACAACGTTGGTTTGTTGCTTCGTGGCGTTGACAAAGAAGCGATTCAAAGAGGACAAGTTCTTGCTGCAATCGGTTCAATCAAACCTCACACAAAATTCTCTGCTAACGTTTATGTATTGACAAAAGACGAAGGCGGACGTCACACTCCATTCTTCCCTGGTTACAGACCTCAGTTCTACATCAGAACAACTGACGTAACTGGTTCAATCAAATTCGAAGGCGAAATGATTATGCCTGGTGATAACGTAGTTATGGAAGTTGAACTTATCGCTCCAGTAGCTATCGAAGCTGGTATGAGATTTGCGATCAGAGAAGGCGGAAGAACTGTCGGAGCCGGTGTCGTAGACAAAATTGTAGAATAATTCTATAATCATATAAATTAAAATGGTTGCTTTTAACGAAGCAGCCATTTTTTTTGAGGCTACGAACGTAGGTAAATCGTAAGTTAAGAGTATCTACAAGTATTTTGTATTAGAGTTAATTTTAAGGTACAATCTTGTCTAAGACTTATAAATGTTGCAATTTTTGAGAAAATCGGCATAATAGTAATATGAGTCAATTTAATTTAGGTCAGTTTTTAACAAAAGTTATCGACTATTCTCTTTCTGGAATTAGGGGAAATTCGACTGAATCAATGCCAAAGCCCAAGCCACAAATGACTGGCGAAAGTTTTAGCAAAAATTTGGCTGTGAACCCTCGGCCACAAAATGTTGTGCATTCTCCATTAATCATCCAGAATCTGCCGAGGCAAGGCATGCCAATTAATCATTTGGAAGCTCTTGATAAGGCTCTCTATGTTAAGGATTTGATGAATTTGCCTAAAGAGATGAATGAATTATTAAATTTTATTCAGAAAAATAATAGCAACTCAAAGGTCTTATCGTCGCTTTTGACTTCGACAATTGATTTAAGCCAATTGTCGCTTTTACTTCAACAAAACGGCAAAGAAGCCGTTACAAAAATAATTATGGCGATGTCAAACGCTTCAAAGCAGGGTATAGCTGATTTATCGATGATGAAGGAAACTATGAAACTTATAAACGCAAGCGTTTCGATTGCTGAACAAAACAACTCCTCGCAGATGCTCAAAAATTTAATGCTTTTATATTTGCCTTGGCTGCCGGCGCAAGACGGAGTGGGTTTTGACCTTGAAATTGAAAGCTACGAAGAAAAATCACAAAGTGAAGAATCTTCAATTACAGTTATGATTTCTACAAAAAACTACGGGAATTTAATGGTGACTCTAGCGTTGCTGGCGGGAAATTCGATTACAATCTTCATAAATTGTTCTGACACTTTCCCAAAAGAAGAACTACTAAAACGAATTAAATCTGAGAGTTTAAAGCATTCGGTGCAGCCGAACGTGGTTTTTGAGCATAAAACAGTAAAACAAAATAACGAGGTTTCCCAACAGGCAAAAATTAACACCTCAAGCGATTCTCAAATAAATCCTTTTTTACTCTTAATGGCGCATTCGGTTATCAGGCACACTTTTGAATTGGACAATATTGGCAGTTTGGAGGGTTAGCTATTTACTTCGCTAATACCAATCGCAGGAGTCATCTTTGCATAAAATCCCACGAAGTTCTGACATAAAACTCTGTCTGGTCATTTCGTAAGTAACCGGCGTGATGGAAATCATGTTGTTTCTGACTGCAGCTATATCTGTTATTGCGTCCTCAGGCTCGTTTATTAGTTCACCGGCAAGCCAGTAATAAGTTTTACCGCGTGGGTCAACTCTTTTTTCATAGTTATCTGAGAACATTTTTCTTCCGAGTTCAGTAACGGCTATTCCAGCTATATCCTCAGGGGCAAGTGCTGGGATGTTTACGTTAAGAATAGTCTTTTTAGGGAAATCAAATTCTTTCAATTTCGGCAAAAGGCTCAAAATAAATCTAGCAGCGAATTTAAAGTCTTCGTAGCTTCCTCTCATACTTGCAAGAGAGACCGCAATACTAGGGCATCCGAGCATAGCCCCTTCCATTGCGCAGCTGACAGTACCGGAGTATAAAATATCAGACCCGAGATTTGGCCCGTGGTTTATTCCTGAAATGACTATGTCTGGAAATTCGTCTTCAGCTAAGATGGCACTTATTCCTATTTTTACACAATCCCCAGGCGTTCCTGTAGTTACCCAACATCGCTTAATGCCATTTATTGAATCAAGTTCTTCAACTCTCAAAGGGGTGTGCAATGTTAATGAGTGCCCAGCTGCACTTCTCTCTCGATCTGGAGCTATAACATAGACGTCGTGTTCTTCTGCCAGCGTTTCAGACAGGGCTTTAATCCCGTTTGCTGCGATTCCGTCATCATTAGAAATTAATATTTTCATTTTTCTCCTTAGTACGAAATTGTTTTAATTCCGTTTATTAATTCTTGTCTCAATTTATCCTTTAGCATCTGTTTTAAATACTAAACCATATCTATTATATAAGTTCAATATTAACCCTTATTATAATACCCTAGATGATTTGAAAGCAATCCTACAATCTGCGTATTTGTTGCGAAATGTAAACAATATATACCTTTTATATACTTTTATGCAATTTAGCATGTCCAATCGTTTTAATATAAGTATAGAGTATAAAACAAACGGTAAACACAAGCTAAAAACTACACGAGAGACGAAGAGAAATTTAAAAGAGATTTATTGAGAGAATTTAGAAAAAAAATTTTAAAACACACACTACACACTACACTTCACACTAACAAACATGAGGAATGATTAAAAATTTTACATTCCGTGAGACCCGCAAGGTCTCTTTTTTTTGCGGATTTTGGCATAAAATATTACAAATGTTAAGAACAAAAAAGGCTGAAAACTACTACTACTACTACTACTACTACTTGAGCCAAAAAGGAAGAAATCTGCTATAATTATAAAAAAAATAGAAAAAGAGGAAGAATGAAAATAATTTTCAAAAAGTTAAAAGACAAAAACCTGAATAAAAACTTAGGCAGCTCTCATCGATATACAGCTTTCACTCTTGCTGAGGTTTTGATTGTAATTGGGATAATTGGAATGGTAGCTAATATGACCATTCCAACTTTAATGGCTAATATCCAAAAAGACCAATATGTAGCTGCATTAAAAAAGGCCTATTCAGAGTTTAACCAAGTTCTATCACAATTTGCCAGCTCAAACGGATGCGTAGGAGATCTAAAATGCACAGGTCTTTTTAGCGGCTCATATGCTATTGTTGGCGACGAGCTCGTAACATATTTTAATGTCGCAAAAAATTGCAAGACTAACAACATCACCGATTGCTTCGTTCACGCAGGAAGAAACTATGACAGAATTCCAAATACAACTACTAGCTTTGGTGGATATTCATTTATAACTGTAGGCGGAATAGCATTTAAAATAGATTCTTTCGGGAGTAATTGCGCTACCAATGCGAGCACAAGTGGGTCAGGAGCAATGACTCAACTTTGCTGAAGGGTTTTTATAGACGTAAACGGTAGTAAAAAGCCGAATTTATTTGGACGGGATACTTTCGCTTTTTCTATAACAAATGGAAGAGGGCCTTTGCTATACCCAGCCGGAGGGCAAGATGATTCAAACAGCGGCTACTGGAAAACTGTATCTAGATGTCTTCCAACAAATACTGATGGATGGTATTGTGCAGGTCGAGTAGTAGAAGAAGGCTGGGAGATGAACTACTAAAAATTCTTGTAGTGCTTTTCCATAAAAACGTCGTACTCGTCGTTTAGAATTGCGACTCTAGCTTGCTTTATAAAATCAATCAAAAACTGAGTGTTGTTTTAAGAACAAAAAAGGCTGAAAACTACTACTAATACTTGCGCCAAAAGGAAGAAATATGCTATAATTTAAAATAAAATAAAGAAAGGCAAAAATGAAAAGTTTTGAATGTTTAAATGTAAAAAGATTTTTTAATAAAAACTTAGGCGACTTTCAACGGTGTGCAGCTTTCACTCTTGCTGAGGTTTTGATTACGCTCGGTATAATCGGCATAGTAGCTAATATGACCATCCCAACTTTAATGGCTAATATCCAAAAAGACCAATATGTAGCCGCATTAAAAAAGGAATATAGTGTTTTTAACCAAGTTTTGAAGCAAATGGCTGCAGACAGTGGTTGCCCGGATGATTTAAAATGCGTGAATGGCTTTACGGTGGGTGGGTCGATTGAATCTAAAAATATTGCACTGGGAAATGAAGTTGTCACATATCTTAAGATAGCTAAAAATTGCGGAACACCTGCTGGCAATAATTGTTTTCCCGAATATACTGGGTTTAATTATGACAAAGACAGTGTTTTCTATACGGGGTATAATATGAACAACGTGTCGGACATGTATAGATTTACAACAATAAACGGCGTATCTTATCTTTTAGAACGAAATGATTATAATTTTACAGCACTTACTCCTACGGGTTCTTTATCCCAAGTATGTGGTAAGTTAGAAATAGACGTAAATGGCCACAAACCCCCAAATCGATATGGGAGGGATACTTTCAGGTTTTACATAACGAATGGAAAAGGAGCAGCTTTATACCCTTATGGTGGGAAAGAATATGAATTAATATGGTGGGATGGAAGCACTAAACTTTGTAATCCTACTAACACAGTGGGATTTTACTGTGCAGGTCGTGTAATTGAAGAAGGCTGGGAAATGAACTACTAAAAATTCTTGTAGTGCTTTTCCATAAAAACATCATACTCGTCGTTTAGAATTGCGACTCTAGCTTGCTTTATAAAATCAATCAAAAACTGGGTGTTGTGTATGGACAGCAGAATCTGTGAAGTAGCTTCCCCGCAGCGGAAAAGGTGTCTGATGTAAGCCCTTGAGTGGTTTTTACACGCATAGCAATTGCAAGCCTCGTCCAACGGACTAGGGTCTTTTTCAAACTGTTTGTTTTTAATATTTCTTCTTCCCTCGTAGGTAAAGAACGAACCATGACGTGCGTTTCTGGTTGGAAGAACGCAGTCGAACATATCGATTCCTCTTATAATCCCGTCCAAAAGATCCTCCGGCGTGCCGACACCCATCAAATATCTCGGTTTGTCTTTCGGCAACAATGGAGCGGTAACTTCTACTATGTGGTTTTTAACATCTGTCGGTTCGCCTACTGAAACTCCTCCAATAGCGTAACCTACTGCATCAAAGGATGAAATCATTCTTGCGCTTTCTTCTCTGAGGTCATCAAAAAACGCACCTTGAACTATCGGGAAAAGTGCTTGTTTTGGGTTTTTATGGGACTTAAAGCATCTCGCTAGCCAGCGGTGAGTCCTGTCCATAGCGATTTTCGCCTCTTCGTGCGAGCAAGGATAAGGAGCGCACTCGTCGAATGCCATTATTATATCGGCGCCGATGTCTTCTTGGATTTGCATGGAAATTTCGGGGCTTATAAAGTGCTCTTTGCCGTCTTTAGGGTCTCTGAATTTGACCCCTTCTTCTGTAATTTTTCTGATTTTTGAAAGTGAAAAAACTTGAAAGCCCCCCGAGTCGGTCAAAACAGGTTTTTTCCAGTTCATCCACCCGTGAATACCGCCAAAGCTCTTAATTAATTCGGTGCCGGCTCTTAAATAAAGGTGGTAAGAATTAGCCAAAATAATCTGGGCACCAGTTTGCTCAAGGTGTTGACCTGTAATCATTTTAACTGTCGAATTTGTTCCCACAGGCATAAAAATAGGGGTTTCGATAACCCCATGTGGCGTATGCAAAAGCCCTGCTCTGGCACCGGTTTTTTTGCATTCGTGTATTAATTCGTATTTGAAATAATCTTTATTCACTTTCCATCACTAATTCGAGCATTGTTTTCCAATTGTCGCAAATTTCTTCAGGGGTGAAATACAAATCTATTTCACGTAATGCACTCACTTCGCAATCAGAGCCGTGGATTGCGTTGAACCTCGTAACCTGTGCAAAATCGCCTCTTATTGAACCTACTTCAGCGTTGTCTGGGTTTGTTTGTCCCATAAATTTTCTGACGCCTGAAATAGCGTTTTCGCCTTGCAAAATCATTGCAATAATTGGTCCGCTTGTTATAAATTTTATTAATTTTCCGTAAAACGGTTTATCAGCATGTTCTTCGTAGTGTTTTTCCGCAGTTTCTTGAGAAACTTGTATCATTTTCATTGCGACAATTTTGTACCCTTTGTCTTCAATTTTTCCAAGGATTCTTCCTATCAAGCCACGTTTGACTGCATCAGGCTTAATCGCTACAAATGTTCTCTCTTCGTTAGTTAACATAGTTTTCTCCTTTAGGGCTACTGTCCAGTCTGTTCTCCTGCGGTTAGCCATTGTTAATTAAACCATGAACTAGCGATAAAGTCAAAAATTTGACATTACTTATCCTTCAATAAAAAAAGAGTGGGAATCTATGACCCCCACCCAATTTGTTTTTATTTTTTGTATATTTCGGAATTAAAACCTATCGTGTATCTTGGCTTAGTCCCTGGAGCATCAGGTGGCACAACTTTTGGCTGAGGAACGAAACCTTTTTCATAAATGCCTGAATTAAATCCGACTTTATTTATAGGTGCTACCTCTACTTTTATCATAGCCTTTTCAGTAGCTTTATCTGCATATGAGAGTTCTATTGTCTTATTTTTTGTTATAATTTTATCGCCTGAAAATACATTGCCGTATTCGCCTTTTTTAATTTTAAAAGCAGGAGCACCCGGTAATTCTACTGCAAGTTCGCTGTCAGCCAAATTGAGAAACTCGTGCATATTTGGACCTTTTTTATGAAAGGCAAATGCCCCTTCGATTTCCGAATCGAAAGCTAAATAAAGTTTATTAATAGCCCCATCAAAACAACTGATTGAATCTTTGAATATTTTTTTTCCACTTTCCAAATCTTTTGCTACCACCAAAACGTTATTGATTTCTAGCTTTGGGATTATGCCGTTGATTTTATCCGCAATCGAAACTACCACTTTAGCCACTGCCTTAGGCACGGCCTTTGTTGCAGTAACAGCCCCTCCAGTAAACGAAACATTGTTGTTCTTCACCAAAAGGCTGCTATAATTCATGTCAACGAGGGAGTTATTCTGGCTCCTTATATTAGATTTATCCATAGATACAAAATTATTGGCATAAGAGTTTCCCCTAATAAATCTGTTTCCACTATAAGTAACCAGTTTTGTTTGTACTTTTATACTCAAAATAACACCTCCACTACCCAGAAAGGGCTAACACGAAAATAACTACTACGATTGTAGCATAGTTTTTATTGTTTGTCAATAAGTATACTTTGGACACTTGATATTTTTTAATTTTTTTACACCATTGAGAGCTCAATATTGACTAAAAAGCTCTCCTACAAGGGTCTGTTTTCTTGTGGACAAGTTTGCAAGACTAGTCTAAAAAGTGTAGAAAGGGTGAATTATTACTGCGAAATTAAAATAATGTAAATATTACACTTGTTGAGAGTTTTTTATACTATAATAACCATTAGTGAATTAAAAGAGACAAAAAAAGGACGGGACATGAAAAAAATTACAGTTGCCCAGTATTTAATAAAAGAGCTTAATAATCTTGGTATAGAAGACTTCTTTGGATTACCTGGCGACTATAATTTCAATATCTTGTATGCTATTGGAGATAATCAAAATACCAATTGGGTCGGTTGCACCAACGAACTAAACGCAGGATACGCAGCCGATGGGTACGCTAGGATAAAAGGCTACGGAGCACTTGTGACGACCTTCGGGGTTGGTGAATTGAGCGCAATAAACGCGATAGCAGGAAGTTTTGCAGAAAATATTCCAGTTATAAAAATTGTCGGAACCCCAGCAACCAAATTTATAAAGGAAAAAACCGTATTGCATCACAATTTCCAAAATCCGGATTACTATGCGTTTGAAAGGGCTTTTTCAAACGTGGTCGAAACAACTGCTTTTTTGGATGAGAACAACGCAAAGGCGGAAATCGATAGAATCCTTTCTGTTTTTATAAAAAAGAACAGGCCGGTTTATGTGGCTATTCCTGAGGATATTTGTCTTCTTGAAATAGAAGACATCTCTGGGTTAGAAATCCCCAAAAGCGACCCTGATAGCTTAAAATTAGCAACCGAACATTGCCTTAAACTTATAAACAACGCCGAATACCCAGCAATATTAGGGGATGTTTTAGTAAAAAGGTTCAAAGCTAAAACCGAATTCCTTTCCTTTGTTGAAAAATCTCAATTTCCCGTATCAACACTTATTATGGGCAACGGAATTGTGGAGGTTGATTACCCGAGATTTGTAGGAACTTTCCTTACACAGTTTGAAAATATTACCTCATTAGACACCTTAAAAAAGTCAGACTGCGTTGTCTCTGTAGGCACAATTATTTGTGATTTAAACACATTTAAATTCAGCCTGCCTTTCCAAACAACCGATTTTATCGATATACAAGGAACTTATACGATTATCGAAAACCGAAAATATGAAAACGTTTTGATGAAAGATATTTTGATTGAGCTGAAGTTGGGAATTGAACCAAAATGCCTTGAAATACCTAAAGTAAATATTGGATTCAAGAATGTAACTGCGGACGATAACAAAATGCTCAGTTCAAGCTATATTTACCCGAGATTTCAGGAGTTTTTGAAACCAAACGATATTCTCTTTGCAGAAACTGGGATAATTCCTTACGGAGTGGCTCCAGCGAGATTGCCTGAAAACGTGGACTTTAATACCCAAACACTTTGGGGGTCTATTGGCTGGGCGACTCCTGCCAGTTTCGGCGCCCAAATGGCGGCAAAAGACAGAAGGGTTATTTTGATTACAGGCGAAGGTTCTCACCAGCTTACGGCGCAAGAAATAAGCAACTTTATGAAGCAAGGCTTGAATCCAATTATTATTGTTTTTAACAATTTGGGTTACACAATTGAGAGAATACTGTCCAATGATCCGTTCGATTTTTTCAACGAGGTTATCAGCTGGGATTATTCTAAGCTACCGCAGGTTTTTGAAGGACAAGTTTGGGTTGCCCAAGCTCGAACCGAACGAGAATTTAATGATGCTTTAAAACAGGCTGAAATTGAACAGCAGACAAAAATGTGCTACATAGAGATTTTCACAGAAAAGATGGATGTGCCAGAATTAACCCAAAAGATTGTCGATAAAATAAAAAGACCACTGCCAACCTCTCAATAACGAAAAATGCAACTCAAAAAAGCCTTTACTTTTGTACAGCTCGGTTAATTTATCTTGTTCCTGTTTGGATGAACAGACTTATTAATTCATTCAAAGCAGAATACTGTCTTTGATGATTTTGGCTCTGTTTTTCAAGAGAAACAATTTGTTTTTTGTAATCTTGGATAGTGTTTTGGCATTCTTTTATAGAATCGCTCAATCCGTCTTGAACTTGCTGAGCCTCTTGAAGAACGCTTTTCATTGAAATACCAAGGGCTTCCATTGTCTGTCTTATAATTTGCGCCCCTGTCTGCCTAGTCACACCGGAAGGAAGTTGTGCAATTAATTTTTTCAAGGCAGCTACGTTGCTAGGAATTTCGAAGTTGTCGAGTTCGCTAACAAAATTGTCTGCCATTGTTGGCGATTGTTGCTGGTAGCCGCTAAAAGCTTGCGAAGCTGGTTGAATCTCCGGCTGTGTGTATTGTTTAGATTGAACGAAAGGTTGCTCTTGCTGAAAATATTCCGCTTCCTCTATTATCAAGGGCTCTTCCTGAAGGAATATATCTTCCTCATCAGCTCCAAACACTTCCATTTCATCTGTAATGGCTACATCATCTAAAAAGTCGTCTTGGTCTAAAATATTATCCCCAGACTCTTCATTTGATATAGGATTAATTTCTATTTCTGATTGTTTTTTCAAAGCTTCAACAATTTTTTTGCCAACGCCTTCTGATAATCTGTTATTCGCCATAATTTCCTCTACTTATATTTTATCGTTATGTTTGTTATTATAGTTTAAAAAAAGTTTTTTTTCAGAAAACATTAATTTATGTGAAATTCTAATAAATTAACGTCTTGCTGAACTAGTTTCAGCATCGCAAGGTCGTTAGCTTCTGCGACCCTGAAACCAGTTCAGGGCGACGGCTACATTCTTATGTCAGCTGCCAGCTTGTGTGCCGTAAGACCCTCTTTTTGTGCGAGTTTTGATGCGCATGGAGAAATTATTTGGATTCCTTTTTTTGAAATTATCTGATAGGTTTGGATTTTTATAAAATCAAAAACACTCAAGCCGCCTGAATATTTTGAAACTTCGTTTGTCGGCAAAACATGGTTTGTACCTGAACAGTAGTCCCCGTATACTTCGGCCGAGTAATTCCCGATAAAAAGGGAACCATAATTTGTAAATTTGTCCGCATGCTTTTTTTGACTCTTAATGCAAATCTCCAGATGCTCCGGCGCTTTTTTGTTGGAAAGCGCGATTGCTTCATCTGTTGATTTTACCACGATGGCATAAGATTTTTCAAATGCTACTGAGGCTATTTCTCGGGTTGAAAGTTTTTCTAACTGTTTGTGGGCTATTTCTTCAACCTTTTGAGCGAAATCTTGGCTGAAACAAACCAAATAAGCGCGCGCATCAAGGTCATGCTCGCATTGGGCAAGCATATCGGCCGCCACAAATTCAGCGTTGGCTGTTTCATCTGCTATAATCATCACTTCTGATGGACCCGCCAGAAAATCAATCCCACATTCGCCGTAAACTTGTTTTTTTGCAGCGGTTACGTATTTGTTGCCAGGCCCAACTATTTTGTTAACCTTGACTACTGTTTCAGTACCGTAGGCCATCGCCGCAATTGCTTGCACTCCGCCTATTTTGTATATTTTATCTGCACCAGCCAAATTACAGGCCACAATTGTTTCCGGTTTAATTTTTGGAGAACATGCCACAACTTGTTTCACTCCGGCCACTTTTGCCGGTATAATCGTCATGACAGCAGAACTCAAAAGCGGGTAATTCCCACCAGGGATGTAGCATCCGACCGAATCAAGCGAGATAATTTTGTGCCCGAGCTCGTTTTTGTCAATTTTTGTTTTCAGGTTTTTGATACATTTGAGCTGTTTTTGGCTAAAATATTTTACATTTTTAATCGATTTTTTAATAGCTGCAATTGTTTCGGTATCAACTTTTTTGTAAGCCTCGAGAATTTCTTCTTGTGACACCAAAAAACTTTCCAGCTCTTGGTTGTCAAATTGTTGAACGTATTTTTTTACAGCCTCGTCACCGTTAAATTTCACGTCTTTTACAATCTCTTCGACAGAAGAAATAGTTTCGAACTCGATTTTTTCAAAGAATTTAGCATCTAAGTTTTCGTAAGTGACTATTTTCATTTTGCCCTAGATGCCAAGTTGCTTAAGACTTCGTCAGCTGTCACTCCGTTTTTAACCATCAAGGTAAGTACGAAATAGGCCAAATCAGCGACTTCCCATTGCAGTCCGTCGCCCTGCTCAAAATTTACCACCTCAAATGACTCTTCCATGATTTTTCGTTTCAAGAAGAAATCGTCTTTGAAAAGTTTTGTAGTGAACGAGCCTTCAGGAAGTCTATCTTTTCTGGACTGAAGAACTTCATAGAGGGCAGAAAGGGTGAATTCTTTATCTCCAAAACAGCTGAATTGCTCCAAATGGCAGGCGTTTCCTTTTTGTTTTACCTTGAACAAAACAGTGTCGAAATCGCAGTCAAATTTTGCGTTTATCAGTTCTTGGGTGTTACCTGACGTCAAACCTTTTGTCCAAAGTTCGTTTCTTGAACGGCTGAAATAAGTCGCCAACCCCCCTTCAAAAGCTATTTTTAAAGATTCTCTGCTTGAATAGGCAAGAGTTAAGACTTGTTTTGTATCTACATCCTGAACTATTGTTGGAACCAAACCGTTTCCTTTTTCAAAATCAAGACAGGCACAAAAAGCTTCTTCTAATTTAACAGCATCGGTGTAAATGCACATACCTAGTTGAGTAGAGATGTTTTTGTGGTTAAGCGCAACTATTTCTTGTATAGTGGAAATCCCGCCGGCTGCCACGAATTCTTTTGTGGTTGCTTTTCTTATCTCCTCGATTGCCTCAACATCGCAACCCTGCATCATGCCTTCTTTTTCAACGACAGTGTACAGGTAGCCCGAGCAAAGGTGGTCGAATCTTTTTATGTAATCAAGCGGGGTCTTGTCTAATTCTTTTGTCCAGCCTTCAGTTGTGATTTTTCCATTCTTTGCGTCAATTGCTACTATGACTTTGTCTTTTGGCAATTGGGACAAAAATTCTTCGCTTGCAGCTGTTCCGATTATTATTTTTTTCGCTCCAGCCGATATCAGTCTTTTTGCTTTTTCAATAGTTCTAATCCCACCGCCCACGCGACATGGAGCCACTTTGCAGATTTGCTTAATCAATTCTTCGTTGCAGTTTCCATTCCCTAATGCGCTATCAAGGTCAATTACGGCTATCTCGCCGAACCTTGAGTAATATTTTGCAAGTTCAAAAACGTCCTCTCGCTCAAGGACTTTTTCTATGCCCTGTTTGAGCTGTACCGCTTTTCCGTTCATTAAGTCAATACTTGGAATTATCATTTTTTTACCTTTCATTTTTCTCTTTTTACTAAATTATAGCCTAAAAATTTTGTTTAAGCGATAATAAATTTTGTAGTATGATGAATTTATGCACTCGAATAAAATTAAAAGAGGGAAGACGGATGAAAGCAGTTGTATTTGACGGAGAATTGAAATTAGTAACAGACTATAAAAAACCGGAAGCAAAAAAAGGCGAAGCACTTGTAAAAGTAGTCCTAGCAGGGATTTGCAATACCGATTACGAATTAATAAAAGGATATATGGGCTATAAAGGGATTTTGGGCCACGAATTTGTCGGAGTCGTAGAAGAAATCAACGGCGAAGACCAATCGCTATTGGGTAAAAAGGTTGTCGGTGAAATTAACTGCGGTTGCGGAAACTGTGAATGGTGTTACCAAGGTTTAGAAAGACATTGTCCTAATCGCAAGACGCTGGGCATTTGGCAAAAAGACGGTTGCATGGCCGAATACGTAGCAATGCCTCTTGACACACTGCTAGAAGTTCCAGATGGTGTTACAGATGAACAAGCTGTTTTTGTTGAACCTTTGGCTGCCGGGCTTGAAATCGTTGAACAACTCCACATTCAACCTATCCAAAAAGTTATAATATTAGGGGACGGAAAACTTGGATTGACTACCGCACTTGCATTAACGGCGCACAACTTGGATGTTTTTTTGGTCGGAAAACACCAGAACAAACTGGACATAGCAAAGGCTCAGGGGGTAAGAACTATCATACTTTCTGATCTAGAAGTCAAAAAAGAATACGATTTTGTCGTCGAAGCCACCGGCTCGATTCTTGGGTTTGAAATGGCTTTGAACTTGACAAAACCACGTGGGACATTAGTTTTGAAAAGCACAGTTGCTGCTTCAAAAGAATTCAATCTGGCTCCGATTGTAATCGACGAAATCAGAGTACAAGGCTCTCGCTGCGGACGTTTCGCTCCTGCATTGAGACTTTTAGCTTCAGGCAAAATTGATTTTAAACCGCTTATCACAGCTGTTTATCCTATCGATAAAGCAATCGAAGCGTTTGAAAAAAACAAAGAAAAAGACACCTTGAAGGTTTTAATTAAGTTTTAATGCTGTTGGGTGCGAATATCCTACCCATTATAAGTAGTAAAGTGGTTTGGGTTTTCAGCCAACAACATCAAATTGACTTGAATCCACTTTTCATTTAATATAAATTATATGAAAAAGAACAATTTTTTAGAAAAAACTATCGGAAAAATCACGCTTCTGGATAAATACATCCTAAGACAGGTAATTGAGATGTTCATTATGGGTGTATTTATTTTCACCTCTATAATTTTCGCCTCGGACACCTTTATAACCCTGATTAAACAGATTTCGCTTTACGGAATTCCGTTCAAAGTTGCCTTGATGATAATTATTCTTAATCTTCCTTCCGTTTTCGTAATGACAATTCCGATGGGTGTTCTTCTGGCAACCGTAATGACACTCAATAGGTTGAGCTTAGCTTCTGAAATCACGGTGATGAGATCTTGTGGAATTGGCTTAAATAGAATAGCCAAACCTATTTTTATCTTTGCTATAATAATGTCTGTCGCGAGCTTCCTAATAAACGAAACCGTAGTTCCTGTCACAACAAAACAGTCAAAAGATTTGGCTCTATGGGCGTTGGGTCAAAAAAATATTCCCGAAGGCAAGCAAAATTTCATATTTAAAGAACTAAAAGACAATGGCTCTTTAAAAAGGCTTTTTTATGTGGGAAACTGTAAAAATAAAACCCTTCACAACATAACAGTACTGGATTTGGCAAAAGACGACACCGTACAAGTGCTTCAATCAAAAGACGGAGGAACCTCGCCTGCCGGTTGGGAATTCAATCGCGGAGCCATCTATACTGTAGCGAAAGAGGGTAAAATCCTTAATACCACGTTTTTTGAAACTTCAGTGGCACAGTTCGGGATGGATTTATCAAAAGAATTGAACCAAAGCGTAGCAAAGGAGCACAATTTTATCTCTCTATTAAAATACATCATGGCGAATTCGGATAAAGTCGGAGACAAAAAAAATATGTATCTTATAGAACTTTTCGACAAAATTGCCCTTCCGATAACGACGGTTGTTCTCGTCTTAATCGGTGTGCCACTTGCGATTACTCCTCCGAGAGTTCGCTACAATAGAGGGTTTCTTTTTAGTATTTTAATAATATTTGCATACTATTTGCTCAGAGCATTATCTATATCCTTTGGAGAAGCTGGCTCGCTAAACCCATTTCTTGCAGCTTGGCTTGCAAACATAATACTTTCAATAGTAGGCATGGCTCTTTATTACAAAAAAGTCTATACAATTAATTAAGACACGTTCGGCATGATTATTTAATCTTACTCGTTCTCGCTAAAATCTAGTGTCGAATGTTGGAATTTCCCCATTCACCTTGATGTCTTCTTCACGCATTTTTGCACCGATGTTAAAACTTGTATCGTAGAAGCGGATAGTTTCTTTTGCTATGTCGCCATTGAATACCGTTTCATTGTCTTCCAGATAATTGAAAAGAGGCGACAATACACCATTTGCTGTATCGTTAACCGTCTTCCCGAGCTGCTTAAGAGTTCTATCAGGAATTTTTACGTTCATACCGAACGAGTTATTAAAAAAGCTATTAAAAGATGCGTTTGTCATTTTTCCCTCAAAGTTTCATTTGTACTTTATTTTAATCGGCAAATATGTATTTAAAGTTTAATGATTAAGGGCAAAAAGTAAGGAAGTTTTACAAAAATTAACATTCAAGTCACGGGTGAATTCGAGCTCAACTAACAGCACTAACTTTTTGTGCGGGCAATGGCAGAGCTTACAGCAGTGGATTGCGAGCGAATGCCTTCGCTTAAAGCGAGTATCCAAGCAATAAAAAATGGCGTAATTTAGTCTTTCAGCGACTCAATCAACTTTTCGATGAGATCTTGCTGCACTGAAAGCTCTTCGACTCTTGCATTTGTCTCTTCTATAAGCTCTTTTGGCGCGTTGTCAACGAACTTTTTGTTGCTCAATCGACCTGAAAGTGAATTTTTCTCGGTCAAAATTTTGTCCAGTTTCTTTTGTTGGCGTGCGATTTCAGCGTTTATGTCAATCAAATCCGCGAGAGGGATGATGATTTTAGAACCGCTTACAACCGCCGTTGCGGATTTTTTAGGGACAGGGCTGGTTTCATCCGCGAAAGATATTCCTTCGACTCTCGCAAGCCTTTTAATTGAAGGGATAACGCTTTCAAAGATGGCCTTTTCACTTTTTTCTGCTCTTATTTCGATGTTCAATTTGATAGCAGTTGAAATATTAAAGCTCTGGCGAACGTTTCTCAGCGATTTAATAGTTTCAAATACGAGTTCCATTTCTTTTGCTTCTTTAGGGAAGTCCAATTTTTCCTCGAAAACTGGGTAATCAGCTAGCATTATCGCCTCTGACTTTTTGTCCCCGGGGATTAGGGAATAAACTTTTTCCGTGATGTGAGGCATTATTGGGTGCAAAAGCCTTAGAGCCATATCAAGGACATATCTTAAAACCCTTTGGGTGTTTAATTTTTGGCCTTCGTCCTGCATTTGGATTTTCGCGATTTCGACGTACCAGTCACAGTAAGAATTCCAGAAGAAATCGTACAGGATGTGCGCGGTTTCGCCTATTCTATAGTTTTTGATATTTTCGTTAATTTCTTTTGCTGTGTTGTTCAATTTGTCCAAAATCCACTTGTCCGCGATGGTTAAATTGTCAAAATCGATTTGGTTTTCGTCGATTCCTTCGAGGTTCATCAGTACAAATCTTGAGGCGTTCCAGATTTTGTTTGCGAAGTTTCTTCCATATTCAAATCTTTCGTCGCTGACTTTTATGTCCTGTCCACCGTAGGTGCAGAGCGAGGTCATCGTGAATCTCAGTGCATCGCAGCCGTATCGGTCAATAATTTCAACAGGGTCGATGGTGTTGCCTTTTGATTTGGACATTTTTTGACCGTGTTCGTCTCTGATAAGTCCGTGGATGTAAACGGTTGAAAACGGCGCCTTGCCTGTGAATTCAAGCCCCATCGTAATCATTCTCGCTACCCAGAAGAAAATAATGTCAAAACCTGTGACTAAAACGCTTGTAGGGTAGAATTTTTTGAAGTCTTCAGCCTCTGTGTCTGGAAATCCCATGGTAGACATTGGCCACAAACCAGATGAAAACCAAGTGTCCAGTACATCTGAGTCTTGGGTGTAATTTTCAGGATCTGGATTTTCTTTTGCCACGACCATTTCGCCGGTTACGTTGTGGTAATAGGCAGGAATTTGGTGTCCCCACCAAAGTTGGCGTGAAATGCACCAGTCACGGATGTTTTCCATCCAACCAAGGTAATTTTTCGTCCATCTTTCGGGTACAAAATTTATTCTTCCGTCGTTGACCGCCGATATTGCGTCTTCAGCCAAAGGTTCCATTTTTACAAACCACTGTTCGGACAATAACGGTTCGATGGTTGTTCCGCAACGCTGGCATTTGCCTACGTTATGGACGTGGTCGGTGACTTTAACCAAAGCTTGGTGAAGTTCGAGGGTTTCGACGGTTTTTTTGCGAGCTTCGTCTCTGTCCAGACCCTGTATGTATGGTGGAACTTCAGGACAGGCTTTCATTTTGCCTTCTTCATCTATTACCCAAATCGGGCTCAAGTTGTGGCGTTTGCCTATCTCGTAATCGTTTGGATCGTGAGCAGGAGTGATTTTCAAGGCTCCAGTCCCGAATTTTCTGTCTACGTAATCGTCTCCGATAATAGGAATTTGTCTTCCAGTCAAAGGCATACAGGCAGTTTTGCCGATTAAATCTTTGTATTTGTAATCGTTTGGATTAACTGCAATCGCAACATCTCCAAACATAGTTTCAGGGCGGGTTGTGGCAACCACAATTGCGCCCATTTGATCTTTTAGCGGATATGAAATTTGCCACAAGTGTCCGTCTTCTGTTTCGTATTCGGTTTCGATGTCAGAAATCGCGCTCTGGCAGCGTGGGCACCAGTTAACTATATAGGCGCCTTTGTATATTAATTCTTTTTCGTATAGTTTTACAAAAACTTCTTTTACTGCTTCAGAGCAGCCTTCGTCTAGTGTAAAACGCTCTCTTGAAAGGTCAAAAGACGCTCCTAACCTTTTAAATTGGTTTAAAATGGCTGATTTATGCTCATTTGCCCAGTCCCAAGTCGTTTCTACGAATTTTTCGCGGCCCATTTCGTGACGGTCTGTGCCCCCATTTTCACCTTCTCGTAACTTTTTTTCTACGACGTTTTGAGTCGCAATACCTGCATGATCAGCTCCAGGAAGCCAAAGAGTCTCAAATCCGGACATACGGTGGTAACGAACCAAAATATCCTGCAAAGTCCCGTCAAGTGCGTGACCCATATGAAGTACGCCAGTAACATTCGGCGGTGGTATAACTATTGAGTAAGGCGGCTTTTTGCTTTTGGCATCGGCCTTAAAACATTCGTTTTCTTCCCAAAATTTGTACATCTCGGTTTCGGTGTTTTTTGCATCGTAAACGGTTGGTAAATCTTTTATTAGCGTCATTTTTAAATCCTTTTTGTCGTAGGTCGGGCTTTCTAGGCCGACATCATATAAAATACCACAAAAAAATTAACAAAAAAATATTTACTTTCTCTTGACTGCGAAAAATGTTACAAGTAATCTATATTCATGGTCATAATTTGGAGAAAATAAAATGAGTATCAATGAAATTAAAGAAAACATCTTAGCGAAATTTACCACTGCTCAATTCTTGAATTTTGCAATGGGTTTTTTCGGCCTGCAATTCGCTTGGCAGATGAGAATCATCTTGTCTGGGCCTGTAACCGAAAGCCTTGGGGCCTCGCCTCTTATCTACGGTTTGATTTGGCTTGCAGGACCATTTACAGGGATAATCGTTCAGCCCATCGTAGGAAATTTGAGCGACAAGACCCACACGAGATTTGGTCGCAGACGTCCTTACCTTTTAGGTGGCGCTATACTTGCCAGCTTGGCACTTTGGATTTTTCCAAACTCTGCCGGAGTTGCTAATATTATAGGAAAAACTTTCGGACTTGATCTTCCGGTCTGGTCTGCACTTTTAGTTGCTGCCATTATGATTTGGGTAATCGATGCCTGTATAAACATAGCTCAAGGGCCTTACAGAGCGTTAATTCCTGATAAAGTACCTGCCGAACAGTATTCGTTGGCAAATTCTTACATAAGTTTGGCTATCGGGCTCGGTTCTGTTGTTGCAGCCGGAACAGCACCTGTTTTGAAGGCTACTATTAATTACCAAATGCCGATTGAAGCACAATTTATTATGGGTGCGTTGGCGTTTTCGCTTTCGATGCTTTGGACTTGTATCACGATAAAAGAACACAATAATAAATCTGCGGTCGAAGCTTCCCAAAAATCGGAAGTTGCCGAAGTCGCTGAAGCGGCGCCATCTTTTT
>Ga0247840_10000407_pt1 | contig 89834 bp, 64 predicted proteins | sample LaCruzMarch2015__FD_192404 | JGI IMG/M metagenome (GOLD analysis project Ga0247840, IMG submission 192404) | Freshwater microbial communities from meromictic Lake La Cruz, Castile-La Mancha, Spain - LaCruzMarch2015_17m | ecosystem: Environmental > Aquatic > Freshwater > Lake | place: Spain... | reverse complement strand
TAGCTAGTCATTATCGGATTCCCTGCTTTTGTTGCAAACTTTCACCAATGGCAAGCCTATTTCAGCTTGGAATTTAGCAATGCTTTACGAAGGATTTTTAATTTTTTGATTTTTCGGTCAAGCACTATATATAAGAATTTAAGTCAAAGGAGGGTTGTGCAAAGCAAGCGGGGGGGGGATTAGCCAGTTCGGGAGTATTGTGGATGGTGTCCGAATGCCTATTTTCTAAAGGTGTTAGAGGAATAAAAAAAGTAAAAAAACTCTGACGACGTTTTAAAATTTTGGAGCTAGGGTCTCTTGACCGCAATTAGAGGGGGCAAGATGCCTTTTGCCAATATGTTTCGCGCACTGTAATTGCTGTGCTAGGCAGGGAAGTTTACTAGCCGTCAGTTTTAGGTAAAGTGAATACCCCAACCGATGATACCAAGTTATTCGATAAGTCTACCAAAAGGTCGGTTTGTCGGCCTTGTTCCTGCAATTGGTCATAAGTTTGATTAGTGCTATTTTGGATTTGTTGGGCACGTTCCACTAATCGTAACGAGGTTTCCGACTGGGTTGTTGAGCTTTCGGCTATCCGTTTGACCAACTGCACCAATTGTGCCGTGGTGTCACGGGTTTCACGCATTTCATTACCGGCTTGTTGGGCGAGGTCAGTCCCGCGTACCACTTGGCTGATCGCATCGTTCATTGTGATTACCGTATCAGCCGTTTCCACTTGGATGTTGTTGACTAGCGCGGCGATTTTTGAAGTGGCTTCCCGCGAATTTTCCGCCAGTTTTTGTACTTCATTGGCAACCACTGCAAAGCCTCGTCCGGCTTCACCGGCTGAGGCGGCGTGCATGGAGGCGTTTAGTGCGAGAATGTGGGTGCGCTCAGATATTTCGTTAATCAAGTTCACGACGCCGCCGATTTCTTGGGAGCGTTCACCGAGGCGTTTGATCCGTTTTTCAGTTTCACGGATGGTGTCACGGATGGTCGTGATACCTTGCACCGTATCAATTACCGACTCTTGCGCTTTATTGGTGTTCTCAATGGCTTTCTGCGCGGCTTCGTTACATGAAAATGCCAATTTGGCAATATCTTTCATAGCGACCGAGGCTTCGTTAAGTTCAAGGGCCGCTTGTTCGACATCTTGTTTTTCATCTGCCGCCAGATTAATAACCGTGGCTGATTGGGTTTGCACCTGGCCTGATATTTTTGCAACGTCATTTGCAATTTGCACGACTCGGTTTAATACTTTTGCCATTTCATTGGCAAGTAGGTTCAAGGCATCGGCTACTGGGCCAGTAACGTCTTCGGCCACCGTCGCTTTTGCTGTCAGGTCCCTTTGCGACAGTTTAGCCACTGCATAAAGCAATTCAATGATGGAGTTATTGAGATTTTCGTTTTCTTTTTGGATGGAGACACTAACCATTTCGCGTTGGTCAACCAAAGCATCGAATTGGCGGCCCATTACGCCAATTTCATCGAGATTTTCTAAATTGGAGCGAACGCTACTGTCCCCGTCAGACAGTTTTTGCATTACGTTTACCAAGTGTTTGACGGGCTTGGTAATGCTTCTGGAAACATAAAAAGCAATGGTCGCACCGACAATGAACAGAAAGAAAATACCGCTAGTTACAGTGAGCAGTTCTGTCAGCAAGCGGCTTTTCCGATCTTCAAGCAATTGTTTCAATTCAACGATGGACTGGGTGTTCAAATCAAAAACAGTGTTGATTGTTTTTGTATAGGCATTAAAAAAATTCTTGTGGTCGAAGCTAACTGTACTTTTATTAATAATTTCCGTTTCAGTTAGCTTGAAGCTGTTGTCAACTTCGGTGAAGGCTGCTTGCACGGGTGCTTGCAATTTCGATTTAAGGTTTGGTACTAGAGACATCGTTTTTTGTAATTGGGACGACGATTCTTGTTGATGGCTTTTGGCCTCTGAAATAAACGCGGTGAGGAAAGCTGTACCAACGGCATCAGCCTTATTGCCCATCAAAATCCCAGTACCCAAGCTACGTATTTTATCCAGCGTTTCCGCCAATTGCGGCATGGCATATAAAGCCGAGCGGATCATGAAATAGGAACCGGCTTCAGGATCAAACGATAGCAGATAATAGTCGGCTAATTTATCAATAAACACAAAGTATTCGGCTATTAAATCGGAGTGTGCTTTTATTGCTTGCGCGGTTGTGAGCTTATGGTTTTTCACTTGCTCAACCAAAGTTTGCCAGTGTTCTTTGGTAATACCCCATTCTTTTACCGTGGATGGGTTTTTGACACTTATTTTAAGCAAGCTGTCAATCGTTGACATAGCATCATTGATTTCTTTAGCCTTAAGCTCAAGATTACTGATGCTGCCCTTATCCCCTGCCAAAGTCCGTGAGGCCAAGTTACGGTATTCTTGGCTCATATGGACAATTTTTATCATGTTTCCCAATGGCTTTATGCCGTCGATTTCTTTTTGTGCTACGGTAATGCCATTTTGTGCACCAATTAGGTAAAAACCAAACGGCAAAACCACCAAAACAATGGCGATAACACCTAATATCGCAAACTTTTGCCACAGCAATAGCCGACTAAACAAACTTGCATTGTTTTGTTTCATTTTATGTTCCCCTAATAAAGATCATCTTCCAGCCAATTTCGGATATGGCTCCGAAATAATGGGCAAAATATTTTGTTTCGAATTGGTGTTATGCAGCAACGTCTTTAACTTCAGTTTACCATTCCGAGCACCAAAGGTTTTCACGCAAACAGCTTGAAGTCTCCCTACGGGCTTGCATTATTTGATAAAGGTTAAAAGGTGTTGAATAGCAACTTAAAATCCTACAACATTTATTCAACTTCAGTGGAGGCTGTGCAAAAACGGATTGGATTGTAATAAGGATAAACTGCGGGCCAATTTCGGATATGCACTCCGAAATCAAAGGTTAAAGTTTTGTAATTTTCTAAATTGGATGCTAAAACTTGCTACGACTCAGTTGCTTCCATCAGCATTTGCATCTTGGCGAGAAGGTCATCCTCTTGGACGGGTTTGACGAGGTAAAAATTGACCCCTGCATCCTTAGCCATCATGCGGTGTTTTTGCGTAGTTCTTGAGGTTATCATGATGACAGGTAAGTTTTTAGTTGCTTCATCTGATCTAATGTGTGCAGCAAGTTCTATGCCGTTCATTCTAGGCATTTCCAAATCAGTGAGGACTAAATCCGGTTTGAGTCCTTGAAGCACATTGACCGCCTCAATTCCATCACGGGCGATGACAACATTGAAGCCCGCGTCTTCCAAAAGTTGTTCTAAGGCGCGACGTTGGCTGAGAGAGTCGTCAACAACCAGGATTGTTGGCAACAGCGGGATGGATTCGTCGGTTTCAATGGCTTCGATAGAGCCCAAGTCCCGTGCTGCAACTGAGGTTCTGAGCAATTCGGGTACGTCCAACACGGGAGCGACCGAGCCGTCACCCATAATTGCCGCCCCTAGGTAACCTGGAATTTTCTTGAGGTAGTAGCCAAAGTTTTTTATGACGATGTCCTGACTATCCGTGATGTTATCCAGCAAGACAGCGGTGATGTCATCTCCGTTTTGCACCAACAGGGTTGCCCCATTCTTGTGCATTTGCCGGGAATTTTGCGGCACATGCAATAGCGTGTTGAGCGATATGACCGGATAAGCCTTATCTTCTAAGCGGAGCATGGCTTGTCCGTTTATGGTTACCAAGTCGTCTGACGTAGAATATAAAACTTGCTTGATGCCTTTGCTGGCAATCGCCACCCGATAGGGGCCGGCATTCGCCAAGAGCGCGTGTGACCGGCTTAATGGCAAAGGCAACCGCAGTTCCACGGTCAAACCTTGGCCTGCCACGGAATTCATGTTTAGCGTCCCGCCTAGATTAACAACCTGGAAATACACGACATCCATTCCTACCCCGCGTCCAGAGGTTTGGGTAGATTCGGTACGGGTGGAAAAATTTGGGCGCAGAATAAAACGTTTTAAATCATCTTCTGAAGCTGCTTGATCTGATGCCAACACTCCGAGTTTTTCGGCAGTTGAGCGGATGGCAGTAAAATCCAAACCCCTGCCGTCATCTTGGCAGCGCACTAAAATATTATTGCCTTCCCGTTCAAAACTAACAGCTATGTGGCCATGAGCAGTTTTGCCATGCGCCAAGCGGTCGGCTTCGTATTCAATCCCGTGGTCTACGGCATTGCGTAACAAGTGCAACAACGGGTCAACCATGGAATTCAGTAAATCACTGTCAATCAACAGCTCTTCACCGGACAGGGTCAAATCACTTTGTTTTCCGGTCAGTCGGCAAGTTTGCCGCAACGCCCGCTGCAAACGCGGACTGATAGTCGCCACTGAAACCAAACGGGTCTTCATGATAGATTCTTGGGTTTCAACCATTAAATGATGTTGATAATCCAGAATCTCGTCCATTTGCTCCATTTCCTTTTGGACATCGAGGTTCATTTCCCGTGCGTCGACCGCCGCTTCGATTAATCGGCGGCAGGCGGTATGCAGTTCGTTAAATTGATCCATTTCCAAGGCATCAAAATCCGGGCCTGTTGAAGCAAAAGCCTGGCCGGACAAATCCTTGAGATCAACCAAATGCTCCAATTCTGTGCTCAATTGTTGTAAATGCCCAAAGTGCAATTGAATGGTCTGTAATTGCTTTTTCAGGCGGCGTTTGGTCTCATTCGCCTGGCTATTAAGAATGATGTTTTCGCCTGAAAGTCTAAACAAATTTTCAATTTCATTGGTAGAAACCCGCATCATGGTAATGGGGGCGGCTGCTGGGGCTGATTTTTCAAGCGCTTCACCGGAATCAACGGCAACGGTTATGGGGTTTCTTTCAATGTCGGAATCCGGTATGCCTTCCTTATCCAACCGATTTGCCCAATCGAGAATTTCCTGTAAAACGGCTTTTGCGTCTGCGGGCGCTTGGTTGATACCCATAAGGGCTTCGCTCATAGCTTCCAAACAATCTGCGGCATTGACCAAGGCGTCGCTTAAGTGGTGTCCGGGGAGTTTTTGCTCATGGGCGCAGACGGTCAAAATATCTTCTAAGTTGTGCGTTAGAACGGCAATACCTTTAATGCCAACCGTGTTCGCCGAGCCTTTAAGAGTATGGGCAACCCGCTGGGCAATGTTTAAACCCTCACGACTCCCAGTTTGCATACTTTGCACTGCTTCGGAGAATTGTTGGGTTTGTACTGGCAATTCTTGCAATAAAATTTCCAATAATTCCTGGTTGACGTCGTCGGGCAATGCTAACGAAACATCTTCGTCGGTCGCAGTTTCACTGCGCGCCGCTTCCACACGTTCGGCTTCGGATTGGTCTTCAACCGAAGAGCTTTCTGTATGGATTTGCATTAGGATGCCCGACAATTCGTCGAACGTCATTGGTACAGGCCATTGTTCATCAGTCAAACCACTGACGATAAGTTGTGCAGCACTGCTGTCATTGAATGACGGCAAATATTCTCGGACTTGATCTAGCCATTCCAGTAGCAAATCCAAATCTTGTGCCGTAAACAAGTGGGTATGTGCAAGAAAATAAAGCAAATTTTGGTTTATATGGACACAAATTTGGCCAAGACCAGAAAATCCCGCTGTTTTTGCGGCATTAGCAAAACGCTCTAATTCTTCAAAGGCTTGTTGCAAACTTTCCTGTACTGAGCCATTGTCACCTATCGCTATATTTTTAAGGTAAGAACAGACTTGCCGAGTTTCCAGCAGCAATAAATCAACCAGCTCCTTCGCTACGGGTGACAATTTTTCTAAAATAAACTTGTTGCCATCGGCACGGCCTGGAGTAAAGTCCGATGCCAAAGTATCCAACTTGTCGTTAGTGGTAAGTTCTTGAATTGATTTATTATTGCTTACGGCAACTGTCAACTGCTCTTCCAGCAAGGTAAATTCATCTTCGTCCATAGGAATTTTCAGTGCGGGTTGGCGAAGGAAATCAAGGATCGCACTTATGGTTTCGATGGGTTGGCTAAAGTAAATCTTGTTCAGTTCAGGCCAAGACTTAAGCACGGACACAAAATCCGTATCAACGGTTGCGAGGTCTATTTTTCTTAAGGCTTCTGACAATAATAGATTGGCATCCTGAAGGCCATAATAACCACTGGCGGCGGCTTGATCGGCAAACCCATCAATTAAGTTGATTTGCTCATCTACCTGCAACTCTAGGGGGGAAGGGGAAAGGCTGACAATCGTAAGTTGTTGGCTTTCAATTGCTGATTTTTTGTGATTAGAAACGGTTGCGTCGCTACAAAGTTGTTGTTCCAGCAGTTCAAATTCTTCATCGTCCATAGCAATACCTAGCTCTGGACGACGCAGATAGATGCTGATTTCTTTTGCCAATTGGATGCTTGGATCAGACAGATAGGGTTTCACCAATAATGTCCAAGCGGTAAGCAAGAGGGGTAAATCGGTTTCTGCTGGTAATTTGCTTATCGCCTCGACGAGAACCAAATTTGCATCTTGGAGGCCGTAATAGCCTTTTTGTGCTGACAGATCGGCAAGTTGCCCAAGAACAACGGAGGGATCGTCAAGCTCTTGTGTCGCAGCGATATGGACAATTTCAGTCATGTCACCATTTCCTCCATTGCGTACTGGTGATTGCCTAGCAATTTAAAAAAATCTTCAAACTTAAGCTTTAGCCAAATTTGCCCGTCTTGCTCGTAGCCCTTAGTGACAAATCGTTGTAAGTTCTCTGGCAGCAATGGAAGCTTTTTAAGGGCTAGCAAGGATGCACCGGTTTTGATTTCAGGAAGATTATCTATCCACAGGGCCGCCGCCTTGTCACCACGGTCAATGACAAATAGTCGGCGCTTTTTGAGATCGGCGGCTTGTTCTTCCAAGGCTCTGTGCAAATCGAAAACCGGCACTAAATTACCCCGCAAATTCAATAACCCGCTTATCCACGGATGAACATTTGGCAGGCTGCTGATTTGAATTTTATCCAGCACTTCGCAATAAGTCGCCGTCGATATTAGAAAACCCAAGCTGCCGATGCGTATGCCAAAACTATTTTCCATTTCAGTTTCCGGTTGAGCCGTAGGCAACGGGTTGGTATCGATGAGTCCGGGTCTTAAAAATGTCTCTATTTCCATTGATCGCGGCTCCAAAATGAAACTAAAAAATTATTGCTCAAAGGGCGGCGAGTTTTTCGGCAATTTCTTTCGCCTCATAAGGTTTGGCAATCAAATCTTTCGCACCTTGCATTTGGGCCCAGACCCGATCCGCTTTCTGGCTTTTGCTGCTGACGAAAATAACAGGGATATGCTTGGTTGCAGGGTCGTCCCGCAGGGTGCGGCAAGCGGCGTAGCCATCCATTTCAGGCATGACAATGTCCAAAAAAATAACGTCAGGTTGTTCTGATTTGGCTTTTTTAACGGCTTCATCGCCGTTGCTTGCCGTAATTAAGATGCAGTGGGTATCTGCCAGCGCATTTTTTAGGTTCATCAAATCGGTTTGGGAATCGTCACAGATTAAAATTTTTTGTATGGACATGGAGGAACTTACCTAAGATTGGGTTAAAAATTAAATATTGTTGAAACCGTTTCCTCAGCAAGTCAAGATGAGGGTTAAGATTTTATTTGCTTTTCTAGCCAAGTAATTAACCTGTTGCCGAGTTTTTGAAAGGCTTCCGGCTGTATCGGTTTTGTAATGTAGGTAGTGCAACCTGCTACAACGCCTTTAACCTCGTCCAAAGGTGAATTTTTTCCTGATACCATAACAATCGGGGTTTTTTTGTATCGTGGCATTTTTCGCAAACGGCTACAGGTTTCGTAACCATCAATTCCGGGCATCATTATGTCTAGGAAAATGAGGTCAAATTTCTGGGCTTCAGCTTTCATTACGGCACTTTCGCCATTATCCGCAAAATCAATGAAACTGATTTGTGGTAATGTAGCAAGGTTTATTTCTAAAGATTTTTGGATGGCAAGGCTGTCATCCACTACTAAGGCACGGAATCCACAGTTGTTGGTGGGGGCTGAAACTAATGTTTCTAATGGTGTTTCTGTCTCTGCTATTTGTTTGCCTGTCAGGGGATTTATGTCCAAAGCTTGCAGCGGTATGTCGGCAATCATTGGTTGCGGGTACAAACTGTTGTTATGATAAGCTTCTACAGGCACTTGGTCGAGTACGCCCAAGACTCTGGCGGCAGTAAGCATTCCCCGGATGTGATGGGCGGGTGCCTCCGATAAAGGCCCACGGCTTACCGCAACCACTTGAGTAAGAGGATGAGCTTCTAGAATCGCATCCTTTTCCCTTAAGGCCAAAGGCTTATCGTAATTGACAATAATAATGCCGTTAGATTTTTCTTCAAAAGATTTGCTCGGAATATATTTTCGCCCTTCACATCTATCAGCTTGAAAAATGCGTAAAAGCCGTTCTTCATCTGCAGATTCAAATCCTAAAATGATCACCTGCAATTGAAGTTCGTGTTTATCTTTGCTTTTTGAAGGATAAGTATTTTTTACCATCATTAGGTTATTAACCATTGGGATATTGAATATTGCTAATCCTGAAACAGACGGAGGGTGCTTTTTAGCTATTTTGATGGGAGGTATTGATTATAAAGTGTTTTCTGGTGTTCCTAAGGACGCACTGAAATCAATAAACCACGGTAGATATAAGGTCAAATATGCTTGAATCTGAAGCAATTGTAAATAATATTAATTACTTGTCAACGATTAACAAGTAATCAGAAAATTTAACTGGTTTCTATGCTTATAGTTAGTTAATAAAAAAATAAGATCAAAAGTAAGGAAATTACCAACATGAAACAAGATTAGGCAACGCTTTAGGAAAAAAGGTATAGTCGACATGTCAAAAGGAGAGAGATCGTTTTAAATTCGTATTAAAAATCGGCGCAAACTTAACCTGAGCAGATGAATGTTGAATAAAAAAATTTGGGGCAAATTAATTTGGCTATATTACCGTTAATTACGGAAGCTTTATTTGATAAGATTTAAAGAGAAGCCAAAATTGCCCTAAAATTAGGGGTGTTCAAGGAAAAGAAAAATCATTTTAACAATTAAATTTACTTAGCTCTTAATTTTGGGTAATTTCTCACAATTAAAATTACCGTTTAACAGTACCATTATATCTAATTTTCGAATTCAACTTATAAAGCTACTTCCTGACAACCAACAAGGGAAAATGTTTGTCCCGTCGGAGCATCGTTTTTTATTTTAGTAATCAGAAACATAAGTTTTATTTGCACATAAGGTTTTTATCGTTTCGAACTATTTGGCTTGCGTGGCAGGCTATTGATCACGTTGCTATCAGCATGATAGACTCGTAATTAAAGTAGTAAGCTTTTATTTCCGAGAATTAACGTCCGTTTGATACATATTGACATTATGCCAACTGCGGTCGCCAAATTAGAACCCTCTTGTAGCCAAAATTTATTGCAATTGCGGTTTTCAATATCTAAAAAGATTTGCCCACATTATCAAATTTGTCCAAACAATCTCATACTTCATGACAACCATCCCAAATGAGCGTTTAAGAACACCTCTGGCAGTCACCTTGTCGGTTTGGAAGGCGTTGTTCCTTAGGGAAACAGTAACCCGATTATCGTCCGGGCGTGGAGCGACAGTTTGGTTGCTGGGTGAACCAATCCTTCATGTGGTCATCATGCTGATTATTTTTACGGTTATCCGTATTAAAGTCGTGAGTGGCATAGACGTGTTAGCTTGGTTGATCGTAGGTTTAACTTTTATCTCGGTTTTTAAGCGGACATCCTCACAATTACAAAACGCCATCAATGCCAACAGAACCCTTTTTGGTTATCGGCAAGTCAAGCCAGTCGACACCTTGCTGACACGGGCTTTTCTTGAAGGTTTTTTAGCATTGCTGGTCATAATCATCACTTCTGTCGGTGCCATATTTCTAATGGATGTTGACTTGATACCTGATGATTTAGGGATAATGCTAATAGCATTTTTCGGTCTATGGCTGATGGGTTTAGGATACGGGTTGATCTGTTCGGTGGCCACTGAATTGATTCCAGAACTGGGTAAAATTATAGGTATGTTAGGTATGCCCATTTATATTACTTCTGGGGCGATATTTCCTTTACACAATATCCCTCAACCTTATCTAGGCTGGGTACTTTATAACCCTTTGGTGCACGGACTAGAAATTGCGCGTTTGGGGGTATCCCCATACTATCATGTGATACATGGAACGAATCTGATGTACCTATTTCAATGTGCACTGGTCTCCATATTTTTTGGCTTGGCTTTACAGATTCGTTTTGCGAGAAGAATATTAACTAAATGATTATTCTTGAAAATATCTCTAAACGTTACCATACAAACCACGGGCCAGGAAAATGGGTATTGGAAGATGTATCTTTTACAATTCCCCGCAATGTGAGTGTTGGCATCGTTGGTGGCAATGGGGCAGGAAAAAGTACTTTATTACGGATAATTGGGGGAATTGACCAACCAAGTCGAGGGCGCATTGAGCGTCATTGCCGAATGTCCTGGCCTATTGGCTCTGCTAATATGCAACCGTCGCTTACTGGGCGGCAAAATGCCAAATTTCTTTGTCGCGTCCACGGTCATGAAGATGATATCCCTGAGCGGTTGGCTTTTATTCAAGATTTTGCTGAAATTGGCAGCCTTTTTGACGAACCGGTTAAGACATATTCACCTGGCATGAAATCACGCCTTCAATTTGGGATTTCCTTGGCCTTTAAATTTGAAGTCTATATTTCTGATGAAGCGACTTCAGCTGGTGATGCCAGTTTCAGGCAAAAAGCTGCCGATGCGTTTAAAAATATGATAGGCCAAGCCAGTTTAGTTATGGCTGCACACGGTGAAGGTGCTTTAAAAGAATTTTGCACTTCAGGAATTTTCTTAAACAAAGGACGGGCGGTTTGGTTTGACGACCTAGACGACGCGCTGAGCGCCTACAAAGACAGCATCAAGAAATGAAACTAAAGCACAAGTCCGGCCCGCTGGGGCCGATCACGAAACGCCCGGTGCTGGCGGCGGCCGCCGTGGGCATGCTCCTGTCCGTGCTGTATTGGGGCTTTTACGCCTCCGACCGCTACATCTCCGAAGCCCACGTCATCATCCAGAGCACCCAGATCGACAACGGCCAGGGCTTCGACCTGGGCAGCCTGCTCGGCAGCGCCAACGCCGGCAACCAGCCCGACCAGCTCCTGCTGCGCGACTACCTGCTGTCCCTGGACATGCTCAAAAAGCTCGACGCCCGCCTGCACCTGCGCGAACACTACGGCGACCCGCGCCACGACCTGCTGTCGCGGCTGTGGTCCTGGCGCGGCGGCGTCTCCGTCGAAAAGTTCCACGCCCACTACCTGGACCGCGTCAGCGTCGAATACGACGACTACGCCGGCGTCCTCGTCATCAAGTCCCAGGGCTACGACCCCCAGACCGCCCACGCCATCACCAGCGCCCTGGTCAGCGACGGCGAACAGTTCATGGACGCCCTCGCGCACAGCCTCGCCCAAGACCAGGTCGACTTCCTTGCCAAACAGATCGGCGACATCAACCAGACCACCATGGTGGCCCGCCAGGCCCTGCTCGCCTACCAGAACCGCCACGGCCTCGTCTCCCCGCAGGGCACCACCGAAAACCTCGCCGCCATCGTCAACGGCATGGAATCCCGGCTCAGCGACCTGCAGGCCAGCCGCGCCGCCATGCTCGGCTACCTCATGCCGACCAGCGCCAACGTCGTCGAGGCCAACCTCCAGATCGCCGCCCTCGAAAAACAGATCGCCAGCGAAAAGGCCCGGCTCGCCGCGCCCCAAGGCCCGACCCTCAACCGCACCGTCGAAGAATACCAGCGCCTCGAAATGGAGGCCGGCTTCGCCCAAGACCTCTACAAGACCGCCCTGACCGCCCTTGAAAAAGGCCGGTTCGAAGCGGCCAGGACCCTCAAAAAAATGTCCATCCTGCAAGCCCCGACCCTGCCCGAATACCCCCTGGAACCGCGCCGCCTCTACAACAGCGTCGTCTCCATCCTGGTGGTCCTGCTCGCCGCCGGCATCGTCCACCTGCTTGCCGCCATCATCCGAGACCACAAGGACTGACACCGCCATGACCGCCACCCGCCACCCATCCAACACCCTGCGCCTCGCGCCGCTTGCCGCCCTGCTGCTCGCCGGCCTGCCCGCCCCCGGCCACGCCGCCGCCGACATCTTCCAGACCCTCGGCCTGATGCCCGCCGCCAAGCCCGCCGCCGCGCCCGCCCTCCCGGTGCCGTCCTCCACCCAGACCGTCATGCCCGCGCCCGTCCCGCCCGGCAGCCCCGCCGTGCCCATGGCCGGCGTCCTCGCGCCGCAGCAATACGACTACAGCGCCAACCTCGCCAGCGACGTCTTCGGCGCCAACCTCTTCACCGGCGCCTTCGCCCGCGAAGGCGCCGCCCACTTCAACCCCGACTACGCCGTCGCCATCGGCGACCACATCCAGGTCCGCTTCTGGGGCGCCTTCGAATACGACGCCCCGCTCACCGTCGACCCCCAAGGCAACATCTTCGTGCCCCACGTCGGCCCCCTGCAAGTCCTCGGCGTCCGCAACCAGGACCTCCAGCGCGTCGTCGACTCCGCCGTGCGCCGCGTCTACCGCGCCAACGTCTACAGCTACGCCAGCCTCGCCGCCGCCCAGCCCGTGCGCATCTTCGTCGGCGGCTTCGTCAACCGCCCCGGCCTCTACAGCGGCACCAGCATGGACAGCCTCCTGCACTACCTCGACCAGGCCGGCGGCATCGACCTTGAACGCGGCTCCTTCCTCAACGTCCAGGTCAAACGCGGCCACCAGGTGCGCGCCACACTCAACCTCTACGACTTCATCCTCGAAGGCAAAATGCCCCTGGTCCAGCTGGGCGACGGCGACATCATCTTCATCGCCCCCAAACAAAAGAGCGTCAAAGTCCAAGGCCTCGCCGCCAACGCCAAACGCTTCGAATACAACCGCGACGGCGCCAGCGTCGCCGACCTCGCCCGCCTCGCAAGGCCCCACGCCGCCGCCACCCACGTGCGCGTCACCCGCAACACCGGCACCACCCTCAACGTCGAATACTACCCGCTCGCCGACGCCGGGCGCGTCCCCCTGCGCAGCGGCGACACCGTCGACTTCACCGCCGACAAAAAGCAGGGCACCATCACCGTGCGCGTCGAAGGCGAACACCTCAGCGCCCAAGAATACGTCGTCCCCTACGGCACCCGCCTGGGCGTCCTCATGGCCAAAGTCCGCTACAACGACCGCGCCGACAAGGCCAGCCTGCAACTGTTCCGGCAAAGCATCATCGCCCGCCAGAAAGAAATGCTCGCCAGCACCCTCAAACACCTCGAAGCCAGCGTCCTCACCGTCCGCGCCGGCACCGAAGAAGAATCCCAACTGCGCAAAAGCGAAGCCGACCTCATGCTGCAATGGGTCGACCGCGCCAAAAGCATCCAGCCCTCCGGCCAAGTCCTGCTCGCCGGCGCCGACCGCCTTGACCAGCTCCTGCTCGAAAACGGCGACGTCATCCGCGTCCCCGCCGTCGACAACCTCGTCCTGGTCAGCGGCGAAGTCATGTTCCCCAACACCGTCGCCCTGGCCGCCGACAAAGACATCGAAGACTACATCGCCAGCGCCGGCGGCTACTCGCAGAAGGCCGACACCTCCCGGATCATCATCGCCCACCGCGACGGCAGCTTCGAGGACACCGAAGCCACCGGCGGCTGGTTCAGCGAACCCGACATCCGCCCCGGCGACGAGATCATGGTGCTCCCCGCCGTCGACCCCAAGTACCGCCAACTGTTCAAGGAAATCGCCACCATGTTGTACCAAATTGGACTGGGGGCTAGGGTGTTTTTAAATTAATGATGGCTACTCGAGTAAGACAAAATATGCTCAGTAGTTGCAATCTATTGCGGTAATTATTATAAATGGCTTTATTTTTACGAAACCTACATTAATCAATCAGCAAGGAAAAACTATGCAAGTCCTTAAAACCAATCTTCCTGGTGTCGTGATAGTCGAACCGAAAGTGTTCGGCGATGAGCGGGGCTTTTTTATGGAAACCTGGAATCAGGCCCGTTATGCCGAGATGGTGACGCAGGAAACCTTTGTCCAGGACAATGTTTCCTTTTCCAGAAAAGGCGTGTTGCGAGGCCTGCATTTTCAAAAAATCAACCCCCAAGGCAAGCTGGTTTATGTTTTACAAGGTGAAGTATTCGATGTTGCGGTGGATATTCGCGTTGGTTCGCCTACTTTTGGGCAATGGGCTAGCGTAGTTTTATCGGCGGAAAATAAACGCCAGTTTTTTATTCCGGCAGGATTCGCGCATGGTTTTTGCGTAACATCAGATACGGCCTTGTTTGCCTATAAATGCACCGACAAATACAATCCGCAATCCGAAGGCAGCGTGTTATGGAATGACCCTGATTTGAATATTCCTTGGCCTACCGAAACCCCTGAATTGTCTGCCAAAGATGCTGTCGGTACTAAGTTGGCAGATTTTTCCGATGACTTTCTCCCTACTTTCTAAAAGCGGTTAAAAAAATGAATAATGCGATTATTGTTACTGGCGGTGCCGGTTTTATTGGTTCAAATTTTGTCATGGATTGGTTAGCCAATTCTGAGGTGACGGTTATCAATCTGGATTGCCTGACTTATGCGGGCAATATGGAGAATTTGGCTTCCTTGGAAGGCGACGCGCGACACGTTTTTGTAAAAGGTAGTATTGGCGACTCTGAACTGGTACGTGGCTTATTTGAAAAATACCAACCTTGTGCCGTGGTCAATTTTGCCGCCGAGTCGCATGTGGACCGTTCCATCCATGCGCCGGAAGATTTTATCCAAACCAATATCGTCGGTACTTTTCGATTGTTGGAAGCGGCGCGTAACTACTGGAACACCTTGGCAGATGATGATAAAGCGGCTTTCCGTTTCCTGCATGTGTCCACTGATGAAGTCTATGGTTCTTTGAAAAAAGATGATCCGGCTTTCAATGAAAACAACAAATACGAACCGAACAGCCCGTATTCCGCGAGTAAAGCCGCCAGTGACCACTTGGTGCGGGCGTACCATCACACTTATGGCCTTCCGGTATTGACCACTAACTGCTCCAACAACTATGGCCCTTTCCATTTTCCTGAAAAACTGATTCCGTTGATTATCACCCATGCCTTGGCTGGGAAATCGTTACCCGTTTATGGCGACGGTCAGCAAATCCGTGATTGGCTGTATGTGGTTGATCATTGCCGTGGTATCCGTCGTGTCCTGGAAGCGGGCCGGGTCGGTGAAACCTATAATATAGGCGGTTGGAACGAAATGGCTAATCTGGACATCGTCCATATTGTCTGTGATTTGCTCGATGAAACCCGTCCACGTGAAGATGGAAAATCTTATCGTGAACAAATCACTTTTGTGACTGACCGTCCTGGCCATGATCGTCGTTATGCGATTGATGCCACCAAAATTGAACAAGAACTGGGCTGGAAACCGCAGGAAACTTTCCAAACCGGCATACGTAAAACTATCCAATGGTATTTGGACAATCCAGAATGGGTTGCCAATGTCCAATCTGGTTCCTATCGTGATTGGGTGGAAAAAAATTACGCGGAGCGTGGTTGATGAAAATCTTGCTGTTTGGTAAAAATGGTCAGGTTGGCTGGGAATTGCAACGTGCCTTAGCTCCGTTAGGTGAATTGGTTGCCTTGGATAGGCATTCCGGTGAGGGATTGTGTGGTGATTTGACTAATCTTTCCGGCATTGCAGAAACCATTGCCCAAGTTAAACCCGATATTATCGTCAACGCTGCCGCTCATACTGCCGTGGATAAGGCCGAAAGCGAACCGGAATTGGCGAAAACCATCAACGCTTTGGCCAGCGAAGTGATGGCGCACCAAGCTTTGGCTTGCGGAGCATGGCTAATCCACTATTCCACCGATTATGTGTTCGATGGTAGCGGCGATAAACCTTGGCAAGAAACGGATGCTACCGGGCCTTTAGGCGTCTATGGTGCGACCAAGTTTGAAGGTGAACAACGTATCGCGCAATCTGGTTGCAAGCATATTATTTTGAGGACTAGCTGGGTTTATGCGGCGAAGGGTAATAATTTCGCCAAGACTATGCTGAGATTGGCGCAAGAGCGTGATAGCCTGAATGTGATTAATGACCAGATGGGTGCGCCGACAGGGGCAGAATTGATTGCCGATGTCACCGCGCATATCATCCGCTCCGCTCAGCAAAATCCTGAAGTGTCAGGTGTTTATCATTTGGTGGCGGCGGGCGAAACGACTTGGTTTGGATTTGCCAAATTGGTCTTGGAAACTGCTGTTAAAGCCGGTAAGGTTTTGAAAGTGCAACCAGAAGATGTCCAACCGATACCGACTAGTGCCTATCCAACCCCCGCTAAACGTCCACACAATTCCCGCTTGAATACCAGCAAGTTGGAAAGCACATTTAATTTAACCTTGCCGAGTTGGCAAACCGGCGTAGTTCGCATGTTGGCTGAGCATTTTGGCTAAACGCCAATAGCCTATGTCTTCAATCATTAACGGAATCTAAATATGATTACACAAACAAGCATCGACCAAATGGCACTTTCGACACGGGGCATCATATTAGCCGGTGGCTCAGGAACTCGGTTGTATCCGGTCACCAAAGTGGTTTCCAAGCAATTGTTGCCTATTTATGATAAGCCAATGATTTATTATCCGCTGGCAACGCTGATGTTGGCGGGTATCCGTGACATTTTGGTCATTTCTACGCCTCAAGATACACCGCGTTTCGAGCAATTGTTGGGCGATGGTAGCGATTGGGGTTTGAATATCCAATATGCCGTGCAACCTAGCCCAGACGGTTTGGCGCAAGCGTTTATCATTGGTAAGGAATTTGTCGGCAATAATCCAACGGCGTTGGTTTTGGGCGACAATATTTTTTACGGCCATGATTTGCAAGTCCAACTCGAACGTGCCGTTGCCAGAAACACTGGCGCGACCGTGTTTGCCTATCACGTCCATGATCCCGAGCGTTATGGTGTGGTGGCATTTGATGACGATGGTCAAGCCACCTCGTTGGAAGAAAAACCTACCGAGCCAAAATCGAATTATGCGGTGACCGGCTTGTATTTTTATGACAACAGCGTCTTGGAAATTGCTGCAACCCTCAAACCCTCACCACGTGGCGAGTTGGAAATCACCGATGTCAACCGTATTTATTTGGAACGTCAGCAATTAGCAGTAGAAATCATGGGGCGTGGTTATGCTTGGTTGGACACCGGTACGCATGAAAGCTTAATTGAAGCGAGCAACTTTATTGAAACCATTGAACACAGACAAGGCTTGAAAGTCGCTTGTCCCGAAGAAATTGCTTTCCGTAAAGGCTATATTGATGCCGAGCAATTGCAACAATTGGCAAAACCTTTGGCAAAAAATGGTTACGGGCAATATCTGTATAATCTATTGAATGATAAGGTATTTCGCTAAATAATCTGGTGTAGATTACGTGTTCAAGAAGCTTAAGTGTTCACAATGGTGGGTCCAAAACAAGTTTTTGGGCTTTAGTTTGCTTGGTGTATCCGGCTTAGGAACGGGTATCAATTAGCTTCCGCATTGGCTCGTCAGACCTTTCAGGTTTATTCCCACTTAGGCACAAGAAACCTGAAAGGTCTTAATCTACGAATTTATTCCATGCACATTCTCTACAAAAGTGTGCAATGCCGTGGTGACTTAACCCCTTGGGTTTCTTCTCTTGATTTTTGATATGGATTCTAATCCGCACAGTAAACCCACTGTTTTTTTGGTCGAAGAATGCGCGAATCCGTCCACTGATTTTTTTATCCTGCCGATCCTCGTTGCGTGCGGATATCCCATTATCCGCTGCGGGCACAACGATGTGCCCGAGTGTGCTTCTTTAAGAAATGCCATTGTTATTTTTGTCCGTTACGTGCCGTCTGCTTGGGCTAAATTGATTGCCCCCTGCCGCCAGCACTTACGTGCATTAATTTTTTTCATGGATGATGATGTGCTGGATTTTTCATCCTCAGTGGGTATGCCGGTCAGTTACCGCTATAAACTTGCCAAACTGGCATTGCGACGCCGAACTTGGTTGCGCCAGCAACAAGTTCGTCTCTGGGTATCCACGCCTTATCTCGTTGAAAAATATGCAGACTGGCAGCCACAATTGGTTTTGCCGACACCCACGGCATTTCCTGAGCATGTCCGGCGTATTTTTTATCATGGCTCAATTGCCACGCACAAAGCCGAAATCCGCTGGTTACGGCCAGTGATGGAAGCCGTGCTTGCTAAAGATGAGAACGCCGTGTTTGAGATTGTCGGCAAAAAAGAAGTCTTTGAACTCTATCGCGGTTTACCGCGCGTGACTGTCGTGCATACCTTGAAATGGCCTGCTTACCAAACGTTTTTGGCAATTCCAGGGCGGCATGTCGGTTTGAACCCCTTGCTGGACAATCCATTTAACAAAGCCCGTTCTTACACTAAGTTTTTTGATATAACCCGCAGCGGTGCGGTCGGCATTTACACACCGGGTTGCGCCTGCGCGTCGGTGGTCGATCATGGGCAAAACGGTTTGCTGGTCGACTCTGATCCCGATGCTTGGGTGGCAGCCATTTTAAGCCTGACTCAGGATGAAGATTACCGGCAAACCTTATTGCGTAACGCCGAAACGACAATGCGCGAATTGACAGCCGCGGCACAGCGTAATTACACGGGATTGCTCGACAATTGCCAAGAGGAGGGCTATGGAAGCCAATGAAGCCGCGTCTCCAGCTATAACGGACTCTGGGCGCGAGGTGATTATCCCCCCGCTTACGGATGACTTCCAACAAGCACAGTGGCAAACTTGGCAACAACAGATGCGCCGTCGATTCTCGGCACAGGTCTATGCGCGTGGTTTTTCGGCTTATAAAAAACCGATAGTAAGGCGATTTTTTCAAGGTAGTAAAGTTATTTTTGATTGCCTGCAAACGCAAATGCCGCCAAAGGCAACATTGATCGTTTGGGGGCGGCAAGCCGTGAGTGATTGGGAAGTGCAAAATTGCCGGATTATCCGCTTGGAAGACGGTTTCATCCGTTCCGTTGGTTTGGGTGCGGACTTGATCCAGCCTTTGTCCTGGGCATTGGACACCCGAGGCATTTATTACGACGCCACCCATCCATCCGATTTGGAACATCTCTTACAAAACCACCCCTTCGAAGCCGCTTTATTGCATCGCGCCCAAGCTTTGCGAGAGCGTTTGGTAGGCGCTGGATTGACCAAATACAATGTCGGCATAAGCACTTGGCAACGGCCTCTGCAAATCGAATCTGCCCAAGTTATCCTTGTACCCGGGCAAGTTGAGTCTGATGCTTCGCTGGCCTTCGGTGCGCCTGGGATACGTGCTAATGTGGATTTGCTCAAGGCTGTCCGTCAAGCCCATCCAGATGCGTATATCCTTTATAAACCACACCCTGATGTGGTTGCGGGCTTACGGCAGCGAGGACAGGGGGAAGATGCAACAGGCCAATGGTGTGATGAAGTCGTCGTCGATGTGGCGATGGGCAAGTTGCTGGAACAAGTCGATGAAGTGCACACCCTGACTTCGCTGAGCGGTTTTGAGGCCTTGTTGCGCGGTAAAAAAGTCGTTTGCTACGGCTTGCCTTTTTATGCGGGTTGGGGCTTGACGGACGATGTCTTGTCCTTGGACAGGCGTACCCGTATTTTGACATTGGATGAATTGGTCGCCGGGACGCTCATTTTGTATCCTACGTATATTAGCCGCACCACGGGACAATTCACCACGCCTGAGTTGGCCTTGGAGGAACTGTTGCTTTGGCGGCAAACGTCGCCAGTATTGCCTTGGTGGCGTCAGCTTTTTCGCAAGTTATTGAAAATTGAATTGTTGCTTAAATCCGGTCAACACAAGTCTTTATAGTTTGATACGGAATTTTTACCGGAAACATGACGATTTTGCATTAATGATGGCGGGGAATACCAACTACGAAGGTGGAGATTAAAAGGAATATTGGTTTTTAGGCTTTATTTTGTTAAAGAATCCTTGCTATTTAATTTACCGTCCTCATAATCATAATTTTACAATGGTGTTTTAAGGACGCATTTATGGAAACACATTACATGACAGAATTATCACCCGCCGATGTATTGATACCAGTTTTACCGCTACGGGATGTGGTGGTGTATCCGCACATGGTTATTCCTTTGTTTGTTGGTCGGGAAAAGTCTATCGACGCTTTGGATGCCGCGATGCGCGACAGTAAACAAGTTTTGCTGGTCGCGCAAAAAGAAGCCGAAATTGACGAACCTAACTTTACTGATCTTTATGAAGTTGGAACGTTAGCTAATATTTTGCAATTATTAAAATTGCCTGATGGTACCGTCAAAGTACTGGTTGAAGGTAGCCAGCGTATTACCGTGGTCAGTTATCAAGACACTGGCACTTTTTATTCTGCTATTGTCCAGCCTTTGGATGAAGTGTTAGCTTTGTCGGAACAGGAATTGGACGTGTTGCAACGGACAGCAATCAGTTCATTTGAACAATATGTGAAATTGAACAATAAAATCCCACCTGAAGTGCTGACATCACTTGCCGTAATTGATGATGCCAGCCGTCTTGCCGATACCATGGCGGCGCATATGAGCCTTAAAGTCCAAGACAAGCAAGGGATTTTGGAAAACGCCAATATCCAAGACCGCTTGGAAAACTTGATGATGTTAATGGAAGGCGAAGTGGACATTTTGGAAATGGAAAAGAAAATCCGTGTCCGCGTCAAACAGCAAATGGAAAAAAATCAACGGGAATATTATCTTAACGAGCAAATCAAGGCGATTCAAAAAGAATTGGGCGATATGGAGGATGCCACCAATGAAATCGAAGAGCTGGAAAAGAAAATAGCCGAAGCGGGTATGTCTAAAGAAGCAAAGACTAAAGCCGAGACCGAGCTGAATAAGTTGAAGCTAATGCCGCCGATGTCTGCTGAAGCGACGGTAGTACGCAATTACATCGACTGGATGGTCAATGTGCCTTGGAAGAAAAAATCGAAAGTACGCCATGACTTGAAAATAGCCGAGCAAGTATTGGAAGCTGAGCATTACGGCTTGGAAAAAGTAAAAGAGCGGATTCTAGAATATCTGGCTGTGCATCAACGTGTCAAACAGCTCAAAGGGCCGATCTTGTGTTTGGTAGGGCCTCCAGGCGTAGGCAAAACTTCCTTGGGCGAGTCGATTGCGCGGGCGACCAACCGAAAATATGTGCGTATGGCTTTAGGCGGCGTTCGCGACGAAGCGGAAATCCGTGGGCATAGACGGACTTACATCGGATCGATGCCCGGCAAAATTTTACAAAGCTTAGCTAAGGTAAAATCACGTAACCCTATGTTTTTACTTGATGAAATAGACAAGATGGCGGCGGATTTCCGAGGTGATCCGGCTTCCGCCTTGTTAGAAGTTTTAGACCCTGAGCAGAACCATACGTTTTCTGACCACTATTTGGAAGTTGATTTTGATTTGTCCGATGTGATGTTTGTCGCCACCGCCAATACCATGAATATCCCACCTGCATTGTTGGATAGGATGGAAGTGATACGCTTGGCTGGCTACACTGAAGATGAAAAAATCAATATAGCCCTGCGTTACCTCGTACCGAAGCAAATCAAAAATAACGGCCTTAAAGGGCACGAAATCGAGATTACAGAAACTGCAGTCAGGGACATGATCCGTTATTTTACCCGCGAAGCTGGTGTGCGTAGTTTGGAGCGGGATATTTCCAAAATTTGCCGTAAAGTCGTTAAGGCTTTACTTTTGAAATCTGTTGAAGGCAAGATGGTGGTTTGTGCCGAAAACTTAGGCGATTACTTGGGGGTAAAGCGTTTTAATTATGGCGTTGCCGAAGAACAAGACCAAATTGGGCAAGTCACTGGTTTGGCTTGGACGGAAGTCGGTGGCGAATTATTGACTATAGAAACGGCGGTGATCCCTGGCAAAGGTAAGCATTCGGCAACCGGTAAGCTAGGGGAGGTTATGAAAGAATCCATTGAAGCTGCAATGACAGTGGTCAGGAGTCGGTCAGCGATTTTGGGTATTGATAGCGACGTTTTCCAGCAAAATGACATTCATATCCATGTTCCTGAAGGTGCAACCCCCAAAGATGGGCCTAGCGCGGGTATAGGCATGTGTACGGCGATCATTTCCGCCTTGACCAAGATTCCGGTTCGGGCAAATGTGGCGATGACGGGAGAAATCACTTTGCGCGGGGAAGTGTTACCAATTGGTGGTTTGAAAGAAAAACTGTTGGCCGCTCATCGTGGCGGTATCACTACAGTTTTAATTCCTTCGGAAAATGAAAAGGATTTGGTGGAAATACCTGAAAATATAAAAGGTAATTTAATTATCAAGCCTGTTCATTGGATTGATGAAGTTCTCGAATTGGCATTGCAGTACGTGCCTGTTCCTGTGGAGAAAATATTTATTGAAGAACAGGCCAAAACAGAAGCAGAAACGGTTAAAACCCTAAAAACGGGGCTTACCGCGCATTGATTTATTTCTTGCCGAGTTGGAATGAAATTAGTGAAGCCGCAAAATCCGAGGTGTTGAGGCCTTTAAAGCTTGACACTGCGTGATAGCAGTTGTTATAAATAACCGCGTTTCTTGTTTTGCACGATTAATCACAAGAATTAACGCATCTCTTGCACAACACACATAACAACGATTTCCTGGGGGGAAAATGAATAAATCGGAACTTATCGACGCGATTGCGGATTCAGCTGAATTGACAAAAGCTGATGCCGGCCGTGCTTTGGATGGTTTTATTAAATCAGTAGAGGCAGCTTTGAAAGCAGGTGAATCTGTTGCTTTAGTGGGTTTTGGTACATTTGCTGTAAAAGAGCGGGCAGAGCGTAAAGGCCGTAATCCTCAGACCGGCGAAGAGATAACCATCAAAGCTGCAAAAATTCCGTCATTTAAGGCTGGTAAATCTTTAAAAGATACTGTAAACTAATTCTCATTAGTCGGGTGCTTAGCTCAGCTGGGAGAGCATCGCCCTTACAAGGCGAGGGTCGGGGGTTCGAACCCCTCAGCACCCACCAGACTTTGGAGTGGTAGTTCAGTTGGTTAGAATACCGGCCTGTCACGCCGGTGGTCGCGGGTTCGAGCCCCGTCCACTTCGCCAAAAAAATCAAAAAGCCCCGTACCACTAGGTTCGGGGCTTTTTTTTTGCATTCAGTAAGTTGATTCATTAGGACTAAGTTATGCTGACAACAATTAGAGAAAAATCGCAGGGCGCTTTCGCATGGGGTATCTTGATATTGATAGGGGTGCCTTTTGCATTATGGGGAATTAACAATTATATGGACAACGGTAAAGAGCCTCCTATCGCCTCTGTTGGTGAAAAGGACTTTTACCAGCGTGATGTCAATAAGGCTTATGAGCAATACAGCCAAAGTATGCGCGGACTGGGTTTTGACGAGCAAACTTTAAAAGCACAGGCTTTGCAGAAGCTTATTAAAGACGAAGTTTTGTTACAATATGTCCAAACAAGAGGGTTGACTGTTACCGATATGGATGTCCGTGAATTTATCAAAGCACTGGAATATTTCCAAACAGATGGCCGTTTTGATGACACCAAATACAAATCTTTGCTGGCAGCACAACAAATGTCATCCAATGAGTTTGTTGGCAGGGTCAAAAACGCGTTAGTGATGGAGCAATTTCAGCACAGTATCATCGACAGCAGCTTTGCCAGCCAATATGACGTGGAAAGTTTTTTTAAAATTCAAAATCAACAGCGTGATGTCGATTATTTGACTGTTCCTTTACAAGCCGTGACGGAACAACCCAAGCCAGAGGTTATCTCGGCTTACTATCAGCAACATCAAAATGCCTACCAAACGCCGGAGCAACTATCTGTTGAATATGTTGAATTGTCTCTTGCCGACATGGCAAAAAAAGTGGCGGTCACTGAAGAGAAATTAAAAGCGTTTTATGAAGAACAAAAAGACCAATACACAACACCGGAACGTAGGAAAATTAGCCATATTTTGTTTGCTGTAAAAGATAAGGTGGCTGATAAAGAGGCTTTGGAAAAAGCCATTAAGGCCAAACAGGAACTTGCCGGAAAGGATTTCGCAAAGTTGGCGGTTGAACTTTCGGATGATAAAGCCACTGCCAAAATGGGAGGTGATTTAGGTTTGTTCAGCACCGGTGTAATGGAAAAAAACTTTGAAGACGCGGCGTTAGCATTAAAACAAGGTGAAGTATCGGAACCGGTAAAGTCGGCTTTTGGTTATCATCTTATTAAAGTGACTGAATTAGTGCAGGCTCAAATTAAGCCCTATGAAAGCATAAAAGACGAGGTTACTAAGGCTTATCAAAAAACTCAGGCTGAAAACCTATTTTATGAAGCGGGTGAAAAATTGGCTGAAATTAGCTATCAAAACCCAGATAACTTACAAACTGTAGCTGATGAGTTGGGGTTGGAGATAAAAAAATCGGCATTCTTTACTAAAGAGCGCGGTGAAGGAGTTGCGGCAGATGGCAAAATCCGTAGTACGGCATTTACTGACGAAGTCTTGCAAGGCAACAATAGTTCACCCATTGAACTTGGCGGTGATTTTTTGGTTGTCCTGCGTATGCATGAGCACAAACCTGCTGCGGTTCGTGACTTGGAAGCCGTGAAGGCGGATATCGCCGCTGTTTTATCAAAAGACAAAGCTAAGCAGTTGTCAATTGAGAAAGCTAAGCAAATAAAAGCGAGGCTTCAAGCAGGAGCGGCGATACAAATAATCGCTGCGGAAAATAAACTTGACGTTAAAAGTGCAAAAGGCTTGACACGCAGAAAAGGAGATATTCCTGACCCGTTAAAACAAGCGATTTTTATCGCTGCTAAACCAATTGGTAACAAACCGAATATTTTTATCGCCCCATTAGATTCTGGTGAACAAGTTGTTGTCAGTTTGACTAAAGTGTCAGAAGGTGTGATGGGCGACAGCGATAAGAAACAGTTGGAATTGGCAAAAAAGAATATCGGCAATGCGATGGGCCAGACGGAATTTAATGCAGTGTTAAACAGTTTGCAAGCTGATGCTGATATTTTTGTCCAAACAAAATCTAAGACAGTGGCAGAATAGTTTCGCGGATTGATGGCAGGGCAGGCAATTTAACCAAAAAAATATATTTGTGTTGCGAGTGTTAAGTTGTCTGCGTTTGCCCTATCAAGCTGACGGTGGGCAGGGTGGATAAGATGATTTCGAAGAGAGGTCGGGTTTTAGTTTGTAATCAGATTTATCGGTTCACCATCCAGCTAGGCCTTTTATGGGAAATCGTTTTTCCATAAAATTTGGACTATAGTAATGTTTGGGGGTGAAATTACAATCTTCCGGCCGGATAACGTTTTTAATGGTATAAATGTTGCCGCTCCTATCGGTAGCCATATTGGCTAAGTCAATCACTTGCTCTGGCATTAGCCTTCCTTCCTCATCACGCAGCATGATCACTTTTGGTCTAAGTTTCATGCGCTCGTTGACTTCCACAACCATCGCGATTGCGCCGTTTGTCATTACCACGATACTACCCGGCGGATAAACCCCTAGGCTTTCAATAAATTTTATCAATAATTTCCTTTCCAGTTTGATGCCGACCAATTTTGTCATTAGATGGGTGGCTTCCAAATGGGTTTTGTTGTTTAAGTTAGCCCGACTATTGATGTAAGAATCGTAGGTGCTGACAATTGAAATGATTTTTGTGAAATCAGAGATGCTGGCCTGCTTGAGTTGGCGTGGATAACCAGTGCCATCTAAGCGTTCATGGTGGGTTAAGGCTGTCTCTAAAACGCATGAATCGAGATTATCGCTGGATTTAAGCAAGTCATAACCCAACTTAGGATGGGATTGCATAATTCTTAATTCGTCGCTATCCAACTCTCCTTTTTTGTTGAGAATTCTATTAGGAATTTGCATTTTTCCGATATCATGTAACATCCCACAAAGGCCAAGGTTGATCAAGGCTGCTTCAGGAAGATTAAGATGCCTGCCTAAAACAATTGCTAGAACGCAAACATTTAGGCTGTGTTGTACCGTCTGTTCATTCTTTTCTTTTAAACGGATTAACCACAGCATTGCATCAGGTGATTGCAAGACGGTATTTACACAATCAGCAACCGCTTTTTTGGCTAACCATCCGTCAATATTTCTTCCTTGAGCCGCCTGTTTCATAAAATCTGCAATCAGGTAATTTGTATCGGCATAAATTTTTTCTGCTTTTACAATTTCTTTTTCAAAAGTGCCCAGCCTTTTAGGTGGTAGGCTGTTTTCAACGTTTAATGCTTTCGATAGGTTGTTGTTTTCAAAATTACCGATAACGGCTTTATGATGGATAATTTTTCTGGTTTTAGTCGTATCAATGTAAACATAAGCACAAAGATTTCTGACCGCTTGAAGTTGGGATTGAGTCCGTATTTCAAAACCTTGGAATAAGAAAGGCGATTCTAACCAAGGTCGGTCTAATTCGACGACATACATACCTATGGATAAGCGTTCAACTGGGGTATAGGTCTTCTCAACAGATGTACCATAACTGTGTCCAGTTTTTTTAAGCTTTTTTTTCTGCCTAAAAGGCCACAATATTGAATTCATGGGAGTTTATTCGTTAAATTATTGTTCGAATACTGTTACCCATCATAGGCAAATTTAATTTTTAGTAAAGGTCATTAATCACATATTACTGGACATTAATTCACAGTTTGGTTCAAAAGATTGTTGAATATAAATTTTCAGAACTAATAAACATCCCTGACGTAGCGTTTGTCTTTTTTTAGTTTATTAACATATTCAATGGCTTGCTCTATATTTAGCTTGCCGTGATTGGCGATTACCTCATGCAAAGCTTGGTCAACATCCTTCGCCATTCGATAGGCATCACCGCAAACGAAGAAATAACCCCCTTGCTCCAGCCAAGCAAACAATTCGGCACCATGTTCACGCATTCTGTCTTGGACATAGATTTTGGCTTCCTGATCCCTAGAGAAAGCCAAGTCTAGGTGGGTCAATAAGCCGGTTTGTTGCATGGCTTCCAATTCTTCCCGGTAGATAAAGTCAGTTGCTGCATTGCGGTCACCAAAAAATAACCAGTTTTTTCCTGATGCTTTGCGGAATCCGCGTTCCTGTAAAAATGCCCGGAACGGCGCAAGTCCAGTGCCTGGGCCAACCATAATCATCGGTAAATTATTATCTTCAGGTACACGGAAGACTTTATTGGGCGTAAAGAAACAACGCACTTCGGTGCTATCATCGACAAGGTCAGCCAGAAAGGTTGAGCATACGCCCTTGTGCTGGCGACCATGGCTTTCATACCGGACACTGGCGACGGTTAAATGGACGCTATCAGGATAGACGTTGCCGCTAGATGAAATCGAATAAGCGCGATGTTGCAATGGTTTCAGTAGGGAAATGAATTCGGCGGCGGATATTTCCACTTGGGGAAATTGCAACAATAAGTCTAAGGTATCACGTCCCCATAAATAGTTCGCCAATTCTTCCTTGTTGCCGCTAGCCAAAATCCCATTCAATTCTTGGTCGCCTGAGCGTTTGGCAATCTCTTCCACAAACTCCTTGCTTGCCAGCTTAAGCTCGAAATGTGAAAGTAAAGCGTCTTTCAAAAGCATTAGCTCGCCATTAACGGGTTCTTCTTCATCCCCTTTACAGCCAATCGCTTTAATAATGTCTGCAACCAGATCAGGGCAATTGGTCGGGATGACGCATAAGGCATCACCAGCCTCGTAACGTAAACCAGAACCAGCGATAGATATTTCATAATGTCGGGTTTCTTTAGAAGAGCTAGGGTCGGTGATGATGCGGTTCACCAACAGTTTGCCTGGAAAAGGGTTTTTACGGTGATATTGTGGTTTTTCAACGGCATCTTGCGCCATGTCAACCACCGCTGTTGTCGACGTGCCGCTAGTCATCATCGGTATAACGGCAGTGAGCCAATTTTGTGCGTGTTCTTCAAAATCGACATCGCAATCAGCGCGGTCATACATTCTCGTTGCACCCAGTTCAGCTAGGCGGTTATCCCAGTCTTTGCCGGCTTGGCAGAATAAATCATAACTGGTGTCACCTAATGCCAAAACTGAATAGTTGGTTTTGGCGAGTTTGGGTGCTGTTTCTGAACTAATAGCATCCCAAAGCATTTGCGCGTTATCGGGCATTTCACCTTCGCCATAAGTGCTGGTGATAATTAGCAAATATTCCATTGTCGCTAAGGCATCCGCTTCAATCTCATCCATGCTTTTAACAATGGCTTTCAAGCCATGTGTTTTTGCCAGATTCGCAGCATCATTGGCAACTGATTCAGCATTACCGGTTTGGCTACCGTAAAGGATGTTGACGATACGGACATCGGTTTGATTAACGATACTGGCACTTTGTACCATTTGGGTGTGCATGCCGGCAAAAAAACCGATTATCCAGGCTCGTTGGGTTGAACTGTAAGGCGCGTCTAATGGAATGTAGGGTGTTTTCATCATGTCACTGCAAAATCAGTTGAATCAGCATCCCCATGTCAAACATGGAGAAGCATGTGGTAAATGGTGGGCAGAAGCGATATGTCAAGCGACAGGTTCACTTAACATATTTTGAACAATACCTAAACCAACTAATCCGGCCAGATATTCTTCGATGAAAGGGATGCCGGCTAGTGCTTGGGCATTAATCCTTTGTTGTTCAATAATCCAAGCCGTAGAACCAATCGAATAGATGCTTTGTACAGAGCGGTTCACCAACGCCGTTTTATAATCGTTAAGACGTTTTGCCGCCAGCAGCCATGATAATTGGTCGTCGCTATAATTGCTATAGGCTTCGCGGGTGCTTTTCACCAAGGCTTCCTGTAATTTACGCGGCCGTTCCAAAATAATTTTTCGCGCAGCTTGTTCCACTAGATTTTGGGTGCGTTGGTTTTCTGGTAAATGTTTTAAGCTATCACGCGCAATTTGTTGGGCTTTATCAAGCACGGCGAAACTATTGATCAGCTTGAACGTCAAGTCGCTATCGGCAGCTCCGTAACTAGGGATAAGGCCGCCAAATAATGCTTGGGTGTTTTGGTAAGCATCTTTGACTTGTCCAATTTGCTGTTGCGCCAATTCTAATGCCAGTTCTTCAAGCATTTCTTTTCGGTCTATTGTTTGCCGCAAGAACAGGGCGGATTGCGTTTTGTACAACCATAAAGGCAGTGCAAATTTGAAGTGGACACGCTCTGTTTGCCAATTGTTTAGCAAGTTTCTGGCCTTGCTGGAATTGGCGTTTTCGGCGTGTTGCTCCAGCATATCAATGACGAATTGCTCATGGGCACGGGCGGTGTCAGTGTCTTCGGTCAAATCGTGCAGTTCCACCGAGGATTTGTCGTAGAGTTTTTCCAGACGGTTGTCGGGATCATACTGGTAAGCATTGCCGCCTGACATGCCGTTGCAGAAACCTTTGCCAAAACCGCCAATGTTCAGCACCGCGCCATTGGTCATGTATTCGCAGCCAAAGTCGCCCACACCTTCAACGACCGCCATTGCACCGGAATTCCGAACCGCAAAACGGTCGCCGGCTTCACCATTAATGAAGGCTTTGCCGCCCGTTGCACCAAATAAGGCGAAGTTGCCGATCAAAACATTATTGCCAGGGGTTTTGATGCCTCCGCCTGGAGATTCGACAACAATAATGCCCCCGCAAGCCGATTTGCCAACCCCATCATTGCATGTGCCGAGATGTTCCATGCGCATCCCGTCATTAAGGAAAGCCGCGTAACTTTGCCCGGCAGAACCGTGGGTGCGGATGATGACGCTGTCGGGAGCCAAATATCGGCGGCCACGGTCGGTTTGGTAAATGATTTTAGAAGCCGCCAGATCATCTGCCGAAATTTCGTAAGCCAGCCATCTTTCAATGTCAATCGCGGCTTGGCCACCAACGGATTTATTGCAATTGTTCAGTTTGAAACCGTCGCCTTCGATGACGGCTTGTTCCAATTTTTTCTGGATCAAAGCCGATTTGACCTGCTCAAAGATACGGTTATCAACATTGAAATTGGCTTCCAAATAGATAGGCTTGGCAATTTTCACTACGTCAACTTGCACTAACATTTTACGCAAATCAATTTGTCCGACCATTGAAGGATGGTCGATTAAATGCAGCAAGTCAGTTTTTCCGCGTATTTCCTGTAATGTTGCATAGCCTAACATAGCTAATATTTCCCGGACTTCATGTGCCAAGTTCATGAAATATTGCGCCAGCACTCTGGGGTCGCCCTTAAATTCTTCATGGGCAGTCGTTAGTCCGGCGGGGCATTTGATATTGCAATTTTTTGCCATTACGCAACGCAGCATCATCAGCGCGGTGGTGCCAAATTCAAACGAATCTGCACCTAAAATGGCGGATTTTACAACGTCCACGCCGCTTTGGTGCGCGCCGCTGCAACGCAGCACGACTTTGTCGCGCAAACCGTTGACTGCCAGTGCTTGATGCACTTCGGCTATACCAATTTCCGGCGAACGCCCGCTGTTTTTCAAGCTGGTGACTGCCGCAGCGCCTGTACCGCCGGTGTTGCCGGCAACATTGATCACATCGGCACCGGCTTTGGCGACACCAACCGCAATTGTGCCTATGCCTTCCGATGACACTAATTTGACTCCGACTTTGACGCGGGCCGCTTTGGCATCGTGGATCAACTGCCCCAAGTCTTCAATCGAGTAAGTGTCATGGTGTGGTGGTGGGCTGACCAATTCAACTCTGGGTGTGCCACCGCGTAGCGCGGCAATTTCGACCGAGACTTTCGCTGCGGGCAATTGTCCGCCTTCGCCTGGTTTCGCGCCTTGGGCGATTTTGATTTCAATTTCTTCGATGGTCGGATCAGCCAAATAGCCCGCCCAAACTCCAAAGCGACCGGATGCAAACTGTTTGATTTTGCAAGAACGCAAGGTGTTGAAACGGCTGAAATGCTCACCGCCTTCACCGGAATTGGACATACCACCGACAATATTTGTGCCTAATGCCACCGATTCATGAGCTTCCGCCAATAAGGCGCCGTGGCTCATTGCACCAGAAGCCAAAGTCGCGGTGATTTCATGCGCGGGTTGCACAGCAGCCAAAGCTAGTGGCACAGGTGCCGGTTTGATGGTGGACAGATAAGTCGCCATAACACTGGTTGCATCTGCCACACGGACGAGCAACGCGTCCGTTTGGGCTGTTACTGTAAAAGACGTATCGGCAAAACGGGTTTGTAGATGCGTTGTCAAAGCTTGCAAACGCTCAGGATTGGGATTTCCAGCCAAACAGATGGTGAAAGTTTGGGCGTCTGTCGTAATGACATGCAAGCCACGAACCAGGAAATTGAGGTTGCCGTGCAGGTTTTGCCGACCAAGGATGCGGCCGAAATCGGCGCTGGTTATCGCCTCCGTCACGTCCACCGGAAAGTCCATGATGTCACGCAAGGCGGCAGGTCTGGCTTCGCGTTCCAGATAAAGGTTTTTGGTGAAGCTCCGGTAGGCGGGGGTGATGCCGAAATTGTCCAATTGTTCGTCAGTGCGTTTTTCATAACCAAAATCAACATAAGCCGTGTCACTGGCTTGTGGGGATTGTTGTTCGGGAATGTACAGGATCGCCTCGTCGGTCATATTGATGTATTCACGTACGGCGGTGTTTCCGTAGGAATGCCCCGCACCGTCTTGGCGTTCTTTGAACAAGCCTAAAAATGGAATGTCTTTTTCTTCATGCACTTTTAAGGCTTTATGATGCCATTCTGTGGCACTGGCGGCAATGTCAGCGTAACGGACACCGCCTACGGACGCGTGGATGTTTGGGAAATAAGGATTGAGCTTAGGTTCGTCGGTATCCAAATAATTGGATTCAAAAAACTCACCGCCGATATAGCTTTCAACAGTACACAAACCAAATTTGCCCATGGTTTTCATCAAAGACTTTTCTGTGCCTTTGACATACTTATCGAGGATTTTTTGGTGCTCTTCGGGCGCAAAATGGCTGATGACGCGGTTGTAAACGCTAAGCGGGCAAATGGCCGACGCGCCAAAGCCAAGAATGGTGGCAATGTCGTGTGGGCTGGCGGCTTGTCCGGTTTCGGCAATTAGTGAAGAATTGAAACGTAGGCCTTGTTTGACCAAGCGTTGGTTGGCGGCAGCGGTCATCAACAAAGCCGGAATCGCGGCTTGGTTTTGGTTGATTTGTCGGTCGCTCAAGATAATGATACCAATGTTGTTTTGTGCAGCTATTTCAACTTGGTTACAAACCGCCAACAAAGCTTGTTCGAGATTGTCTTCGTTTTGTTGGGAATCGCCGTAGTCCGGTGTGTAAAGCATTGCCAGTGTGATGGTGCTGACAGCGGTTTGGCGGCGGATTTGTTCCAGCTGGGTTCGTTGCAGGATAGGGGTGCTGATGACCAGTTGCTGGGTATGCTCATCAGAAAAATTGGGTTTCGCGCCTAAGGCTACACGTAAAGTCATGCCATCGCTTTCGCGAATCGAGTCTAGAGGCGGGTTGGTGACTTGGGCAAAACGTTGGCTGAAATAACGCGACATGCCGCCTTCGGCACTGGAAAGTGCGTTGGGGGCGATACCGTAGCCCATAGCCGAAACTTTTTCCATGCCGGTTGCCAGCATCGGATCCAATAAGAACTTAAAACTTTCCTGGTTTAGCGAGTAGGCCGTATGTTGCTGGTCGATATTGAAGACATGTTGGTTATCCAACTCGTCCAACCCGACTTTGGGCAGTTCAGCAAGGTGGATGCAGCGTTGCGCCAACAAGGATTGGTAATCTTTCTCTGCTGCAAGACGCTCCATGACTTGGTGGCTGTTGTAGGCTTCGCCAGTGCTATGGTCAAAATACAGCATACCACCCGCCTCGATACGCCCGCGTTTGAGGACGTCTTTGGGGGGGAAATCAATTTGTCCGGCTTCGGACATGACGCAAAGATATTCACCAGTTTCAACAGAACGCAACGGACGCAGGCCTAACCGGTCCAGACGGGCACCGACACGGATGCCGTCATAAAAAATCAACGCGGCAGGGCCGTCGTTTTTCTCTTCGTAGAGGCTGAAATATTCCAGCATGGCGCGGACTGGGGCGGACAATGTGGTGTCGTTTTCCCAAGCGGGCGGCATCATCGCCAGCACAGCTGTGACAATGTCCATCTTGTCTTCGTTGATGCGGCGCGACAAGGTTTGGTCTAGGCGCCCTGAATCCGACTGACCGCATGGGAAGATGATGTTTTTGTTGTTTTGGCGGGCAATCGCGCATTCGCTTAGGCGATTTTTTTTGTCAGTGTTCAATTCGCCGTTATGTGCCATATAACGGAAAGGCTGCGCCATCGTTGTGGCAGGGGCGGTATTGGTCGAAAAACGGGTGTGGAAAAATAAGGTGCTGATTTCATGGTCAGCATCATATAAGTCAATGAAATAAGGGATAACCTCAAATGAATTAAGTCGACCCTTATAAACCTGAGTCCGCGAACTCATGGACAAGGGGTAGAAGCCCACCAATTCGGAGCAGAGATAGGCTTCAACTTCAATATTGAGTAGTGTTGCTTGAATATGGCTTTCAAAAGCCTCATGTGATGCGTCTTTGAGTTGCCCAGGGCGACCAAAAATACATTGACTGATCGGAAGCTGGGCTTTTAAAGAGGCTTCGTTTAACACGCTTTTGTCAACGGGGACTGTGCGCCACATCACGATGGGCAAGCCCGCGTTTTTAAAATGCCGCTCGACTAGAGCTTGCGCCTCAGAATGTCCATGACCTTCTGGGAAGAAAAAATTGGCAACGCCAAATTCTCCTAATTGAAGCGTGGCATTGCCAGTGATTTTGCGGAAAAATTTGCTTGATAAATCAATGTTGACGCCAGCACCATCGCCGATGCCTTCCGCGCTCATGCCACCGCGATGTGGGATTGTGCATAAGGCTTGGTGTGATCTGACCAGTAAATCGTGGGTCTGTTTGCTTTGTTTGTGGGTAATAAAACCTACGCCGCAACTATCTTGTGATTGCTCTGGGTTATAAAGCATGGGTTCTTTATTAATCAGTCGGGAATTTGTAGTCATGATCCAGCCCGTTGTCTATTCATGCTGTTAGTACGCAGCGTTTAATGTCGTTTTTTTTTGCGAGGCGTGATAGAGTCGATGTGTAGAACTCGTACACTGATAAATCCACAAACTTTTCAGGTAAATTTCACGTAGTGAAACCTGATAATAATACTAGAGCAAGGCCTATTTGTACATTGCGCCAGTTTTTTATGTGAAAAATTAGATTACTTGATAGTTGATTAATATGGAAGAAATTTTTGATGTAGTTATTGTAGGCGGTGGCATGGTTGGGGCTGCGGTTGCCTGTGGGTTGGGTGGCAGCACTTTGAAAGTGGCTGTGATTGAGGCTTCGTTGCCTGAGGCATTCGATAATGACCAGCCCCATGATTTACGGGTTTCCGCTCTGAGTATCGCGTCAAAAAATATTCTCGAAACAGTGGGAGCATGGGATGGGGTTGTGGTTCGCCGTTTATGCCCTTTTCGGCGGATGCGGGTTTGGGAAACAGCTGGCGATACCGAGTTTTGTAGTGATGACATCAATTATCCTGAGTTAGGCTATATTGTTGAAAACCGGGTCACCCAGTTGGCTTTGCTTGAGCGGTTGCAGTGTTTTGATAATATTGAATTCATTTGTCCTGCGGTCATTAACAAGATCGATTATTATCCCGGCAGGCCAAGCGGAATAATTCTCGAGGACGGTCGGGAATTGTCAGCAAAGTTGCTGGTTGCCGCAGATGGTGCCCAATCGAGAGTCAGGCAAAAGGTTGGCTTGGGCGTGACCAGTTGGGACTACGGACAGCACGCATTGGTGATTTACGTCGAAACGGCTTATGGACAGCAGGATATTACTTGGCAGCGGTTTGTCCCTAGTGGCCCCCAAGCCTTTCTGCCGTTGACCGGACATTATGGCTCCCTAGTTTGGTACAACTCGCCTGATGAAGTGAATCGGTTAAAGTCTTTATCATATGAAGCACTAAAAGCTGAATTGGTTGCGGCATTTCCCGATTGTTTAGGGCAGGTTGTCAGCATTTTAGGAGCTGCTTGTTTTCCGCTTAAACGCCAGCATGCGCAGCATTACGTCAAGCCTGGTGTGGTTTTAGTGGGTGATGCGGCCCATACCATCAACCCGCTGGCGGGGCAGGGGGTCAATATTGGTCTGTTGGACGCGGCGGCATTGGCGGAAGTATTGGTGAATGCGGTGAAAAAAGGCCAAGACATAAGCACTGTGGCAGTTCTAAAGCGTTATGAGCAGTTGCGCCGCACTGAAAATTTAAAAATGATGACGGTTATGGATGCGTTTTATCAAGTCTTTAGCAATGATTTGTTGCCAGTAAAATTATTGCGTAATTTCGGGCTGGGATTGGCTGAACGTATTTTGCCAGCAAAAAATCTGCTTATGCGTCATGCCATGGGTTTGGAAGGGAGTTTGCCTAAACTAGCCAAAGGTAAACCTATCATTTAATTGGCTGGCTGATATTGCAAATGGATTTTGCATCACAAAGACGTTTAACAGTTGCTTAAAGTGATTGTATTGATATAATAGTTGGCCTTGAAGTTACAACTTCAGGCGCGTAGCTCAGTTGGTTAGAGCACCACCTTGACATGGTGGGGGTCGTTGGTTCGAGTCCAATCGCGCCTACCAGAATTTATAAGCACTGCACGGCAGTGCTTTTTTTATTGTAGAAACCAAATTCTTAACAAATGCCAGTCATTACACTTCCTGATGGTTCTCAGCGCGAATTTGCACAAGCTGTCACGGTGATGGATGTTGCTAAATCCATCGGTTCGGGTTTAGCAAAGGCGACTTTGGCAGGTAAAGTCAACGGACAGTTGCTTGATGCCAGTTTCGTGATTGACAAAGATGCTTCTCTGCAAATCATCACCGCTAAAGACGAAGACGGACTTGAAATCATCCGTCATTCAACGGCACATCTGTTGGCTCATGCCGTTAAATCCCTGTTTCCTGATGCACAAGTCACCATCGGCCCGGTCATAGAAAACGGTTTTTACTATGATTTTGCCTATCATCGGGCTTTTACACCTGATGATTTGGAGGCGATTGAAGCCAAAATGCAGCAATTGGTTTCCGAAGACTTTCAAGTCAAGCGTTTTGTGTTGCCTAGGGATGAGGCGGTCAGTTTTTTTCGTGGGCAGGGCGAGCAATACAAAGCTGAAATTATTGAAGCGATTCCGGCAGATCAAGATTTGTCATTATACGAACAAGCCGACTTTACCGATTTGTGCCGCGGCCCGCACGTCCCCAGCACCGGGAAATTAAGTGCTTTCAAGTTGATGAAAGTCGCCGGTGCTTATTGGCGTGGCGATTCCAATAATGCCGTGTTGCAGCGTATTTATGGCACGGCTTGGGCTGATAAAAAAGATTTGCAAGCCTATTTGCAGCGTTTGGAAGAAGCGGAAAAACGCGATCACCGTAAAATTGCCAAAACCTTGGATTTGTTCCATAGCCAAGAAGAAGCACCTGGCATGGTGTTTTGGCACGAAAAAGGTTGGACGATATACCAGCAGGTTGAGCAATACATCCGCGCCAAATTGCGTGTCAGCGGTTATGCCGAAGTCAAAACCCCGCAAGTGGTTGACCGTTCCTTATGGGAAAAATCAGGTCATTGGGACAAATTCGGCAGTATGATTTTTACCACCCATTCGGAAAACCGCGACTACGCGATCAAACCGATGAACTGTCCTTGCCATGTGCAGATTTATAACCAAGGCATCAAAAGTTACCGTGATTTGCCTATCCGTATGGCGGAATTCGGTTCTTGCCACCGCAATGAGCCTTCTGGAACATTGCACGGCTTAATGCGGGTGCGTAATTTTGTCCAAGACGATGCCCATATTTTCTGCACCGAATCGCAAATCCAAGATGAGGTTTCGACCTTCATTGATTTGTTGTTCGATGTCTACCAAGATTTTGGTTTTAGTGAAATCATTATCAAACTATCAACCCGTCCTGAAAACCGTGTTGGTGACGATGCCGTTTGGGACAAAGCCGAAAGTGCTTTGCAATTGGCTCTTGACAACAAAGGCTTAGCGTGGGGTTTGCAGCCAGGCGAAGGCGCGTTTTATGGTCCCAAAATTGAATTTTCTTTAAAAGACTGTATCGGTCGGGTTTGGCAATGCGGCACGATCCAAGTTGATTTTTCCATGCCCAACCGTTTGGATGCGGTTTATATTGCAGAAGATGGTTCCAAACAAGTGCCAGTGATGTTGCACAGGGCGATTCTGGGTTCGTTGGAGCGGTTTATCGGTATCCTTATCGAACAACACGCCGGCATGTTTCCGGTTTGGTTAGCACCAGTGCAAATCGTGGTGCTGACTATCGCAGACCGCCATCATGATTACGCTGAAAAAGTAATGCAAGGCCTAGAAAGTCAAGGCTTTAGAGCCAAAATAGATTTGAGGAATGAAAAAATAGGATTTAAAATCCGTGAACACTCCATGCAACGTATCCCATATCTTGTCATCATTGGTGACAAAGAATTAGAACAACAAACTATTACGGTGCGGACACAAAAGGGTGATGATCTAGGCAGTCTGTCAATCAATGATTTTTCCGAACGGTTAAAAAACGACATTGCAGATAGAAAATAACAACATTTTGGAGGATTAAGGTATCGCTGCTAAAAAAGATGAAACTCGTCTGAACGACATGATCACCGCTAGACGAGTGCGGGTAACCGGCGCAGATGGGGAGGCGTTGGGTATTATCTCTTTGGATGAAGCCAAACAACTTGCCTACGCGGCAGACTTGGACTTAGTGGAAATATCGCCAAATGCGGATCCTCCGGTTTGTAAGATAATGAACTATGGCAAATACCAGTTTGAGCAAAGTAAAAAACTGGCTGTTGCCAAAAAGAAACAAAAGCAAATCCAGATCAAAGAAATCAAATTCAGGCCAGGTACGGACGAAGGCGATTATCAGGTTAAGCTGAAAAGTCTGGTCAAATTTCTTAATGACGGCGATAAAACCAAAATTACCGTCAGATATCGCGGACGTGAAATGGCGCATCGTGAGATTGGCATGGATCAGCTTAAGCGTATCGAAAAAGATTTGGAAGAAATCGCCATAGTTGAGCAGTTTCCAAAATTGGAAGGTCGGCAAATGATTATGGTGATGGCCCCCAAAAAGAAAAAGTAAAGGCTCTTGCCTTTACCTGGCAGTGCCGGATGTGCTGTTCTAAGCATCATTTTATGGTGTTGTTAATCCTTCAGGGCCATGCATTTTGCCTTGTTGGGTTATTTTCTCAGGGACTTTTTTTAATTATTGGAGCAAACAAATGCCAAAAATAAAAACAAACCGTGGTGCCGCCAAGCGTTTAAGACGCACGGGCAACGGTGGTTTTAAGTGCGGTCAGTCGCACCGCCGTCATATCCTGACCAAAAAAACCACTAAAAGAAAAAGACAATTGCGTAAACCCGCGACTGTCCATCCATCAGATGTGCGTATGGCTATACGCATGATGCCTTATAGTTAAGGAGTGATTCATGCCTAGAGTAAAACGCGGCGTAACTGCCAGAGCCAGACACAAAAAGATTCTAAAGCAAGCGAAAGGCTACTACGGTGCCCGTAGTCGGGTCTTCCGTGTTGCCAAACAAGCGGTTATAAAAGCTGGTCAATATGCGTACCGTGACCGCAAACAGAAAAAACGCCAATTCCGCGCATTGTGGATCGTCCGTATCAACGCCGCCGCGCGACTGTACGGCATATCGTACAGCCGGTTGATCAATGGCTTGACCAAAGCCAATGTCGCCATAGACCGTAAAGTATTGGCAGACATTGCAGTGCGTGATATTGAAGGGTTTGGTGAAATAGCCAAAATTGCGATTGCTAACCAAAGCAAACCGTAATTGAACGTTCTCGATTGAAAATATCTGCCCACCAGAAGTTAAGTGGGCAGATTTTATTATGCTATTGCAAATATATATTCCCCCTCTCCACATAAACAACGAGCCAATCAGTGTCCGCCACTCCAGACGACATCCTCGCCCAAGGCTTGAAAGAGCTTGCAGAAGCCACCGAACTTAACCAGCTCGATCAGGTTCGCGTCCAGTATTTTGGCAAAAAAGGCCAGTTTACTGAACAAATGAAGCAGTTAGGTAAGCTTGATCCTGAACAAAGGCGGTCGGTCGGGCAAGTCATCAACCAAGCCAAAGACCAATTGCAAACCCAGTTGGAGCATAAAAAAACCGCGTTGGAAAATGCCGCTTTAGCCGCGCGTTTGGCAAGCGAGCGGGTGGATATTACCCTGCCCGGAAGAGGTCAGGTTATTGCTGGTCTGCATCCGGTGACCACGACACTTAGACGCGTATCAAAGATTTTTACCAGCGTCGGTTTTACCGTCGTTGAAGGGCCTGAAATTGAAGACGATTACCACAACTTCGAAGCCCTGAACATTCCCGCCCATCATCCAGCCCGTGCCATGCACGATACTTTTTATATCGACGCGCACACTGTGTTAAGGACGCACACCTCACCGGTACAAATTAGGGTGATGGAATCCGAAACGCCGCCATTGAAAGTCATTGCCCCAGGCCGTGTTTACCGTTGTGATTCTGATATAACCCACACCCCTATGTTCCATCAAGTGGAAGGTTTTCTGGTCGATACCGATGTCAGTTTTGCCGATTTAAAAGGTGTGGTCTACCAATTTTTACGTGCTTTTTTTGAAAAAGATATCCAAGTACGCTTCCGCCCCTCGTATTTTCCTTTTACCGAGCCATCTGCAGAGGTCGATATCGAATGCGTTATGTGCAATGGCGAAGGTTGCCGCGTTTGTAGCCAAACAGGTTGGCTGGAAGTGATGGGATGCGGCATGATCCATCCCGAAGTGTTCAAATCGGTCAATATCGACAGCGAGCGTTATACAGGCTTTGCTTTTGGCATGGGCGTGGAGCGTTTAGCTATGTTACGTTATGGAATCAATGATTTGCGCTTATTTTTTGAAAATGACCTCAAGTTCTTGGAACAATTCAATTAGGCAGGGGCGATCAGATTATGCAAATTAGTGAAGCCTGGTTAAGGGAATACATCAATCCCCCCATCAGTACCGACGAATTGGTTGCGCAACTGACGATGGCGGGCCTGGAAGTCGATTCAGTAACACCAGCCGCCGCTGTATTCAGTGGCGTAGTAGTTGGCGAAGTGTTGGCTATGGAACAACATCCTGACGCGGATCGCTTGCGTGTTTGTCAAGTTGCGGTCGGTGAAACCGAACCCTTGCAAATTGTCTGTGGTGCTGCAAATGTCCGTGTCGGCCTGAAAATCCCGGCGGCTTTATGCGGTGCGGTATTGCCAGGCGATTTCAAAATTAAAAAATCCAAACTGCGTGGTGTTGAATCGCTGGGGATGTTGTGTTCCGAAAAAGAATTGGGCTTAGTTGCCGAAGCGCACGGTTTGATGGAATTACCTGCCGATGCGCCAGTGGGTTCTGATATCCGCGAGTATTTGTCGCTAAACGACATGCTGATCGAAGTCGACCTGACACCCAACCGTGCTGATTGTTTGAGCGTCCAAGGTATTGCACGCGAAGTCGCGGTGTTGAACCAACTCGACTGGCAAGTTGAAGCCGTATTGCCACCTGTTGTGCAACATAGCCAAACTTTAGCGGTTAATGCCTTGGCCTCCGATGCTTGCCCGCGTTATTTAGGCCGACTGATCACTGGCGTGAATGTCAATGCCAAAACGCCGTTATGGATGCAAGAACGGTTGCGCCGTAGTGGTGTGCGTAGTTTGGGGCCGGTGGTCGATGTCACCAATTATGTCCTGTTGGAGCTAGGCCAGCCTTTACATGCGTTTGATGCCGACAAACTCCAAGGTGGGATTACCGTGCGCTGGGCATTTGCCGACGAAGAACTGGCTTTGCTGAACGGGCAGACTATCAAACTGGATGCACAAGCCCTAGTTATTGCCGATGACCAACGAGCCTTGGCTTTGGCAGGTGTGATGGGTGGCAGCAGCTCTGCCGTTAGTAATGCCACACAAAATATTTTTTTGGAGTGCGCCTTTTTTGCGCCACAAAGCATCGCAGGTAAGGCCCGCCGCTATGGCTTGCATACCGATTCTTCGCATCGTTTTGAACGGGGTGTGGATGCGACTTTGCAAGAACGTGCCATTGCCCGTGCCACCCAATTGATTATTGACATAGCAGGCGGCAGCGTCGGCGAAATCACCGAAGCCACGGCGAGCCAATTTTTGCCGCAACGTCCGGCGATTTTGGTCAGACGCCAGCGCGTAGCAAAAATCTTAGGTATGGTGCCTGACGATGCCACCGTCAGCAGCATTTTCCAACGCTTAGGGATGGTGGTTGAACATCTAGCCGACGGTTGGCAAGTAACACCGCCAGGATGCCGTTTTGACATTGCCATCGAAGCGGATTTGATCGAAGAAATCGCCCGCATTTACGGGTATAACCAATTGCCTAGCAGCAGTCTGCTGATGCGGGCGGAATTGGGCAAAGCCACAGAAAGCGTGTTGGACGTCAGCCGCATCGCCGATTTATTGGTGGACAGAGGTTACCAAGAAGCAATCACTTACAGCTTTGTCGATGAAGATATCCAAGCTATCGTCGCGCCTAACGATGAAGTTATTAGGTTGAAAAACCCCATTTCCTCAGAGCTGGCAATCATGCGGACTTCGTTATGGTGTGGTTTGTTGAAAGCGGCCTTATACAACACCAACCGCCAACAAAACCGTGTCCGTTTGTTTGAAACCGGCTTGCGTTTTCTAAATAAAGATGGCGTCACCCATCAAGAAAGGCGTTTGGCAGGATTGGCCTTAGGCAGTGCCTTACCCGAACAATGGGGCGAAAAACCCCGCAAAATTGATTTTTTCGACATCAAAGCCGATGTTGAAGCAATGTTTGCCTTAACGGGCCAAGATGTGTGTTTCACCTTTGCCGAACACGCAGCCCTTCACCCTGGCCAGTGCGCTAAAATCGAATCCATCTCTGGTAAAACTATCGGCTGGTTGGGCATGTTGCATCCTAGCTTGGAAAAACAACTGGGTTTCGATACGCAAGTTTTCCTGTTTGATCTTGATCAACAGCTATTATTGGATAAACGTTTGTCTGCATTCAAACCCTTATCCAAATTTCCGTCAGTGCGCCGGGATTTGGCTTTAATTGTTAAAGAAGAAATTTCTGCTGATGATGTTGTTGACTGCATTAAAAACAGTGATGAACCGACTTTACAAGACGTCGTGATATTTGATGTTTATCGCGGTAAAGGCGTTGACGAAGGCAGCAAGAGCATCGCTTTAAGCTTGCATTTGCAAAACGAATTACAAACGCTGACCGATTCTGAAATTGATGCGGTAGTGACCAGAATCTTGACAAAATTGACCAACCAAACCAATGCAAAATTGAGGGATTAAGATCATGGCATTAACAAAAGCAGACTTTGCTGAAAATTTGTTTGACGAACTTGGCATGAACAAGCGCGAAGCAAAAGAAATGGTGGAATTGTTTTTTGAAGAAATTAAAAGCTCTTTGGAGCAAGGCCAGCAAGTCAAAATTTCCGGATTTGGAAAATTCGAACTGCGTGACAAAAGCAGCCGTCCGGGCAGAAACCCTAAAACGGGCGAAGAGATTCCAATAACCGCCAGGCGGGTTGTGACATTTAGATCCGGGCAAAAACTGAAAGCCCGTGTAGAAGTCTATGCCGAAACTGAGCAATAACCATAAATTATTATGAGGTAAGTTAATTTCCTAGTGTGCCGCTAGCTTTATAGTACAATGCCATTTAGGTTATTTTTCAAACCCATTATAAAGAGTATTTCGGGGCGTAGCGCAGCTTGGTAGCGTACTTGTCTGGGGGACAAGTGGTCGCAGGTTCAAATCCTGTCGTCCCGACCAATAAAATCAATAGATTGCAATAGATAAATTTTTTATAATCTCTAAAAAAGACCAGATTCTGGTTTTCGTGATAACACCCGTGATAACAATAAATTTAATGGGCATGGTGTTGTTGCATTAAATGCCCCCGCACTCGTTGCTGTAGGCACAAAAAAACCGCCAGTAAAAGCGGTTTGATTATTGGCATTATTGCGCCAAGTTTCTAATCGGAGTTATTAATCCGGTTCAGGCAGTTTTTTTGTTCCCTTAATAATCTAGCCATATCTCTCAATAAAAAACGATAGCCACCTTTAAAAGCGTTCCGTGACGCTATCGCCTTGCCTTCGGGTGTCCGCGCCCCTGTCGAACTATTCCACGGCTGCCATTGCCGGATTTTCTCCGCTTGCCGCTCCCGTTGTTCCGGTGTCCAGTGCCTCGCTGCCATAATGTGCCTCTAATAGTTCGTTTGGTGGTATTTTACAATTTCCCGCGTGAGTGGCGGGTGTGCCGTTGTTGATTTGCTGGTGTCCGTTTGAAATGTTGGCTTGCTTGGCGAAAATGACAGGCGGATTTTTTATCGCCGCCAAGGTCTCCAGCGTTGCCCTGCATTGGCTTTGAGCTTTCAGTGCCAAGCGTAAATCCAGTTCAAACTGCTTTAACGATTTCCTGTTACGCGCCTGACGTGCCAACTGGTTGAACAGCTCATCAAGGGTGTATGCTTGCGCCACCAGCATGGCTTCGGTGCGCTCCCTGTCGCCGTTGTTAACCGCTTCGATTTGCGGGATTAGGGCTTGGGCAATGTCGTATGCCGACACTTCTGGGTTGCCCTTCCAAGTGTTCATCGTCATTGCCGCCCGCACTGTCGGGTTAATGAGCATCTCGGCTTTTTGGAACAAGTCGGTGGGTATGGTTGCGGGTATCGTTTCTTGAACCATGATTTTCTGCCTTTTTCAGCGCGTTTTTTCTTGAAAATGCCTAAAACTCCACCCGTTAAAGCGATTATAGCGTGGGGCTAGCATACGGCGATTAAACTTACAGGGCGTTGCTATCAATGCCTAGCTTCCCCATTCAATTAGATTAATTAATACAATCAGCATATATTTTTTTAAGAAAAAAAGTGTTTATTGGGCCAGTAATGAGCCACCCTTGCATCAACTCTGCTATTTGTTCTGCATATGACGACTCAAAATATTTTGAATACTTTTCTCTGTACAATAATCTTAATAAGACAAAATCATCTCGAATATAATCCGGGTCTTTACTTCTTTTCTCCCATTTATCCGTCCAAGCAATTACATCATCATATTTAAGATATGCGTCTTCCGCCAACAACCGTGCGACTAATCTTGACCCTTCCTTTATAAATTTGACTTTAGCTATACAAGATTCCCCTTTTTTCATAAGTGGCACATACTCCTCATAATCTTTCTTAGTGCTTTCGCAATAATTATCGCGTCCTTCTTTTGTAATAGCGTTTTTCGTATCAACAATCGCTTTTCTTTTAATATCACCTGATTCCTGCTTAGATACTACTTCGCCGCACTTTAATAAATCATATATCTGAAGTTCATTATCTAATGCACCAGCTTTGTATTTGCATACTTCAGTAGAACGAATTGCTACTGTTTCAGACCAAATTATATTCAAGCAATTTTGCTTGGTAGGCTGGCCTATGGAAGCCATAATCAATTGATGTTCTTTATATATAGCCTGATAATCTTTATATATAGCCTTTAAGTTGGCTTGTGCATCAACGTTACCTAGTTCAGCGGCTTTACGATACCAGATTATCGCCTGTTCTTTGTCTTTGGCTACTCCTTCACCATTTTCATAAGCAATCCCTAAATGATATTGCGCGTCTACATCCCCTTGTTCCGCAGCTTTCATATACCAACCAACGGCTTTGCTTTCATCTTTGGTTGTGCCTATGCCTTCTGCATACGATAACCCTAAATTAAATTGCGCCTGCGCCAGCCCTTGCTCGGCAGCTTTTTTAAACAAAATTACAGCTTCATTTTCATTTTTTGTTACACCTTGTCCAGAATAGTACATCACGCCTAAATTAAATTGCGCCAACGCCAGCCCTTGCTCGGCAGCTTTACTAAACCAAATTACAGCTTCATTTTCATTTTTTGTTACACGTTCGCCATAATAGTCCTCCACGCCTAAATTAAATTGCGCCAACGCCACACCTATCCCACTGTCATAACAGCCTGCCAAAAGCCCTTGGGCAATGGCTTGTCCTTCTTGGGCGGCTTGTTGCCAAAAGGTAAGATAAATCGGGCAGTTTTTTGCGTAATAGCTTTCACTTGAACCTTGTTTCTTAATAATGCCATCTCTTTCTGCTTCCATTATCTTTAAGGAAGTCTGTGTATTATTTAATGGTTTAGGCATTTGTAAGCCAAACTTAACAATGGAAGAGATTATGGAGGTTTTATGTGTATTATTTGAAGAGATTATGGAGGTTTTATGCGTATTATTTAATGGTTTAGGCATTTGTACGCCAGCATTTGTGTTCATTTCTTTTGCTGGAAAACACCCGGCTAAACCGCTGATTGCAAAAATGCACACTAAAACCAAAAATGATTTTTTCATTTAAAATTCCTGAAAGCCTAATTAAAAGGATGATGGATTATCTTAGGTAGTATAGGTTAACCCTAGTTTTTTAAAAATTACCACTTTTTCACGGGTTTGCTGGCGCGTTGCCGGAATGCCGCGATCCGGTCGGCGGCGCGGCTGTCTTGTGTTGCATCAATCGTGCTGTTCATGGGGCTTTCCTTACCGGATTGTCCGGCGTTAATAATGCGTTTTTTCCTGGAAATGCCTAGTGTATGCACCTACAAAACCTACAAAATGGGGTTTAGTCGGTTTTGTAGGTGCAGGGTAGGCGTGTTTTTACAAAAAAACGGGGTTGATATGGTTTTCAGGCACAGGCGCGTTTAAGAAAATACGCCATGCAATCGGCATCATCTTGGCAACGTCCGATTACGTCATCAATAATGGTTTTGTCATCTTCGCCGATATGGGCAAGCCATGCCAAGATTTGTGCATGGTTGGTTTCTGTCATTTTTGAATTTTGAGGGTTTGCTACGGCTACACTTGCTACGTTTGCTACACTTGCCCCTGTTTGCCCATCATGTGTAGCAGGTGTAGCAAGTGTAGCCGTAGCAACTTGCTTAGATTTGTTTTTATGGATGAGTGCGGAAAGTGCCATCATTCGTCCCCTGCCAGCAAAGCCGGATTGATTTTGATGATTTTGCGCCTGCCTTCGGTAATCAGTTTTATCCTATCAAGTTCTTCAAGCTCCTTAAGTGCGGCTACCAAAGCCGCGTCATTGCGTAGAGGGCCATATTGTAGTGCTTGGCGTTTACTGGTTGGCTCACTCTCACGCTTGGCATAATCCAATAGCCACGCATCCAACCGCGCCGCATTCGCCAACTCAGCAGGTAAAGCCAGTTCGCCAAAGAAACGCCGCGCCTCGCTCAAGTGCCATGCTGCGATAGAACTAGCCCCTTCAAAGGAATCAACGTCCACCGCGCCACCTAAGCCCTTTTCAAAGACATGGAACAAGGTTGCCAACCTAGCCGCGTTGTCGGCGGTTTTGCTCGCCACGTCCCGCACGTCGTACAATTCGCCGCCGCTACGAAGTTCCACTTCCAGGGCATCGTGAAAAGCAATCCAAGCCATTTTGGCTTCGGGAGTGAATGTCAACATTGCCGGATTTAACCCGCCTTCCTCGGCAATAGGGACGGCGATATTGAGGATTTCAGTGATACGCCGTTGGAACATGGCTAATTTGGGCCAGTGTTCCGGCGGTTCGGTGAAAGGCCGATAGCCTTGTGTTGATTCAGGCCAGCTAATCAAGAACCGTGCAAGAAAACCCGTGCCACGCGCCAGCCCGCCGGATTTGTCAAAGAATGCCTTCAATGTGGTTTCTTGGATTTGCAAGGCCACGGTTAGACGTGCGTCCTTCAGGGTGAATGACTCACTAGATCGCCGCCCGATTGACAAGCTCCCACCATCCCAAAGCGTGTTGAGCAAGGCCAGGTTACGCATAACCGAATCCTTGCCCATGCCGTGTGCGCCTAGAATCACGCCCGCTTCACTGGACACCACGCCCGCGCTAGGCCACGCTTTAGCCAATGTATAGGCCAAGTTTTCGGGTGTTTCATCGCCTAAGATTAGTCTAGGTATCATTGGCGGTTTGGGCTTGTCATGTTCAAGCATTCGTAAGTCATCGCGCAAATTAGCAGCGTCCTTGCCTTTCTTGCCAGCGTCTTTGATCGCCGATAGCAAGCCTTCACGCTGTGCGTTCCATGCGGCTATCTCTGCTGCAAAGTCTTGTAACAGGGGTTCTGCAAATTGGGCTTGCTCGGTTTCATATTGGCGAATTGCCGAAGTAAAAAAGCCGTCACAGGTAGTTTTGCGTTCGCCAGAATCGGCTATACTCAAGATAAACAAACTGGTAGGGGATGTTAGCCGTTCGGCTCGTTTAATATCGGCATGTGCTTGGCAAGCCAGCGACAACGCCCCCAATGCAGAACCCGCAACTAAAGGGAATGGGGCTTTAACGAAAGCCGCCACCTCTTCACAGGCTGCCCTGATGGTTTCCGGCAAAGAATCAACGGGATAGGCTTCGGGTTCGATCTTGGCGATTAGCGGTTGCGGCTTGGGCCAAACCTCACGGATTTTTGCCAGCGCATCCCGCACGGCATCCGCGCCAAGCTCGCTGTAAACGTCCCAAAAGTCGCACTTGCGCCCGTCCAGTTCAGGGATTACCACACGCCCGTTTATGGCTTGCGCTGCTTCGGTTGCCGCTAAAATGCCTGTATTGTCGGCGTTTGGCTTGATGTCGTTGTCTGCTAACAAAATTATTTCGGCATCAGGGGCAAGCCTTCGCACTGCTTGCGCCACGGGTAGCAGGTTGCCGTTATCCATCGCCGCCACCGCCGCCGAAGTGGTCACGGCATGAACCGCCGCTACAGTTGCCACGCCTTCACCGATATAAACCTGTTCTGCTCCCCGAATTTTGCCTAACGGATAAAAACAGCCTCGCTTCTTTCCACCTTTTAAAAAATCCTTTTCGCCGTCGGTGTTAATGGCCTCTAACGTGGATAATTTGCCATTTACATTATAAATGGGGATCAACAAGGCATCCGTCCAGCCGCGTTGCTGCCATGCACCACGGGCCACCTTATCACCCAAATCCACGTCTTTTTTCAGTGCATAGGCGTGTTGCTTTGGATCGCCGCCATTGGCTGATTTGAGAATTCCAGCCGCCTCGGTAGCCGCTGCCTCATGTTTACGGGCTTCTTCGGCTTCACGCTGCTTGTGTTCGGCCTCGCATTTTTCTTTGAAGGCTTGGCGTTCTTCTTTACTGTATTGGCGTTCGGTTTGGGCTTGCCAGTGTTCATCAAGGCCACTTGAAAAATCACCAAACACGCCGCCGCGCAAGTCATCAAAAAGTTTGCACCATCCGGCATCGTCACCGCGTTTCTTGCCGTAACCGGGGAAACGATGCAGTTTGCCCGGTATGATCGTGTCCGGCGGATTAAGCCCAACAGATCGAATTTCACCTTGAAAGTCCTGTATTTCAGACATGAAACGCCCCCATTGCTAAAATGAAGGGTGTTAGCCGGAAAACAACGGCTTTCAAGTGTTTGAAAATTTGGGTAAAATGGCTTCGCTGTTGTTCGTATTTGCTGCCACGGTTCGCCGCCGCCGTGGTGGTGAATTTGCCCATATTACGCTCCCATTGATTCAATTAGGGCGCGAATATCTTCCACTTTCCACGCGGTGGTTCTGCTTCCCAAGGTCTTTACAGGCTTTGGGAATTTGCCACTTTTGACACCGTTCAGAAAGGTGGTTCTGCCTATGGGGATTAACGCGGGAATAGGCGGGTTGGCTTTTGGGTTGCCTATGATGTGCCAGATTCGCAGGAATCCGGTTTCGGGTAGTTGGTGAGGTTTAGGCTGTTTTAAATAGTCTGGTTTCAGTGGTTGGTGGTCTTTTATAGCCATGCTTTGCACCTCTTGGGTGATTGTTGTACATGGCAACCTATTATTCACATTTTCCGGCTTTTTTCTCAAGAATCGATTTGTATATATTGTTTGTAAATAATTATGTAATTGATTTATATTTATTTATTGTTTAACTGCACAGTTCGACATGCGACTATTGCGGTTTTGAACCGCAACAAATGCCGAATCAAAATAAAAGCTTTTTGCCCCCGTCGGGCTATCCGGTTAAATTCGGTTTTGCAGTTATCCTGCTTTTTTAAACGCGATCACGTTGCTTTCATTTCTGACTAACAACTCTAGTCTATCGCCTAATGTTTGCCATGCTTCCGCCTGTTCCTCTTTTAGTTCTTGCCGCTGGTAAATACGTTTAACTTTGTTTTCTTCGGTGTGGTTCAGGCATTTTTCAATCACATCTGGCAGGATTTTTAAGTTACCCATTATTGTTGCTCCAGTGCGCCGCAAATCGTGTGGTGTCCATTTTCCGCCTGTCAGGGCTAAGGCTTGCGAATCTTTGGAGCGGTTGCTAAGTATTGTGGTGGTTTGCCGTCCGTCTATTTGCTTGGTGATGGACTTATCGCACACATGGCCTGATCCGTCACGGTTGGGGAAAAGCCAAGCATCATGGGTGGCATAGTGCCTTAATGCCTTGAACTGACCGATAGCAAAGTCTGATAAGTAGATTGTGTGTGCCTTGCCGTTTTTGCTGTTGGCTTCGGGTATATTCCACGTTTTCCCCTCAAAATCCACGTCTGCCCATTGTGTCTTTGACAGTTCACCGATACGGCACAAGGTAGACAAGGCAATCCAGATAGCGCATTCGGTAGATTTCAATAAATTGGCATCGGGCATTTGCCGCGCCAATGCCCTGATCTCGATCTCGCTTAGGGTTCTATCCCGTTCGGTTGGCTTGGTGGTGGTTTTTGTAACGCTAAGATTTGCGGTTGGGTCAAATTCGATAATGTCGCGGTCAACGGCAAACCGGAACATTTGCCGCATGAGCTTTAATATGTTTCGCGCCGTATGGACGGCATCACGCTGCTTTAAGATGTCGGTCACTTGTGTGATATGGCCTTTCCGCACGTCCTCGACAAATATATCACCCAAGACAGGTAACACGTCCTTGTCAAACATGCGGATGATTTCTTTAACGTCCTTGCGTTTGGTCAAGTCGGTATCGCGCCAGCGGACAAACAAATCACGCACGGTCACACGCGCCATCAGTCTGGTTAGGGCTTCTTGTTCGGCAAGTTGTTGTTGTCTTGTTCGCTGGTCTTCCAGTTCCCGCTCGATGCTGGGGTCTTTGCCCTGTGCTATCCAACTCAAGTAAGTGTCGCGCTCTTTTCGTGCTTGGCTTAAGCTTTTTCTTTCCTTCAGAGTTATCCACTTTTGCTTTCCGTCAATCCTGTAAGCCATGCGGAAAGAAATAGCCCCGCCGTTTTTAATCGACCTAACACTTAAAAAAAGGGTGTTGCCGTCCCTTATCAATTGCTCTTTTTCGGTGGGTTTAATGGTGGAAAACTTGGTGGGTGGGATTAGGTCTTTTGCCATCTTTGCGCGTCCGGTGGTTGTTTAATAATAGCCCCCTGCCATAGTTATACGAATTTACCGTGATAACACCCGTGATAACAAAATAATGGATTAAGGCGAACGCTATTGTACTTCATTGGATGCTATTTCAAAATAACTTTATGAAAATAATAGGTATTGTGTAGTTATTTGGATGTCGTTGAATCTTAAAAAACAATAATTCACTGTTCTGGGGGACAAGTGATAGCAGGTTCAAATCCTGTCGTCCCGACCAATTAAATCAAATACTTATAAAATTTTTTTTTGTAAGTTTTTTAAAAATTGTCATTTCGTGATACCAATTCAATTAATAACTAGTTATGACGAGTGGGTCATCATTTCTCTAAAGTCTAAAACCGATGCTTGTCAATTTGACATGGTCGAGGCTTGTCGCATTACTAAACCATCAAAATTAGCAACTTCTAAGCTCGAACAAGGATTTTTAATCCCTGTGCTATAGATATTTACTGCTACAAAGGAAAAAGCTTGCTAGGATAAAATTCTGAGCTGCTTATCTGTAAAATATCAATTAACCTAAACAGCTAGAACTGGCGTACTTAGATAAAGTTTACTTGAACATAACCCCATTCTTGCTGATCCAAACAGGATCATCGTATTGCTCAAATGAAGGTGCAAGAACCCTGTTTTTCAATTGTGGGTGATCAAAATCAAATGGGGTGTTTATCAGGTCATGGCGTGGGTTATGCTTGTTATAATGTATCCAACTATCCCCATTTGCTCTGAGTTGGCCAAGAAACATAAAAGCATCATGGGTACATAACCGAAATTCTTGACCTAAAGCCGAGCGCGGCCTCGTGCTTTTACGGCTTCTATATCTAACGGTGAAGATTCGCCGCTGTCCATCCCTTCCTGAATATCACGCCTTAAGGCTTCCAGCCGCAGCGTGTTCAATTGGTCGCGTTCTTCCAACAGCCGCAACGCTTCGCGCATGACTTCGCTTGCCGAATTGTACAGGCCGCTTTCCACTTTGGTTTTCACCAAATTTTCGAGATGAGGGGTTAAAGAAATGTTCATTGCCGTAGCTCCTTGTTTTTTATTGATGATAACAAAGACTGGCAAGGATTGTTATTTATTGCGTGGAATGAAGGTTCACAGGGCAGGCCTTGCCAAAGCTGGGCGAATGTAGCGAATTAAGACATTGCAATCAAACGCTTACTCCCTTCCAATTTGATGGCGGCATCCATGTTTTCGTGTTAAGGATATGGCAAAAAATAACTTCCCTGAAAATGGCATCGTTACTGATAACATCCCTTGAAGGGATGTTATCAGTTTGCTATTTCATAACGAAAGTTATTGTTGACCAAATTTTAGGCACACGTACAGGTTGGGGGGCAATCCCTTCGAGCTGTATGCTGGATTGATAAGTAACGGTTAAAAGGTCGTTTTCTTCAATTACCACATTGACTTTTGCCTAGCTGAGATTGGGTGTTTAGCCTAAGCAATTCAGTTTGCGATTGTCATAAATGATTTCTAACTTTTTAACATATTTATTCTTTTTATTGGCTTGGCATTAGAGTTTTCCGGCGAAGGCTTTTTGGCTTAGGGATTCAAACAGATTTAGATTTAATTCGGGATATTTATTCTTAATCAAATTTACCTTATAAGCTAATGCAATATATTTATCCTGCAATCCAATAGGTGGAATAAAGGGTTCAAACTCACTTAATACGGTTTTGTTAATGGTTGCAATACCTGTGGTTTGTTTGCCAACCTTTAAAAAATATCGCTTGCCTCTTTGTGAAGCGATAACGGAATTTAAAAATTCAGGGCGTACCTTATCTTTTTCTATTATCCGAACGGAAAAAATATGGTTTTGATGAATACAACTTTCTATTTCATTATTCCAAACATGGCCTCTACCCAATTTATCGGGATCGCCACCTTCAGTTAAAAGAATATCCCCAGATTCCAATTGACATTTTTTTGCATCTTGTTGCGATACCGTTATTTGTTGAATATCGCTTAAATCAAGGTAACCGTCTTGAACATTGGCAACTCGCATATAAGGCAGTGTAACGGCTTGCGACAGGTCAATTTTTTTTCCTTTTGTCACACCCGAACGAATTTCCGCTATATCCTTAAGAATACATTCATCCCAGCCCTTCGGATTAGTCACCGGATCACCAAACAGTTCCAAAAACACAGCGCGGAGGAATTGGTCGGCGAGTTGGATGGCTTGCTGGTTTTTACGGCGCAGGCTGTCGGCTTTGTCGAGTATGGCAGCGATGCGTTTTTGTTCGGCTAGGGGTGGCAGGGGGATTTTGCTTTCTTTAATGATTTTGTCAGATACCGCTGGATAATTTGCCCCAGAAGCCATTTTCATCATTTCTTCAATAAATGTGTTTGTTTTTACCCAGTGATAAAGATAAGCAGAATCTAGCGTTTTTTGATCTGGTCGTAAAACACAGTAACCTGTAGATGCTGTTGAATCATCTAGTTCACTTGGTACAACTGCAACACCATTAAGATTCGGCCTTACTGTAGACACCAATACGTCATTTGCCTTTACAAGTTGTCTGGCTCTACTTGGTGCATCGCTTGGACTTATTAGCGGTACATTTTCTAAACGAATAATCTTTTGATCTTTATCGACCGAACTCAAATCTATATATCTAAACGTATCTGAGTCTAACGATTGAGCTGGATTCCATGAAATTATTTTTTCAACATGTTTCCCAATGCTACATACTTGCCAACTCAAAACATCCCCTCCAATCCCTTAACCATTTAAACCCCTAAAACTTGGTAAATTTCAACACAGGCTTTATCTTCTGCCATTAACATCCGTTGAATATCCGCACTATTATCCGTTAATGCCCTAATCATTGCCGCTTTGGTTTGATTGCCCGTTTTCAGCCAGATAATTTTTGGCGGTTGCCCGTAGAGCAACGACATCTCATAAAAATCCGAATTTTTAGTCACAATCACATAAGCGTTATCGCGTGCAAAAAGCCAAATATCTTTATCAGGAGTATTTTCCATACCTAGCAAGGCGATTTGTGTACTATCTGGAAATGCTTCCTGAATAAACGGCACAACCCGCCGTGATAAATTTTCATCGAACAATAATTTCATCGCATTATTGTACTGATGTTATGTTCACGATTAGCGGCAAATGACAAACACGCCTTAATGTCTTCCGGGACTAATTCTGGATAATCTTCAATAATTTCATCTTCGGATAGGCCGTCAGCCAGCCAATACAACACGTCATAAACCGTGATCCTTAATCCTCGGATACATGGCTTACCGCCACGTTTTCCGGCTTCAATGGTAATTCGTTCTGAATAATTCATCGCTTCCTCGTTTAGCTTAATCAGTTACATTTAACAACTGTTCCAATTCCTTCAACTCCCGCTGTATCTCATCCTCCAAATCCATCAGCCGCTGTAAAATAATTTGCGGCTCATCATACCGCTCTTCTTGGTGAACAGTTTCCTTATAACGGTTGATCGACAAATCGTATTTATTGGCGACCAGTTCAGCTTTGCTGACCCAGAAACTGGCTTGGGTTTTATCGTTGGCGGTGGTGTCGGCGATGGCTTTGTCGCGGTTTTGGTAGGCCGCCAACACTTTGGGCAGGTCGCCTGCAAAACTTAGGGGGTTGCCGTGTTGATCCTGATACAGCGGGTCGCGTTTGTCATCCAGTGAAAAGCCATCATCTTGCACATCGTAAAACCAAACTTGGTCGGTCGCGCCTCCTTTGGCGAAGATCAAGATGGCTGTCGCCACGCCTGCATAGGGTTTGAACACGCCGCTGGGCAAGTTGATGACGGCTTCGAGCTGGTTGTGTTCTATCAGTGTGTGGCGCACGGCTTGATGGGCGTTGGACGAGCCGAACAACACACCTTGCGGTACGACGGTCGCGCTGCGTCCACCGAGTTTGAGCATTCGTAATATTTGCGCGATAAACAGCAGCTCGGTTTTTTTGGTTTTGACCAGCCGCAAGATGGGTGGGTTGATGGTGTCCTGATCCAAGCTGCCTTTAAACGGCGGATTGGCGAGGATGACGTTGAAGGCGTTTTGCTCGTAGGCGGGGAATTTTTCGGCAAAACCTTGCGCCAGCGTGTCCTGATAATGGATGGCGGGGTTGGCAATACCGTGCATGTACAGGTTCATGGAGGCAATGCGGAGCATGGTGCTGTCAAAATCAAAACCGTGCAACATGCCGGATTTAATTTGTTGCCATTGCGCTTCGGTCAATAAGTCGCCCGTGTAAGTGGTTTGGACGAGGGTTTTGCCTTTGTCATCGAGGATTTCTTCGCGCAGTATGCCTTGTTCGCTGCTATGGGTTTCTTGCAGATATTCCATGACGGCGACTAAAAAACCCGCCGTGCCACAAGCCGGATCGGCAACGGTTTCGTCGGGTTGCGGGTCGAGCAGGCGTACCATCAGTTTGATGATATGGCGCGGGGTGCGGAATTGTCCATTAATGCCTGCGTTGGTGAGTTTGCTGAGCAGGTATTCGTATAAGTCGCCTTTGGTGTCGCCTGCGTCCAAGGGCAGGGCATCTATCATTTCGATGGCCTTCATCAATAAGCTGGGCTTATCGATAGCCAGCCGCGCGTCTTTCATGTAATCGCCAAAACGGTTGTCGCTGGTGTGTTCGCGAAAATGTTTGAAGACTTCATCACGGACGAGGTTTATCAGGCGGTCGGCATCTTCGATATGGCAGAACTGGCTCCAGCGCAAGTGTTGTTCGTCTGCCTTAAAGCGGCGGGTGTAGTGGTAATCGGTGCGGATGGCACGTTTTTCGTCGCGGCTTTCGTTGATGTCCAGCAAGCGGGCAAACATCAGGAAAGTGATTTGTTCTATCACGGTCAATGGGTTGGCTATGCCGCCTTGCCAGAATTCCAGCCAGAGTCTGTCGATTTTGTTTCTTAGGTCGCCTGTGATCATTGTGTGTGAATATCAAATTGGGTAATGGGTTAGCGTTGCACATTACTGTGCGGATTGAATATCAGTTTGGGAAAAGTCGTTTCCTTTAAATAGCAAGGGCAGGTTGCCGTATTTCGCCAAGTATTTCTGGCCAAGTGGGCTTGCTGTTTATCGAAGGCAAGGATGCCGGACGAATCGACCACCATTATCCATTTCCCCATAAGCCTTGCGGGGGACTATAGTTCTAGCCCAGTATTTCGTCTGCTGGGCGTTCATCCAACGTGGGCAAGGCGGCACATTCTTGTGAAATTTTGGTCAATGCCGCCAATTTCTCTTGCTTGGCTTGTTTGGCTGCCAATGCGTTAGTGAAGAAATTCGCTTCGTTTTGTAAGTTTTGTTCGAGTTCCTTTATACGTTGCGTAACGACGGCCTTGGGTAAGTTATCGGGTACGTTGATCGTTAGTTGCATGGTTATTTCCTGTTAAATCAGACGGCATTGGCTTTTTACCAAAGCTTTCGACAATGGCAAGTAGGTCATCAATTTGTTGGGCATTGGTGAATACGGTGTCCGGCTCGCCTATCGCGGCAAAGGGCATTTCGTAGAGGTGGTTGATTTCTATCGCGCCGCTTTGGGCAATCTGGCGTTTTAGCAGGCTTAAAAATTGTACTTGCCTTGCGCTCAGGCTGGGATAATCGTGGATAAAGCTGGCAAACCGCTGGTTGACGGCTTCGCTACCCATACCGACGATGGTGCGGAGAATTTGTTCCATCGGCGCGGCGGTGCTGTAAAAGTCCTTCAAGGTATTGAGGTCGATGTCGGGGTGTTGGGTGTGGATCAGGGCGTTAAGATGATCCAGTTCAGTTTCGGTAACGGCTATGCCATTACGGATTTTTTGCAAGACGGGGCTTTGTTCAAACAGGGCGTTGAGGGCTTGTTCGACTTTGAGGCGGTAACTCGCCATATCGACAGCGTTTAAATAGGTGCTTTGTTGTTCGCGGATTTCATTGCTGTCATGTATGTCGATGACGGGCGGTTTCGGTTTCGGCGCGGCACTTTTATCGCGGTGTTGCAGGATGCTGCGCAGGTCAATCCTTACCTGTTCCACGTCATCCAATGAAGCCGCTTGCCACCAAGCCAGTTCACGGCATTGTTTGATGGTTTGCGCCTTGGCTTTGACTTGGTTCAGGTTCATTTGCAATTGCCAGAGTTGGTTGATGGCTTCCCCGACCAGATCAATAAATACCGCCGATTGTTTGATTTTTTCTTGCTGGATTTGGCTGATCAACAAATCCCATTGGTACGCGTCGCTGTGTCCGCGCACATCCAGCCATTGCATCAGCGGGGCGATGTCGTTTTGTAGCACAATGACGGTATTGGCGTTGAATTGGCGGAGGGTTTGCGGATCGCTCATTTGGCGTTTTAGTTGCCAATGGTCACGCACCGCCATTGTGTTGTCGTTGAGGCTGTTGATGGTTTCGTGCAACCAGTTGGCTAAACAGCCGAAAAAATCGGGTTCGGCGTAGTGCAGGCTGGTTTTTGCCAGTTCCAAACGGGTCTCAAACAGGCGTTGCATCAGCGATTTGGTTTGACTGATGGTGACTTCGCGCTGTTTCATGCCGTGGTATTCAACAACGCCCCAATGGTCGAAAATCTGGAAATGGGTTTTGTCTTTACCGATCCCCAGCAGGTTTTTACATAAACGCGTCCCTCGTCCGACCATTTGCCAAAATTTAACGGGCGATTTGACCGGGCGGGCAAACACGAGATTGACAATTTCCGGCACATCAATACCCGTGTCGAGCATGTCCACGGATATGGCAATGGTGAGTTGGCCGTTACTGCCTTTGCCTTTGAAATCGTCAATCAGTGCTTCGGCGCGGGGATCGTAATTGTCGATGACTTGGCAAAATTTGCCGCCATATTGTGGATAGGAATCATTGAAGAGGGTTTCGAGCAGTTTGGCGTGGTTGTGGTTACGCGCAAAAATGATGGTTTTGCCCAAAGTTTGCCCATCGGCCTGACGAATCCCGTTTTCCATCAGGTTTTGCAGGATTTTGCGGTTGGTGTCTTTATTATAGATGGCTTGGTCGATGTCTGTGCCTTCAAAATCAAGGCTGTTGGGGTCTATGCCTTGGTCTTCCAATTCGGCAAGCTCTTGGGCGGTAAGCGCGTGGCCTTTGATGCCGTCACGCAGGAACTTGGTGGTGTGCTTCACCACCTGATACGGCACAAGATAGCCTTCTTCTATGGCGGTTTCCAGTGAATAGTTGCTGGTGGGATTTTTAAAATCACATCCGAACAATTGGCAGGTGGAACGGCTGATCATTTCCACGGGGGTGGCGGTCAATCCCACTTGCAAGGCATCAAAGTATTTAAAGATGTCGCCGTAGATGTTGTAAATGCTGCGATGGGATTCGTCGGCAATAATCAAGTCAAAAAATCCGCTATCGAAAGTTTCATAGAGCTTAATCATGGCGGGATAGGTCGCCACAAAAATGCGGTTATGGGTGTCTTTGACGCTTTTGCTGGTAAGAACAGTGATCGGCGCACTGAGAAATTCGGTGTAGGCATTTTTGGCTTGCTTGCGCAGTTCCCGGCGGTCGCAAATAAACAGTACACGCTTGACCCATCCCGCTTTCATACAGGCATCCGTCAGGGCTATCGACAAACGGGTTTTCCCCGTACCTGTGGCTTGTACCGCCAAGGCTTTGCGTTGTTTACGTTCAAAGCGTTCACAAATGCGCTTGAGGGCTTCGTGCTGGTAAAGGCGTTCGCCGAGAATCTCGGCTTTGGGGGCGACACTGTTGAGCGGTTTGCGTTCGGTGCGTTGGCGGACTTGGTATTGCAGGCTGGATTTGCCATAAAAGCCGTACAAGCGGCGCGGTGGGTAATTTTGTGCGGGATGGTCGTCCCACATCCAAATGTCATGACCGTTAGTGTAAAAAATGATGGGGCGTTGCCCGTGCATTTTCTCCAAACCGTCGGCGTAATATTTGGCTTGGTGACGGCCTTTTTCGGCATCGGCTGCGGTTTTCTTGGCTTCAACCACGGCTAGGGGCTTACCGTTATCGTCCCACAACACATAATCGGCATAGCCTTCGCCTGAGGTTGTCGGCTGATAACGGATTTTTTCTTCGAGGGTGACGGAATCGGCCTGGGCAATTACCCAGCCAACTTGGGCGAGTTGTAAATCAATTAAGTGCTTGCGTGTCGTGGCTTCGTCAAAGTGCAGGTCAGTGGCAACCTGTTGGCCTTTACTTGCGGCTTGTTGTTTAAGCGTTGCCAGTTCTTCGGCGGTGCGTTCCCATTGTGCGGCTTTTTGCCGTTCGGTTGCCAATTCCGCCAGCATTGCCTGCATACGCGCTTCTTGTTTGGCGACCTGTTCCAGCAGGGCTTTACGTTCATTTTTGTAATCGGCTTTGGCAGATTGGACGGGCTTGGGTGCTTGGTAATCGCTGAGATTGTGTAAATCGCCATTGGCATAGGTGACAAACAACCAGCGGCCTATATCAAAAGCCACTTTTAACAAGCACTGGGCATTTTGTCCGGTGATTTTTTCGCCATGCGCCGCTTGGTTGCCGTGAATACGGAGGGTATGGAGCTTATCAATCACTACCTTTGGTGTAACGGCTTCAAACACATTGTTGCTGAGCAACTCCATGAAATTAGCCATCGGCGGTTTAGGCAAGCTAAGTTGCGCATAGACAATGGTGACGGAACGTTCCGCAAAATTACGCAGTTTGGTCAGCGCACTTTGCGGGTCAACCTGGGCATAGTGTTCGGCAAAGCCCGCTAAGCTCGCCAATTCAGGCCATATCCCTCTGAGGTATTCAAAGTTCTGTGATTGCATAGGCCATAACGGATTTGTTTACACCTGAGTGGTTGGAAATCATGACTATATTTCAACGGTCACGTTTTCGGTTTTAGTGCGAGGGAATGATGCTCCCCATAATTTAGATCAGCAGTTAAGATAGAAAACCCTTACCAAAAAGGCAATCTAAACTATGGCAAATGTACACAAGAACCACACAACGTAATTTAAAACCAAATTAGCCAGTCGATCCGCCAACAAAAAACGATTGGCTCTATATGGGTTTCAAGGTCTTTTTGCTAATGATGTACGGTGAACCGCTGTAAACATCACGATCATCAAAATACCCGTCATTCCGGCAGGGATTGCCGGAGCCGTTAGACCGCGTAAGCGACTTGTAAAGCACGAAGTGAATCCAGATGCCACGGATGGCATCTACCCAATTTTGTACGGTTAAAAGTGACCGAATTGTTCATTTTTTTGTTCGATTTTTGTCATTTTTGCAGGATTATTAACGTTCACCTCCCTGTAAACTGGATTCCGGCATTCCCTGCCGGAATGACGAGGGGATTTATGGTCGCTATATTTATTAACGGACAAAAGACCCCAAAACCCATATAGAGCCAAACGATTAATCAATTGACTACAGAATACGGTGTCCATGCCACCTAGATCAATCTCTGGAAAACGCAGGCGTAAACCAATATCCCAGTAGCTTTCACCGGAAAGAAGGAAAAAGCACAAGAAAATCAACGGCAGGACATCGACAAGCTGCACCGACAGATAGGTCAGCCCGTCGCCACGCCTTTATGCTCCCTGATGTTGTAAATCAATTCGAGCCATCACCAAAGGCTATCAAGGCTTGGACAGCTTCGGCTTCCTTGATTGTGGTTATCTTGGCCTTGATCTCTATTAAGCTGCAACCATCAACAATCATCTGCACGACCAAGCCCTAATTCACCACGCTAATACCTGCTTCCTTGGAATCGGCTTTTTGATAATCCTTTCCAGTAGCTTTTAACTTTTTGATTTCTGTATCGGTAAGTGCCATTGCAGCACCCTGGTTTTTTGGAAATTTCTGGTGGTTTTACATGGAATTTTAAGCTGGGGGCAAGGCAGGGGGCAAAAAATACGGGTTTCAGTGGTTTTGGTTGGGTAAGTCTGGGCATAAAAAACCCCGCTAAGTCAGTAAACTCGCGGGGTCTTGGGTAAGTCTGAGCCTGTGTGGAACAGGTTTAAATGTTACAGGCTGTAATACATATCAAATTCAACAGGGTGGGTACTCATTCTTAAACGGGTCACTTCCTGCATTTTCAATTCGATATAGCCGTCAATTACGTCGTCGGTGAACACGCCACCTTTCGTCAAGAATTCACGGTCTTTGTCCAATGCATCTAAGGCTTGATCGAAAGCGTGGCAAACTTGTGGGATGGCTTTTTCTTCTTCGGGTGGCAGGTCATACAAGTCTTTGTCCATCGCTTCGCCTGGATGGATTTTGTTTTGGATACCGTCCAAGCCAGCCATCAACATGGCGGAGAATGCCAAGTAAGGGTTTGCGGTGGAGTCTGGGAAACGCACTTCAATGCGGCGTCCTTTTGGGTTGGCGACGAAAGGAATTCGGATCGAAGCGGAACGGTTACGTGCTGAGTAAGCCAACATGACAGGGGCTTCAAAACCTGGGACCAAACGTTTGTAACTGTTTGTTGAGGCGTTGGTGAAAGCGTTCAAGGCTTTGGCGTGTTTGATGATGCCGCCAATGTAGTAAAGCGCAATTTCAGATAGGCCACCATACAAGTCGCCAGAAAACAGGTTGACGCCGTCTTTGGCTAAGGATTGGTGGACATGCATGCCTGAGCCGTTGTCACCAACCATGGGTTTTGGCATGAAAGTGGCGGTTTTGCCATAGGCGTGGGCAATGTTGGCAACGACATATTTCAAGCCTAACACTTCATCAGCTTTTTTTACTAAGGTATTGAATTTAACACCGATTTCGCATTGCCCAGCGGTGGCGACTTCGTGGTGATGGACTTCCGTGATCATGCCGAATTGTTCCAATGTCAAGCACATGGCAGAACGCATGTCCTGGAATGAGTCAACTGGTGGTACTGGGAAATAGCCGCCTTTGATGCCAGGACGGTGGCCGATATTGCCGTCTTCATAAACTTTTTCAGAGTTCCAGCCCGCTTCTTGTGAATCAATTTTGTAGAAAGATCCGCTCATGTCTGACCCCCAGCGGATGTCATCAAAAATGAAGAATTCATTTTCTGGGCCGAAGAATGCCGTGTCGGCAATGCCGGTAGATTTCAAATACGCTTCCGCGCGTTTCGCTAATGAGCGGGGGTCGCGCTCATAACCTTGCATATTTTTAGGTTCGATGATGTCGCACCGGATGATCAAAGTGTTATCGTCGTAAAATGGATCCATCATCGCAGTTGAAGGATCAGGCAATAAGATCATGTCGGATTCGTTGATGTGTTTCCAGCCAGCGATAGAAGAGCCGTCAAACATATTGCCTTCTTCAAAGGTGTCTTCATCAATACTATGGGCAGGGAAGGTGACGTGTTGTTCTTTGCCACGGGTGTCGCAAAAACGGAAATCGACGAATTTGACGTCGTTATCTTGGATCATTTTCAATACGTTTTCTACAGACATTATTAGTCTCCTAGTTGGTTTTGTCTTATTTTGATTATTGGCAGGTCAGCATTTAAATGCAGGACAATAGTAACGATAACATTTTTTTTGTTGGCTTAGCCAATAAAAATTAAGGGCGAATAATCGGGTTTTGCATGATTAGATTTTACCTTAGGCCATTCTTGCGGGCAGTTTAGGACGAATACAGTTGTCAAAAACCACCTAAAATCTGAGTGTTTCAACTACGTCGCCTTACCTTTACGGATTGCCGGAAAGACGGTTTGCGATTTGGCTGGAGCATGCTGCACAGTAGCGAAAATTATACATTAGCATTGACTAATAACGATTATACGATAAGCTACATTTGTTGTTATTGTAGCTAGTAGGCAACGCTGTAATGCACCATAAATGTACTTACGGTATATTTATGCACCAATTAAATTCAAGGTAGGTAATTTTTCACCACTTTGTTTTAGCTATCTAATTGATTTTTAGTTATTTATTATTTGGCATATTTAGTGCTATAAACAAAATAGTGTTTTTATAGAGAAATGCTAAGATGTTGCAATTTGGCAACAATTCAGGTATCATCCAAACCTTACTCAATTAAGGGAGTTTCAAAAATGAAAACGAGATCAAAACGTAGTAATCAGATGGTGTTCGTGGTGGCAGGTGGTTTATTGTCGCTCACAGTTGGAGCAAGCCAAGCTTATGCCTCCGAAGGCTTAATTGAAGAAATTAAAAACCATGGTTTTACTGCTGGTGCTTGGGCCAATGCAGGTATTACCTATAATGCGACTGATCCGGCTGACAATTTTAACGGCCCGGTAACTTTCGGTGACCGTTCTGGTGAATTTCAATTGAATCAGTTGAATGCCTATATTCAACGTGCTGTAGCTACAGAAGGCAGTGCTTGGGATTTTGGCGCACGTTTTGACGTGATGTTTGGTACGGATGCCGCGTTTACCCAAGCTTATGGGGCTTTTAGCGACCCAGGTTGGGATTTGGATTTGCTAAGGGACAGAACGGGATATACCGATGCTAATGGTAATCCTAGAAATGACAACCGATTTTATGGTCTTGCTGTACCTCAGGCTTACGCTGAAATATATGCCCCAATTGGTAACGGCTTAAATATTAAAGTTGGTCACTTCTATACTCCCATCGGTTACGAAACTGTTCCCGCACCAGATAACTTCTTTTATAGCCATGCTTACACCATGCAGTATGGTGAGCCGTTTACCCACACGGGTTTGATGGCCAACTATGCGGTCAACAGCAACTGGTCATTTATGGGTGGTGTGGTTTCCGGTAGTGAAACCGGCGGATGGGATGGCAACTTCGATGCGCAGCTTGGTAACTGGGCTGGTTTGATGGGTGCAACTTTCACAGCTGATAATGGCACGTCATTGAATGTCAGTGGCACTTACGGTTCTGTGTCTGAAACCAATTCTTCCGATTGGAGCATGTACAGCGTCGTGTTGAAACACAACATCACTGAAAAAACCCACTTGGTTTTACAACATGACCACGGCTTTGCCGATGGTGTCCTAGCAGGCGGTGCTAATGCTGAATGGTATGGTGTAAACAGTCATCTTTATTTCGATATTAACGATGAATTGACCGTTGGTCTCCGTGGTGAATGGTTCCGCGACCACAATGGTTTTAGGGTCTTTTCTCCAGGACGTCCTTTTGCACCAACTGGAACAGCTATTTCTGCAAGTTATTATGAAGTTACTGCGGGTCTTACTTGGAAGCCAAAAACTTGGTTAAGTTTGCGTCCAAACGTCCGCTACGACTGGGTTGATGACACAAATGCCACTGCTGGTTCTTTGCCATTTGACGGTAAAAACCAAGATGACCAATTCTTGTTCTCCACTGATATGACCGTTAAGTTCTAAACGTCATTTCTTCGACTAAACAAAAATACACCTTCGGGTGTATTTTTGTGTCTACCTTCCAATCAATTTATCGGCAATCAGGCTGTTAAATTCCCCCTTCGCATCAACGTGAACCTATTTTTGGATAGAGTTTATGGTATCTAAAAGTGGATATTTTCCCGATTGTCTTTTACGCCAACGACATAAACACATATCTTAACGGTACGGATTGAACCAGCTATAGACGAATTTTTGACAACATGGAAGCTTCCACAAAGACGCTATAGGAATAGAGCTAGAGCACACAATTCCTCAAGGGGGTCAATGGACAGAGACGGTGAAAGAATTATTTTATGTCCACGACCCGAAGAGCGCGAAGCGAAAATCACAAAAAAACACGAAAGTGTAAAACCAGTTAAAATATAAGCTATTGAAAGTTGTTACTTAATTGTTTCGTGAGTTTCGTGTCGCCTAAAGCGCCTACGGTTGGTTTTCGTGGACAATAATTAATTCTTAGGGCATTTTGCAATACTTTCACAGTCTCGACAGGGCAGAGTGACAGTTTACCGAGGCGACACCTAACCTTAAAGTCTCAGGCAAGCTAAAAAGTTACTAAAATGCATGTATAGCCCGGCAATTGGAATGAATTGTAAATAGCAAAGCATCTTGTTTTATGGGTGCGTCTTCCTGTCCTCTATGGATCCGCAATCGTGTTGGCGAATGGCTTATTAATTTTGTTGCATTTCTAACAGTTTATTAAATAGGTTAAAAAGCCCGTTCCAGCACTTTTGGTTTAAGCTATGGATGAAGTTATGTCACTATAAGGTATTGAATATTAATATCAAAATATGCACACACCTAGGTTTGGTTGCTTTTTTTTGGGAAAGAGGTATCGGGTGCTTTCCAATACCATCAAGTTGAGACAAATGCCTCTAAGAACGGTCATGGCCCATAAACAGAGTGTGCCATAGTTAATACATTGGCAGTTACTGAAGCATAGCTGGTTCTTTCAAAGCTTAACTTAATGTTTTCTGACAATGTTGGCTTTCGTGTGATGATTGTTTTTAAATCCAGTATCGATACGGAAATCAAAAGGCAAACGCACATTTTTGAATCAAAAATTACTGGTAAGTATCAATTTGGTGCATTTTGCTAACATAAATTGCACTAACAACCAGAAATTAAGCGCGATAATTAGGGTTTTTTTTGGCATAGTCTGTGCTTAAATAAAATCGACATAGTTACCACATGAAAAGAGGATGAAATGAAACTTATAACCGCAATTGTCAAACCATTTAAACTGGATGATGTCCGTGAGGCGCTTTCAGATATCGGCGTTTCTGGCGTCACTGTGACCGAAGTCAAAGGTTTTGGTCGCCAGAAAGGTCATACCGAGCTTTACCGTGGAGCCGAGTACGTAGTCGATTTTTTACCGAAAGCCAAAATTGAAGTGGCAGTTGGTGAAAGCTTGGTCGATGCGGCTGTCGAGGCAATAACCAAGGCTGCCAACACCGGCAAAATTGGAGACGGTAAAATATTTGTAACTAATTTAGAACAGGTTGTTCGGATTCGTACCGGTGAAACCGGCGATGAAGCACTCTAGGCTAAGGAGCGAACATGAAACAACATAAATCACTTATCGCTACTTTGTTAGCGCTTGCCTTACTTGGCTTCGCCCATTTAGGCTTCGCAGATCCCGCACCTGCACCGACTGTCAACAAAGGCGACACTGCATGGGTTTTGATTTCAACCGTTTTGGTCATTTTAATGATCATTCCCGGTTTGGCCTTGTTTTACGGCGGTATGGTCCGCGCTAAAAACATGTTGTCGGTATTGATGCAAGTTTTTATTATTTTCTCGATGACGGCTATTTTATGGGCAATCTATGGTTATAGCGTCGCCTTTACCGAAGGAAACGCATTTTTTGGTGGTTTTAGTAAATTGTTTCTGAGCGGCATTACGCCAGATTCGATGGCGGCAACTTTTAGCAAAGGCGTATACATACCAGAATATGTCTACGTTGCGTTCCAATTGACATTTGCCGGAATCACACCCGCATTGATCATTGGTGCTTTTGCCGAAAGGGTAAAATTCTCAGCTGTTATATTGTTCATTTTCTTGTGGTTTACCTTCGCCTACTTGCCAATGGCTCACATGGTTTGGTACTGGGCGGGTCCGGATGCTTACACGGATGCGGCTGCGGCTGAAACTGCCGGAGCAACTGCCGGATTCTTATTCCAAAAAGGTGCGTTGGACTTTGCGGGCGGAACCGTTGTACATATCAACGCCGGTATCGCTGGTTTGGTTGGCTGTATCATGATTGGCAAACGCATCGGTTATAAAAAAGAATCTTTGGCTCCACATAGTGTTACTTTAACTATGGTCGGTGCATCATTATTATGGGTCGGCTGGTTTGGTTTTAACGTCGGTTCAAACCTAGAAGCAAACGGCCTTGCGGCTCTGGTTTTTGTCAATACTTTATTGGCAACTGCGGCAGCAACACTTTCTTGGATATCGGCGGAGTGGGTGACGCGCGGTAAACCTAGTATGTTGGGTGGCGCATCAGGGGCCATTGCCGGATTAGTTGCCATTACGCCTGCGTGTGGTTGGGCGGGCCCAATGGGTTCTATTTTCTTAGGATTGATTGTTGGTGCTGTCTGTTTCTGGTCAGTATCAACCCTGAAAAATTTACTGGATTACGATGATTCTTTAGATGCTTTTGGTGTCCACGGTGTCGGCGGAATTATCGGTGCATTGGGTACAGGGGTTGTAGCTAGCCCAGCATTGGGAGGTACGGGAATTTGGGATTATGTCACCAATGCCGTCGTTCCAGAATACGACATGTTGGGACAGGTTATCAATCAATCATGGGGTGTCGGTGTCGCCATCATCTGGTCAGGAGCTGTCGCTTTTGTGGCTTTCAAAATCGTCGATATGGTCATTGGCTTGCGTGTTAGTGAAGAAGTTGAGCGCATCGGTCTTGATGTATCTGAACACGGTGAGTCGGCTTACCATGATTAATGGTGTGGAAACTCAATAATAGGGAAATTATAACGGGTGCTACGGCACCCGTTTTTTTTGGAAGGATGGATAATTCTTTGATGAACAAATCAAAAATAATCTCAGATTGACTTTGACTATCCATCTGTATAAAATGTTTGGCTTGTTGGAGAGGTGGCAGAGCGGCCGAATGCGGCGGTCTTGAAAACCGTTGAGGGTTGATCCCCTCCCAGGGTTCGAATCCCTGCCTCTCCGCCATACAAGCATCCAATAGGGAGCAAATAATTCCAAAAACCTGCAAGTCTAAGCGCTTAGCGGGTTTTTTTATGTCCAGCGAAGTGAGACGGGATTCATTCGCCAGTGTATTTTAAAATCAATAACCATCATGCCATTTTATTTGCAAACTTGTGTAGATACTTATCGTTTAGGGTAGGGATTGAGAACGAGCCAAAAAAATCGCTCGGCTTAGCGGAAAAATGGTTAAAAAGCCCGAACTGTACGCACCGAAAACCGTGAACTTCTAAAGCAGGTATCCTGATGCCCACCTCCGAAGTGCTGACACCATGCTTCATTTCTATCGCTTTGATTACCGCTATGATGGCCCCAACTCGCTGTAGAACTCCAATACAATTCAAAATAGCCAAACCCGCCCACAACAGCTTTTTTCTCATATAACAATTCCAGCTCAGTCTTGGTCGGCAAATGCCAACCCGTTACGCCACCCGTATTATAAGCATTTGCCGCTGCAATAGCGTCCGTCCATGACAGCCGGGTGGGTTCATCAGCGGCTTTTGCTTCTAAACCATGCTCACCTGAGCCATCCACATAATATACTTTGCCACCTTTAGGACCGGTTGCGCCCAGAATATATTTAGTACCCGGCACATAACTTACGCCGGCTTTACCTTGTGGGCCGGCTGGACCTTGTGGGCCGGTTGCCCCTGCTAGACCATTAAGCCCATTTGCGCCTGCCGGTCCTGTTGCTCCCGCGACACCTTGTGGGCCTCTGGCACCGGTATCACCTTTTGCCCCTGCTGGACCTTTTAGAGCAATATCAATAAAAGCGGGGTGGCTAGTCTGAATGGATTCTTTGCTATCTATAGCCAATTTTGTACCGCCAACTGGTTCAAGCACAAGTCCAAAATTGCTGGTAGGTACATCTACCCAATCCATCACTAAGTTTGTGACGTCAACGGCAAAATAGCGATTAGAAATATTGATTGGCGCAGTTATTACATGATTTACCGAGCCTATTGGCGGTGTCAGAGTAGTCGTTTCTTTCCATGGGCCAGTAATTGGGCTAACGAGCATCGAACCGGCTGTAGACAAGGTTTTTACATAAAAAACCAAAGTGGCTTTGGCAATATCACTGGAGGTGATGCCATCGGGTAACGTGGAAAGGTTAAAGCTCAATAAGCCTTGTTTGCTGATGTCAATCGTACTAGCCGCACCTGCGGTGGGCGTGGCAATATGGGTATCAGCAATTATAGGGGCTACCACGGCTTGAACAGTTAATGGGCTAAGGACGGTTGTTAGTAACAAAGCGTAACTGGGTTTTAGTTTAAATAGCATAGGAATCTCCAAAAAAGGTTAGGTTTTTTAACGCTACAATAATATTAGCTTAAGATATTTTTAAGTAATTTTTCATAAGTTAAATGGTATAAAATACAAGCTCTCTTGAGCCATCTACCCCAAATGCCACTTTTAAAATTTGTCCGGACACTTACGTTCATTCCTTAACTAAAGTTTCGGAGTTTAAAAAACACCAACTTATTGATAAAAAAAGAAATAAGTGACATAAAAGGAACTAATAATGGCTAGTAGAAGACTACATTTCCCAATATCCACTGTTGGCGCATTATTAAATAACCGGTAGGCTGAAAGCATCCTAACCTTGAGCTTATCATATTTAAACGCCATAAACATATACTGAGCAAATGCAGAATATGGGTGGATTGCCACAGGATCGTAGGGATGAAATTGTGCATCCCTACGCCTTAAAAACAAGAAAAGCAATTTCCTTATTTGGGAATTCCTGTAGTGCTTACCAGACGTGCGCTATAAACGGTAGGTGTGGCAACATTGGCATTAGCTCGTGTCAGATTCAGTTGGACGAAATAAGCATTATTGTGGAAGTCCAAAATTGAAGTGAACTTCACGAAACCTTCCCTACGTCCTGTTAGTGAACTGGTGTTGCTGTCAAAAGTTGCCACCACTGACGTTAGGCCAGTTGCACGTTTGACTTGAACCAAACGTGCGACGACTGAAGCATCCTTTTTTTCTAAATCTGGGTCGTTATATCCAATTATTAACGTATCCCATTTTGGACGGACATCGTTATCTAAAGGATTGTCGACATTGCAACGTACTGAAATCGGGTTGTACCCAGTTTTTCTGTTAGGACTGCTGACCGCAGAACCCAAATAATAAAAATCCGCATAATTGAACGCATATTTATTAACCGCACTTTCATCGACTGCACAAGACGATGCAACCGTAGTCCAAGGTGATGGTGCATCCCATTCCGTGTAACCAGGAATGTCGGAAACTGCACTACTGGCATAGCCCAGGGAGGCAATCGTTAAAGTCGTTGCAGCAATTTTGTTAGCTTTGTTTAAAAAGGTTTTCATGATTGTGTTCTCCGAAATGTTAAATTGATAATGATGATTCATATGACTGCACCATGACTGACCTTGATAACTCCAAGGGCTTCATGTTTGAAGTCAGGCATAGGTTAAATCGTCATTGCCGACTGGCGTTATGCGTTTTGTACGTAACCCCTTGTTAGTTATTTACATTAAGAAAGCACGAGCTTGGAGCAAGGTCGGGCAGGTAATTTCTTGATAGCATGTCATAGACTACTATTCTAAAATAAAATACTGATTAACCTTGCTTACCAAAAAGCCATCTCTGTCAAGTAATTATTACCTGGCGGATTATTTTGAAATGCCCTTAAATAAATGGTGGTTGCGTTTTTAAGTAAGGGTGGCAGAGAATAATCATCCAATAACTGAAGCCGCGATCATCCTTCTCATAATCAAACTATAAGGTGAATAACATGGCAAGATATAAAGGTGATAATGGCAACAATACGATAGCTGGCTCTACTGCCGAAGATATTATCTATAGCTATGGAGGTAATGACAGACTCTTTGGCGGCAACGGTCAAGACTGGATATACGGTGGTGTTGGTAACGATAAACTCAATGGCGGCAATGGTAGTGACCGGCTCTATGGAGGTCCCGGCAATGACATTTTGATTGGCGGTGGCGACAGTACCGATACCTCTAGCTATGACATTCTTTATGGTGGCATCGGGGATGACAAGCTTTACGTCGGTCGTGGCTTGAATCACCTCAATCACCTCGATGGGGGAAGCGGCGATGATATTTTAAATGGTGGCTATGATGATGATAACCTCATTGGGGGAAGCGGGAACGATCACCTTTATGGCGGTGACGGAATAGATTACCTTGATGGCGGAAGCGGGGACGATGTCCTGGATGGCGGTGACGGCGTTGATTATCTTACCCTAAGCACTGGGAATGATACTGTAGATGGTGGTGCAGGAAAAGATGAAATCTATTTTTCTCTAGATATCAGTAGCAGTGTCAATGTCAATTTAATGACGGGGTTGGTAACTGGTGCGGTCAATAACTCCTTGGCTAACATTGAGAATATAGTTGGCACCCAATTCAACGATGTCCTAACGGGTGGCAATACGAATAACAAGGTGTTTGGCTGGCTCGGCAATGACATTTTAAATGGCAATGGCGGTGACGACTGGTTAAGGGGCGGCCTGGGTGACGACACCGTAGATGGCGGTGATGGAAATGACCTGCTAATTGGCAGCGGGCAATTGCTTTTCGATGGCCCCAGCTACTCTGACACAAGTAGCGACAATTTAAATGGCGGCGATGGAATCGATACCGTTGATTATAGCGAAAGTGCATCGCTCAAGGCCAATCTCACCAAAGGGCTAGCCTTCAACGGTATCAGTGTCGACAAGCTCAGTAATATAGAAAATATTATTGGCAGTTTTCAGAATGATGTTTTGACAGGGGATAGTGGCGCGAATACGCTCTGCGGCCGCGATGGCAATGATAGGGTAAATGGTGGGGATGGTGATGATATTCTGCATGGTGGTTCGGGAACCGATACGATCACAGGTGGTGAAGGGTCGGATAAATTGACGGGCGGCGAGGAGGAAGACACGTTTATTTTAACCGAAACCATAGCGGCAACCGATACCGTAACGACCAGCTCGGTTGCAAATTGGTTTGCTGATTCAGGCTACGACAAAGTCATTGATTTTAGTTTAGGCAACGGCCTCAGTGCCGTTGGCAGCGATCAAATCGATAGTCAATTCAGTGACGAAATCACTATTGCTACAGACACTTCTGGTACAGACGGAGAAAATGTCGGCATTATTCATAGCCACGCCATCCATAATGGCATCATCAGCTTTGACTTTAATAACCAATACGGCACTGCCATTACCTTGCAAACGCCAGGCAATATCGCCACCGCGTTTAAATACTTGGAGGCCAATTTCACTAATGGCGAAACCCTTGCCTTTACTGCAATCGGCAACACGTATGTGTTCCAAGACAATACCCCACTAAACATTTTTTATGAAGCCGTGCAACTGACCGGAGTATCCGCCACCAATCTCAACACTGACGGTCTGGCGGCAGAGGGTGTTTGGCTAGTGTAAAATAGCTTGCAGCACAGGAAAGCGATTTAATAATCGTACTTAATTTTACAGAGCGGGTCTCAGCCTTAAAAATTGCAAGGAGTCCAAAACTTAGTTTGGACTCCGGCATTGGGTTTTAGCCATAAATAAACAGAAACACCTAGTGTACAGCCTTAAAAAGCCCTTCACTAAAATGTCAGATTTGGCCTGAACGATCATATTACTGGGCCTTACCATTCAAACCTGTTGTGCATAAGCAATGTCCTACGCCGTCCCCCTCGAAGCTACTAAATCCCCACCATCTCCCAACTCAACCGTGCCGCCGGACAATTGCTGAGCGAATATTTTTTCAATTTGGGTTGCGGGGGAAATATCCAATCTTATAGCACCCTATTCGGGTCATCTATATTTTTCCCTAAAGGATGCCCAAGCCCAAGTACGTTGTGCGATGTTCAAAACGCCTAACGCAGTTTAAAAGTCAAACTCGAAAACGGTAAGCAATTGCGGGTGAAAGTGCAAGTCAGTTTGTACGAACGACGTGGCAATAACCAATTGATAGTTGAGAGCATCGAAGCCGCGGGTGAAGATGAATTGAAACAGGCGTTTGTCGCTTTGAAACGCAAATTGGCGGAAGAAGGTTTGTTTGATGCCCTACATAAAAAAGCCTTGCCTGCTCTACCCGATTGCATTGGAGTCATCACTTCACCTAGCGGCGCGGCTGTCTGGGATATTTTGATGGTGCTGAAGCGGCGGTTTCCGGCACTGGAAGTCATACTCCATAAATAAAGGGGATTTACCCACAACATTGCAATAAGCAGTCGATTAGTGCCGCGATTTATGCGGGTAGGCCTTGCCAAAGCTTAGCAATACGGTAGCCGTTTAGGCGAATAAATTGGCGCAAGAAATGGCGGATTTATTAGCCAACACTTGGCAAGGGATGTTGATTCTCATGAAAATTGATTAATCGTCGCTTCTACTCAAACAATGTCCTGATTAGCAAGATGATTTAGCCAACTCCAAAATCGTCATTCCGGCAGGGATTGCGGAGCCGTTAGACCGCGAAGCGAATCCAGAAGCCACGGATAGCAATAAAACATCACATCCCTGTGAGCTGGATATCGGCAATCCACTTGTGCCCCAGAGGGTATGCCGATATGACGGCTTAGCTGAAGCATCTTGCTAATCAGGAACAATGTTGCTGCAATTATTGGATGAATATTTTAAAAATTATGCTATGATTAAAATTCGAGACGACTGGTCAATTATACATTTTTACAAGGAGACACAATATGCCAAAATACATTATTGAACGTGAAATTCCTGGTGCAGGCGCGTTAACATCGGCGGATTTGCAAGGCATTTCGCAAAAGTCGTGCGGTATCCTGAGTGATATGGGGCCGCAAATCCAATGGGTGGAAAGCTATGTAACCGATGACAAGGTTTATTGCGTTTACATCGCCCCAGATGAAGCGGTGATTAAAGCCCATGCAGAGCAGGGCGGATTTCCGGCAAACCGGATTTCGCAAATTAAAACCATGATTGATCCGACGACTGCCGAAGCATAATCTATCGACAAAGGGCATAGGCTTAAAGCCTTTGCCTTGGTTTCATGAATTTCACCCTATTGCCCAAGAATTAACAATGAAAACAAAAAACACTCTAAAATTCTTATTGGTCGGCATGGCATTAATGTCACCGCTGGCACACGCTGAAATCTTGGCAATGCTCAATTATGAGAGCAAGCCCAATGTTACCCCTAGACATGAAGGCATTGCGATTATTGACGTAGACCCTGCGTCAACCAACTTTGCTAAAATTATTAAAGATATACCACTGCCACCTGATCTGGTTGGGCATCATCTTTTTTATAACAAAGATGCCAGCAAAGCCTATCTTACTTCCTTGGGCAGTAACCCCTTGCAAGTCATGGATATGAAAAGCCAGGATTATCGCTTGAAGACGGTTGCCGTACCGGACTGCCAAGTCGCTGAAGATATCGCTTTTTCCAAAGACAATAAAACTTGGTTTTTGACATGTATGGGTTCCAGCAACGTCATTGTTGGTGATGCCCAGACCGATATGGCAGTCAAAACCATTAGCGCACCGGAAGCTGGTGGGGCTAAGGCGTTTATCAGCTATCCGCATGGTATTGGTTTGCAGGAGGACATTGACCGTATCGTCGTCACCAGCACAGTGCGGCCTTCGGATTTAGGTGCGCCGGGCGAGACAGTTTCGGTCATTGAAGCCAGCAGCGGCAAGGTGTTATCAACACACAAACTCTCCGACAAACCGTCACCATCCGGTGTGTCGCCAGTTGAGGCCGTTTTCCTGCCAGGGGCGAACCCCGCCATGTTGTATGTCAACAATATGTTCGGGGGCACGATGTGGGCGGGCGTTTGGGATGCAGGCGACAAAGAATTGAAATTCCACGAAGTCTATGATTTCAACGCGATCAAACAAGGCGTACCGTTGGAGATTTATTTTAACCACAACTATAACCGCATGTTCATTACCACAGCCAACCCAGGCGCATTGAATGTGTTCGACATCAGCCAACCCACGCAACCGAAATTGCTAAAATCCATCCCAACCGCTGGTGGTGCCCACCATGTCGCATTTTCGCCCGATGAGCATTACGCATTTGTGCAAAACAGTTTTTTGAATTTGCCGCAAATGGATGATGGGTCGATTAGCGTGATTGATATGGTCAAAATGGAGAAAACAAGCTCTATTGATACCCTGAAAAATTTAGGTTTCAATCCCAATTCTATTGTCATGTTGCCCAAGTGGCATCATGATGATGCACATTGAAGATTAGCCATGAAAAAAAAGGCCGCGAATAGCGGCCTTTTTGTATAAAAAGAAGTGGTGCTTAACCGCGGTCGTTCTTATCTAACACGAACGGGGCGATAGTTTGTGGTACGAAGTTTGGCAAGTCAGTGTCAGTAAAAGTAAAGACAAAAAATTGGTTAGGATTGGCTATACCACCAACAGTAGGCAAAAAGTCATTGTCGTTAGCAATAAACAACGTATGTTTAGTTTCTCCGCCGACTATGATGTCAGGGCCAAAAGCAACGGCTTCGATTTTGGCAGGGACATTGTCTGCACTGATACCGTTTGCACCCAATGAAGCAACCACATCCAAAAAGGGTGTTTTGGTAAGTGTGGAAGTGCCAGCGCCGATAATCGGTGTGCCGGTGATTTCTTTGCCTGTTTCGGCCAAGTCAATTTTGAACAGTTTTTTGACAATCGCTGAAGATCCATCACCTAAACCTTTGCCGTCACGCTCGTCCACCAGAAATTCCGTGTTATTGATGGCGACGATTTCGCTGACACCAGAACCATCTGTCAGTAAGTAAGCGTACTCGTGATAAATGCCAGTGGCGATGTCGATACTGATGATACGGCAATATTTTTTGGTGTCTTGGCGTAATTCAGTCTGCATAATGCCGACCAAGGTTTTACCGTCAGGTGTGATCGCCAGGCCTTCCATGCCTTTATTGGTGGTTCTGCCAACGGTGTTGACCGCAATTTCACCATCTGCACCTTTCTCAACGGCGCGGACGTTTTTCACTGAATAATAACCAGGCAGCCTGAAAATTTTGATGAACTTGCCAGTAGTGCGGCTGAATTGGTAGACGTATGGGCCGTATTCGTCAGTGATAAAGATAGTTTTGCCATCGTTGGAAACACGGACACCTTCTGGATCAAGGCGAGCGTTTGAAGCGGTAGTAGATTTTTTTACAGGGTTGAAACCGTCAGAACGGCCTGTGAAGTAATAACGGTTTGCCGTGTTTAACTCAGGAGCGCCGCCGCTACCATAAGTGAGCGGTTGATTGCTGGACAGCAAGGTGGTGGCGGTCAGTTGTGGCGTCAAAATATACGGCAGCGATCCGACAGTAAGCGGGTTGTAATCAGGATTGGCCGCTAAGGCAAGATTTACTGTTTGAAAGCGCTCAATGAAAGAAGTGGTGTCGTCAATTGTTGAGTTGTAAGCGACGGCATTTGGGCCGCGATCAGGAAGGGCGATGAAAGTATTGCCGCCAGCATATGCTAAACCAGAGCCTATGCCACCTAGGATGTTCCCAGCTACGCCATTTTCAAGTGAGCCTGCAGTCCGTGCTGACATATCTTGGTAGCTTGCATCAATCTTACCAATGGCTATTAAATTAATATCGGCTTGGGTAATAGGTGCGGTAATTAATAACGGTAATATGAAAGGGAGTATCTTTTTGGTCATGATTAAAGTCTCTAAGTTAAATTTTTTGCTTTAGGATAAAGCAAGAGAATTATGACTAAGCTATGTTACTTTAATATGAATAAATATAGTTGATTGTTTTTTATTGGTTTTTAAATATTGAACGAGTACTGGTAAAGTCAATTTTGACTTATCAGATACGGCCTAGGGCAGTGTGTAAATATTTTAGATCAAAGAAGAAATGCTGCACCCAATCTGGTGGGTGCAGCATTAGTGGGATATTAAGGTGTCAAACCTTGGCCAACAACAATCACTTTCAACGCGTTTGTGCCGCCTTTAACGCCTGTCAAATCGCCTTTGGTGATAATGAATTTATCGCCGTCTTTGGCGATATTCCATTTTCTCAGTTCTTTGACAATGCCACGGTTGACTTCGGCATGGTCTTGGGTTTCTTCAACCTTGTAGTGGATAGGAAAAACACCACGAAACAGGGTCGCTTTGCCTAGGGTTTCTTCAATCCTACTGAAGGCAAAGATAGGTATCGCTGAACTGATTCTTGACATCCATAGCGGTGTCGAACCCGATTCTGTCAATGCCACAATGCCTTTGATTTTGGTATGGTTGGCCAAATACATCGCGGACATGGCAATGGCTTCATCAACGCGATCAAACTGGATGTTGATGCGGTGGTCGGATTCGCGCACGATAGGTTGTTTTTCGGCTTCCATACAAATGCGGTGCATGGCTTCGATGGCTTTGACTGGATATTTGCCGGATGCCGTTTCTGCCGATAACATGATGACGTCGGTACCGTCATAAATCGCATTGGCAACGTCAAAAACTTCTGCGCGGGTAGGAATCGGATTTTCAATCATGGATTCCATCATTTGTGTCGCCGTAATGGCAATACGATTCAGCTCACGGGTACGCTTGATCAGCTTTTTCTGGATAGCAGGGAGATTAGCGTCGCCAATTTCCACACCGAGATCACCACGTGCCACCATCACGGCATCGGAGGCAAGAATGATTTCGTCCATTACTGGATCAATGATCGCTTCAGCGCGTTCAACTTTAGAGACGATACCCGCATAGCAACCTTCGGCTTCCAGTAAGCGTCTTGCTTCGTTTAAATCTTCGGCGCAACGCGGGAAAGATACAGCGACATAATCACATTTAATGGTGGCAATGGTTTTGATGTCTTCTTTGTCTTTCTCTGTCAATGCGGCTGCAGAAAGCCCGCCACCTAACAGGTTGATACCTTTATTGTTGGATAAATCGCCACCCACTGCAACAGTACAGTTGACGCGCATATTGACTACGTCGACAACATCCAAGACGATACGGCCGTCATCCAGCAACAATCGGCTGCCTGGTTTTACTTCCAAGGCCAATGGTTCGTAAGTGATGCCCACTTGGGTATTGTCACCCGCCGTCGGGTCGAAGTTGATGTCCAAGGCGAAATCTTGGCCTTCTTCCAAAACGACTTTGGTGTTGGTAAAACGGGCGATACGAATTTTCGGCCCTTGTAAATCAGCAAGGATACCTACACGGCGTCCGGTTTTTTTGCTGAGTTCACGGATGGCATTCGCTCTGGCGATATGGTCTTCAGCAGAACCATGAGAGAAGTTCATGCGGACAACATCTACCCCAGCGGCAAACAACTCCTCAAGCACACCGGGCTTGTCCGTGGCGGGGCCCAGTGTGGCTAAAATTTTGGTTCTTCTTAACATTGTAGATTATCCCGCGTTAACTAGGGCAATAGAGGTATCTAGCATGCGGTTTGAGAAACCCCATTCGTTGTCATACCATGACAGAACTTTGACAAACACGCCGTCTACGACTTTAGTTAAAGGTTCTTCATAAATTGATGATGCTGGGTTGTGGTTAAAATCACAAGAAACCAAAGGCTTATGATTGATATCAAGTATACCTTTTAAAGAACCGGTTGATGCGGTTGTTAAAATGTCATTGATTTCCGCTTTACTGGTGCTTCTTGCCGCAGTGAAAGTTAAGTCAACTACAGAAACATTGATGGTTGGTACACGCATGGCAAAACCATCCAATTTTCCGGCAAGTTCAGGCAGTACCAAACCTACTGCAGCTGCCGCACCCGTTTTGGTAGGGATCATAGATTGTGTGGCGGAACGGGCACGACGCAAGTCTTTATGAAAAACATCGGTCAGAACTTGATCGTTGGTGTAAGAATGAATGGTTGTCATCAGGCCGTGCACAAGGCCAATCGAATCATTTAACGGTTTTACCAATGGCGCCAGGCAGTTGGTTGTGCAAGAAGCGTTAGAAATAACGGTGTCTGAAGCTTTCAGAATGTCATGGTTGACACCATAAACAATGGTTGCATCTACATCGCTTTCGCCAGGTGAAGAGATGATGACTTTTTTCGCGCCTGCAGTGATGTGCGCAGAGGATTTGGCTTTGCTAGTGAATAAACCGGTGCATTCATGAACGACATCAATTCCGAGGTCAGCCCAAGGTAATTTCGAAGGGTCCCTTTCAGAGAAAACCCTAATCTTATCGCCATTGATGACCATGTAATCACCATCAACACTGACTTCAAAAGGGAATTTACCATGCACGGAATCATATTGGGTCAGATGGGCATTGGTGTTGGTATCGCCTAAGTCATTGATGGCGACAATTTGAAATTCTTCGGTACGTCCAGTTTCATAGACAGCACGGACGATATTGCGGCCGATACGGCCATATCCATTGATTGCAATTTTAATTGGCATTGAGTTTCTCCAGAGGGGGGGGGAATGAAAATTACACAGATGTGTGGCTAAAATTTTGAAAACGCATTAACTATACCAAAATAATGGGCAGTTAGTCTATTGATCATATGGCTAAAATAACAAAGCTTTTGGCTATGATGATGTCGGCTAAGATTAGGCTTCATCGTTATAAGCTGTCGTTGGCAAGTGGCAGGGTAATGGTGAATGTTGTTCCGATACCTGGCTTGCTATCAACTTTGCAAGTACCTGAATGCTTGACGATATAATCGCGTGCTTCATAAACACCAATGCCCATGCCTGCATTGCCTTTGGTGGTATCAAATGGTTTAAATAATCGTTCAGTGATGAACTTGTTATCCATACCGCAACCATTATCCAAAATTTTAATAACCGCATGTTGGGGTGTTTTATTCACTTCTAAAATGAAATGGCCATTATCAGGCGTGGCATCTTGGGCATTTTGTACCAGATGTCCCAAAATGGCGGTAATTTTTTCTTTTTCACCGTTAATAAACACCTCACTTGCCGATGATATCAACTGTAAAGTAGGTTGATTGCCCGCTTGCTGGATGGCGACATCAGCGACGATGTCAACGAGGTTGAGACGGATGCTTTTATTAGTGCCGTGACCTTTTTTTAGCTGGGTAATCAAGTGATCCGTTTTAACCACGACATTTTCTAGGGTGATGATGGCGTCATCAACAAACTCCGGATTACGTTTATGTTTTTCAGCGTTTTTGACAATTAGGGCTATTTGTGCGATTAAATTTTTTAAATCGTGCACAAGATATGCGGAGAGGCGATTATAAGCCTCAAATTGTCTGGATCGAGATAGCGCGTCACTGGCCCGATTGAGAGCTAAAGCGTTGGCGAGTTGTTTGCCAACTGTTTTTAGGAGATCACGGTCTTCCCAATTCAATGCCCTTGGCATCCGCGCTTGGGTTAATACTACAAAAGCCTCCACGTCGTTTTGAAGGAATAGGGGGATGATCAACCAAACTTTTTTTTCGACCTGATACCATTCTGATAAATCGACATCCTCGTAAACATCAGGGTTGTCTGCGAATTCGTATAAATCTATAACCCATTGCTTATCAACAATAAATTTTATAATGGAGTGATTTGCAGCAACATTCTGTGGCAAATCAAAACCTAAGTTTTTGGTTTCAGCCAGATAAAAATCACCTAGGTCATCTTTTAGCCATAAACCGCCGCCAGAACTGTCCACCAAATCGGACATGGTTTTGATAATGGCATCTGACAAATCACTTAACGAATCCAATTGGGCAATGGTTTTGCTAAGTTTAAGCCACTCTTCCCGGTAATCGTAGCTATAGCTGAAAAAGTGCTTGTTAAAAAATATTTTGACCAGCGCCCTGACTTTGCCTGACAGGAATAGGACTAACAACAACAAAATTGCCAAGAAAATGAAGACAATTTCGGCAAATTCCCCCCATGTGCCACCGAAATCGCGGATATAAAAACCAGCTAAAGACATTAGTATCAAATACAAGCCTGTACCCATCAGCACGGTGCTATGGAAAACCATTTGCCTTGACAGTGTCACGCCAACCATGCTGGTTGTTTGCAAACGATGCCAAGCCAGTGCTAACAAGGGGGCAATCATTGCGTTGATCACGCCCCTTGATCCCCAAAGTGAATAATCAAGCCGTATGAATAACAAAGACTTGCTATAAACAATGAAATCAATGGTAAATAACGACCCTAAGCCAATGCAGAGGAATTTAATCACCCAGCGCAGTTCAGTAGTGGCGTTCCGATAAAGTTGCTCGACCAAAGCCAATCCGATAATGGCAAAGCTGAGATGTGAAAGCAGCCTTACCTTGATGTTTTGACCGATGATCTCCAAGATATAATTGCGAAAGTTTTGAGATATTTCAAAAGCTAACAGAAACAGAATGAATGCTGTCAAAAAATAAGTAAAGCGCGATTCATAAAGCATCTTGTAGCTGTTGGCATAGTATTCCCTAGAAATTAGCATTCCTAGAACGAAAAACCACGCCGCATTTCTTAGGGTTTCAAAAGCAAAGCTGTCGGAAATGAGAAAACCGTCGGCAAAGCTGTATTGCGTGAAGGTAATACAAGTGGCCCATACAAGTGAAAAAGTTACGGCAACGATAAAAGGGATGGAGATATTACTTTTTTTTGTGCCGAATATTGCCAGCAGTAATAACAAAAAATAAGCTGTTGAGGCGATTAGGTAACTATAAAATACAAAATTTCCCATAATCCATCCAAATTATTTGATTAGGTCCAGTCAAAGCCAGACAACGAATTTAATGTTGGTTTCTTGCAATATCGGTTTAGTTTATTGTTTAGGAAAAAGCCGCTGTTTCCCATAATAAAAAGGGCTTGTGGAAAGGGAAAATTGATCATATGACCGATATTTTGTCGTCATTCACAGCCACTAAATGTTTTGGGTATGACGAAAATAACGGCGGACGGCAATACAGGCGACATGGCAAATGTGGCAGAGGCGCGAATCTTGTTTTGCGGGTTGTTGATATTAAAATAGGAGTTTGATATTTGGAAAATGCCAGTTTTGGTTAAAAATATATCCATAAAACGGCAAATGGATATTATTTAAAAGTGATTAACGAAAAAGTGTTATAAAATGTGGAGTTATACTTTTATCTGTTTTTTGCCGTTTGGGGTGGTGTTTACCGGCCAACTTTTCTACACATAATGCTTCATTTCAGTAGGGTTTTCCAAAATTTTCAGAATACTATGATTTTTTTCATTTTTAAGGTTGTAATTCAAATGAAAATATAGTCCCTGATTAATTACCACCTCACTGGATAGCAGATAAATATTTTAAGTAAACATATAATAAAGAGACCACGGAGTATTTCATGCGCATCATCCTGTTAGGGAGCCCCGGTTCAGGCAAAGGAACACAAGCCCAGTATATAACTGGCAAATATGGAATTCCCCAGATTTCGACGGGGGATATGCTTAGGGCAGCAGTGCGCGAAGGAACTTCGTTAGGCATTGAAGCAAAAAAAGTCATGGATGCGGGTGGGTTGGTTTCCGATGATATTATTTTAGGGCTTATTAAAGCACGGATTGCCCAAGTAGATTGTGCCAAAGGTTTTTTGTTGGATGGTTTTCCACGTACGATAGCCCAGGCAGAAGGGCTTGAAGAAATGGGTGTCAGCATTGACACAGTGATTGAAATAGTAGTCGAAGACGAAGAAATTGTTAAGCGCATTGCGGGAAGACGTGTGCACTTACCATCAGGGCGAACATATCATATTGAATTCAACCCTCCTAAAGTTGATTGCCTTGACGACGTGACCGGAGAGCCGTTGATTCAGCGCGATGATGATAAAGAAGAAACCGTGCGTAAAAGGTTAAGTGTTTATCATGAACAAACAAAGCCTTTGGTAACTTTTTATTCTGCTGCCGGAAAAAAGGTCAAGTTTAGTTCGATAACAGGTGTCGGATCGGTTGACTCAATCACCCAAAAGCTCTTCACCATTTTGGCTTGATCTGTAAGTCGTTTACATTAAAAACAATCAAATCAGCTGCTTGTGCTGTACAATCATTTCTAATAGCTATGACTGGTAAAACACTTTATGACAAATTATGGGACGACCATGTCGTCTGTGTGGAAGATGACGGGTCTTCCTTGATATACATTGACCGTCATTTGGTCCATGAGGTGACTTCGCCCCAGGCTTTCGAGGGTCTGCGTTTAGCAGGCCGCAAACCTTGGCGGCAATCAAGAAATCTCGCCGTTGCTGACCATAATGTGCCTACCACTGATCGTGATAAAGGTATTGCCGACCCAGTTTCGCGTTTGCAAGTGGAAACTTTGGATAAAAATTGTGCCGAATTTGGTATTACTGAGTTTGCTATGAATGATCCTCGCCAAGGCATAGTGCATGTGGTTGGCCCGGAACAAGGGGCAACCTTACCAGGTATGACGGTGGTTTGTGGTGACTCGCATACCTCCACGCATGGAGCTTCTGGGGCTTTAGCTTTTGGCATAGGTACATCAGAAGTCGAACACGTATTGGCCACCCAGTGCCTAGTGCAGAAAAAAGCTAAAAATTTATTGATCCAACTTAATGGTCAAGTTGGTGCTGGCGTATCAGCTAAAGACATAGTCCTAGCCATAATCGGCGAAATTGGCACTGCCGGTGGTAATGGTTATACCATCGAGTTTGCCGGTGAGTCGATCCGTGCCTTGTCAATGGAAGGCCGTATGACGATTTGCAACATGGCGATAGAAGCGGGCGCTCGTGCCGGATTGGTGGCAGTTGATGATGTGACTCTCGACTATTACCGCAGTCGGCCTTATTCGCCAAAAAATAGCGACTGGTACATGGCGGAGCGCCTGTGGCGTGATTTACACTCGGATGTGGATGCGGTGTTTGATAAAGTGGTTGAGATTGATGCTACTGCTATAATGCCTCAAGTCACTTGGGGAACGTCTCCTGAGCTAGTAGTCGCCGTCACTGGAAGCATACCCGATCCGTCTTTAGAATTGGATGCCGTGAAAAGGCAAAGTATGGAAAGGGCCCTAGAATACATGGGCTTAAATGCCGGGCAGCCGATTATCGGTATCCCGCTTGATAAAGTGTTTATTGGATCATGCACCAACTCCCGAATCGAAGATTTACGTGCGGCAGCCGAAGTGGCAAAAGGCAAAAAAATTGCTACTAACATAAAGCTCGCAATGGTTGTGCCGGGATCCGGTTTGGTCAAACGCCAGGCAGAAGCGGAAGGCTTGGACAGAATATTCCTTGAAGCCGGGTTCGAATGGCGTGAACCAGGATGCTCCATGTGTCTGGCGATGAATGCCGACCGCTTGGAAGAAGGGGAGCGTTGTGCATCGACATCTAACCGCAATTTTGAAGGACGGCAAGGCTATGGTGGCCGTACACATCTGGTAAGTCCGGCAATGGCCGCCGCCTCTGCGATTGCCGGCCATTTTGTCGATGTGCGCCAGTATCAACAACTATAGGCAGGTAAATAAGAAAAATTGGACTATTTTATGATCATCACGGTAATTTTAGACTTGCCTGCCTACAACGTATCATGTTTCGGGTAAGGGTTTGGTAAGAGTCGGTGAAGTTATTAGCTGATGGTGATTTAACTCTAACGATATAATCCATACTTTTAGCAAAAAATATGCAAGCATTCGCTTTATTAAACGGACTCGTTGCCCCATTGGATCGCGCTAATGTTGATACCGATGCAATCATTCCTAAACAATTCCTAAAATCCATCCGACGGTCCGGCTTTGGGCCGTTTTTATTTGACGAATGGCGATATTTAGATCATGGCGAACCTGAGATGGATTGCACCAATCGCCCATTGAACCCAGATTTTGTGTTAAATAAACCTGAATATCAGGGGGCAGAAATTTTATTGACTCGGGAAAATTTCGGTTGCGGTTCATCACGGGAGCATGCGCCTTGGGCGTTAGAAGGTTTTGGTTTCCGGGTTATTATTGCCCCCAGTTTTGCCGATATTTTCTATAATAATTGTTTTAAAAACGGATTATTGCCAATAGTGTTGGCTACACCAATTGTAGATAGTTTATTTCAGGAGTTGTCGGTTGCTTACCGACTGCTGATCGATTTAAATGAGCAACAAATTACCACGCCCAACGGCCGGGTTATTGGTTTTGATATTGACGAAAACCGAAAATTTCGGCTGCTAAATGGTCTGGATGATATTGGCTTATCATTGCAATACGCTGATAAAATAATGGCTTATGAAGTTGAGCGTGCTAAAAGAGCCCCGTGGTTGTTCGCCAATTGAACTCAAGAAATATAATAATGGATGAAAATAGGGGTGATTAATGACAAAAAAAATTGCGGTTTTGCCTGGTGATGGCATCGGTCCAGAAATAATTGCTGAAGCCGTTAAAGTGCTGGACTATTTAAACGCCGATATGGATTTGGGTTTGGTTTTCGAAAACGGACTAATCGGCGGCGCGGCTTATGATGTGTATGCTACGCCTTTTCCCCAGCAAACTTTGGATTTGGCAAAGCAATCAGATGCCATTTTGTTAGGTGCCGTTGGCGGTTATCAATGGGAGTCTTTGGATATTTCCGTGCGTCCTGAAAAAGGATTGCTGGGTTTACGTTCGGAATTGCAACTTTTTGCCAATTTACGTCCAGCTATTTTGTATCCCCAATTGGTCGATGCCTCCACCTTAAAGCCTGAAATTGTTTCCGGCCTTGATATAATGATTATCCGTGAATTGACAGGCGGTATTTATTTTGGCCAGCCGCGCGGGGTCAGAGTTCTCGAAAATGGAGAAAAACAGGGTTACAACACCTTGGTGTACAGTGAGTCAGAAATTCGCCGAATTGCCCATGTAGCGTTTCAAACTGCTCAAAAAAGAAAACGTCGCCTTTGTTCAATCGATAAGGCCAATGTTTTGGAGTGCACTGAGTTGTGGCGTCAAGTTGTCACAGAAACGGGCAAGCAGTACCCAGAGGTTGAACTTAGCCATATGTACGTTGATAATGCCGCCATGCAATTGGTGCGCTCCCCAAAACAATTTGATGTTCTGGTGACTACAAATATGTTCGGTGATATTCTCTCAGACATATCCGCCATGTTGACTGGTTCAATCGGCATGTTGCCATCTGCATCACTTGATGCTAATAATAAAGGCATGTATGAGCCTATCCATGGTTCAGCGCCGGATATTGCAGGTAAAGGCATAGCCAATCCCTTGGCGACTATCCTATCAGCGGCAATGATGTTGCGTTATAGCTTTAATGATATTGAAGCAGCGGAACGGATTGAATACGCCGTTAATGCAGCCCTAAACGCCAATATCCGCACTGCTGACATTTATTCTGATGGTATGAAAAAAATCGGAACATCAGCAATGGGTGATGCTGTGATTTCTGTTTTAAAAGAGGGGACGTAATGAGCAAGCTATATAATGTTGCTGTCGTCGGTGCTACAGGGGCAGTTGGTGAGGCCATGTTGTCAATTTTGGAAGAAAGGAACTTTCCAGTAGGTGATGTTTACGCTTTAGCCAGCAGCCAATCAGTAGGTAAGCGAATTCCCTTCAAAAGTGGATCTTTAAGTGTACTAAATTTGGCTGATTTTGATTTTTCTAAAGTACAAATCGCTTTGTTTTCTCCTGGAGCTTCTGTGTCTGCTGAATATGCACCTAAAGCTGCAGCAGCGGGTTGCATAGTCATTGATAATACCTCACACTTTCGCTATGACGATGATATTCCCTTGGTAGTCCCAGAAGTAAATCCAGAAAAAATCGCCGATTACAAAAATCGTGGGATCATCGCCAATCCGAATTGTTCTACTATTCAAATGCTGGTGGCATTGAAACCGATTTACGATGTAGCGGGTATCGAGCGCATCAATGTATGCACTTATCAAGCGGTTTCCGGTACCGGTAAAGACGCGATCGAGGAATTGGTAAAACAAACGGCTGCTTTGCTAAATATGCAAGCTATAACCACGCGCGTATACCCAAAACAAATTGCTTTTAACGTATTGCCTCAGATTGATGTTTTTCAGGATAATGGTTACACAAAGGAAGAAATGAAGATGGTTTGGGAAACCCAAAAAATTCTTGGCGATGATAAAATCAAAGTGAACGCAACGGCAGTTCGTGTTCCTGTATTCTACGGGCATTCCGAAGCCGTACATATCGAGACTAGAAGAAAAATTGATATTGCTTCAGTAAAGGAATTGCTCAACAACGCACCTGGAGTCACAGTCATTGACGAGCGTGTCGATGGCGGCTATCCGACAGCTGTCACAGAATCTTCAGGCCATGATGATGTGTTTGTGGGGAGAATTAGGGAAGATATTTCCCATCCTCAAGGAATAGATTTGTGGGTGGTTAGCGATAATGTCCGTAAAGGTGCGGCTTTAAATAGTGTACAAATAGCAGAAGTGCTGGTAAAAAATCACATCTAGTCTAAGATTAGTTTAACATTTGACTGACTATTCATGGTAATGAAACTGTGGTAACTATTTTGAAGGAGAGTGGTGTGCGCAATTTAACTAAAACTATAGCGGTTGTATCTTTATTGCTACCGGCTAGTGCTTATCCTCTAGGAATAGGCGAGATTAAATTGCACTCAGCATTAAATCAAAATTTGGATGCAGAAGTTGCTTTGCTTTTATCGCCCGGGGAAAAAGCCGCCGATATTAAAGTCAATCTGGCATCCCCCGATAAATTTGATGAAACAGGGATACCTTGGAGTTATTTTCTTTCGAAACTTAAGTTCCAGACCATTGAGTCCAGCAGTAAGCGGGTGGTCATCAAAATAACTTCTAGAGAGGTATTAAAAGAGCCGTTTCTGGATTTTTTGTTGCAAGTTAGTTGGCCTAAAGGTGATTTATATCGCGAGTTTACGGTATTAGTTGATCCACCGACTGAATATGAACAAGCGGCTGACCCAAGTCCTGAGTTGGTTGAAACCTATGAGCCTGAACCCCAGTTTAGGCCGCCAGTTCAAAAGCCATCAAATCCTAGAACTAAAATTATTGCTAGTTCAAATTCTGAACGTTACGGACCGACAGTTAAAAACGATTCCTTAGGTAAGATTGCCGAGAGGATTGGTCTTGATGGTGTGTCTAAAGAACAACTCATGGTGGCATTATACGATGCGAACCAAGGGGCGTTTTTTAAAGCTAACATTAACGCGTTATTGCCTGGCAAAACCCTAAAAATACCTGAAAAAGAAGAAATTCTAAAGCTTTCTAGAAGTGATGCTTTAGATGAATTTAATCGGCAGATGAGGGCTTGGAAAAATCCTTCTGCAGTCGCCCGTGTCGTTGCCGAGCCAGAACTGGAGACGGTATCACAAAATCAGTTGACACTAAGCGCTCCGGCACAAGACAGCATTAATGAAAATGCGGCCATAGCATCACCTGGTCAGATTGGAAACGGTTCAGATCCTCAAAAACCATCATCATCTGATAAAGCTCAAAAAGATTTATCAAATCGGGCTACTGACGAGGCGATATTATCGAAAATCTCGGCCTTAGAGAAGCAATTGGCGACTATGCAAGAGTTGATTTTATTAAAAGATCAACAGCTCGCCGCCCTGCAAAATCAAGCGCAAACCCAGCCCATCCAGCCACAAGTTGTCCAGCCAAATACTCAACCTGTTTCGCAACCACCCGAACAGCCAGCAATCAATCAGCCTCAACTGGTTCAACCGCCCGTCGTTCAAAAGCCATATCCTACGGATGATGCCGCTTTGTCCAATAAGCAAGAAACGCAACCAGAACTCCAGCAGCAACCGGTTTTGGCTAAGCCTCGTGTGAACCGGATCGCTTCGCCTGCAGTTGAAGAATCTTCATCCATGTGGACTTATCTTGGTTATGGTGTCGGAGGTATTGGTTTGTTAGCATTTTTAGGTTGGTTTTGGCTGCAAAGACGTAAAAATGATTACGAAAGTTTACTGGAATCGACGAGTGTTGGCAGTCGCTTTGAATCGGTTGGGCAACAGATTGATTCATCTAAAGACAACAGAATAGAGAATGTCGACGCGATTGGTAACGACAACTTGTTTGTAAGCGACTTTAATAGCGGTGAATTTAATGTCTTTGATATGGATCAAACTGAAATTGATCCTATTTCCGAAGCAGATGTTTATTTAGCTTATGGCCGTTATCAGCAAGCAGAAGACCTGATGCGGCATGCTATAGAAGAGCAGCCTAACCGAGACGAATTTAAACTGAAGCTGTTGGAGATATTTTACGCCAATGAGAATAAGCAGGATTTTGAGAAATATACGGCTGAGCTTATCGACGAAGGTAAAATAGACGATATCGGATTCTGGTCTAAAGTGACAGAAATGGGCGGTGAGATTTGCCCAGATTCTATATTTTTTGCATCAAAATCAACTCAGGTTGATATCAAGAAAAATACCGTTACTAAAGATGAGCTTTCATCAAATGGTCTGATTGATGGCGATAATAAAACGGATGAAATGGATTTTGACTTAGCATCATTTGAAGAATTGTTTTATAGCGATGATTCTAGTAACCCAGCAGACCGTCTATTTGATCTCGATCTTGATAAGGACATTACTGCTAAAGCTAAGCAACCATCAATCGATAAAACCTATCCTCTTCAAAACAACGACAATATAGACTTCGATATAGGAACACTAGGTTTTGAAACACCAACGCCTGAGCCCGCTAATGAACTTGTAAGCCATTCAATTGAGATGCCTTCAACTTCATTATCGTTGGATAGAAATGAAGAGTTTGAATCATTCAATTTTGACTTGAGTGCGGTTGAAGTGGAAGCACAAAAGCCAGATGTTGATTTAGGAGGGCCATTAGCCAATAGTGAAACTGACTTTACTTCACTTGATTTTGATTTCAGTCCTATTGATGCCGATTTAAATGATGGTAACCAGATTCAAATTGAAGCGGTAAACCCCAAAAGCCCTGAAAAAGTCCATGAAAGCTCAGGCATACTTGATTTCTCAGTTGATAAAAAAGCTAATAATGATCTGTTCAAAGACGAATCTTTAAGTATTAATTTTGATATAAATAAGCCATCGCTAGGATTTAGTGAAAAAGATCGAAGTGAAAGTTTTGGCCTAACCAATTTGGGCGAAATGGATGAAATGGAAACTAAACTTGATTTGGCAATGGCTTATATTGACATGGGAGATCGTGAAGCGGCTAATGAAATTGCCCGTGAAGTACTTGAAAAAGGTAATAACGAACAACAAATAGTAGCTAAAGCCTTGATTGAAAATCTTCAATAAACTAATAAATGCATTTTTATTTAATAAAGCCCTTGATTGGGCTTTTTTATTATTTATTAATACTTAGGGAATTTATCTCCCTTCTGATTAAAAAATGTGCACATTGATAAGGATTTATAGTTTGATCTACAAGGCATGAAGTTATGTTAAAAATATGATTATTTCAAAGTAACATGATGGTAAGCGGAACCCATGTTAATTAAAACCTTGTAAAATCAACCATCTTCTATTTCGAATGTTAGCCATTATTCTTTTTTTTGTTGCTTGATATGATTTAAAGCAGCCAATCAAAGTCTGTTAGAATTTGATTAACTGAAGTTATAGTAATTATTCAGTCCCCCTCTTTGAAAAAGAGGGGGTTAGGGGAGATTTTTTAGATAAATCCCCCTCAATCCCCCTTTTTCAAAGGAGGAGGGGAATAATTACAAGTTATATAGTCATTTTTTGCGATGTTAAAAAAATATTGTGTCCCTATTTCAACGATTCGTGGATTCAACTCCGAAGTGCAATCGAAAATAATCGGATATGAAGAAGGCCAGCTGCTATAGTTCTCCGCTTTTTTCTATCCGACCAAAGACGAGTTGTGCATGAGGAACTATAAGCAGCTCGGCAATCGCTCCTGCATTGCCCTACCTCCTGCATCCATTCAGTCGTAAGCCAGGAACAACGATACCAGATCGGGATATTAAAGAAAGCTGGAAAAAACCAGAAAGAGATAGCGGAATTGCT
>Ga0247840_10000405_pt1 | contig 90314 bp, 76 predicted proteins | sample LaCruzMarch2015__FD_192404 | JGI IMG/M metagenome (GOLD analysis project Ga0247840, IMG submission 192404) | Freshwater microbial communities from meromictic Lake La Cruz, Castile-La Mancha, Spain - LaCruzMarch2015_17m | ecosystem: Environmental > Aquatic > Freshwater > Lake | place: Spain... | reverse complement strand
GAGTTAATAACTATAAAAAATTACCTCTTTTAAGAACAGCATTAAAATCGGAACTAAAACTTAAACAACAAAAAATAGCTTGATTTTATGGAGTCTCTTTTTTTCAACTAAGTTTGACTTTTAACCGTTTATTTTGCCGTATTAAAACAAAACAAATTACTGAAAAATCATAAAATTATTTTACTTAAATAAAGGATTCTGAAATGAAATTTATTAAATATTTAATAATAGCTTGTTTTATCCTTATAATATTCTCCTTTAATACTGATGCTCAAGTTGATACAACAGATTGGTTCCCTATGCATACAGGCAATTATTGGGAATATATGGCAATTACTCTTGATGGACCAATATACTATAGTATAAGTATTCTTGGCGATACATTAATGCTAAATGGTAAAGAATACAAAATATTTTATCAAAAGTATTTTGAAAATTCCGACGGGACTACTTGGTACTTTAGAAAAGAGAATAATTTCATATATCAGTTTTATGGGGATCAAATAGCATGTTCAGATCTTGAATATAAATATTTGGATTTTTCATTGGTTGATTCATCAATATGGGCAATTTGTAGAGATGCTACTGAAAATGCCAGAGGTATTGCCTCGACATTTTGGGACAATAGTTATTATAATTTTTTGAATAAACTAAATGAAGCGAAGCAATTTGAAGATGTTCATCTTAGTACAAGAGATACTATATGGACACCAAGCGATGGTTCATTTCCTATTGTGTTGAATAAAGGTATTGGAATTGTTTGGCGCGTACGTTTTTTAGATGGCAGCTATTATTTACAAGGCGCAATAATAAATGGAGTAAAAATGGGAACAATTACTGATGTTGATAATGAGATAAGTTTGATCCCAGGATCCTTTTCTATAACCTCTTTTCCTAATCCATTTAATAATTCAACAACCTTAAAAATTAACTTGCTTGAATCTGAAACAACAGAGCTTTCAATTTACAATATACTTGGACAGAAATTAGAAACAATATTTAATGATTACAAATCATTGGGCACCCATAATATTGTTTTTAATGCTAATAATTTAAGTAGCGGTATTTATATAGCTATTTTAAAACAAAATAAATTAATTAAGACTGAAAAACTCATTTTACTTAAATAAGAGGAAATTATATGAAACAGATTAAATTTATTACGATGATATTTCTATGTGTAATTTTGAAACTTGAGGCTCAGGATATATTTACATTTCGAGATTCTCCTTTAATTGATGTGTTATCTTCTACACAAGGTATTTTTCCAACAACAAGCATTATGCCGCGGGGTGGGCAAGAAAAAACAGCCACCGGCACTTTAAGAATCCTTGTAATTTTTGTAAGATATAAAGATGATGTTGAAAATACATCAATTTGGCCTGACTATACAATTTTACCTGATTGGGCAAAAAATATTGTGGATAAAAATCCGGATTCAAACAATATGTTTACACCCAACAATCTTAGCGATTTTTTTGATAGATGTTCTGGTGGAGACGGAAGTGGTACACTTGGTAGTTTTAAAATGATAGGTGATGTTGTTTATGTGACTACTTCTCAAAACAGAAATTATTACATTAATGATAGACAAGTTTTTACTGAAATTTTGCAAACTTTAGATAATCAAAGTGGTACATATAATATTAATTTTAAATTGTATGATAATTGGCAGTTTCAAAAAAATAACATTTTATATAACCATAACTATGTACCAGGAATAGGAGACGGTATTGTTGATTTTATTTTTTTCTTAAATCGAGCTGATTCAAGGGAAAATGTTGCTGGGGAAAAAACTCTTGCCTCAGTTGATTTTACATCAAATGAGGGGATTAAAATTGACAACTATTCAGGTTCGCGTATTTTCAATTTCAAATTATTAGCAAATAAATTAAGGGTTATTGGAGGACCCGCTCATGAATACTGTCATTACATATTTGGTGGCACTCAAACAACAGGTCATTTTGATGGAAATTCATATACAAATTTTTCGAATCAAGGACGATTATACTCGTTTGCCCTAATGTGTGCAATGAATGCAGGTTGGTTGAGCGCTTATGAACGCTATCGTGCAGGATGGATAAATCCATATATTGTTGAATCAAATACTACCCAACGAATCTTAAAGGACACGCATGTTAAAAATGATGCGATAATTATACCCTTGCGATATGCTGCTAATGGTTGGTTAAAAGAATTCTATTTAATTGAAAATTATCATACTAAGAGAGACTATTCCGGCGCAAATCCATTTTTAATAGATGAAAGATTTGGTCAGCATTTTATTACTCATGGTTTACTTGTTTATCATATTGAGGACCAAAACTTTACATTACCTTGTGCATCCAAAATAAATATACTTTGCGCTGATGGTAAATGGTCTTGGAAATTACTGGCAGGAGGTTCAACACCGTCAAACAGAGAAGATGATTTATTAGGTAGGGATCAGCCAAAACGATTTGGTAATTTTGACGAAAGGAATTTTATTACTATGAATGTGGGGGGCATTACTTATAACAACTATGTTTGCCTCGAACCTCGACCAGATTTTCCGGGCGCAAGATATAACAGTAATGATTGGTTGGGTGATTTTGAAGATTTTTTTAGAGAAGATTACAATGATGTTTTAACAAAATACAGTAATCCGGCATCTTATTTGATTGATGGAACTCCAAAAAACGTTGGTTTTGAAATTACAAGCTATAATTCTTCAACAAAAGAGTACACATTGAGTTTGCAGATTGATGCAAGCGGTATCAACTCACTTAAACCATCCAAACCGCAAAACCTAAAATATAATCCACAATATGGTACTGAATTAGAAATCTCATGGGATTTTAACCTCGAACCCGATGTAGAATCTTATGAAGTTTATCGATATGGTGGTAAATCAAGTGCATTTTGGAGAAAAATAATAACTACTAATCTTAACCGTTATATTGACAAGGATTTTGAGTATTCTAACCCAGATTTTGATTTTATTGTGAAATATAAAATTAGAGCTGTTGACACTCAAAATAAGTTCTCTGTATTTAGTGATTTGATTGAAGTACCAGTTAATTCCAATAAAAAAATATCAATACCTAAAGAATTAGAAAAAAGCTACCAGTTGTTTTCCAATTACCCAAATCCCTTTAATCCAACAACCAAAATAACATACTCAATAAAAGAGGAAGGATTAGTAACGCTAAAAGTTTACGATATACTCGGAAAAGAAGTTGCAACTATAGTAAATGAAAACAAACCTGAAGGTAATTATGAAGCTGAATTTAATGCTTCAGAATTACCAAGTGGTATGTATATTTATAAAATACAGTCGGGCAATTTTAGCGAAGTTAAAAAAATGTTACTGCTTAAATAGTATTACTGCAATTTTTAATTAGGAGACGGTGATCTAATACCGTCTCCCAATTAAATATTATTGAGCGGCTAATTTCCCAAGATTAAATCTTTTCCTGTCGTTTGTATCAAGGTAAAGTTTTCTAAGTCGTATTGATTTAGGAGTAACTTCCACCATCTCATCATCCTCAATATATTCTAATGCTTCTTCTAAAGAAAATATTATTGCGGGTGTTATCTTAACTGCTTTATCGGAACCGGATGCGCGCATATTACTTAATTTTTTACCGCGCTGAACGTTAACTTCAATATCATTTTCTTTTGTATGCTCTCCGATAATTTGCCCTCTATAAACAATATCTCCAGGTTCAATAAAAAATTTACCTCTATCCTGCAAGCCGTCAATAGCATAAGCTGTTGATAGTCCTTCATCCATAGAAATAATAACGCCGTTTTTTGAACCGCCAATTGAGCCTTTGAAAAATTCGTATTGATAAAATCTGTGGTGCATAATAGCTTCGCCTGCAGTTGCAGTAAGAACTTTTGTACGTAAACCCATTATGCCGCGTGAAGGAATATGAAACTCGATTTTATTCATATTGCCTCGGTTTTCCATTTTCATAAGTTCGCCTCGTCGCTGCCCAACAAGCTCTATAACTTTACCTGCTGATTCTACCGGCACATCCACAATAAGAACTTCTATTGGTTCGGCTTTTCTACCATCAATTTCTTTATAGATTACTTTTGGTTCGCGTATTTGAAGTTCGTAGCCTTCGCGCCTCATATTTTCTATTAGTATTGATAGATGCAAAATGCCTCTGCCGGAAACTTTATATGCATCCGGTGAAGCGGTTTCTTGAACGCGCAGCGCAACATTGTGTTCGAGTTCTTTAAATAGTCTATCGCGCAACTGGCGTGATGTAACAAATTTTCCTTCACGTCCGTAAAAAGGTGAATTGTTAACGGTAAACGTCATACTGATTGTGGGCTCATCAATCGAAATAATTGGAAGCGGTTCAGGGTTTTCTGCATCCGCAATCGTATCGCCAATATCAACATCTTCAATTCCAACTATTGCACAAATATCGCCGCATTCAACTTCTTCCACTTCCAAACGATTCAATCCTTCAAAAATAAAAAGCTGCTTAACCGAAATGCTGTGAATCGTTCCATTACGTTTTATGATAGAAAGTCTATCTGATTTTTTTAATACGCCTCTAAAAACTTTTCCGATACCGATTCTGCCGACGTAATCATTGTAATCCAAACTTGTAATTTGAATTTGCATTGTGCCTTCAGGAATAAACGGTTCAGGCAAATCTTCAATAATCGAATCTAAAAGCGGCGTTAAATCTTTCCGTTCTTCTTTCATATCTCTTATTGCCCAGCCGTCTCTGCCGCTTGCATAAACAACTGGAAAATCCAATTGTGTTTCATTTGCGCCAAGGTCAATAAACAAATCATAAATTTCATCAAGTACTTCTGCAGGTCTGTTATCGGGGCGATCAATTTTATTTATAACCACAATTGGTTTGAGATGGAGTGCAAGAGCTTTTTCCAAAACAAATCTTGTTTGCGGCATTGGTCCTTCAAATGAATCCACAAGCAATAAAACGCCGTCTGCCATTTTAAGAACACGCTCAACTTCTCCGCCAAAGTCCGCATGCCCAGGTGTATCAATTACATTTATCTTATATTCTTTATAAGGGATGCTTATATTTTTTGCAAGTATAGTAATGCCGCGTTCGCGTTCAAGATCGTTTGAATCTAAAAATCTTTCTCGTACAACCTGATTTAGTCTAAAGACGGCACACTGTTTTAATATCTGATCTACAAGCGTGGTTTTACCATGATCAACGTGAGCAATGATAGCAATATTTCTTTTTTTCTTCACTAATTCTCCAATTATTAAAAATTTCGTTGCTAATTTACGGAAGTATCAGGAGAACACAGCACTTCATACAAGAGAATCATTTTGTGTGATGTATTTTTTATGATAGCACCGAAGAAACTTTAACTTTAATTGATGGTTCAATTATCTATACATAATGAATTACCCTTACGTTACTGGTAATTAGTCTTAATCAATTTTTACAATGACTTTCCCGATTGTTTTACCAGCCTGTAATTTTTTAACAGCATCTATTAGATTTTCAAAATTAAATATTTCTCCTATCATTGGTTTGGGCAAATTTAATTCTAAAATATTTTCAAGATAAATTTTTAACGATTTTACATTATCCCAAAGGTAAATAAGATTAAAACCCATCACACTTTTATTCTTGTCAGAAAGTGAAAGTGGATCAACTTTTGGTCGCCTTAAATATTTGGATAATACTTTTAAATAATTTGGTCTTGAATTTCCTGTGGAAAATTGAGCAGCTCCATAAACAATAATTCTACCCCCTGCGCTCATTTGTTTAAAACTTTCCGAAAATATATTTCCACCAATACATTCAAGAACTAAATCCAGGCTTCGATTAGTTAAACTGTTTGATAATTTTTTCTTAAAATCATTATCCCGCAAAATTACATCATCGTAACCTTCGTCGCGTAAAAAATCAATTTTAGTGCTGCTACCAACTGTACCAATTGTATATGCGCCGAATTTTTTTGCTATGCGATTTGCATAAATACCAACGCCGCCTGCGGCTGAGTGAATTAAAACTGTACTGTTAGTTTTAAGTTTTCCTAATTCAATAAGTGCATAATATGCAGTTAAAGATTGAACTATAAATGCTGCACCTTCTTCAAAACTCCAACTGTAAGGCAATTTAATTAAATAATCCTGTTTTATATTCAGGTAGTTTGTGTAAGCGCCAAACCGTATTACACCCGCAACTTTATCATTTATTTCATATTTCGTTACATTTTTCCCTCGCTTAATTATAATGCCGGAATATTCAAGACCTGGAATAAAACTTTCTTTTGGGGTAGCAGAATACAGCCCCTGTATTGCAAATATATCGGCAAAGTTTAATCCAATTGCCTTAACCTGTATTGTTACTTCATTCTCTAAAGGATCCGGTAAATTTTCCGAAACCGATTTCAAATTATTTATCGAACCTGCTTTATTAAGTCTGTACACTGATCGCTGCATTATTTATCCTTTTGTATTGTGATTCAAATATAATTTATGCAAAGAGATAATCATAAATAATTTTTTGATGATGTGTTTATTTGCAAGATATTTTATTGAGATCATTATTAGTATCAATTCTTTTTTAGAACTTAATTGCTTTAATTTTGAAATGAAAATTTTATTCTATTATTAAAGAGGATTGTATGCAGGATGTTCTAATCGAATGTGTGCCAAATTTTTCTGAAGGGCAGCGCCCTGAAATTATTAAACAGATAACTGATGAGATTGAAAAAGTTGCAGGCATAAAACTGCTTGATGTTGATCCCGGTTTTGATATGAATAGAACAGTTGTAACCTTTATCGGAAACAGTAAAGGCGTTAAAGAAGCTGCGTTTAATTCAATTAAAAAAGCCTCCGAGTTGATTGATATGAGCAAACACAAAGGTTCACATCCAAGAATGGGCGCTACTGATGTATTTCCGTTTGTTCCTGTTAGCGGAATTACAACGGAAGAATGTATTGCTTTATCAAATGATGTTGCAAAACGCGTTGCTGAAGAACTCAACATACCTGTTTATCTTTATGAAAAATCTGCACAAAAACCGGAACGAGAGAATCTTGCAAGAATTAGGCAGGGCGAATATGAAGCGCTTGAAGAAAAATTAAAAAATCCTGAATGGAAACCCGATTACGGCGAAGCAAATATCAACGCAAAATCCGGTGCTACTGTAATTGGAGTACGCGAGTTTTTAATTGCTTACAATATAAATCTAAACACACGCGAAGAAAAATACGCAACCGATATTGCATTTGAATTAAGAGAAAAGGGAAGATCGGCTCGAAAGGGAAGCAGCGAACCATTTTATTTCAAATCGGATGAGATATTAAAATATGAAACCGGTTCTTATCCTTGCGGCTTGGATGATTTTACAGGTAAAACTATTGACGAGACTGTGAAATATTGCAAAGAAAAACATGGATTTGATTTAATTGAACTTTTGCAGTTAAATGGAATTGATCCGCACAAACCGGAAGGACAATCTGTAAAGATACCCGGCAAATTTAAACACTGTAAAGCAATCGGCTGGATGGTAAACAAATATGATCGCGCACAAATCTCAATAAACTTAACAAACTATAAAATTACATCAATGCAGCACGTGTTTGATGAAACGGAAAAACTTGCTGCAGATAGAGGTTTGCGTGTTACAGGAAGCGAAATAGTTGGAATGGTTCCTTATCCTGCACTGCTTGAAACAGGTAAATATTATTTACTGAAACAACATCGCTCAATAGGTATTCCTGTTAGAGATATTTTAAATACTGCCGTTCAATCGCTCGGATTGAATGATGTATCGAAATTTATAATTGAAGAGAGAGTCTTGGGTTTACCGAAAAATTTAGACATAGCGCTTGTTGAGATGAAGCTTACTGATTTTGTTGACGAAGTTTCAAGAGAAACACCTGCTCCTGGTGGTGGTTCCATTGCTGCGCTTTCCGGTGCACTTGGCGCTGCTTTATCATCAATGGTAAGTAATCTTACTGCAAATAAAAGAGGCAGCAGTCACGATACAGATATTATTTTGAACGAAGCAGCAGTACATTGCCAAAAAATTAAAGATGAACTTTTACAATCAGTTGATGAAGACACTAATGCGTTTAATGATTATATGGCTGCACGAAGATTACCAAATAAATCACAAGATGAAAAGAATATCCGCGAAACTGCGATGCAAGTAGGTTTGAAAAAAGCTGTAAGTGTTCCACTTAAAACCGCACAACTTAGTTTTGAAGTAATAGAAATTTCAGAAACTGTTGCAAAGTTTGGAAATCCAAATTCTATAACGGATGTTGGAGTTGGTGCGCAGTGCGCTTACACAGGAGTACTTGGCGGAATTTATAATGTTCTGATTAATCTTAAAGATATAAAAGATGAAAACTTCAATTCTGAAATGCGAAATGCCTGTGCTGAACTGAAAGATAAATCTCAGAAAAAACTTGATGAGGTTTTACAGTTTGTAGAAGGGAAGTTGTAGAAGATTTTTATAAATATGTATCCTCAAAAAGTGATAAAAGTGGGTATGCAACATTATAATGTTTCTGAATAAACATTGGCGCTTTATTAGCAAATAATTTGTTACCTAATTTATCAGCAATTGGACTTAATATTCTTTCTGTTTCACAAAAAATTGGTGATACAGTATTAACGTTACCGGTTGTTTGATAGTTAAGACAGCTGCAACCGTTATTGCATCTATTATTTAGTTCACAATCTTTACAGCTTTTGTCCGATTGAGAAAATTTGTAAAGCTCATCTCGCTTTTTGTAATCTATTCCATTCCAAACATCGCCAATTTTATATTCATCCTTATTTACAAATTGTACGCACGGGTAAATACTGCCTTGTGGACTAACTGAAATTTGATGAATACCGAGATGACATTTTTCGCACGCAGCAAACTCGCCTTTAATATGTGATGATAATTTTGTTTCAAATGGACTGAAATAAAATTTTTTCTGTTCTAAAATCATCTTTTCATAAAGTGATGACAATAGTACATATTGTTTTTTAAGTTCTTTCAAAGTGTCATCTGTCCAGTTGCCAGCATAATTAAGTGAAACAACTATGTACTTAACATTTTTCTTAAAAAGATATTCAACCGATTTATAATAATACTTAACAGTTTCCGGTGTGATTGTTAAATAAACATTTGCGTAAGGCTGGTAACTAAGTAACAAGTGTAGTTTATCTTCAAGTATTGTAAAAGTACATTCGCCATTCTTTGTTCTACGATGCGTATTGTGACTTTCTTCTATTCCGTCAAAACTCAATGCAACGGATAATTTTTCCCTTGAACAATATTCTAAAAAATCTTCATCAAGCAGCAGCCCGTTAGTTGTAATTTTGTAATGAACACTGAATCCGGATTTTTTAAATACTGAAGTAGCATAATTAACTGATTCTTGTATTAAATCTTTTTTTAAAAGCGGCTCACCTCCGAAAAATATAATTCCAAGATTATTTGGTTGTGTTGCCAATCCCAAATTAATTGCTTTGAAAGCAATTTCCTGCGTCATATCAATTCTTTCATTAGGCAAGGCGTAACAGTAATTGCAATACATATTACAACCAGATGTTAAATTAAGGGTTATATGCATTATTCTACGATCTCATTATTAGATTGGGTGTCAAATATTTCTTTAATCCATCGGCCGTTCTCATATAAAATTTTTCTTTTAGCAGGATATAAAATCCAAATTCCCTCTTTTTTATAATTTTTAATACTGCCTTCTCCTTGCTTTTCTCCACTTTGATCATATTCAGTTGAATAACCGTTACCATTAGAATCCGAATAGATAATTTCATAAAGTAAACCATTTTTTTCTCTTTCCCATCTTATCCAACGTATATTTTTGTCAATTACTTGTCCATTGCTATAATTATTTTCAGTTAAGATTTCCCCTTCATTAGAAAAAGTTTTCCAAATTCCTTCATTTTTTCCGTTTTTGTATAATCCAATAGTTTTATTTTTTCCAGTCGAGTGGAATTCGTAAAAGTCTCCATCAAGTAAATTATTACTATAAGAACATTTTTTCTTTAAAGTTCCATTATTAAAAAAATAAACCCATTCACCTGATTCTTTATTAGAAATTAATTTACCCTGAGATTCAATATTTCCATTAGGAAACCAATTTACTTTATACTCTAAATCCTTATCATTCTTACCGTACTTTGCATTCCAAATATCATTACCCTTAAGCAACATATTATCCTTAAATATCCTAATAACTCTTTGTTTGCCAGAATAATCATAAAATGTCCATTCGCCGTTTCTCTTTCCTTCAAGATAATTACCCGTCATTTGCATATTACCATTGTCAAACCAGTATGTCCATTTTCCATTTTTATTATTAGATGAATACTCTCCTTCATTTTGCTTATTACCATTTTCATAATAGGTAATCCAATTACCGACCTTTAGACCTTTAGTAAAATTTCCATTGATTTGTACTTTCCCTGAATAATAATAATATGACCAGTTTCCGTCTTCAATACCAAGGACATAATTTCCCTTACTTTTTATATTCCCATTCGTATAATATTCAATCCATTTATCTTCTTTCCATTTATTATAATTGCCCTCGTAGTATTTATTTCCATTATAATACCACTCAATCCAATAACCTGTTTTATCTCCTAAATTATATTCGCCTTCATAATCCTTATTTCCATTTGGGTAAAATGAAACCCAATGCCCATCTTCTTTCCCAAATTTGTAAAAACCTTTTAGTTTAATGTTTCCATTAACAAAGAATTCTTCAATTTTATCATCAATAATATTATCAATAAAAAATCTGCTGGACTGGACTTGACCATTTTCAAACCAGGATGTCCATGCACCATTTGCATTACCATTTTTATATGAGTATTCACATTTCATAGTTCCGTTTTCATACCATTCTGACCATTTACCTTCCGGAATTCCATCAATAAAAAAAACCTCAATCTTCTTTTTATCAGAATTTGAAAACCGCTCTATATACTGACCATTTGGTTTGCCATTTGTAAACAAAAGATTATTCTTGGTGCTATTTTTATAATCGGGCTTAGCATTTTCTCCTATAGGAATATCATCTCTATAAAAAGTTGTATCTATATCATTTCCATTTTTATTGTATTTAATCCACTCGCCATTTTTAAAATCATTAATATAATTTCCAATTTCTAATAGCATCCCAGTTTCGTTATCATAAGATTTATAAATTCCGTTAAGTTTATCCTCATCATAATTGGATTCTGTTGTAATGTAGTAATAGTAGTGTTTCCAAAATCCAGTTTTTTTGTTTTCTTTATAATTTCCTTCCTCTGAAATCCTATTATCAAAATACCCTATCCATTTACCAACTTTAAGGTCATTAATAAATTCTCCCTCAGATTCTTTTTGACCTTGATAACCATAAAATGTCCAAAACCCGCTTTTCTTTCCATTGATGTAAGCACCCTCTGAAGTTAATTTCTCAACTTTATTTCCATCATCTGAGTAAGTTTCATAGAACGAAATCCAATTACCTTCTTTTTTGCCGTGTAAATAGTTTCCTTTTGAGATTACAGAATGGGAATCATTTTCAATCCATAATCCTTCTTTAATTCCATTTTTATATAATCCACCAAATTTTCCAGTACCATACCAATCATTGATTTTCCATATTCCTTCTTTTATACCATTTACGTATTCGCCTTCAGTTGGAGTTGTGTATGAATATTGATTTTCTTCATCACCAATCATAATAGTATCAATCCACTTTCCGTTTTTAACATCATCTATAAACTCACCCTGCTGTTCAAGTTCTCCCGAATAGCTATTAAATATCCAAAGACCATTTTTTTTCCCAAGAATATAACTTCCTTTGGATTTTATAATATTAAGCGGGTGGTAATAAATCCATTGACCATCCTTAATTCCATTTTTGTAAGTACCTTCTTCTATGTTATAAAGCAAACTATCTTTAAAAAGCCAGTATCCTTCTTTTTCTCCCGTATCATTTACTTGATTTATTTCTTGAGCGGTGGAATAAGAATTACACAGTAAAAGAAACATCAAATAGTAAAAATGTATTTTCATTTGGAACTCCAGATAATCAATTAAAACTTATTTGTTTTCTTTAAGAAGTCCTTCTTGTTTAATCCAGTCTATAAAATCAGCAACTTGTTTTCTAAGTAATTCGTACGACTTTTTATTTCTTTGTTTTCTGAACTCAACCCAGTCTATTTTTGAATTATCAATTCTAATAAATTCATTATTTAATTTTTCTAATTCTTCATTTACAGGGTCATCTTGCTCATTTCCTTCGATCGGATCGTAGAATATTACCGCATTCATCTTTCCATACTTGATCATCTTTTCTCTTAAATTTCCAGCTGATTTTATTACGTCGTAAGATGATGCAGTACTCATACTTTGCTTACCTCCAAATAAACCTTCATCAATAAAAGATACAAATTCATAAGCCAAATTATATTTTGAGGAATATGCATCCAGTACTAAAGTATCCATTGGAATAAGTCTTGAAAGTAGTATTTCGCTGCCTTCAAAATCTGCATACTCATTATCATCATCTTCGGCAGCATCTTCATTTTCCCATCCATAATTACGGGTAAAAGATAGTTCATCTATTCTTAAATCCTTTTTATCAAAAAGAATTCCTTCTTTCTTCAATTCACTTTCAATAATTATTCGTGCTTCTTCTTCAGAAAGAAAAGAAGCAGGGTTAATGATTACACAGCCTGAAGAACCACGTCCGCCTCCGTGAATAAATAACGGGGCAATAGCCGGATACTTTTCGTCGCCTATTTTTTTATCAATATTTTCGTGTGATTTACTTTCAGGGTCAATAGTAATATTAGTAGCAAAAGATGCTGATGATTGTTTGTTTACGCTTGTAGAACTTCCGAATAAAAATACGGCTAAGGCGCTTGTAATAAACTTATTGTTCTTCCATCTTGATGGTACATATTTCCGCAGATCGGATTGTTGTTGTAAGAATTCTGTTCTGGTAGGATACTTTGGATTTTTGTACTTCTTTACAGGCCTGACTTTCATTTCGCACCGCCTTCCCTTTAAACAAAGAAATATTAAATTAACTTGAGAATAAAATAAACTACAATCTGAATATCTTCAAGTAATAATTGTGGTTTATTTTATAAATGAGACAGATTTATTTTCTGTCCCATTTATCAATTACTAATTTATTACCTCGTAGTAAGTATTTTTATGATAGAACCTAACATTTTGCCCTAACGATAAAAATTGTGCGGTTGCAGGTTCTTTATTTAATAATGCATAATATTCTTTTGAGTTAAACTGAATCTGAACGGGTTTTGCATTTTTTTGATTTTGCAATTTGCTATCAACCCAAAAATTATTTTGCTGATAAACAGCTCTGCCATTTACATTTCTAACTTGTTGCGCTAAATTTTGAGAATTGCCGAAAGCATCGGAATAATTTAATCTTTCAATACCTTGCTGAGTTTGCTTAAAATTAGTTGCTGAATTCATTTCCTGAAACTCTTCACTTGCCACAATGCTGCCTCTTCCGCTTTTTGATTTAGAAACATTGTAATCTTTTGCCGTCTCCTCTTTCAAATCATAAACTTGCGGCAGTGTTTGAAAACCATCAACAAGTCTGCCTCCTCTAATTCTCATTTCTTCATCTTCCATAATCAAATAACTTGTATAAGGCGTAATTATTCCGTGTTCACGGGCGAGAGAAGTTATTTCATCAACTAACTCGCTGCTTTCACCGTGCAGCCTTATTAAATCAAGCAGATGCCCAATTCTTCTTGCAGCCCAGATTGGCGGGATAAAAGAATATTCATCCTGATCGCTTGCAATTATTTGATTTACAGAAAACTCTTTAGTTACTCCTTTTATCTTTCCGATTAAAGAAACTTTAATATTTCCAGAACCTTTATATCTGCCAAACACAAGTAAGTTTGAACCTTTAAATAAATCAGGTAAATATTTCGGATAGCTTTGATAGATTTCAACATTATCACCAAACGATAAATTCAAATCACTTAAAACCGGCGATTGAATTTTATCATAAAAGTTAGATACCTTTACTTCAATATCTTCATCATCGCTTACATAAGTTCTCCACGCTTTTGTTTCATCAGTAAGTTTATCAAGAAGATGTGTGTTGATCTCATCGCCAATACCGAATGTGAAAATACGGGATTTGTTTTTATTACTATCCAAAATAATCTTTAATAAATTTTCATCTCTCATTTCTCCAATTGTGGGTTTGCCATCCGTAAGAAAGACTATAAAATGAGGACGAGATGAAGGCTGATAATTCTTTAGCGCAAGCGTAAATGCTTCTTCAATATTAGTTCCACCAACTGCAGTCAAATCTTCAATAAACTTTTTGGCTTTCGTTATATTTTGTTTTTCGGCTTTTTGCAACGAATTAAACAACGAATAGGCTTCGGTAGAAAACCGAACAACGTTAAAATGATCATTGGTTTTAAGATTATTAATACAATAGAGCAAAGCATCTTTTGCCTGTTTTAGTTTTTTATCAGTCATACTTCCGCTTACATCAAGTATAAATGTAATATCTTTATTTTCTATACTTGCTTGATCAATTTCTATTGATGGCGATGCGCTTAGGAAAAAGTAGCCATCATCGCTGCCTGTTTGATAAGAAAGAAACGACAATCCAACAGAAGAAGAATTTTTTGTAAAATACAATTTGAAATCAATATCAGGTTTTACATTTTTCTCTTCATAAGTTATAACAGAATGCAGATCGCTTTTATTTACAATGTCAACATCGTGAGTAGGGCAATATATATTTTTTAACTTTTCATTTGAACGAAGCTCAACTTTTACCGAAACATTTTTTAACGGCTTTGCGGAAAATTTTTCGGTATTTAATGGATATATGTATTCAAACAAATTATTATCCGATTCAATTACTTGAGTGTAAGTTATTGATATTTTTTTTTCGCTTCTTGGTTCGATTGGGAAAATACGCAGCTTAAAAATATTTTGCTCACTGTATTCTAATAAAGCAGGGTCTTTCATCTGTCTAACAATATCTTCATAAATTCTTTTTGCTTTATCGGCATCAAGCAATTCAGCTTTTGCTTCTTTTCCGTTTATCACCATAGTAAAATCCTTAACCACTGCTCCTTTAGGAATAGGGAAGATGTAGTAACCTTCAAGTTGATATTGACTTGGATTATAAAATGACTGTTCAATTTTTGTAACAGCAGTTTGTCCATCAATTTTTACATCAACATTATGATATACAACTTCCAGCGGAAATGGATTTGTAATTGGATTAGGACGCGGGATAACTATAAATCCATCAGCAAAAGATATTGACTGAAATATTAGTAAAAATATTATAGCAATAACCGGTTTTATATTTAATAATTTCATTTCATGCTCATTTAAATAGATTAAATATTTACAATACGAATTATGCGAAAATCTTTGAGTCCTTTGCTTAAAAAAGTGTTTCGTATTAAGACGCCGCCATGATTCACTTGTTAAAAAATTGTTCTTCCTATTTTTCAAACTTGTAATTTCTTTCAACAGCCTGTTCGTGAATCGCTTTTAACATTACACCGTCAAGAGTATTCTCATTGCTATTTTCAAGCATTTTCTTGGCAACATATTTACTGCGTTCAGCATTTAATTTATTGATTTTATTTTGCAGTTCTTCCCGTTCTTTTGCCATTTTATCAATGTACTCTTTTCTTTGATCAACTGTCATTGTTTTCATTTCATCCGGCAGTTCGGAATCTTTTAAATCCTCAACTTTCAAATTGCCTTCTTTCTTTGCATCAACCAGATCCCAGCTTGTGTTAACATATTGCGCATTTGATTTTGTAACCTGTCGCTCAACCATAACCTGAGAACTTAAACTCATCGAATTTAAATCTTGTTCTTTTTGACGGTTTTTATATTCAACACCATCAATACCGTAAGCAACGTAAGTATTATTTAACTTTTGACCGAGTTTAATTATTTCCTCATCCTGAGGAGCATTGATATGAACAAGCTCAGCATTATGGTTGATATTTATATACTTTCCATCTGCAAGGTCGGCGCCGTCTTTCCACATCGTTTGAATGCCTTCTTCATAGTCGCCGCAAAAAATAGTATTTACAACTATTCCTTTTTTAATTGCTTTTTGGCAGGCTTCTTTATAATCCACATCACCCTGAGTAAATGGTTCATTGCCTGCAATAAAAATAACTTTTAGTTCGTCTTTATCTTTATTCCATTGAAGATTTTCAACAGCATCTAAAATAACTTTGCCGCAATATTCCGAGCCGCCGTTGGTTTTTAACTTAAATAATTCTTCAGAAATTTTATCAAGATCACGTGAGAAAGGAACGATATTTCGTAAATATCCTTCATCGGCAGGAATTGCATCTTTACCGTATTCATAAAGTGCAACGTACAATTCAACTGTTTTATTATTTTTTTTTGTAGTGGCAAGTTCGTTTACAATTTTCCATAATTGACTTTTAGCTTGTTCAATTAATCCATCCATACTTCCGCTTGTATCTAAAAGTAATGCAAGCTGTATAGCGCTATTCTTGGCTGGAATGTTTACAGGTTCATCTTTTGAAGAAACATCGTAATTAGGATTACAATTAGGAAATGATATTGTTGTTAAAAATATAGTTAACAGAAAAATTGGTAATGATTTCATTAGAGCACCTTTATAATTTGATTTACGCTTAATTAAACGAATTGAAAACAATTTTGTTCCTTTTTATAAGGCAAAATTTTGTACTGATAAATTTACTATTCTATCGGGAAATCAAAGTAAGTATCGGGAAAAGGTTCATTCCTTAATGTGAAATGCCACCACTCTTCAGATAAACTCCTGAATCCATATTTATCCATTAATGAGTTTAACAGCAGGCGGTTAATTTTTTGTTGTGTTGTAAGATTTGAATTTAGTAGGTGTGATTTTTCGTGAAAGCAATCGAAACCGCTGCCCATATCAATGCTGTTGTCTCTAAATCTTTCTTCAGCAGATTTGTAACATTCGCATTGTTGATCAACATTAAATTCAGGTTGTGTTTGTTGTGGAAAAGATACTATTGTCAAATCAACTGTACTGCCTCGGCTATGCCCGGATTTTTCTGCAATATATCCATCTTTAAACAATCTGTTTTTATCAACTGTTGGATAAAATTCTTTTTTTGTTAATGTATCGTTTAAATCTTTTGCCCATTTTACAAAATGATTTACAGCTTGCTGCGGACGGTAAGCATCATAAATTTTTAATGAAAGCGAAAATCTCTTCAGTTCATTCTGAACTTTTGCAAGTGAATCTGCGGCGGCTTTGGTTATGTAGCACTTCTCGGCATTGTAGCCGTTTACTTTTGTACCGAGAAAATTATGATTGGTAAAGTATCTAAGATCAATTACAACATCCGGAATTACTTTACGAATTTCAACAAATCCATCCGGAATATCCTGAGCAAAATGATGAAATGAGAAAGCAAGAAAAAATATTATCCATTTCTTTTTCATCATTTTATCGTTAATGCTTAGTCAGTTTTACCGTGGCAATCAGTACAAAGATTTTCACTAACGGATTTTCCTATATCAACAGGATGCTGAAAATCCAATCCTTTTAAATCAACGCGTGTGTTACCAATATTATCGGTTTGAGAAATAATAATATGGCAGCTATTACAATCATTCGAGATTACCTTGCCTTCATCGCTGATATGGTTACCATCGTGGCATCGAAAACAACCCTGTGTATAAGTGTGAGCAATGTTATCGGGAAAGTGTTTCCAGTTTGCATTCATATACGGAAAATAGTTACGCGAATAAATCTTCTTTACCGATTCTATATTGTTATCAATACTGCTCTTGTAAGTTTTATAGACTTCAGGATAATTTGAAACATAAAAGTCGGAAATCCGTTGCTCAATGCCTTCTAATGCTTGCTGCTTAGTTGAGTAGTCATCTTCGAGCGCTTCAACAGAAATACTTTTTATAAACGGAAGCGAAACATCCATTTTGTTTTGTGATAAATATTGATTTATCATTTTATCAGGCTGATGATAAATGTGCGATGGTCTATTATGGCAATCAATACAATCCATTGTGCGCAAATTTTCTTTATTAAAGTTTTTCTCGTCAAACTTTGCATCTTTATTTCTAAAGATTGTTGTTTTACCGTTTTTTGAAGTTACTTTAACCCAAGGGATTTCTAATCGTCTTTTATCAGTGTGAATATATTCAATTAGATTATCGGGATTAGCATGCCAGTGAACACCTTTAATTGATCCAAGCTCGCTTTTACCACCGCCAATTTTTATGAGCATGCTTAAAGATGATTTTGTGTTTGTTTCATCCGAGAGATAATAATCATAATCAATTTTCTTTTCGCCAAAAAAATGAGAAGGGGAATGACATTCCTCGCATGTTCCTTTTGCAGGGCGCAGCTCCGTTACAGGTGTTGGGATTGGACGTGAATATTTATTGAACGTAACCGAGTAAACTTGATAAGCGCCGGAAAATTTTGATTTAACATACCAGCTTGTACCTGATCCGATATGACAACTAACGCATCCAACTCTGGAATGCGGCGAATCAAGATAAGCTGTGTATTCGGGTTCCATAACTTTATGGCAAACTGTTCCGCAAAATTCATCAGTCTCAGTATATTCGTAAGCCTTAAAACTTCCGAACGCAGAAAACAACATCAATACAATAGTTCCAACAGAAAACGTAACAAACATTGCTCGTTTTTTGGGATCATTCAAATCAATTACGGGTAAATGTCCTTCGCGAGATTTACCCTCGCGCTCTCTTTTTCTTTCACGGATTATGCCGTAAGCGATTAGCAGCAGAACCATAATTAGAAAAGAAGGGATGATAATATAAGTGAGTATTCCCATATAAGTATTTTCATTTGTGCTGAATAAATCAAGTACAAATAAAAATACAATCAATCCAAAACTAAGCGAGGCAATTGCAGCTCCGGTAATCGTTATAGGATTATAAACATACTGCGGAAATCTTTTTTTCATGATAATCTCACTGAATAAAGAAAAATATTTGATTATAATATCAAAAAGCTAATAAGAGTAATAAAATAAATTATTCATCATCGGCTAATCGTTTTTCTTCAGCCCGTTGCTTTTTTATTCTTTCAAGCTCAAGCGGATGCTCTTCAGCCATTTCCTCTTCTGTTATTGTTCCTTTGAACCAGGTTAAACTCATTGGATAAACATCCGGATTAAAAATCACAAAGTAAAAATGCCATATTACAATTGCTAAGAATGCTAACCACGCTTCGTAATAATGTATTGTTCTTGCAATATCCCAATCAAGTTTTGAGAAAGTACCGATGTAATCAATATAAATCCACATTAACAAACCTGTAAACGTCATAACCATAGTTCCCCAAATTAAAGCCCAGTATTCTGCTTTTTCAATGTAACTGAATCTATCGAGTTTTGGTTTTTCTTTTGCAATACCGAGATTGAACTTTGCAACTCCTATTGCATCATATAAATCTTTTAGATTCGGGAAAAGATCTTTAACAAGCTGCCTGCCTCGCTGTGTAAATGAAATATAATAGATATGATAAAGGCTTACTAATATCATAACAATAGCAGCAATGCGATGTATCCAGCTTCTATAATCAACTGCGTGGCTTGATAAATCTCGAATGTGGCTAACCCACCAGGAATCCGGATATCTCAGCATAAATCCAGTTAAAACAAGTATCATAAAACTGATTGCCATTGTTGCATGCTGAATTCTTTCGCTTAAATTCATTCTTAAATAAAGCGAATGTCCGTGACTTTCTTCCTGAATTTTACCAAGTTGTTTTAATTTTTTGATCTTAGCCTTTTTGAATAAATCCAGAGTATTATGAACTAACATTCCGCCAAGAATTGAAAACAAAAGGAAAATGTAAGTTGTAGAAATCCAGTACAGGATCGGATCCTCTTCCTTTGAAAGAGTTGAATGAATATTGCCTTGTGTAAATGTTTCATTTGCACCCGGATGACATTTACCGCATGTTTTAACAAGATTAGCCTTGTTAACCATTGAAGTCGGGTCGCTTGAAGGTTTTATATTATGAACGCCATGACAACTTCCGCAATTTGCAACCGCAGCCGAACCGCCGCTTAATGCAAGCCCGTGATACGATTGTGAAAATGTTTTATACTTGTTTGCCGATAATCCATATTTCTCGGAAAGTTTAACAGATGAATGGCATGGTGAACAAATCTCCCGCGAAACATTCTGGAAAGCAACTGGAGAATTTGGATCATCTGTTCTTAAAATATTATGCTCGCCATGACAATTTGTACAGGATGGCGCATCGCCATTGCCTTTCATTACAAGCTGTCCGTGAATACTTTCATTAAATTCAGTTTCAATTTTATCGTGGCACTTTCCGCATGTATTTGGAATGTTTAATCTATAAACACTGGATTTTGAATCAGTGCCTTTAATAATTTCGTGCGGTGTGTGGCAATCAATACAACTTGCAGCCTCGCCATTATTTTTTGAATGTAATGCAAAACCATGAACGCTTTTATCGTAAGCCTGTATAAATCCGGTTGAAGGAGTTGTTCTTTGTCTTACATCTTCATTATCAAGATGGCATGAGAGGCACAGTTTTTCCTGAGCTTTTTTTAATTCTACTATGTTATTGCCAAATGCAGATTTAGTTACAGCGTTTTTATGGCAGGAAATACAGTTTGGCGCTCCTTTATCTCCGCTCTTAAAAGCAGCCGAGTGATTTGAGTTTGCGTAATGTTCACTAACATCTTTGTGACAATTACCACAGGTTGTAATTAAATTTTTACTGCTCCATTTACTATTCATATTTTTAGTTGAAGCAACATCATGAATACCATGGCAGCTTTTGCAAGAAGTATCGCTGCTTTTACCCAATCCTTTTGATTTTATAAGTTGCGGGTGAAAAGAATGTTTTGTTAATTCTTTTTGATGACAACCGACGCAATTTATTTCTTTTATATTTTCAGCGTGCGGCATTGCTTCAGGATCAAAACCTTTGTGGCAGGCTACGCAACTTAATTTTGAGTGAACAGAATTTTTAAATGCTGATTCTTTAACAAACAGGGAAATGGTTCTACCGTTTTTTTCCATTGTTAATTCATTATCGCTATGGCACATCAAACAATCATCAGCCGATTGAGCAAACACATTTGCAGGTAGAATAACTAATCCGATTATAAGGAAGGTTTGCAATGTTTTAAAGACGAAAGGGTAACATCTTTTTATTTCGGTAATCAATTTTCTTTGTGCCATAGTTAATGAAATCATAATTTATTTTTCGGCTTTTAATGTTAACATCCAATTAACTAAAACTTTTAGATCTGCTTCACTGCCTTTAAAAGTTGATTTATGAGTTTTGTCGTTAATCTTTTCTTCTTTTTTAAGATACTTGTTTAAAAACTCAACAGTTCTATCTTTTCCAACAAGCGAAAGATCAACAGCATCAGATTTTTTAGATTCGATTCCCGCTGATTTAACAGTATGGCACATCGAACATTTACTATCTGTAAATATTTTCTTTCCATCTTCACCGGAATAATTTATTCCGAATGCAAAACCATATAAAGCAACAATTGCAAAAACAAAGGTTAAATAGATCATTACATTTTTCATTTTCTTATCCTGTTTTATAATACTTAAAAACAATTCATCATTAAACATGTTTCTATGCTGTTTGATGATAAAACTTTAATTTATTTGTGAATTCCCTTTAACAAAAAACAATTAAGCAGTTTGCAGTAAAGAAGGCAGTTTTGAGGAAATTTCGTTCAAGTCAAATGGTTTGTAATAAATCTCGTTAATAAATTTCTTTATTCTATTTTCAGATTCACGGATTTTCTCATTAAAAACATAAGTAAGTATTAACGGTACATTTGCACTGCATTTCTTAAACTGCTCACATTTTTTAATAACATCTGAATTTGGTTCCGTATCCATTATAACCAGATCAACGGAATGATTGCATACAAGCGAACTTACAACTTCAAGATCAGTTGTTGCAACTACCTTATATTGGGTCTGTAAGTACATCAGTAAACTGTAACACAGACTAAAATCGGGGCTGTATATAATAATATTTTTCATTCTTCTTTTGTTTTCCCCTAAAGGAGGGGCTGCATTTGATTGGCTATTTGTGTGCCAAAAGATGAATGACAAAAACAGTATGTTATCTGTTTAATTGTTCAGAAAATCAAAGAATTTAACAACTTTTTATTCTCGCAATTGAAAATTGTTGAAACCGCATTGCAAATTTTGAGAATGAAAATCAATAATAAAGGAACTAATTACACTTTTATATCAAGTTCTTTTAGCTTTCTATAAAGAGTAGAAAGCCCGACTTTAAGCGCATCGGCAGTTTTTTCTTTATTGTTTTCGTTACTTTCGAGCGAACGTAAAATAAAATCTCTTTCAAATTTTCTAACCGAATCATCAAGAGAACCTGAAAAAGAAAAATCGGAATCATCAAGTTTGGGTCTAAAAGTTGGAGGTAAATCAATCAACGAGATCATATCATTTTTACAAAAGATAACGGCTCGTTCGATAATATTTTCAAGTTCTCTAACTTCACCTTTCCATTCATGCCCAAGTAAAGCTCGCATTGCCTCACTATCAATTCCTCTAATATTTTTGTTTAGATCTTTTCTGTATTTATTCAGGAAGTGATCCGCAAGCAACGGAATATCTTCTTCGCGTTCTTTTAATGAAGGCAGATGAATATCAATAACATTTATTCTGTAATAAAGATCATCGCGGAATCTTCCGTTTTTTACTTCTTCTTCAAGATTTCTGTTTGTGGTTGCAATAAATCTTACATTTACGGAAAGTGAAACAGTTGTTCCAACTGGTGTATATTCTTTTTCTTGTATAGCACGCAATAATTTTACCTGAAGCTGAGGCGGCATCTCGCTAATCTCATCGAGGAATAAAGTTCCGCCGGTTGCAGCTTTCATATAGCCGTCTTTATCCGATATTGCACCGGTAAAAGCTCCTTTTTTATGACCGAACAATTCGCTTTCAATTAAATTTTCCGATATAGCTCCACAATTAACTGCTACAAACGGTTTGTTTTTTCTATGACTTTTGTAATGAAGTGCGCGAGCAACAAGTTCTTTGCCTGTTCCGCTGTTGCCGCTTATAAGAACAGTAGTATCGGTATCGGCAACGGCTTCGATCATATCGTAAACTTTCTTCATGCTGCCGCTTTTGCCGATTATATTTTCAAAATCATATTTCCTGTGAATCTCTTCGCGTAAAACTCTATTTTCAAGCACAAGGTCTTTAACTTCAAACAATCTTTTAGCTTTTATCAAAAGTTCATCAAACTCGACTGGTTTAAGTATATAATCGCTGGCACCGTTGCGCAAAGCGCTTATTGCAGTATCAAGCGAGCCAAAAGCTGTAATTACTATTACAGAAGTCTGAACGTCAAGAGTTTTTATTTTTTCGAGTAGTTCAGTACCCTTCATAACAGGCATTTCAATATCTGTTATAACTAAATCAAAATGATTTAAAAGCATTTTATCGTAAGCAACTTTACCGTTTTCTGCTTTTGCTACTTCGTATCCTTCTTTTTCAAGAATGTAGGAAAGCGAATCACGAATTATCTCTTCATCATCCACAACTAAAATTTTATTAGCCATTAAATATCTCTTTCTTGTTTTATTGAAGCGGCAATTTAATAATGAAAGTTGTTCCCTCATTAACCTTGCTGTTTATTTTTATTTCACCCTGAAAACTTTTTATTATTCCGTAACTAACCCATAAACCAAGTCCGGTACCTTTCCCTTCTTTTTTTGTGGTGAAGAACGGCTCAAACACTTTTATAAGATTTTCTTCGTGAATACCAGAACCTGTATCCGAAAAAGTTAAAATAAGATTGTCCCCATCACAATCTGATTTAACGCTGATTTTTTTTACATCGTTTTTAACTTTCTTTTCCACAATTGCATCAACAGCATTAAGCAGAATGTTAACAAAAACCTGTTGTATTTGATCTGATATCAAAGGAAGCATCGGTATTTCATTGCAAAGAATAGTTTCAAAAATTATGTCTTTGGCTTTTGTTCCTACCTTTGTTATTTCAACTGCCTCGTGAACAACCTTATTTATATCGGTCAATTCCAATTCATAATTTGACGGTCTAGAAAAATCAACAAGATCGCGTATTATTTTTGAAATGCGAGTAACCTGACTTTTAACTAATCCAAGTTTTTCTGCAATAAACGGATCGGATGTTGTTCGCTGTACAACCTGAACCAATGCGGAAATCGAAGCGAGCGGATTTCCAACCTCGTGAGCAATACCTGCCGCAAGTGTTCCAATACTTTCCATCTTTTGAGTATGAATTAACTGGCGTTCAAGAGTTCTCTTTTCTGTTAAATCACGATGAATTCCAAAATAGCCTGAAACCTTTCCTTCCTTATCCAAAATAGGGGAAATAAGTAGCTGAGCATAAAAAGTTTCGCCGTTTTTTTTAAGATTTTCAACTTCGCCTACCCAAACTTTTCCGCTGGAAATTACATCCCACATTTTATCCCAGAACTTTGACGAATGTTTACCGCTTCCAAAAACGCGAGGATTTTTTCCTATCAATTCGCTTGTGGAAAATCCGCTTGCCTGTTCAAATGCTTTATTAACATAAATCATTTTTCCGTTTAAATCAGTTATCTGTAAAGGGTTAACAGTATTTTCTGCAACATTAAAAAATCTGATTAAATCAATTTCTTTTTTCTTCTCTTCTGTAATATCCCTGGCTGTAATAAAAACTAATTTTTCATCAAATCCGTTTTTAGAAAAAGGGACATAAATAAGTTTTACGTCTATAAAGATGTTTTTTACAAAAAGTCTTGTATCAATTTCTGCTGAAATATCTTCTCTAAACGATTTATTATAAAGTTCTTGAGCTTTAGCTCTGTCGCATAATTCTATGTAATCAAAAAAAGTTTCGGGTTCCGATTCATAAAATCCTAAGCGGTTTCCGGCTATTTTATTAAATAGCTTTATATCGGTGTTTTCATTAACAAGAAAACACATATCTGGATAGCCATTAAAAAGGCTAAAATCGAGTTTTATATTTTTATTCATCGGATACGAATTAGTTAGATTTTGGTAAGGCTAAAATAAGAAATTTGAGCTTATTTATAATGGTAATTTTATCTGCCCGATAAGCATAAATATTTTTATTTTGTTTAAAAATTTTTTTGAAGATGTGTTTTAACTATTTTTCTGTATGATCGAGTTAATAAATATTCTAAAATACCGCCTGCTATGGTTAAACTTTATATTGGTTTTACTAACTGCGGCTCTCTCTTTTTTTTATGCTGATTTTGCCGCATTGCTTTTTGTGCTGCTTAGCAATCTGTTTGATATTCTCGGTTATCATTTTGCTTTAATAAGAAGAACCAATCAATTGCCGGAAAAGGTAATTATTCGCTCTTACAGAGTTAATCAATTTATGTTTGATTTACTGCTTCTAATATTAATTGCAATTCAGTTTAGTTGGATTGCTGCGTTATCAGGTTTTATTATGAAATGGTTCGGTTTACAGGATATTCTCTACTATTTGTTTCTTCAAAAAGAACTCCCGGAGTTGTGGACATGGATGAAATGGACACCTTTTGGAGCAATTAAAGGGAATCTTAACAGGTTTGAAATTATAATTCAAGCAATTACAGGAATGATAATTGCGATTTTAATATTATTAAACTGAAAATTGAAAATGATTATCGGATTGGTACAATACAGCCCCGTTTGGGAAAACAAAAAAGCAAGTTTCGAAAAAATAATTAAGATGCTTGTAAATACTGATAAAGTTGAATTAATGATTTTTCCCGAAATGACTTTAACAGGCTTTACAATGAAATCCGCAAAATTTGCCGAGCGATTGGATGGAGAAAGTGTTCAGTTCTTTGCTTCATTGGCAAAGGAAAAAAAATGTTCGATAATGTTTGGAATTATTGAACGCGGCAGGAATAAATGTTTTAATACAATAGTTCATATCAACAATCAGGGTAAAATATTAACTACTTACAGAAAGATTCATCCGTTTTCTTATACTTCCGAAAATGCATTTTACGGAGCTGGAAGGGAAATTGCAGTAGCAAAATCAAAAGGATATAAAATCGGTTTATCTATTTGCTATGATTTACGCTTTCCGGAATTGTACAGAATGTATGCTAAGGAAAAAGTCCACATTCTTGTAAACATTGCCAATTGGCCCATTACACGTATTGAACATTGGCGGACTTTATTAAAAGCTCGTGCGATTGAAAACCAGTGTTATATGATTGGAGTAAATCGGGTTGGTAATGATCCTGCACTTTTATACAATGGTTTCAGCTCAGCTTTCGATCCAATGGGCAATTTATTAGTTGAATCTGTTGATGTTGAACAACTAATTGTTGTTGATGTTGAAATAAAATATGTACAGCAGGTAAGAAATAATTTTCCTTTTTTAAGCGATATGAAAATGATATAGTTATTACTTTACAGCGGAGATTATAACGAGAATTACTGCAAGTACATCTCTTGAAATACCAAGATATCTGCTCAGTTCACCAAGATCGTATTTGCCTTGTTGTTTCTTTTCCAATTGCAATAACAACTGAAACGAATCGTGGAAATACGCCGTTCGATCCTTCGGATAATCATATAATTCAAGTTTATTTTTAATGTTGTAAAGTGATGAATCATTTATTGCATTTTTAAAAAGTGATAATCCTAAAAAATCATCCTGACTTATTCTTGTTTTTAAATCAGACCGGAAAATATTTTTAAACTGTAATGAATCATCTTCCGATAACTCTTCATTGATTAAAGAAGAACTAACTGAACTGTCATTTGTAAAACTTTGTGAAAATGAAACTTGCCCGTAAAGAAAAAAAGTAATTAGAATAAAAATTTCAGATATTTCTTTAATAGATTTTGAACAAAACTGAATACAATTTATAAAAGTTAGATAGATTGAAAAGCAGTATTTAAGAAATAAGTTGATCATTCATTTGATTCTGTTTTTTAAATGACTTAATTATGTTAGAAAAATGAAATAATAAGCATTACCGATTATTAAGACGTGTGGAAAATTAATGAGTTTCAAATTTTACAATAAGTAATAGTGAGTCTGCTTACAAATCATCCCAAAAATTAATTGCATTTAGATTTGATTCTCTAATGTTGTGCTAATTAACTTAGTGCTGTAAATATTTTATATTTTGCTAATATCGAGGTTAATATGAAAATCTATAAACTAATTTTATTTTGCTCTATTTTTTTCAGTTGTTCCATTCTATTTGCTCAGAATTCGGACAGTGCTTTGTTCCGGCTTAAAAATTCCAACGCAATTACTATTACAGGCGGATTCAAAGCAAATTCGAAAACAGTTGTTACTACAAATCACAACGATGTTAATCTTGAAACTGGTTTCGTTGGTACAATAAGCTATAATAGGTGGTTCAAAGAAGATTGGTGTATCGAATTTACTGCGGGAATATTTGGATCGAAAACAAACGTTGAATCTTATGAAACTTCTACTGAGGCAATAGTACCTTTACTTTTCGGTATCGGTTATTATCCGGATATTATGGCTGCCGAAATGCGTCCATATTGTAAATTAGATGGCGGTGTTTTTATCGGCTCCGCAGTTAAAACCAAAGCTAATAATACCGAAACAACAGTAGAAACTGTTCTCGGCGGAAGAGTATCATTTGGATTAGATATTTTTCTTGCAGAGTGTTTTAAACTTGGACCATCATTTTCTTATTATTTTATGGCTGATTTTGAGGAAGTAGTTGAAGATAAGGAAAATTTTAGCGGCGCTGCCTTTGAATTAAATTTTGGCTTTGTGTTTTGATATTATCTTTTTGTGATTGAAAATAAAAGGGCTTGCAAAAGCCCTTTTTATTTACCGGAAATTCTAAAAAATAGATTTTTATTAATCTACACTATAAAGTTTAGCAGCTTTTTCCGATGCAGTAACAATACCGTGTATCATAGCCGAACTAAAACCGTAATGCTCCATTTTATTTAAACCGGAAATTGTTGCTCCTTGCGGAGTTGTAACTTTATCAACTTCACTTTCCGGATGTCCGCTTAAATCTGTAATTAATGCAGCAGCGCCTTTAGCAGTTTGTGCCGCCATAAAAATTGCCTCATCGGAATGAAAACCAATTTCAATACCACCTTGCGAAGCAGCACGAATTGCGCGCAAGAAAAAAGCAGTGCCGCATGCGCACAAGGCAGTTGCAGGAACCATTAAATTTTCATCAATAACTAAAGTTTTCCCAACCGAATCAAAAATTTGCTTTGCAATCTTTAAAGCAGAGTTTGTTTTTGATGATGCTGAAAGACACGTCATAGATTCACCGATTTCAATTGCGGTGTTTGGCATTGCGCGTATTACAGTAGCATCTTTGCCTATCTGCTCTTTTATTGCTTTTATACCAGCGCCCGAAACAACTGAAATTATAATATGCTTTTTTGCGTTTACTTCATCTTTTATTTCAAGAATAAGATGGTTCAATTGTTTAGGCTGAACCGCAAAAATCAATACTTCAGCATTTTTAACTGTAAGTTTATTATCGGATGAAGTGTTTACGCCGTTTGATTTTAGATGCTGCAAATATTCAGGGTGTCTTCTTGTAACATAAATATTTTTTGAGGCAAAAAGTTTAGATGTTAAAAGTCCTTTTGCAATTGCCAATCCTATGTTTCCGCCGCCAAGAATGGCAACGCTTTTTTTGATGCTCATATTTTACCTTAAAATGAAATGATAGTAAAAATTAAATAAGTGAAATAGAAATCTTGAATTCACAATTAAATATAAACCACGCAAATTCTTACCAAAGCAGTTAACAAATCAATATTAAAATCGCATATTTTCTAAAAGATACTTGTTTACTTTAGAAGTATCATCTTCTTTGAAAAATAAACTTTATCTGCTTTTAGCTGGTAGATATAAACTCCGCTTGCAAGTTCATCAGCCGTAAAATCTATTGATACAACACCTGCCGGAGCTACTTCATCAAATAAAACTTTTACTTCGCGTCCGAGAATATCAAAAACAGACAGCTTAACTTTCTGTGCTTTTGGAACTTCAAATTTAATTACGGTAACCGGATTAAAAGGATTTGGGAAGTTTTGCGATAATGAAAAATTAGATGGAACTACTGTTTCATCATAATCAATTGATGTAACAATTTTAATAGAATCCATTCCGCCAGCCTCATAATATCTGGCTGTAAATTCCTGTAAATAGAAATTAGCTACTTTATCATCTTGAATTATCAACGTGTTTTCATCATTACTGTTTTCTGCGGATGATGACCAGTTATGCGATCCTGAAATTACATAAGAAGTAAACCCGGATGGTTCTGCATCTATTACAGCATATTTGTGATGAAGTAAACCGGTTGTAAAACCCTTCAAACGAATGTCTATACCATTTGATTGTAGATAGGGGAATTGCGTTCCGCTGTCTGTATTATTACTCAAAATAAAGCGTGTTTTCTTGTTTCTGTTTTTAACTGCAATAATCGTATCGGCTAAATCTCTTCTTGTAAGCGTCATAGTAGCAGCATTAATTGAATGTTGCGCTTTGCTTAGCGTTTTTGCAATATTTGAATTCGTTCCATCGCTTGGGCTAAAATAGATTTGAACTTTTGCGTTACCTATAAAAAAATTATGCGGTGTATTGTTCAATTTTCGAGAACCAAATCTTGAGTTTTGTGCATTGGGTGTGTTTGTATTGCTGCCCCATTCTTCTTGAAATTCCACAGTGTATGCTCCTGCTAATGCAACATCCTGTATCATAATTAAATTTTGTCTGTCGTCATTAGTACCGGGATCTGTTGGATTCCATGAGCCTGTAATTACCCAGATACTATCAAGTGCGCCGCCTCTGTAATCAATAACAAAAAATTTGTTGTGATGTAAGCCGCTGCCATCATTATTGCCGTAAACATCATTTATATAAGGAATACCATTATTTGTAAGCGTACTCCAGGGAGCAGTAGTTCGATTATCGTATTCGCCAATAACTCTTACCTGAACGCCGCGATTTTTAGCATTAACAAGTGCGCTTGCAATATTTGCTCCAACGGTTCCGCTTAAACTATAAAGAGCGGCGTCTATAGATTTTTTTGCACTATTAATTTTTTGAATCAATAAACCTAGAAAATCTGCATTTGCATTTGCATTAGTGCCTGATGAAACTGATGTATTTACATTTTTATTAAAATAGACTTTTATTTCTCCGGTTGATGGCAGAGCTGATGATGTACTTGAAATGATATTGCTTGAAAAACTTGTATCGGAGCCGGAAAACGAAAAGGCTTGCAAATTATAAATTGTTGCCGGATTAAGTCCGCTTACTGTAACGGAATGATCTGTTTTTAGTTCACTTCCTGATTCAACAACACCAAGTTCATAATTTTTTGTAATACCATAACGTATACGTGAAGTTCCGGGATTTATAGTTTTCCATTCGAGAGTAATAGTGCTTGAAGTAAGATTTGTTTCCTCAGGAAATTTTTCTATGATTGGTCCGTTCGAGATAATATCGCTTGTAAAACGTGGCATCAACTGATATCCGCCTTTAAATGGCGATGTAGTTTTAAACTGACTTAATACTCCAACAGCATCAAATCTGCTTGCCGGAGCAACAGCGCCAATAATATTTGTGTTGTTGTCAACTCTTAATTGAACTGTGTCTGCCGAATTAGAACCTGTAATCATATAATTCTGATAAGCCCAGTTGCTAAACGAACTTCCATTAAGTAACGAAACAAGAACACCGTTTACTCTTACTAACCGTCCTTCATAATTTTCTACTCCAAGAATTCCATCATTACTTAATTGGGCAGGACTGACGAGCAATGGCTCCACTATATTTTCTTTGCTTAATATTACAGGAATTGTAGGAGCTTCAAGTTGATTTAATCCGTTAAACTGAGTTATTGTGCCTGAAACGGATACTTCATCGCCAACCTGTACGGCATTAGAAAATGTTGAGCCAAAAATTGAAATTCCACCGCTTACATCCTGAATATAACTCGGGCTGCCAAACTGAGAGCTAACGGTAACAACTCCTCTTATTGTAACTAAATTGCCAAGATTAACTGCAATTCCGTTTGCATCGTTTATCTTTGCCTGAGCAATTGGAATGGAAGCGCCGAATACTGTTAGAATTGGTGTCGGGCTTACATCTCCAAGAACAGAGCCAAATCCTGATTGAAATTTGATTTTATACTTGCCCGTAAAAACTGGAGTAGTAACATCCGAAATTGTTATCGAAACCGAATCATTAATAAAACTTACATCTGAGAAGGTGATAGTATCTGAATTGACTGAAGTTGCGGCAGTAAAGTTTGATATTGCAACACTTGAGATATTTTGCTGCCACACAAAACCTTCCGGTAAAATAATTCTTAGTTTGTTAATTGAGTACTTAATGTCGTGTTTGTAACTAAATATCAAGTTTAGGATTGAATCGCCTGTAACAATTTGCGGACTAACGGAAACTGTGCCTGAACCTTCTACTTTTGATCTTAAAGAAAGAATCCAGTTTATATTAGCGGCGGAATTTCCGACGCCTAAAGTTGCAGGCGTACCGTTAAATGTCCAGTTGGTTGCATCAGTTAATTTTGATACAGCATCCGCCTTGAAAATTGTGGAAGTACCGCTTGTTGCTGTAGTTGTAAAATGAATTTTTGGAGATGCTAAACTTGCTGCATTTGCAGTGCCCCAGGAAACACCGAACACGTGCGTTTTGGAAGCATTCCTAATTTGCACAGCTTCTGAAGGGGCCGCTATCAAAAATACTGTGCCTGATAAATAAAGTGAGTTGTTTGATTTTACAATTATCAAGTAATCGCTTGCATCAAGGTCTTCTGTAAATGTATTTTCAGAACGAGCGACAACTATAATCGTTCCTTTTCTTAAATTGCTCCATAAAGTGTTATTTGAAAAAACAAGCGGCTGCTGCGCAGCTCCACTGCTGCTGAAATCTCGAATATCCCAGTTACGCAAATCTAAACTATCCTGAACAACTAATAATTCTATCCACTCGTCATTAGATCCGGAGTTATAAATTTCATTGATAATTATTGGTTGTGAATGGATGAAAGAGGCAAGTAAAAAAAATAAAAAAAACGTTTTAAGTATTTTCATTATAAGTCCGTTGATAAAATGAATCGAAGTATCCTGTTATTATCTTTATCTGCAACGTAAAGTGTTCTGTCAAAAAAAGCAACAGCATAAGGTTTATTAAAAATATTGGGTCCGCCAAATCCTATTAGTTTATCGCCCGATGAATTAAACTTGTAAACGCTATCGCGCGAAGTTTCGGCAACATAAATATTGCCGGAGTTATCAATTTCTGCACCTTCCGGAAGATTGAAAAAGCCCGGGTTCATTAAATCGCTTTGTGCAGGAGCTAAATTATTTTCATATCCTGTAAAATCCTGCGTCTCAATATATTTAAACCATTGAGTTTTAAAACTGTTTTCGCCGGTTAAGGTTATTAAAATATCATAATTTTTTTTGCTAAAAGATTTGATTGAGCTAACTTTATTTACAGATAAAATTCCCGTACTGTTTGGGTCAAGCAGGGGAACGCGACCGATTAACGAGTCTTTTGCGCCGCTATTTATTGGAATAAATTTAAGCAGTGAATTATCAGGATCAATAAGATTAGAATTATTTGGACCCTGCCGCGCTATTAAAAAAGAATTATCATAAAACACTGCGGCGCCAGTATATTTTCTATCAGGTTTGTTAAGATCGGCGGCTTGCGGCAAAATCCGTCTTACAGGTGCAGTTTGAATATTATGCCCCGAAGCATATAAATCAATTTTATAAACAGCGCTAAAAGTTTGACCGAGTGTATCAAACTCTGCACAAACAATTAAATTTAATTTATAATCCTGTGCAATTGCTACGGGATGTTTTATTGATTTTGTTCCGAGCCATTGCCCCGCAACATTAAGCATTACAATCCTATCGTTTTCAGTATCGGCAACGTAAATCAACGGCTCCTTTCCAACTATAATATCCTGTGGTTTATTAAAACCTTCCCAATCTGGATTGATCTTAACATAAACAGTATCGCCGGTTACATTTCCGGGGTCGTCACTAATAAATTGTGTAGTGTCAAACTCTTCATTACAGGATGCAGAGAGAATGATAATTAATATTAGTATAAAACTTTTAATGTTCTTTAATTTTATCATAAGCCAAGTATAATTGAAAATCTGTGAGCCGAACCTAATTTTGTGAAATTTGCAAAAGAATAATCAAAACTAAAATTTGCAATGCTGATTGGAACGTTTACACCTGCGCCGAAAGAATAGTTTTGTTCTTCCACATTAATTTTATATCCGGCGCGTAAATAAAACATTTTTTGCCATACGTATTCAGCGCCAAGCGATAAGTTTTCGCTGTTATCATTAGGATGATTTAATTGAATTGATGTAGTAACTCTGTGTTCATCATTTTCATAAGGTTCTAAAGCAAAACCAATCCGGAACATTGTTGGCGGTGAAAAGGATTGCCATTCGGATTTCTTACGATTACCAACTAATACAACTTCGCCGTCAGGTGAAAGATCATTACCGAAATTTGTAACAGTAACTGCAAATCTTGTTGTACCCAATCCGGTCCAGTAATAAGTTCCTAGATCAATCATAACGCCGCGCATTTTTAGTTTATCAAGTGTTTCTTCAATGTAACGTACTGTACCGCCAAAGCTAAATTGTTCGGTCATCTTACGAGAATAGGAAACCGATATTCCAATGTCGCTAAATCCAAAATACTCGCCAGTGCCAAAGGGAGCATATTCAGTTGTTACTTTCATTTCATCCATAGAAAGAGCGGTTAATGAAATACCAACTGTGTTTGCATCATCAAAGTGATAAACTGCCCCGAGAAAATCATGATTTATATCCACAACCCATTGATTGTGAGAAAACATAAATTGATTTTCAGAGAATTGAGATAAACCTGCCGGATTCCAGTATAAAGCTGAAACATCATTTGCAATGGCAACAAAAGCATCGCCCATTGCAGTTGCTCTTCCGCCAACACCAATTTTTAAGAATTGTGCTGTGGATATTCCCGCACGCTGCTCACCGAGAACAGGGAAGAGCTGCGGTCTTATTTCAACTGATAAGATTATGATACTTATTATTATTTCTAAAAAATATTTCATTTTCGTTATTCCGTCCCTAACGGGACTTTCAATATTATTTTTTTATACTAATTACCAACATTCAGTTCCTAACGGAACTTTTCATTTTATTTTATAACTACCAACATTCCGTCCCTAACGGGACTTTCAATATTATTTTTTTACTGATTACCAACATTCAGTTCCTATCGGAACTTTTTATTTTATTTTATAACTACCAACATTCAGTTTCTAAAGGAACTTTTTATTTTATAACTACCAACATTCCGTCCCTAACGGGACTTTCAATATTATTTTTTTATACTAATTACCAACATTCAGTTCCTAACGGAACTTTTTATTTTATAACTACCAACATTCAGTTCCTAACGGAACTTTTTATTTTATTTTATACCAATTACCAAGACTATATCAAAATAAATCTTTCAGATTATCAAAAAGCAAAATAAAATATGAATGTAATACTTATTTTGGTTCGCTTAATAAATAACGCTCATCGAATTCTACTTTAAAGGCTTTCAAGAACTCTTTATACTCTTCAGAAAAATTTTTTTTCTTATGATGAATTTCTTGTCTTGCTATGTAATGAATAACTTTGTCTAAATGTGATTGACTATAAGAAAAAGCTGCGTAACCTTCTTGCCAAGCAAACTTTATTTTCAGAAATTTCTTTTCGTTAATCCATTTTGAGGATGAACCTTTTATGTCCTGAACAAGTTCTGCTAAAGATTGATGAGGTCTAAATCCAATCAAGATATGCAAATGATCCGCTACTCCATTAATAATAATTACTTTATGTTTTTGTTTTTGAATAATACCAATAATGTATTTATATAATTCCTGTTTCCAATCTGCACCAATTAAACCACTTCTATATTTTACTGCAAAAATAATCTGAATATGAATTTGTGAATATGTATTTCCCATTCTGTTACCAATATTTTGACATTAAAAAGATAATTAATGAATTAAATTTTCCTTAAACTATATATCAATCCCGTTAGGGATACAATTTTGTTAATAATAACAAAACGTAATTACTAATAATCCCTTTAGGGATGATATCTTTCTATTTATAATTTTCACTTGCTTCTAAAATCTAAATGTTATGCCAAACTTTATGTTTCTGCGCGTTAAATATCTTGCCGGATTATACGGATAAGCCGTAATTGGAGCCTGTAAATCAGGATAACGCGGATCGTTCCAGCTTGTTGGAACATCATCGCCGTATTCATAAGCTTTACCCGTAACAGGATTTATTATAGCCGAGTTTTTTGTATCTAAAAGATTATTAACTTCTACAAACAACGAAAATTTAATGGAAGATATTTCAATATATTTCTCAAAATTTAAGTCAACCCAAAACCAGTCATCACCTATTTCTCCATTACGTTCATTCTTTACAAATTCATATTCGTTTCTGCCTTGCTCATCAACAGTGCCTGTAAAAACTGCAGGCGTATATCTTTTACCGGATTGATAGAAAAATCTTAAATAAAGATTGTAATCGTCAAGTATTCCCGGTGCAAAACCAAAAACAGGTTCACCTTTTTCAACATAAAAATTTGTTGAAACAGAAGCGGTAATTGGTCTATCCCACGAAACAAATTCTTCTTTTATTGATTCCTGCAAATCACCTTGCAGCACCAGAACGCCTTCATCCGCAGATGAACTTTTACCCGTTACAATTGCGTAAGTAAATGATGCGCTTCCGTTGAACCACTTACCAATTCTTTTTTTGTATTCCAATTCAACGCCGCGTGAACGTGCATAATCGGAATTTACATAAGTGATAAAACTTTCGGCGGCAAATCTTGGTGAAACTATTTTTGCAGTCTTTGTATTTACGTAATCAAAAATATCTTTGTAGTAAGCGGTTACAGTTAAAACATCATCAAGTGAGAATTGTGTTTTTAATCCGAGTTCATAAGCAACTGTTGTTTCAGGATTAAGATTTGGATTTCCAAACTTCTGAAAAGACGATTGCGCATTAAGCGGATCTAATTTTGCATAAACAAATTGAGGTTTGGGCCACTTGCTGAAATGTCCGTAAGAAAAAAACAAAACTTGATTATCCGAAACCGGATGCGAAATCCCAAGCCGCGGGCTTAATCGTGCTTTAAATCTTCTATCCCCAAACCATGCAAATGTATCTTCATAATACTTATCTCTAATTTCATCGGGTATTGTAACAACATCAGGATTATCAACTGCGTCATCAACATATTTACCGGGAAACCAGTAATCCAATCGCAGACCAAAATTTAAGATCATTCCGCTAAAATTTATATTATCCTGTGCGTAAAAAGAGCCGAGTGCAGGATATACTTTATAAATGTCGTTATTCAAACCAAGTTCGCCAATCCATGGTTTATAAATATCAATAACCTGCATTTCCTGAAATTGAAAGTTGAAACCTGCTTTAAATTTATTTTTTTCATCAAAGAAATTTGTAAGATCGCCGCGTACGGAAAACTCTTTTACAAAGTGATCACGCCAGGTATAAGGATTTCCAACATCCCAAAAACCATCGCCGGGTATAACGCCGATAGTATCGCGATTAACGTTGTAATATTCAATAGGGAAGTTCACAATATCTTTTGGCTCAAGATATAAATACCAATCTTTTCCGTTTGCATCGGCTCTAAGATTTGTATAGTAATTATTGATTTTTAATTCGTAAAAAGTTTTAGCGCTTACCGTGTGTGTAACGCCAAAAGAATGATAATCATTTTTATGTGTAAATGTGTTTGCTTCATCTAAAATATTTTGAAAAGTGTATTGATAACCCGGACTCGGCTCAATGTACTCCAGATTAGATTGCAGCGATTGCGAATTTTGATTGATGTTTACGGAGCGATTGAATGAGTATGAAAACTTTAAAGTGGGTGATACTTTATAAGTAAGTTTAGCAAGCCAGAACCAGTTGTTTTCTGCACGCGGCGCATACTTTGTTCCGCCATAAGTTGATGAAACCAATTGATTTGCAGTTGGCTTATAATAACCCTGCGTAATTCCGTCGGTAAGACCTGTATAAAAACTTCCGAAGAAAGTTATCTCGCCGGGAATATCTAAACCAATAGACGGAAGAATAAAAGAAGTTATTGGTTCCGGTCCGCTTAAATTTCCTTCAATTATATCTGTATTAAAAACATGATATGACGATGTGTTACCGAAATTATCGCGCTTGTAAGAAACCGAGCCGGAATATTTATCGCCGCCTTCGCGTGTACGAACATTTACAATTCCCGAAGTTGCTTGTCCGTATTCCGCATTAAAACCGCCTGTTATAACTTCAACTTCCTCAATTGCATTTGCGGATAGCTGTAAACCAAAACCTGTTCCGGCTAATGGATCTTGAACAGAAACTCCATCTAATAAAAAGGCATTTTCATAAGATCTTCCGCCGCGTATGTGAATTGCATTATCCGATTTTACAACGCCCGCTTGCTGCGTAACAATATCAGTAATATTTTCTAATACGGCTACGTCCAATTCTTCTTTAGAAATTGTTTTTTTGCTTTGAGTTTCTTCTTCATCAAGCAGAGGTTTTTCGCCGATAACAACAACATCCTGTCCTAAAGTTAAAACAGTTTCTTCGAGCTTTAGATCTAAATCTTTTGTTTTGTTTGCCTCAATCTGAAAACCGGTGTATTCAATTGTTTTATAACCGATTAAGGAAATTGCAACATTGTATGTGCCTTCGGAAATACTGTTGATGCGGAATTTTCCGTTAATATCGGTTGCATCGCCATAATATGTTCCTTTGAAAATAATATTTACGCCCGGCAATGCTTCGCCGGTTACAGCATCTTTAACTGTACCTGTTAAACTGCCTGTGCCTTGCGCATACACAGATATTGAAGAAAGAATTAATAATAAAATCGTAAAAATATTTTTCATGGAGTTACTCCAAAATCTTCAAAAAATATTTTTGTGAGCAATGCGGGAACATTTGCCAAACCTCCGTTACATTGATGAAGCGGCAATCCGATAAAGAATAAGTTTTTGGAAGTTGTTCTAAAACCGATATTACCGAGAACTACGCCGTTTCTATCATTCAATTCATAAATTCTTTCGGCAATAATTGTGTTTGGTGTGTACGATCTTGCAAATGAAATTGTTGTTGATGTTTCTAAAACCGGAAAATTATTTGCCGATGATGGAATTATATCTGCTCCAAGCAATAAAAATCCGTTTCCTATTTTAGGACTAACATTATCAATCGGTAAAAAACCTTGAAGAGTTGAAAGATCAAACAAGAATGTTGAACTTGAATCCTGAAACGTCATAGAAAATGCAATTTTTCCACCGGATTGATTGAATTTTTCCGTAACGATATTTAGCAAATCCAATCTGGGATTTGATGCTGAATACCAGAAAACATATTTAAAAAGTTTTAGCGTTTCTAAAATTGTAACCGATTCAAAAGGCAGTGGATTTTTAGAAAGATCAAATACATCATACTTTCCGGACAGTACGCCGCCGTTCATTGTAGCAAATGTTTGATTGTAAAACTGTGCAGCCTGTAAATCGGATGTAGCACTTGTATAATCATCAAATATTAAAACCTCGCCTTTTGGTTTTTTTACATACCAGCTATTTGATTCTTCGGGTAAACGTATTGATTCCGATGATGCGCCGGAAATATCCGAAGCAGTGATATGAATTATATTATCTGAATTTAAGAGCAAACCCTGTAATTTTTGTGAGAAAACATTTTGCGGCGATCCGTTAATTAAAATTTCCATTTCCGGATTTGGCGAATTAAGATTTACTCCGCGCAATGTTACTAATCTTACGCTACCCGGAAGCGATACAGCAGTAACGCTGTTATTCAAAGAAATATTAATTGCGGTAATGCTTTCATCACCATCAAGATCGCTTGCGTTCCATGCAACAGTGATAACAGGATAAGAAGTGTCCGGCAATGTAGATAATTCATCCCAGTTTAAAACAGGCGAACTATTTTTTATCGGAAACTTTGTAGAAGCAGGTGAAGGATCAATCAAGCCAATATCGTAAAAGAATTCACCTTCATCATAAACTCCGTTATTATTTTTGTCGCTGAAAGGCTCTGCACCAAAGTCAGTTCCGTTTTGAAAAACATTAGAATCGTATTTACCGTTTCCCTGTGCATCAACAGCCGAAACATAAAAATTATATGTAGTATCGGAAGATCCGATAGGTAAAGAAAAAGTGCTGTCGTTACTTGTTGTAAAAGTCCATTTTGTATCAATGCCATCCCACTTAAAATAAAAACCCAAAATCAAACCATCTGCATCATCGCCCCACCAGCTAACTTTAAGCCTGCTTGGCTGCTGTGTTACGGTAGAATCAGGATATAAGAACATACCTGTATCAGGATGACTATTGCCGTTTGGTTGATCAGGGAATTCTTCTGTACAGGAATAAATGAAAAGCAGTAATGTAACAAAAAGAAAACCGAATATTGTATTTATGATTTTAGGTGAACTCATTTTACCAGCATATTTTTCAAATAAAAGTGTTACGAAAAATTTTCGTAACACCTAATAACTCTATTTAATTCAAACAATTTCTAATTTCTAATTTTCAATTTTTAATTGATTATTGCTTCCTACTTTATCAACAACATCTTTTTAGTTAAACTAAACCCATTGGAGTTTATTTTGTAAAGATAAATTCCTGATGCCAGATTACTTGCATTAAAACTAACAGAATAATTACCCGGAGTTTTAACTTCGTTTACAATATTTGCAACTTGCTGACCAAGTATATTATAGATTTTTAATGTTACCAATCCTTCATCTTTTATAGAGTAACTGATTGTTGTACTCGGGTTAAACGGATTTGGATAATTTTGAGCAAGTTTAAAATCATTTACTGAATTTAATTCGTCTTCAACATTAACAGCATATCCAACAAAATCATCATCTTTTCTTGGAATGAGTTTGTAGTTACCAAATGAGAAATACATAACACCTTTAAGTTCATCAAAAGTGTTGCCGGGTATAAGGCGTGTTGGTATTAGTTCTAGTTCCGGTAAATCAAAATTATGATATGAATTTTTTCCGTCCTGTAATTCAACGCGTGTGTTTATTCCACTTGCATCGGCAATCAATATTTCGCCAAAGTTAGAATTAGTACCCGAAATATTTGGTCCGGCGTTTCCATCTGCGTTTTCATCTGTAACAGTAACATCGGAAAATTTAACTAAAACATTTTCCCACTGCTCAGCAGAGATAGTTCCGCTTGTTTTGAAATTAATATCCGATGTTAATAAAGGTTGTGCAGCAGGCATCGCATTAGCCGAAGAGTGAACAATTATGTTTGATGCGCTGTTAATATTGTTAATGTTTGTTACGCTAAAATTTTCTATAACTGTGCCTGTAACTGTAACATCATCGCCTTTTTTAAGATTTAGGACTTCTGTTCCGTTAATTCTTACGCCGCTCCATGGACCAGTTCCGTTTTGAATTATTACTTGCGGACCAACAGGAATATCAGAAGTATCGGCGGTAACAATACCTCTAACAGAAACTTCGTAATTGTTGTATGCGCTGAATCCACTGCCAAACGGACTGAATTGAACATCCTGAATTTTTAATGCGCGATTAAGAACTAAATAAAAATATCTGCTTTTTGCAGTATCGGATGGCGTAGTAGCTAAGTTGCCTTGATTATCAACTGCCTGTAAAAAGTAATCAACTATGCAAGAATCCGGCTGCGATGGGATTACTGCTTCAAAAGTACTGCCGGTTGTGTTTGTCATTGTAACTTCAACATTTTGCCCTGAATTTTTTCTATAAAATAATTTTGCGCTTGCAACTGTTCCATCAGGGTCTGCAACATTTGCAGTTACAGTAACATTTTGTCCGGGAGCAACAGCCACTGGGTTTCTTGTAATTGAAGTAATAAGCGGTGGAAATTGAGCAATCTTAATATCTGATGAATCAACAGGCATAATTATCATCATCATTGAAAGTCCGCCAAAGTTTTTTCTGTTTTGAATGTAACCTCTAACATATTCTAAAACTGTTCCGGCTTGCGGCGGAGTGCGACCTAGAAAATATCTTGCCTGATTACCAACAACTACTTGAGTATTGTTTCCGTCGAAAATTACATAAGAACCATTACCAATAGCACCTGGTTCTGTGGTTGTAACATTTCTAACCTCAACATACATGCCTTCCCATTTTTCTGCTAAAATTTGTCCTTCGCGCGAACCTAATAAAGCAAGTGAATCAAGTGTTAATAATTTTGGTTTTGGTTTTTCAACAAAATTAGTGATTGTTGAACCGTCAAACTCTATTAGATCAAACTGAGTGGTAACGCTAAATTCTGTTACAACACCTTTAAACTTTGCTACCGTGCCGGTTACAAGTGAATTGAAAGCGCCTGATACGCCGACTGTTGCAGGATATCTAATTAATATTCCACTATAATCTTCGGAAGTTGTGTCAGTTACAAAAACTGCAGGCGCACCGGAGTTTAAAGTAGTAACTGTTCCCGAGTAGGATGGATTCATTACAATTCCTTCAACTATAACAGTGTCCCCCTTCAATGGAGATGGCAGATCGCCTAATGCAATCAGGGAATCCGGATGCTGATATTGAATATCCCGTAATGTAACTTCGGGATAAGTTTGTGCAAAAGTGTTAGCGGAAATACAGCACACTATTGCAAACAGTAAGTAAAAATTAGTTTTCATTTTATTCTCCTATTTTATAATTAAAAATTTTCCCGTTTTAATATCGTCGGTTTGGCTGTTTTTTACTGTAAATAAATACAAGCCGGTTGCAATTGCCTGATCGTTATCAGTAACAAGATCCCACGCATGTTCGCCGCCTGCAAATTGTTGTTTTCCATCGCTTGCATAATTTTGAAACCAGCGCGTATCCGAGCCGTTGCTTGTTTTATTATGATTTATTTTCTTCACTATATCGCCGGCAAGTGTGTAAATAGTAATATCACATTCAGCGGGTAGATTATAGAAATATATCTTTCTTAGTCTTTCCGATGTGCCGTCCCAAACTGCATTTCCGTAATAAGGATTTGGATAGACGCCTATTTCAGCATTTGCATCTTCTGCAGCCTGCGTACCGGGTACAATCCTTTGATAATTTGCAATTGCACTCGATTCAAAAACTTGCAGATCATTTTCAGGATCGCCTTCATCAAATGCAGTTACTGAAAAAACGTACTGCCAGCCGTTAAGCAAATTATTCAATTCAAATTTGTAATAATACTTATTGGTATCATTTGGAAAAGTAATCGGTTCATCCAACCGAACAAAAGAAAATCCACTGTTAAATCCAATTGAGTTTCCGGTGCTGTCAAACTCTGCAAGAATAGTTAAAGATTTTTGTAGATCCTGCGCTTGTGTTAAATCAAAACCGGCTTGTGTTCTATAAAGTTTATAACCCTCAAAATCTTTATTGCCGGAAATAGGATCTATAGATGCTTCGGAGCGCCTGTCCCAATAAATTGTAGCTTTTCTATCTTCTGGCACAACTTTAACAATTGGCGGTGTTGGCGGAGATGGAAGAATGTAACGTGTGATTTTGCCGTTACCATCAAGATCTTCATCAGCATCAAGAATACCATTCCTGTTTTTGTCTTCTCCAAAATATGCTCGTAAAGCCCAATCGGCATTTTCGTATAAAGTTGTTTTTTGTTCTTCAGTATCAAATTGAGCAGGATCATCGCCGAATTTTTTTGCACAGACAATTGCAAAAACAACATTAATGGAATCGCCGGGAGCAATTGTAGAGAATGGACCGTTTGACATAAAAACAGAACGATTTGAAGGAGTTTTTAGCGAATTTGGATTTATTCCGTCATTCCATCTATTACTACCGCCAAAATATCCTCTTAATTTATCAAATCGGTCAATATCATTTTGAGGAGCAAAAAAGTTTGGGTCATCAGTATTTCTAAATTGCCAGCTTACAAAATTTACTGTGGAGATTGTATCGTTATCAATAAATAAGTTATCATTTAATCTTGGCTCGCTTCCAAGATATTGAATGCCGATATAACTATCCGTAAAACCAGGATCGCCGTTGGAATCGAATTCATAAGCAATTTTCATAGAGTCGTTATAACCATCGCCGCCTTTATTAAAGAAAGTGCTTCCGCCGGGTCTGCCGGTTACTCGAGTATTTCTAACAACTGCATCTGTCCATAATCCAACATAAACGCTATCAACAAACTTTTTAGAAGTGTTTTTAATTGTGTAGTTCATTATCACAAAAAAATCTGCAAAAGGGAAGTTCCATGCATAAGTTTCGTGCCGCACAGTAAAACCCAATGGATTATGGTCGGGAATAGGTTCTCCATTGCTTAATACTTCATTTGTATCACTGTAAGACATAACAAAATCTTGATGAGAAATTGCACGCGGGCTGAATTTGGGAGAATCGTATAAAGTAGAACGTTCAACAACTTTTTGGCCTGTGCCGTTAGTAAATTCAAAACCGCCGCCTCGCGATGAAACTGATGTTGCATCAACAGCGCCGGTTGTAACAAAAGGTTCTGAATTGCCTCGAATTATTCCGCCAAGCCATAAGCCTCCGTCAAAAATATGCTCAATTCCGCTGCCCTTTGGATATTCGCAGCTTGGCTGATCGGGCCACAAAGAAAATCCATGCCCGTAAGTTCCAAAATTTGTAATTGTTAATCCGATGTTGCCAACATCAGTAAATTTTGAATTATCATCATCAGCAGGTTTTGATAAAATGTTCTGGCTGTTTTGTGCGATTACTGCAATTGAAAATATTAAGATCAATTGAAGCGTTAAAAATGAGGATTTTAATTTCATTAAGTATAAATGTTCGATAATAAACTTTGTTTTTTTTAGCGTGGTTAAAATAGTTAGATTAATTTTAAGAATAAAAGCATTTCATATAAATAAAACGTTATTAATTTAATCTTGGTTAAACATTGTTCTAGCGTGCTCATCTGCATGATAAGAACTGCGAACAAGCGGAGATGATTCTACAATTTTGAATCCCATTTTTAATCCCTCCTCTTTGTAAAAAGCAAATTCATCCGGAGTAACAAAACGATCTACTGGCAAATGAATTTTTGTTGGTTGCAAGTATTGTCCAATAGTTAAAATTTCGCAGCCGTGTTCTACAAGATCTTTCATCAATTCTAAAACTTCTTCTTTCTTCTCGCCGATTCCAACCATAATACCGCTTTTTGTTTTTAATCCTTTTTCTTTGAACCATTTTATAAGATCCAAACTTCGTTCATATTTTGCTTGCGGACGAACTGCATGGTAAAGTCTCGGTACAGTTTCTAAATTATGATTTAATATATCCGGTGGGTTTTGCATTATTATTTCAAATGCCCCAATTTCACCTTTAAAATCAGGAATTAAAATTTCAATGGTGCAATCTGGTTTTTGCTCTCTTATCAATCTTACACATTCTTTAAAGATTGCTGCGCCGCCGTCTTTTAGTTCATCACGATTTACAGATGTGATTACAACATGTCGTAAATTTAATTCAACAACCGATTCAACTATGCGTTTTGGTTCTTCAATATCAAGTTCATTGGGCATTCCAACTTTAATATTGCAAAATCCGCAGCTTCTTGTGCAAGTATCGCCAAGAATCATAAATGTAGCAGTGCGATGATTCCAGCACTCCGATATGTTCGGGCATTTTGCTTCTTCACAAACTGTGTTAAGTTTTTGCCGCCGCATAAGGTTTTTAACATCGGAATAATTTTCTCCGATTGGTAATCTTACTTTTAACCAATCGGGTCGTTTGCCTAAATCTTTGTTAGATTTTTCGACTTCTTCTTTAAATGCTCGTTGATGTTGATTTATCATAAATATCTTTTATTGAAATGCTGCAAATCATCCTTCGACTTCGCTCAGGATGAAGTGAGTATTATTTAATTTATAGTTTCAAAATTTTCTAATGTTTCTTTAATTGATTTTAAGAACAATGCGCCCAACATTCCATCAATCAGTCTGTGATCGTGTGAAAGAGTGAGCGACATAATATTTCTTATTGCAATTGTATCAGAGCCGTCAATTTCAATCACAACTGGTTTCTTTTGAATTGCGCCAACTCCAAGTATTGCAACTTCAGGCTGATTGATGATTGGCGTTCCAAATATAGTCCCAAATACTCCGTAATTAGTTATTGTAAAAGTTCCGTTTGAAATATCATCCGGCGTAAGTTTTTTTGTTCGCGCTCGATTTGCAAGATCGGCAACCGATTTTGCCAAACCAATTATATTTTTATCGCCCGCTGATTTGATATTTGGAACTATTAATCCGGTCGGCTCAACTGCAACCGCGATACCAAGATTTATAAATTTCTTCTGCAAAATTGTATTTCCATCTATACTTGAATTTACAAGCGGATATTTTTTTAATGCTTTAACGGCAGCATCGGCAATAAAAGACATGAATGTAATTTTAACATTTTGATTTTTTAGGATATCATCTTTATTAAAATTTATAAAATTATGAATTCGCGTCATGTCAACTTCAATCATTCCAGTAACGTGGACTGATGTATCGCGGCTGTGAACCATGTGATCCATAATTTTTTGGCGAATATTATCCATCGGAATCTGTTCAACATCTGCTGCATTATAAAACTGCTGGGTTATTGTTGCAGAAATACTTCTACTTTCATCTGATTTTTTTTGAACTCTATCTTGAACTTGAATTCTATTTGTCTTTCTTTTCTCAATATATGCAAGCACATCTTTCTTAGTAATTCTACCTTCCAGTCCAGTTCCTTTTATTGAATTTAACTCATCAAAACTAACATTTTCTTTTTGAGCAATGCTTAAAACAAGAGGCGATAAAAATCCTGTTCCAGCCGCTTTTGGTGTTACATTATTGTCTGTAAGATTTTTAGAAAAATTATCATGCATTGAAACATCACTTTGTTCTTGAACTTGCGGATGTTCATTCTTTAAATATTGAATTTGTTCACCTGATCCTAAACGCGCGACGATTGTTCCAACTGCAACAGTTTCCTGTTCGCCAATTAAAATATCAACAAGAGTTCCATCTTCGGGCGATGGAATTTCGGTATCAACTTTATCCGTACTGATTTCAAAAATTACTTCATCTTTCTTTATTACATCGCCAACTTTTTTGTGCCATTTAATAATGGTTCCTTCCATTACAGATTCGCCCATCTTTGGCATTGCAATTTCTATAATACTATTATTTGATGAAGTTTGATTTGAAACTGAAACAACCTGTTCTTCTTTTGTTTTTACGGTTTGAGTTTTTTCTTCAACAATTTCAGATTTTGTTTCTGTTGTTTGAGCTGAATTGTCCATTTCAACATTACTTGATTGAATCCTTGCTACTATTGTTCCAGCATCAACAGTTTCCCCTTCATTAACAAGTATTTGGGATAGAATTCCGCTTGTTGAGGATGGAATTTCAGTATCAACTTTATCTGTGCTTATTTCAAAAATTATTTCATCAACCATTACGGCATCACCGACTTTTTTATGCCATTTAATAATTGTTCCTTCATTAACACTTTCACCCATTTTAGGCATCACAATATCCATTTCATTCTCCTATCTAAATATTTTGTTTTTGTGCCGAGCATGCATCACAGAAAAAATGCTGCAAAGGCACAAAGTTTAATACAATAATAAATTTTTAATTCCTTTGTAAATATCATCGCGGCTTGGAAGTACTGCATTTTCTAAAACAGGCGCATAAGGAATATGGGCATCTTTAGCAGCAATTCTTTTTATAGGCGCATCAAGATGTTGAAAACAAACATCGGAAATTCGTGCTGCTATTTCAGCTCCAAATCCACCAGTAAAAGTATCTTCGTGAATGATAATCACTTTATTTGTTTTCTTAACAGAATTAAAAATTGTTTCTTCATCTAACGGAACAATTGTTCTTATATCAATCACTTCAACAGAAAAATTTTCATCTTCCATTTTTTTTGCTGCAATCATAGAATCCCATAAAGAAACACCCCACGAAACAACAGTAACATCGCTGCCTTCTTTAACAACTTTTGCTTTGCCAAATGGAATGAGATAATTTTCATTGGGCTCTGATGAGATTGCATAACTTTGCCTGTACAATCCTTTATGTTCGCAAAACAAAACCGGGTCATTCAATCGGCAGGCAGTTTTTAACAAGCCTTTTGCATCGGCGGCGTTACTTGGATAAGCAATTAATATTCCGGGGATGTGTGAAAAAAATGCTTCGATATTTTGACTGTGACATAAGCCGCCATGAATGTATCCGCCAACTGCAACACGCGTTACAACCGGCGCTGCCCAGCTATTGTTTGAACGGTATCGCATCGGTGCAAGTTCGTTTTTCATTTGCATAAATGCGGGCCAAATGTAATCACCAAATTGTATTTCCACCACAGGTTTTAAGCCTGTTAATGCCATTCCAATGGCAACGCCCATTATGCTTGCTTCGGCAAGCGGCGAATTAAAAACCCGCTCTCTTGTAAATCTTGTTGATAACCCTTTTGTTGCTGTAAAAACTCCGCCTTTAGCGTCTTCAATATCCTCGCCGAAAATAAACATGTTTTTATTTTTATCCATTTCCTCGTGCAGTGCATGGTTAATTGCATCAACCATTACAATTTTATCTCCGCCGGGTTTAGATGATTCGTAATCTAAAGATTGCCTGTGTCCGCTTTCATCAAAAATAAATTTTAAAGCATCCTCCGCTTTTGGGTCAGCAGAGTGGAATGCTTTATCAGCCGCAGCGCTTATCTCAGTGTTTATAGAAATTTTTAATTCCGCTAATTCTTTTTCATCAATCAACCCTTTTGATATCAGAACTTTTGCAAATTTTTCAATTGGGCATTTTTTTTGTTCTTCTTCAAGTTCTTTATGATTTCGATATTTTTTTTGGTCGTCTGATGATGAGTGAGATTCCAGACGCACTACATCGGCTTCAATAAGCGCAGGACCTTTTCCGCTTTTTATATATTCTACTGCCTCTTGAATTTTTTCATAAGATTGAAAAAAATCCGTTCCATCAATTCTTGCCCTGAATAGATTATGGAATCCTTCCATCATCTCAGCTACGGAATTATCTTTGCCTCCGGATTGATTCGAAACGTGAACAGAAATAGCATACTTATTATTTTGAATTACAAACAAAACCGGCAATTTTTCGCGGCTTGCCCAATTAACTGCTTCGTGAAATTCACCCTGCGATGTTGTTCCTTCGCCACTGCTAACATAAGAAATATTTCTTTCGCCGCGTTTTACTGATGCCAATGCTGTTCCTACCGCTTGTAGAAATTGTGTTCCGGTTGGTGATGATTGAGATGGAATATTTAAGTTATTTGAACCCCAATGCACTGGCAATTGCCTTCCGCCGCTTGCCGGGTCGGATGCCTTGCCAAATGTTCCAAGAAAAAATTCTTCAGGATTCAATCCAACGGCAAGCATTGTTGCTAAATCTCTGTAATACGGAAACAACCAATCTTTTTTTGCATCAAGAGAAATTCCGATTGCAAGTTGTACGGCTTCGTGTCCGGAGCCTGCAATATGAAAAAATGTTTTACCCTGTCGTAATAAATTCATTGCACGGCTGTCTATAGCGCGTGAGCGAAGCATTGTTTTTAGCACGTCAATCAACGCTTCTTTTGAAAAATCTTTTTTGCCAACTTTAATTCTATCACTTCCGTTTTTACCGTTAGTTGGTTTAACAGAATTATTTTCTTTTGATTTAATTTCAGTTGAATTGATTTTTTTTGTCATTAAAAATCCTATTACTTTATGAAAGCAAATTTAAAAATTCATTTTTTTGAACGAACTCAATTTGATTGTAATTAAAAGCATTTGCAAAGTGAAAAAGTAATTTTTCCTTCACTTCATTTATCGTAACTGTTCGGTCCAATTCCTTGTTTAATGAAGTAACTTCTTTATCAGTAATTCCACATGGAATAATTCCGTAAAACAATTTCAAATCAGTATTGATATTAAACGCAAAACCGTGCATCGTTATCCATCTGCTTACTTTAATACCTATTGCTGCAATTTTTCTGTTGTCAATCCAAACTCCGGTCAAACCGTCAATTCTATTTCCGGCAAGTCTAAAATCGCCGCAGGTTTTAATAATTATTTCCTCAATTGCACGAAGATATTTATGCGTATCCTGATGCCAGTTTGCAAGGCTAATAATTGGGTAGCCAACAATTTGTCCCGGTCCGTGATAAGTTATATCGCCGCCACGGTCAATATCATAAACCGAAATTTGATTTTCCTTCAAATAGTTTTTATCACCAACAAGATTTTCTTTATTCGCAGTTTTTCCAAGAGTATAAGTATGCGGATGTTCGAGCACAAAAAATACATCTTCAATTTTGTTTTGATAACGTAACTCGTGAACTGCTTTCTGCAAATCCCAGGCTACTTTATAATCTATCAATCCTAAATCGCAATAAACTAATTTTCTTGTTTCTTTGATCACAAAACCATTTCCAATTATGAACCTTCTTTAATCTCCAAACATATAATTAAACATAAATTTACTCCGTAAATGTTGGAAGATTTTTATATTGAACTTTGACTTAAACTTAAACTTTATCTTGAACTCTTAAATATGAATTGCCTCGTTATAAGCATTAGCAGCAGCTTCCATAATAGATTCCGAAAGTGTTGGATGAGCATGAATTGTTTTGATAATTGAATGTCCTGTTGCTTCCATAGCACGTGCGAGAACAACTTCCGCAATTAGTTCTGTTGCTTCACTTCCGATAATATGCCCGCCAAGCAGTTCGCCGTATTTTGCATCAAAAATAAGCTTAACAAATCCTTCGCGTTCTCCAACTGCAAATGCTTTGCCGCTTGCCATAAACGGGAACTTCCCGATCTTCAATTCGTAACCAAGTTCTTTTGCTTTAGCTTCCGTAAATCCAACGCTTGCAACTTGCGGCTGACAATAAGTGCAGCCGGGAATATTATCATAATCAATCGGTGGATTTTTAATTCCTTTTATGGATTCAACGCAATGTATTCCTTCGGCAGATGCAACATGCGCAAGCCACGGCGGACCAATCACATCGCCAATTGCATAAATTCCTTGCACATTGGTTTGATAATTATTTTTATCAACTTTTATGTGATTCTTATAAATTTCAACTCCAAGTTCTTCAAGTCCAAAACCAGTTATATTTCCTGTAACTCCGATTGCGCTAAGAACTATATCTGCTGTTAACTCTTTTTGTTCGCCATTTTTAACAATTGTAACAACCACTTTGTTATTTTTTACAACTGCGCTTTCAACAACAGTTTTTGTAAAGATTTCTATGCCTCTTTTTTTTAAACTTTTTTCTAATGTTTGTGATACTTCAGCATCTTCAACGGGAAGAATATTATCAAGCATTTCAATAACCGTTACTTTTGTACCAAGTACGGAGTAAAAATAAGCAAACTCGATTCCTATGGCGCCGCCGCCAATTACAATTATCTCTTTAGGCAATTCGTCTAGCGACATTGCCTCGGTACTTGTAATTATGTTTTTCCTATCAACAGGAATATTAGGTAGTATTTTTGGGCTGGCTCCGGTTGCTATTATTATTTTATCAGCTTTAATTGTTTCGGTTATTTTTTCATCGGCATCATAAATATCAATTAAATTATGACCGGAGAGTATACCAAACCCGCGGATTCTGCTGATTTTGTTTTTCTTAATAAGCAATTCAACATTTTTTGAGATCTTTTCCGAAATACTCCGGCTTCTTTTAATAATTTCATTAAAATTAAATGAAAGTTCTTTAGTGTGGATTCCAAAATCTTTACTATGATTCTTCAAATTATCAAAAATTTCTGCATTTTTAAGAAGTGATTTTGTCGGAATACAGCCCCAATTCAAACAAATTCCGCCCAAATTATCCTTATCAATTACTACTGTACTAAAACCCAATTGTGCAGCTCTGATTGCGGCAACATATCCACCCGGACCTCCGCCAAGTACAGCAATATCATATCTGGTTGACATTAAAATTATTTCCTGATTAGTTATTAATTGGTAATTAAATATAGGAAGCTAATAAAAAAAATAAAATTTGAACTTCAATATTTCTGACTTGAAAGTCAAAATTAGGGAAATAAAGTTAAATATGTAAAAATTTTGTATTCAATATCATTAAAGAAACAGCCGTAAACAAAAAATAATCTATATTTGATTGCAAAATTTTATAAATCACAAAAATGGGTAACAATGAATCAAGTTATTGAATTAGATGCGTACGAGTTTAATGAAAAAATCGCTAGCGATAAATCTGCAATAATTATTGATGTAAGAACTTTTCAGGAATATAACTCGGGACACATTCCAAATTCTATTTTGTTAGATATTTATCAGCCGTCTTTTCCTGAAAAGATTTTAGAATTAGACAGGGAGAAAAATTATTTACTTTACTGCCGCAGCGGTTCAAGAAGTTATAATGCGGCAAGTTTTATGTTATCAAACGGATTTAAAAATGTTAACCACCTTAAAGATGGAATACTTTCATGGAATAAAAAACTTGATTTATAATTTTGCAAAACACTAAAACAATGTTTGATAATTATGATAAAACAATTAGCGATAATCTTTCTGTATTAAAGATTACTGCTTTGTGGGCATTCAGCGAATCTGCATTAGGCGGAATACTACACGCGCTAACAATTCCTTTCCGTGGATTGTTTATAAATGCCGCCGCTGTTCTTTTCATTTCGTTGATCGCTTTGTTTTCAAAAAGCAATAAAGAAATTCTCAAATCAACCTTTATAGTGATAATAATTAAAGCAATTGTAAGTCCACATACTCCGCTTACAGCATATTTTGCCGTAAGTATGCAGGGAATTATAGGTTACTTACTATTTTTACCAAAAAATAATTTTCGGCTTTCTGCGTTACTGTTGGGCATTTTTACATTGTTCTTTTCGGGAATACAAAAGATTATAATTCTCACAGTGCTTTTTGGCAACACTTTGTGGAATTCATTCAATATTTTTATTCAACAAATATCAAATGAGTTTTTAAGTTTGGGAATTCATTCAGATGTTAATTATGGATACGTTTTGATTTTTCTTTACATTGCATTACATGTTGCCGCCGGTATTATTACAGGATTTTATACAGGACTTCTACCCAAAAAAGTTCAGTTCTATTCACGGCAAATTCCAGAAATGGTTTTAGAAATATCAGAAGAATCTATTCCTAAAAAAGATAAAAAAGGAAAGAAAAAAAACTGGATTATGCGCCCAACCGGAATAATTATTTTATCTGTTTCTTTAGCAGTGATAATTCTTTCATACGTTTCGCCGTCATTAAAAAATAATGTAGCATTAGAAATTATTATTATGCTAATTAGATCAATTTTATTAACGATAATATGGTATTTTTTATTAGCGCCATTCGTAAAAAAACTTTTCCAAAAATATTTATTGGGTAAAAAGATTTTTTACTCGCAAGAAATAGATTTGATTATAAATATGTTTCCTCAGTTCAGAAAAATTGTTGCTTACTGCTGGAAGAGTTCATCAACTAAAACAGGATTGAAAAGATTGCATTATTTTTTTTCAACATCATTTTATTATTTATTGCTTTACAAATAGATGAACAGATTCTTAAAAATATTTATAGTTGCCTGTGTTCTTGCGGCTCTTGCTTTATTAATTAAATATCCTTTAGCAAGTTATATTGAAAATGATTCCATGAGGATATTGAAAAATAGAATTCTTGAGGAAGAAAAAAATCTATCGGAATTTTACAGAAATTATAACCGCGAAGATTCTTTATTGTGGAAGGATTTTGACATCAATATGCGCTTTCAATATGATGTAAATATGAACATTCATAAAATCGAGAAAGCAATTGATAGTAATCGAATGAAGGATTCTGTAAGTCTAAAAGTATTTAACAATATAAGAATTCTGTTAGACGAATTTGAAGAGAATGAACCCGAATTGATAGATCAAATAAGTCTTAATAAAAATGTTCTTAAAAAAATGATAAATGATTTTATGGAATACTCCGGTGCAACCGACAAGCGTTACAAATCCTTCATAGATTTTCACAAACACATTTTTGATGAAGCAGAAGTTTCAAATCATTATTTGGAACTATTTCGCATAGCGGAGCAAAATTATTTTGAAGTGAGAAAAAAATACTTCAATACTTATCAATCATTTTCAGACGGACTTCAAAAAATATCTGATACTTATAAACCTTATTGAATTGTTCCGGACTTTCTTGATGGAAACTTAGTGTAAATCAGGAACGAATTTTTAAGACATTAATATAAAAGTTTGATGATAGTATTAATAAAAAATAAAATTTCTAAGCTCATCAACTGTACTAAAAATATTTTTAGCATTTAGTTTTCTCACTTCGGTTTCGGAATAACTATCCCAAATTACAGAAGCAATTTCAACTTCTGCATCATTTGCAGCAACTATATCTGAAGGTGCATCACCAACCATCAAAACTTCAGCGGGATTTAAGTTAAACTTTTTTAGAAACATTGTAATTCCTTCGGGCGAAGGTTTATGTTTTTCAACATCATCGCCGCTTACAATTAAATCAAAAAAATCTTTTATACCAAGTTCATCCAATGTAATTAAAGCGGAAGTTCTGCCTTTGCCCGTGTAGATTGACAACAAAACATCGTTCTTTTTCAAATCAATAAGCAATGTTTCAATTCCATCGTACATTTGTGCTATTGAATGATTCTGCTGGTAGTAATGATAATAATCCGTTCTAGCTTGTTGATAGTTAGTGCTAAATAATTCTTTTAGTATCACATCTTCTGTTGGTCCAAAGAATGAGATGATCTGCTCATCAGAGTACTTTATATTTAAGTATTTTTCTGTTACATGATTGAATGAATCGAATATTAATCTGTTTGTATAAGTTAATGTTCCATCCACATCAAAAATAATTCCTTTAAACTTTGATTTCATTAATTCAAATCCATTTTATAAAATTTAATTTTTCCATTAATATCTTTAACAATAATCTCGCTGCCGTTAATAAAAACTATTGAAGTAACTGGAACATCGCTGGCGGAAATAAGGTTTTTAATACTTTTTGTTTCGTCAAAAGTATAAAGCGAGCCATCGGAAAACCCAATAAAATATTTACCGCTTTGTTCTGCAAACTTGAATGAGAAAACATTTGATTTCTTAAAATCCAACCTTTTAATTTCTTTTCCTTCTTTTGCAGATATAAATACTAATACTCCGTTGCTGTTTAGCAGTAATAAGTTTTGACTTTCATTACTAAAATAAACTTCGCGTATTATTTCTTTGTTTTCGTAAGTCCATAATATTTTACCAAGCAGCAAATCAACTGCAAATAGTTTATTATCTGATGTAAAGGAAAAAACTATTTTCCCGTTTGATATAGGAAAGTTTTTTCCGTAAAAATTTTGTCCATCGCCAAATTCAAGTTTCCAATTCAACACTCCTGATTTTGTATTTACACAAAACAAAGATGAAGATGAATTGGTGAAAATAATTTTGTCATCTTCAAATTCGGGTTTTCCTACAACAGGCAAATGGGAAATATTTGATTTCCAAATTAATTCAAATGTAAAAGCATCGTAGCAAAAAATATTTCCTTGTGATGTGCCAAAAACGACTGCTTTGCTTTTTACGCTCTGATTATCAATATCAATCAATGTTAAATCGGAGGAAATGTTTTCTGCTATTCCAACAACTTGCAGTATTTCACCATTGTTGGCATTAACCGAATACAAATCGCCATCAAATGTTGCGCACAAAATCAAATCTTTATAATAGATAAAATTATTGCGTACGTTACCCAATATTTCTGCAACAAACTTTTCATTCCAGTTAAAATCATTTCTGTAAATCAAGCCGTTATCGAGCAGCGTAAAAATTTTATTTTCGCCAATTGCTAAAGGCTGCGTTGAACTTGTTTGAAAATCAATTTCTTTAGTTTGCAATAAAGCAGGATCAATAAAAGACGAATCTGAATTACTTTGTGAAGACCGTATATCACTAAAAGAAAAAGAGTACTTTAATTCAGTTAATTTGTTTTTAATTTTCCTGTTGAAAATAAATACTGAGTCATTTCGAAATTCCATAATGAAGTAATTTGGATTGTCGGAAATAGAGGAAGAAGGAAATTGTATTTCTGATAATCCTGTTTCAATTTTTGGTGAAGCAAAATTAGTTTTTGTTGATGGCGAAATGGAAAGAAGGGAAGTATTGCTCAATATTTTTTGAATTTCATTTTTATTTTGGATTCCGTTCAATCCAAAATTGCTAAAGAAAAAAGCATATTCGTAAAAAAGCGGTTTTATCTTTTCTCGCAAATTTTGTAAAGTTTCAATTGTAACAAAACCGCTTGCAGATTTACTTGCAATTATTGAGTTAACTCCGGCAAAAAGAAAATTGTTTTGTAATTCCGCAAATTCATTACAAGTAAATGTTTGATTCATCAAATCTTTTCCAAAAAAATTTTTGTTGTAATCATTTATGCCGCCAACAACATAAAACGGAATTGTTGTGTTTTGCAAAGTTTCAGAAAGGGATGAAAACTCTTTAGCATCGCCGGTTTTTGTCAGGTTTCCGACAACAAAAAGTTTTGAAATGTTTTCCTGTTCGTTCAAATCTTTAATAAGCTGTTCGGTTAAATTAATCTTATCGGAAAGGTTGTGTTGTAAATTTGTAAACACAGCAATTTTGAAATCCTGCGAATTAGCAAAACCCTGCAAAAGAAATATCAACAGCAAAAGTATCTTAAATATCATCGTGAAAATAAAATGGTTAAGTAAAACAGAATTATCTTTTAACAATCCTGAACAAATTTAACAAAATTGCCGCTTGAAAAGTTATATATTCAAATTATGTCCAGATAAAACTTAATCGAAATCAAAACATAAAGCCGAGCATCATAAACTTTCTTGCAAAACAAACGCAACATTTTTAAGTTTGCTGCCGTCTAATCTAAATTAAATTCAAAGATTTAATAATTTTAATAAACAATGAGGTATTGCTTTGGATATTTCCGCATTAAATGAAAAAATAAAAAACGAAAGTGCATTTATAGATTTGCTGATGAATGAAATCGGCAAAGTAATCATCGGGCAAAAAGCGATGGTTGAAAGATTGATAATTGGTTTGCTCGGCAACGGGCACGTTTTACTTGAAGGCGTTCCGGGACTTGCAAAAACACTTGCTATCAAAACTCTTGCATCTGCAATGAAAGCCAAGTTTCAGCGAATACAGTTCACTCCCGATTTGCTGCCAGCAGATTTGATAGGAACACAAATTTATAATCAGAAAGACGGCAATTTTTTAATCCGCAAAGGTCCAATCTTTGCAAATTTTATTCTTGCAGATGAAATAAACCGCGCTCCCGCCAAAGTTCAAAGTGCGTTGCTCGAAGCAATGCAAGAAAGACAAATTACAATTGGCGAAACAACATTTAAACTTGATGAACCGTTTTTGGTTCTCGCAACTCAAAACCCGATAGAACAGGAAGGAACCTATCCCTTGCCGGAAGCACAGGTTGACAGGTTTATGCTTAAAATAAAAATATCATATCCCGAGCGTGCTGAAGAACTCGCGATAATGCGCCAGAATATGGAATTAAATAGTATGCAGGTTAATCCTGTAATTTCTCCGGCAGAAATTTTGAATGCGAGAAATCTATTGCAAGAAATTTATATTGACGAAAAAATTGAGAAGTATATTCTTGATATTGTTTTTGCAACACGTAATCCAAAAGAATTTGGAATAAATAACCTTGCTGATTTAATCAGTTACGGAGCTTCACCGAGAGCAACAATAAACTTAGCAATCGGCGCAAAAGCAATGGCTTTTATTAAACGCAGAGGCTACGTAATTCCAGAAGATGTGCGCGCAATTTGTTTAGATGTTTTGCGTCATCGTGTTGCTGTTACTTATGAAGCTGAGGCAGAAGATATTACAAGTGAAAATGTTATTCAGGAAATTTTGAATAAGGTTGTGGTTCCGTAAAAGTATGGCTTATTGACGGCTGATTTTCAAATTAGATAGCAAACTTGCATTCTAAATAAATTTTTAATTTTTTATTTGTAATTTTAAATTATCAATGCTTACTAAAGAAATATTAAAACAGGTTAGACAAATTGAAATACGAACACGAGGACTTGTAAATCAGGTTTTCTCAGGTGAATACCATTCCGTATTTAAAGGGCGCGGAATGGAATTTTCCGAAGTTCGTGAATATCAATTTGGTGATGATATTAGAAATATTGACTGGAACGTTACAGCTCGTTTTGGGCATCCGTATATTAAAGTCTTTGAAGAAGAGCGCGAATTAACTGTAATGTTAATAGTTGATATGAGCGGCTCGTTGATTTTTGGTTCTCAATCAAAAACTAAACAGCGTATTGCAGCCGAGTTGAGCGCCATCCTTGCTTTTTCTGCTTTAAAGAATAACGATAAAGTTGGATTGATTTTATTTACAGATAAGATTGAAAAATTTGTGCCGCCGCGTAAAGGCAGAAAGCACGTTTTAAGAATTATCCGCGAAGTACTATCCTTTGCACCCGAAGGTAAAACCACAAACCTAAAAGGCGCACTTGAGTATATGAACAATGCAATCAAGAAAAAATCAATAGCATTCTTGATTTCTGATTTTATGGATGAAGGTTATGAAAAGATATTGCGAATTGTAGGCAAGAAACATGATCTAATCGGAATTGTGCTTGATGATGTTAGGGAAAAAGAATTACCAAATGTTGGTCTTATAAAACTTGGCGATGCAGAAACCGGTGAGGAACGATGGATTGATACAAGCAGTAAGCGGGTGCGTTCACAGCTACTTATCAACAGAAAAGAAAACGAAAAAAAACGCAAAACACTTTTTATTACAAGCAGACTTGACAGCATTGAAGTTACAACGGGTTCAAATTACATTCAGCCTTTAGTTCAATTCTTCAGAAGGCGCGAGAAACGATGGTAAGATTTTATTTTATTATTTCTGTTTTTGCATTTGCACTAAGTTCGGTTTTTGCTCAAGAAATTAGAGTAAGCGCTTCAACCGACACAACCGATTATTTAATTGGAGACCAGATAACTTATAATCTGTTGATTAAGACTTCTAAAAATGTTTTCATCATAAATCCATTCTTTCGCGATTCATTAAAGAATATTGACCTTATTAGTATTTCTAATCCCGATATTAAGGAAGATGAAAACGGTAAAACTATAAACTATTATTGTACTTTAACCCGTTTGGATTCTGCTACTGTTACTATTCCTGCAATTAAAATTGAATATAGAACTCAAAACGATACAACATTAAAATCTGCTTTATCAAATCCTGTTACAATAAACATTCACAGAATGAATGTTTCAATGCAAGAAGATATAAAAGATATTAAACCGCCAGTTCGTCCTTTTGATTTTACTTTTCTCATTTACGTTTTTATTGCACTTACAATTATCTCGTTGATAGTTTATTATGTTATCTACAAAAAATACTGGAAGCAAGAAAAGAAAGTTGAAGTAACAAAGAAAGAGGAAAAACTGCTTTCACATCAAATTGCACTTAAAAAACTTTTACAGCTTGAAAGTGAAAAGTTGTGGCAAAACGGATTCGTTAAAGAATATCATACAAGAATTACGGAAATAATACGCGAGTATTTTGAAAAACAATTTGAATTACCTTTGCTTGAGTTAACTACAACCGATTCCTTAAAAATGCTAAGCAAGCACTCGCAGGGAATTAAAGTACTCGATATAACATCCGAGTTTTTGAGCAATGCCGATCTTGTTAAGTTTGCTAAATATATTCCGATTGAGATAATTAATTTTGAAATGATGAATCAGGCAAAAGAAATTGTTAAGAAAACCACATCGTTGGATGAAGAAGTAAAAGTTGATGAGGCTGCAAATGTTTAGCGATGTAACTTTTGCATATTCGTGGATACTTTACTTCCTTATAATCATACCTTTTTTGATTGCTTGGTATTTCTGGAAGGGAAGAAAAAAACAATCCACAGTTACATACTCTTCGTTAAAATTATTTGAAATGATTCCTGCTACTTTTCGCGAAAGAGTTCGCCATCTTCCATTTATTTTAAGAATGATTGCGCTTGCATTTTTGATAATTGCGCTTGCACGTCCGCAAAATTTTTCGGCAGGGCAAAGTGTTAATGCCGAAGGTATTGATATTTCGATGGTGCTGGATATTTCAGGCAGCATGCTCGCAGAGGATTTCAAACCAAACCGTTTACAAGCAGCTAAAAATGTTATTGATGAATTTGTTAAAGGAAGAACAACAGATCGGATAGGACTTGTTATTTTCTCTCGCGAAGCATTTACTCAATGCCCGCTTACTATTGATTATTCAGTTTTAAGAAATTTACTCGCTGATATTCGCAGTGGAATGATTGAAGATGGAACAGCGATCGGTAATGCAATTGCTAATGGTGTAAATAGATTAAAAGACAGCGATGCTGACAGCAAAGTTATTATTCTGCTTACAGACGGAGTTAATAATACAGGCGAAGTTGACCCGATTTCAGCAGCAGAAATTGCATCAACATTTGGAATTAGGATTTATACAATTGGTGTTGGAACTCGCGGCGAAGCCCCTTATCCTGTTCAAACGCCATTTGGAACAAGATATCAAATGGTTCCTGTTGAAATTGATGAAGCTATTTTGAAAAAAATTTCTGAAACAACCGGCGGTCAATATTTCCGCGCAACAAACAACAATGCTCTAAAAGATATTTATAACAAAATTGATAAAATGGAAAAAACTAAGATCGAAATTACATCCTATAAAAACGCCGCTGAATTATTTGAAGGCTGGCTTTTAATTGGATTTGTATTTTTACTTTTAGAGTTGATTGCATCAAAAACGATATTGAGGAAATTGCCGTAATGTTCAGATTTGCAAACCCCGAATATCTTAATGCTTTGTGGCTTATCCCGTTTTTAATTGTGCTTTATGTTCTATTCATGAGAAACAGGAAAAGACTGCTCGAAAAATTTGCCGACCGCGAATTGCACAGAGTAATTATGTATTCCTTTAGTGGAATAAAATCTAAAATTAAATTTGGTTTGATATTAACATCGTTGGCGCTGCTGATATTTGCATTTTCACATCCGCAAGTTGGAACCAAGATGCAGGAAGTTAAGCAAACAGGAATTGATGTTTACATTTTACTTGATGTATCGCGCAGTATGGAGGCGCAGGATATTCAGCCCAACCGTTTAGAAAAAGCAAAATATCAGATTTCTAATCTTATACAAAAATTACGCGGAGATAGAATCGGGCTAATCATTTTTTCCGGAGAAGCTTACATACAAATTCCCTTAACCACTGATTACTCGGCTGCGAATTTATTTCTTTCGGCAGTTGATTTTGGTTCTGTTCCGCAACCCGGAACAGCAATAGCTTCTGCAATAAATATGGCAGTTCAATCATTCGATTCAGTTGCAACTGATAAAGCTATAATCATTATTACAGATGGAGAAGATCACGAAGGTGATATTGATAAAGCGGTTGAAGAAGCAACCGATCTTGAAATAAAAATCTACACAATTGGATTAGGCTCGCCGGATGGAGTGCCGATTCCAGTTTATGATAATAGAGGAATCGAAGTTGGTTTTAAACAAGACAACAGCGGTCAAACTGTACTTACAAAACTTAACGAAAGTATATTGAAGGATATTGCTTCAAAAGGTAACGGCAAATACTATCGAGGAAATAACTACGAAGATTATTTAGATAAAATATATTCCGATCTTTCTAAATTGGAGCAGGTGGAATTTGGTGTAAAAAAAGTAACAGACTATGAAGACCGCTTCTATTATTTTTTAGTGCCTGCAATAATATTGTTATTGCTCGAAATATTTATCAGCGATAAACGTTCGCCTTTTTTCACGCGTCTAAATAAAAAATTAGGAATTGAATCGGAAGAAGTATGAAAATAATTAGAATAAATTTATTACTTGCTTTTTTTCTTCTACTTTCCGCACAGCAAGTATTTACCCAATCCAACCGCAGCGTTTTGAATGACGGAGTTGATAAGTATGAGCAAAAAAAATATACTGATGCCGAAGTTGATTTTAGAAAAGTAGTTGATGCTTCTCCAAAAAACTTTGAAGCGAATTTTAATCTTGGTACTTCATATTATAAACAGCAAAAATATGATGAAGCCGTAAAAGCCTTTACAAGCTCGTTTGAGGGTGCAAAAGACAATGAATCAAAAGCGAAAGTTTTTCATAATATCGGCAACTCGCTTTTAAAGAATAAAAAAATTGAAGAGAGTATTGAGGCTTATAAAAATGCTTTGAAGCTTAATCCAAATGATAACGATACAAAGTACAATCTTTCTTATGCTCTTGAACTGCTGAAGAATAAAGATAAAAACGACAAGAACGATAAAAATAAAGACGATCAGAAAAAGGATGATCAAAAACAGCAGGATCAAAACAAAGATCAACAGAATAAAGATCAAAATAAGAATGATCAGCAAAATCCACAGCCAAAAAATGAAGAGGCTAAACGGGATAATACTAAGCAGCCGCAGCAGTCTAAAGAAAATAAAATTTCTAAACAGCAAGCTGAACAGATTTTAGAAGCGCTTAAAAACAATGAAAAAGACCTGCAAAAAAAAATACGGAAAAAAGTCGGCAAGGTTAAACAAACTGATAAAGATTGGTAATGTTTAAATTTAATTTTTTAGTAATACTGTTAGTTTTAAGCACACTTTCAAATGCACAATCGTTTGTCGCAACTGTGAGCAGCAACAAGGTTAGTGAAAGCGACCGCTTTGAAGTGCAGTTTACTTTTGAAGGAAAGGATGTAAATGGGTTAAAGAATTTTTCTGCACCTTCGTTTAAGGATTTTCGCGTTCTTTCAGGTCCAAATCAATCACAAAGCATGCAAATCATTAACGGCGTTGCATCCGCTTCGATCTCGTTATCATATATTTTAATGCCAAATACAACAGGAAGTTTTACAATTGCTAAAGCCTCTATTGATTATAACGGAACAGTATATTCTTCAGAGCCGATAAAAGTTACAGTTGTTAAAGGTTCGGTTAAACCTAAGGATGATAAAAGCGGCGAAGTATCAAACGCCGATATTGCAGAAAATTTATTCGTCCGGGCTTCGATTGATAAGAACAAAGTTTATCTTGGCGAGCAGGTTACAGTTACTTATAAACTTTATACACGGCTTAATATTGCTTCGCAGATGGGTGTAAATAAGCTTCCGCAATATCAGGGCTTTTGGGCGGAAGAACTTAATACTTCTCAAAATATTTCCTTTACTACCGAAGTAGTTGACGGAAAACAGTTTAAAGTTGGAATTCTGAAACGGGCAGCATTATTTCCAACGCAAACAGGCAAGCTCGAAGTTACTCCGCTCGAATTAACAATACCGATTCAGATTCCGAAGAAAAGAAATCCAAATAATATTTGGGATGATTTTTTTGGTGATCCATTTGGTCGAGCTGAAATTCAAGAATACAAAGCAGCATCCAACATTTTAAAAGTAGATGTGATGCCGCTGCCCGAAAATAATAAACCTGTTTCCTTTAATGGAGCAGTTGGTAAATTTGATTTTACTGCCGAGCTTGATAAGAATAAAACAAAAACCAACGAACCAATTTCACTTAATCTTAAAATATTCGGTACGGGAAATATCAAATTGCTCGAAATGCCTGAATTTGAATTACCAAATGGATTTGAAAAATATGATCCTAAAGTAAATGAGCAAGTAGAACGTGTTGGAAAAATTAACGGCGTTAAAGAATCCGAATATTTGCTTATTCCCAGGATTGCTGGCTCGCGTGAAATTCCGCCTTTAGAATTTTCTTATTTTGATCCTGAAAAAAAATCTTACCAAACTATAAAATCAAAATCGTTTAATGTAGAAATAGAACAGGGCTCAGGTACTGCCGATGTTAGCAGCGCCGATCAGCAGATGATTGAACAATTGGATAGCGATATAAGGTTTATCAAAACATCGTTTGATGATGTGGAAAAGCAAAGCACATTATTGATTTTGAATCCCTTATTTATTTTTTCATCAATCATTCCATTCCTTGCAAGTTTTATTTTGATAGGATGGAAACGTAAACAGGATAAACTATTCGGCAATCAACAATTGCTCAGATATTCCAAAGCTGAAAAAGTTGCACGCAACAGGTTTAAAAAAGCAAAGAAGTTTTTGGAACAGAACAATACTGAAATGTTTTACTCGGAAATATCTCAAGCACTTTTCGGTTATCTTGAAGATAAATTCAGAATTCCAAAATCCGAGTTTACTTTAGAACGGGCTGCGGATGAATTGATAACAAGAAATATTCCGCAGGAACTTGTAGAAAAGATGAAACTCAATGCTGAAAAATGTGAGTTTATAAGATTTGCGCCTTCAACTAATCCTGCCGAAGCAATGAATGAAATGTATAAATCACTTTCCGAAGTTGTAATTGATATTGAAAGAACAATTCAAAAATGAAAAAGTATTTTATACAAATATTGATATTAACGTTTGTTGTATTGTCGGGTTTTTCATACGGCGATGAAATTCAATCCGCAATGAAAAAGGGTAACGAATTATACAAAAATAATCAGTTCCAATCCGCTATTGATGAGTACAACATTCTTGTAAAAAAAGGTTATGAAGGTTACTCGTTGTATTACAATCTCGGCAATGCACATTACAGACTTGGAAAAATTGGCTATGCAATTTTGTATTATGAAAAAGCGCATAAAATTTCTCCATCCGATGAAGACGTAAAACACAATTTATTGTTAGCAAAGCAAAATCTTAAAGATAAAGTTGAAACATTGCCGCCGTTTTTTGTATTTGAAATATGGGAAGGATTGCTTGGTGCGTTTTCTGCTTCCGGCTGGACGATTGTTACTTACCTTGTATTTTTACTTTTGCTTGCTTCACTAATTGCATATTTCTTTTCAAGAAATTCTTTGCAGCAAAAAATATCTTTCTTTACTGGTACAGGTTTATTTTCTGTTTTGATATTTTCAATAATATTGCTTGCAGTAAAAATGAATAAAGAATTTAATATTAAAGATGCAATCATTCTTGAACCTTCAGTTACTGCAAAGTTTTCACCTGATGAATCCGCTAATGATAACTTCATAATCCACGAAGGATTGAAAGTCCGGATAGAAGATAAAGTTGATAACTGGTACAAAATTCGGCTTGAAGATGGAAAAGTTGGTTGGGTATCAAAAAACGAGCTTGGAATAATTTGATCTTAACAAGTAAATAGTTTAATTATTTTGATAATTGCTATTTGTAAAATATTGTGCTTTGCTTAGATTTACATATAACAAATCAAACGAAAGGAAAAACATGAAAAAAATTCTCATAATACTCGGCTGTATCTGTGTTATTGCAATATCAACTAATGCTCAATCTGTTGGATGTGGTTCAAGCTGCACAGACAAAACATCAAAAGTTGATAACTGCATCGACAAACAGGAAACTGTAAAAGCTGGTGATAAGGTTGAAACTACTACTACAACAACAGTAACAGACGGCAAAGAAAAAGTTGAAAAGACCGTTGTTGTTACTAAAGGTGAAAACAAAGAAGGATGTTCCGAAAATTCTTCTTGTTGCGAAGACAAATCTGAGAGCCATGTAACTAAAGAAGTAAAAAAAGTTGAGACTAAAAAGAAATAGTCGCATAATTTACCGACCATTATTTGCCCTTCAATAGAAGGGCTTTTTTTTGATTTTGATACAGCAATTTCGTTTTCATCAAACCGATTTCTAATTTTGCCCACTAAAATTTATACAGGAAAAACAAATGGACTGGATTACTGATCCGCAATCTCTGATAGCGTTGCTTACTCTTACAATTCTTGAAATAGTTCTCGGCATAGACAATATAATTTTTATTTCAATTCTTTCCGGAAAGCTGCCTAAAGAAAAACAAAAGAAAGCAAGACTGCTTGGTCTTTCGCTCGCAATGATTACAAGAATTCTTTTACTGTTTTCAATTTCACTAATTGTAAAATTAACAGAACCATTTTTTACTGTCTTTGAAATTGGAATTTCGGGAAGAGATTTAATTCTTATTCTTGGCGGATTGTTTTTGCTAGCAAAAAGTACAATGGAAATTCATTCCAAGTTAGAAGGCGAAGAAGAACATCACGAAGTTAAAGCCAAAGTTTCATTTATGAGCGTAATCATTCAAATTCTTTTATTAGATATTGTGTTCTCACTTGATTCCGTTATCACCGCAATTGGTATGGCAAACGAACTTGCTGTTATGATTATTGCTGTAATAATAGCAGTAATATTTATGATGTTCTTTTCTGGTTCGATCAGTGATTTTGTTGAAAGACATCCAACAATAAAAATACTTGCTTTAAGTTTTCTGTTGTTAATTGGATTTTCGTTAATTATAGAAGGGCTACACCAGCATATTCCAAAAGGATATATCTATTTTGCAATGGCGTTCAGTGTTTTTGTTGAGATGTTAAATATTAGAATGAAAAAGAAAAAAAATAATCCGGTTAAACTGCGCAGCGAAATACCCGGTGATTAGAATAAAAATTTAAAAAGATATTATTTATTGTTTGTTTTGGCAAAACTTCATTGCATATTTTTAATTATGGATTCAAAAAGATATAATAACATTAAACTTTCAATCGGAATCGGAAAGTCAATCATAAGTTTTATACTCATATTTCTTTTTGTCTCTCTTGGTTATAGTTTATTTTTAGAAAAGTACATTCAGAATATTTTTTCGTCTCATTATTTTGTTTTTATGGGATATGTTTTTGCCGTTGGTGTTTCAAGTTCAATATTATTTATGCCTGTAAACTTTTATACAGGTTTTTATCTTGAGCATAAATACAATTTATCCAATCAAACATTTTCAAAATACATTATAGAAAATATTAAATCTATGCTGGTTGGATTGGTAATCGGTGTTCCAATTTTGCTGTTGTTTTACTTTGTACTTAATCAGTTTGCGGATTTATGGTGGTTAGTTTTTGCATCCGCAATGTTTTTGATTTCCGTAGTTTTATCACAAATATTTCCAATTATCATACTGCCGATATTTTATAAAGTAATTCCTTTGCAGGATGAAGAATTAAAAACAAGAATAGCTAATCTTGCTAAAGGTGCAGGCATAAAAGTTGAAAACGTTTTTTCTTTTGATATGAGCAAAAATACAAAAAAAGCCAACGCAGCTTTTACGGGATTGGGAAAAACAAAACGAATAATTCTCGGCGATACTTTACTCAATAGTTTTTCAAAAGATGAAATTGAAACAGTAATCGCACACGAGCTTGGTCATTATAAACACAAACACATTGTAAAAAATATTTTATTTGGAACTGCCGCAAGTTTTTTAACATTTTTTGTCATTTCCGTTCTTTACAAAAATTCTTTATGCTGGTTTGATTTTGAAAGCATCACACAAATTGCGGCTTTACCTTTACTAAGTTTATGGGCAATGATTATCGGGTTAATGCAAAACCCGATAGGAAATATTCTCTCTCGTAAATACGAATATGAAGCCGATAGATATGCAATCGAATCAACAAACAAACCGCAAAGTTTTATCAATACTTTGAACAAATTAAACGAGCAAAACCTTGGAGATAAAGAACCGCATCCATTTGTTGAATGGTTTTTCTATTCGCATCCATCAATAAAAAACAGAGTTAAGGCAATAAACAATTTTGCAAAAGAGAATAATATAGAGGAAATTTTAAGTGAACATCTAGTTGAGGTAGCGCGTTGATAACGTACATAAAAATATTTTTTATTAGCGTCCATACACTCGTTTGTTCGATATTCGGATTGATTTTCATTTTCGCTGATAGAACTTTTACTTTGTATCATTACCTTGCAAAAATATTTCCGCTTGGTATTTTAATCATATCCGGAATTAAAGTTAAAATAACCGGTCTCGAAAACATTGATAAAAAAGCTACTTATATTTTTGCGTCAAACCATTCGAGTTATTTGGATATTACGGCATTGCAATGGGGCGTTCCAAATCGTTTAAGTATGATTTTCAAAAAAGAACTTGCACGAATTCCATTTTTTGGCTGGCAGCTTTATTTAGGTCCTTATGTTGTTGTAGATAGAAAAGATCCGCAAGCAGCAATGAAAAGTTTGCAGCGTGCAAAATGGGTTATGGATAATAAAAAAATATCCGTTCTCGTTTTTCCTGAAGGAACGAGAAGTAAAGACGGCGAAGTACAAAGTTTTAAACGCGGCGCTTTTTATCTTGCTGCTCACAGCGGATATCCGGTTGTTCCGGTTACAATAAACGGAACGAATAGAATTATGCCGAAAGGTACTTTTAAGTTGAAGCGCGGAACTATTTATTTACATTTTGATAAACCAATTTCAACTGAAGACATAAAATCAAAACCGCAGGAACTTGAACTAATGGAAAAAGTTCGGGAAATTATAATCAAGAATAAAAAGGATTTTTAATAATGGCTGTAACAAAAAAAGATGTTGAAAAAATTGCTGAACTTGCAAGACTGAAATTTTCTGATGAAGAAATTGAAAGTTTTACTCCGCAAATGAATGACATTCTAAATTACATGGAAAAATTAAACGAACTTGATACTGAACAAGTTGAACCGCTTTCTCATCCGATTGAACAAACCAACGTTTTTAGAAATGATGAGTTGAAAGCATCAGCACAAACCAAAGATGCATTACAAAATGCGCCGGATAAAAATGAACAGTACTTTAAAGTTCCAAAGGTTATACAGGATAAATGATGACAAAGAAGGGGAAAACTAAAAATAGTTTTTACATCCTCGGCGTTATTCCCGCAAGATTTGCATCAACAAGATTGATGGGCAAACCGCTTGCGGATATAGGCGGCAAGTCGCTTCTTCAACATACTTACGAAGGAGCATGCACTTCAAAACTGATGAATCAAGTTGTAATAGCTGTTGATGATGAACAGGTTGCTAAAGTTGTAAAAAGTTTTGGTGCCGCCGCAATTATGACTCCAAAAGATTGTGCAACCGGCTCAGATAGAATTGCAATTGCAGCAAAAGAATTTCCGAAAGCAAATATAATTGTTAACATTCAAGGCGATGAGCCTTTTATAAGCGGAATGATGATTGATCAGGCAATTGAGCCGTTGTTGTTTGATCCTGATGTGAATGTTTCCACGCTTGCAAAAAGAATTGATAATGTTCGCGAATTAAAATCTTCATCAGTTGTAAAAGTTGTTTTCGATTACAAAAATTTTGCTTTGTATTTCTCGCGCTCGCAAATTCCTTTTGTGCGAGATGCGCAAAGCGATACAGAAGCGCTTGAAAGCGCCGATTTCTATAAGCACATTGGCTTGTACGTTTACCGCAAAGAATATCTTATAAAATTCACGCAGTTGGAATCCACTGATCTTGAAAACTGGGAAAAACTTGAGCAGTTAAGAATGTTGGAAAACGGATTTAAAATTAAAATTGTTGAAACTGAATTTGATAGCTTTTCCGTTGATACGCCGGAAGACCTTGAAAAAGCAAGAAGGATTTATTCTAAACTAAAAAAAATGAGTTAGATAAATGACAACACCAAAAAAAATAGTACTCGCACAAATTCCAACTCCTTTACAAAATATTTCGTTTGCTGGTAAGTCTTTTCTAATAAAGAGAGATGATTTAACTGGATGCGAACTTTCCGGCAATAAAGTAAGAAAATTGGAGTACATTATTGAGGATGCTAAAAAACAAAAAGCTGATATAATTTTTACTTCAGGAGGCGATCAATCAAATCACGCACGTGCAACTGTAATTGCTGCAAAAAAACTCGGACTAAAAACAAAATTATTTTTGTGGGGTAAAAAATCTACAAATCCAAATGGAAATCTTTTTTTAGATATTATGTACGGTGCAGATATAGTTTATCTTACAAAAAAAGAATACTACAATGTAAATGAATTGATGCTTGCAGAAAGAAATAAACTACTTAAAAAAAATATTAATGCTTATGTAATTCCATCCGGCGGCTCAACTACTGTTGGTATTTGGGGCTACATAAATTTTATAAATGAATTGAATGTACAAATTGATTTATCTAAAATAGATTTTATAGTTGCAGCAGGCGGCTCCGGTGGAACAGCAGCCGGGATGTTAGTCGGCGCTGCAATGAATAATCTTAAAACAAAAATTTACACTGTTAATGTTGCTTATACCGAAGAACGATTAAGAAAAAAAGTAATCAATCTTGCCGAAGGCTGCGTACTCGATTACAAATTGAATTGTAAAATCAATCCGGATAATCTTGTAATTCTTGACGGGTACTCAAAAGAAGGATATAAAAAAGTAACGCCGGCAAAAATTAAATTGATAAGAAAATTTGCAGAAGCAACTGGAATTTTATTCGATCCAGCTTATACAGGAAAAGCATTCGCAGCTTACTATGAAAATTTTATTTTAAAAGATAAAACAGTAAAGAGTATTTTCGTTCATACCGGCGGCATTTTCGGAATATTTAACAGAACTAAGGATTATTTAATCAAATAAATATAGTAGCAGTTTTATAAGAATTAATTTACTTTTGAGATAACAAAATAGTGAGATTAAAATGGATTGCATCTTTTGTGATATCGCATCAAAAAACTCCGAAGCAGAAATTGTTTTGGAAAATGAACACTGCATCGCGCTGCTTGATATTAACCCTATTAATTTTGGGCATACATTAGTTATTCCGAAAAAACATTTCGATAATTTTTTAACCGTTCCTTTTAATGATTTGATTGAACTAACAAGGCTTACTCAATATCTTGCTGGCGCAATCAAACGGGCGCTTAAAGCAGATGGATTTAATATTATATCAAACAACGGATTAACTGCCGGGCAATCTGTTTTTCATTTCCATTTTCACATCATTCCAAGATACGAAAACGATTTTGTTATGCGACCGCGAACTATAGAATATAATAATTCTGAGATTGTTGACTATGCAAATAAAATCCGGGACTATGTTTCCAAATATGAAGGCTTGCTGAATGGATAAAAAGATTCGGGTAATTGTTGCAAAAGCCGGACTTGACGGACACGACAGAGGAGCTAAAATTATTGCCGCTGCTTTGCGCGATGCCGGAATGGAAGTTATTTACACTGGATTGAGGCAAACACCGGAAATGATCGTTGAAGCTGCTATTCAAGAGGATGCCGATGTTATCGGGATAAGTTTACTTTCCGGCGCTCACATGACAATCCTGCCGAAAATAATTAACCTGTTAACAGAAAAGGGAATTGATGATGTGCTTGTTACGGGCGGCGGAATTATACCGGAAGAAGATATTGTTAAATTAAAACAGATTGGTGTTGGAGAGTTGTTTACGCCCGGTTCTTCAACTGTTGATATTGCTGATTACATTAAACAATGGTGTGCAGAAAATCCACGTGATTAGACAGCTAAATTATTTTAACCAATTTTTCCAGACATCAGGAACATAACCAACAGTTACTAACTTTTCGTTTCTTACGATTGGAGTTTTTAGCAGCAGCGGGTCGCGAAGCAATTCCTCTTCAATATCAAAAACCATAAACTGCAAACCGCGGTCTTTAAATCTTTTGCTTTCTCTATCAATTAGTTCATCTAAAGGAATAATGCGCGAAATATTTTCAAACTCGCCTTTTGATAATCCTTTTTCATTTAAGTCTTTAAAATGAAATGAGATTCTTCTTTCTTTAAAATATCGCTCTGCTTTTTGAGTTTCTTTGCACTTCTTTGTACCGATAATCTGAATGTTCATTATTCCTCGATGTTTACTGATGAAATTTACAATGAACAATTAAGAATTAACAATTGAGAATTTCTAATTGATCCTGAATTTATTCCGCCAAAGGCGGAACTTGAACTTAATTCACACTTCCAATTGCCATCATAAATTTTTAATTTGCATTAAGTTTAACATCAATTTGGAAAAAGTAAATGAGAAATATATCCTTTCTATCGCCACTTGTTTTAATAATTGTATTAACATCAATAAATTTTTCTCAAAGCTATTACGGTATAAATTTAGATACAGTTAAAGCGCAAAGATTTGATATGGGGAAAATGTGGACGTTTGAAAATCCGCCTGTAAATTACTTAAAAGAAACCTACAATATGGATACCAAAGCAGATTGGTTTGATAAACTTCAAAAGAGCGCGTTAAAATTTGGTAATGGCTGCTCAGCGTCTTTTATTTCGGAAGATGGTTTGATAATGACAAATCATCACTGTGTACGCGGTGTGCTTTACACTGTTCAAAAAGACGGCGAAAATATTTTAAAGAATGGTTTTTACGCTACAACAAAGGAAGAAGAGCGAACAGTTCCAAATCTAAAAGTTGAACAGTTGATGTTTATAAAAGATATAACAGGAATAATTTCTATTGCTATGAATGGCGAGGGAAGCGCGGCGGAAAAAATAAAAATGAGAGATGCACGGATTGATGAAATCAAAAATGAATATGCAAAAGAAAATCCTGAATTAACTTATAAAGTAGTATCGCTTTACAATGGCGGAAAGTATTCACTTTACGGCTACAAGGTTTATACAGATATACGTTTAGTTTTTGTACCGGAATTATTCGTAGCAAAACTTGGCGGCGATCCCGATAATTTTACTTATCCGCGTTACGGACTTGATTGTGCTTTTCTTCGTGCTTATGAAAACGGTAAGCCAATAAAAACCAATTACTACTTTAAATGGAATACTGAAGGAGTTGTTGAAGACCAGCCTGTTTTTGTAATCGGTAATCCGGGAAGAACTGATAGAATTAGAACAATAGCTCAAATTGAATTTGCTCGTGATATTCGTTATCCTATGTTAGTAAATTACTACAAAGAGCAATATAAGATTTATGATAAATTGGTTAAAGACAGCAATGCCGAAGATTTTAGCTTAATCGCAACGTTATATTCAATCGGGAATGGACTGAAAGTATTTGAAGGAACTTACAAAGGTTTGCTTGATCTGTTTTTAATTGCGCGCAAAAAAGATTTTGAAAATCAATTTAGAAATGCAGTTAATAATAATCCCAATCTAAAAGAAAAATACGGTAATATCTGGGATGAGATTTCGCAATCAACTGAAGCAGCAAAAGTAGAGTCTGCAAAGTTTTTCACATATCAGATGCGCAATCAATATGTTATATATGCGCAGGGTTTACTTGATGCGGCAAAGCAGCTTAAAGATGGTAAAATTTCCAGAGCAAGTTATGATTCGATGGTTACAATGATTTATCCTGTTAAAGATAATAAAGCAGTTGTGGATGAATATGTTAAGATTCATCTGAAAGGAATTCAACAATATCTTTCTAAAGATGATTTGATTTATAAATACTGGCTTGGAAATAAAAATATTCAACAGGCTTTTGATGAACTAATCAGCATCTCACAAATTACAAGCAGAGAAAAATTTATAAAGTTTTCTCAATTGAGCTATGATGAAATTCTTAATTCAGATGATCCTTTTATTTACTTTGTTGTAAATACGCAGGATGAAATTAATAAAATGAAAAAGAGCGATAAAGAAAGAAGTCAGAAGGAGCAAATTGCAAATCAAAAACTTGGCGAAGCATTATATGCAGTTTATGGCGATGCAATTCCGCCGGATGCCACAGGCACTTTGCGTTTTGCAGACGGTATTGTAAAAGGCTACGATTACAATGGAACCAAGGCGCCAATCAAAACAACATTTTACGGCGCGCTTGATCGTTACTACTCTTTTGATAAAAAATTTCCGTTTAATCTTCCATCATATTGGGAAAAATTGCCTGAAGAGTTTGATCCATCCACGCCGTTAAATTTTATAAGTACAAATGATATCGTTGGCGGTAATTCAGGAAGCGCGGTCGTAAATTCAAATTCAGAAATTGTTGGGTTAGCGTTTGATGGAAATATTGAAAGTCTGCCCAACACTTACATTTACACCACAGAAGCAAACAGAACAGTCTGCGTCAGCGCTCTCGGAATGGTTGAAGCAATTCGTGATGTTTATAAAGCAACAAGATTAAGTAACGAATTATTAAAAGGTAAATCAGAATGAGCTGGATAATTCTTTTTATTGCAGGGCTTTTTGAAATTGCCTGGGCAATCGGATTAAAATACACCGAAGGATTTACAAAAATTATTCCATCTATACTGACAATTTCAGCTATGATTATTAGCATGGGATTGCTGTCATTTTCGTTAAAGCAACTACCTGTTGGAACAGCTTATGCTGTTTGGACTGGAATTGGAGCGGTTGGAACTGCAATACTTGGAATTATTTTGTTTGGTGAATCAAAAGAGTTGATTAGAATATTTTTCATTTTTCTTATAGTTATCGGAATAGTAGGATTAAAATATTTTTCATCACAAACTTTATGAATTAAATATCTTCAATCGTTAAAAAGAAAGGAAAAGTTATGAGACCACAAACAGGCGATTTCCATCCTTACTACAAGGGTTATATAGATTTAGTTGAAGGAGAAGACATCTTGTATATCCTTAACGAGCAGAGTAAAGAAACACAGCAATTGCTTGATAGCTTCTCGCTTAAAAAAGGCAATTATACTTATGCCGAAGGCAAATGGACTGTGAAAGAGATTATCGGACATTTAATTGATTCGGATAGAGTTTTTGCTTTCAGGGCATTATCAATTGCACGTGGTGAAAAAAAATCATTGCCTGGTTTTGACCAGAATGAATATGTTAGATTAGCAAATTTTCATAACCGTGATTTGTTTGATTTAACTTATGAATTCAGGCTTCTAAGAGAATCAAATTTACTTTTTTTCAGGGGCTTAGATGAATCTAATTGGCAAAACAGGGGAGTGGCAAATAACAGCGAAATAACTGTGCTGGCAATTATGTTTATTATTGCTGGGCATCAAAAACATCATTGCAAAATTCTTAAAGAAAAATATAGCGGTTAGCTTAAATTATTGTTTTTACTTCGGAAAGGATTTTGCCTGTTGCACCTGTACTATTTTTCACATAGTTGTAGGCGATATTTCCTTTTGCTTTTCTGAATTGCTCATCGGAAAATAATTTTCTGATATTACGATAGGCATCTTGTTGATTTCTGATAATAATACCCGAGCCAAGTTCAAGCATTCTTTTTGCTTCCTGCGAATTTTCAATCTTTGGACCATACAGAACAGGAATACCATAAACAGCCGCTTCCAGAACATTGTGAACATTCTGTTTGAAACTTCCGCCGACAAAAGCAAACTGAGCATAAGTGTATAAGGTTAGCAAAATTCCGATTGAATCCACGATTATTATTTTCTCGCCTTTGTAATTATTCAAATGAGAAAACCTTATACAACTGATTCTACCAGAGAACTCATTTTCAAGTTTTTCGAGATGAAGTAATGTTGGTTCATGCGGAGCAATGATCATTAAACATGATTCATCTCTCTGCGAGATTTTGACGAATGCGGGTAGTACAACTTCTTCATCTTGTTCCCATGTGCTGCCCGCAACAAAAACCTTTTTATTTTTTAAGATGCTTTCGCTGATAAGCTGTTTATCTTTTGCAATAATGCTGCGCTGATATACTCTGTCAAAACGCGTATCGCCAACGGCTTTAACAATTTTATTCGTTAATCCGAAATACTTAAAATTCTTTGCATCCGTTTCTGATACAGTTAGTATTCTTGTAAGGTATCCGAAAATGATTTTATGAAATGGTTTTAATAACGGATTCAACCTGAGCGAATCGCTTCTTAATGTAGCATCAACAAGGTAAACAGGAATATTTCGCTTGTTCAAAGATTCAACAATATTGGGCCAAATATCATATCGCATTATAATTACAAGCGATGGATTTGTAACAGAAATAAACTTTTCGGCGTTTGTTTTTGTATCAAATGGAATATAAGAAATCAAATCAGCGTGCGGATATTTAATTGAATTAACATATCCTGAAGGCGAAAAAAAAGTTATTAATACATTAACGTCTTTTTCTTTTTTAAGTTGTTCAATTATTGGTTTAGCCTGCTCAAATTCGCCAAGAGAAGACGAATGAAACCAAACTAATTTTTTATTTTTATTAATTGATGTTGCTTTAAGGATCAATTTCTCATATATCCGTTTTCTGCCTTCAATACCTGTTCGGATTTTTTTGTTGAACAAACCTCCAATTCTAAGAAGAATGTAGAATACTGGTAGAAAAATAAAATTGTAAAATATGTTAAATGCCAATTTCATTAATTTATTATTGAAGATAAAATATTTTCAAAAATTGCTTCGGGTTTTATAGCGAGCAAACAGTTAAAATGTTTTTTAGGACAGCTGCTTCTTCCTATATGAGAACACGGACGGCAAGTTAGTAAATTGTTTTCAAAAATCGAATGATTGCAATTGTATGGAGTGAACCCAAATTCTTTAATAGTAGAACCAAATAATGCCACAACAAAAGTTCCTGTTGATGATGCAACATGCATCAAGCCGGAATCGTTGCAGACAATTGTGCTGCATATTTTCATATCCGTTGCTGTTTGAAGTAAATCGTCATCATTGGAAAGATCAATCACAAATGGAATTTCATTTTTAATTTCATTGCATAATTGTTTATCAATTTTACCGCCAAATAAAACTACTTCGTGTCCGTGTTGATAAAGTTGATTAGCAAGCTGAATAAAATATTCTTTCGGATAGCGTTTTGTAAAATGTCTTGCTCCAGGGCATAATCCGATTAAATTTTCCTTCCCAATAATTAATTGATTTGCAGTTTTATCAGTAAAAAGATCAATTCCCTTATTATCTAAATTCAGATCATCAATTGTTTGAGCATATCTAACAGGAATCTGTGGAGCGTTATTTAGTTTGTTGATCTTAAAATTAACAAGCAAAAATTTATCAAAAGTTCTCTTATCAAACCGTACAACTTTTGATTTAGCAATTGATGTAATTTTTCTCGATCGCAAATTATTTTGAAGGTCAATTATCAAATCGTAGTTATTAGCTGCTATTTCATCAAATATATTTTTATTAAGTACGTTATTCTTTTTGTATAAGAATATTTTATTTAGATGTGGATTGAGTTTAAGCGTATCGGTGTATTGTTCGCGTAAAACGAAGTCAATTTCAATTTGCGGAAACCGGCTTTTAATCGCACGGATTAACGGAGTAGAAAGTAAAATATCGCCAAGCGAGCTAAGCCTGATGATAAGAATTCTTTTTGATTTTGATAATTCGTTAATTGTCAAGAAAATCTTTGTTTATTAGTTAAACAAATTTATCATTTAACAAAGTTATATCCACAAAATGATTTGAACTTTTTTGATTATAGACTAATTTTGAGCAAGAAATTATTTAGGATTATAAATGACAACATTAGCGCCTCCAAAAGTAAAAAAAGCGGCTGAAGATTCAATAGAATCAAAAGTTTATTTAATTGTTGAGAACTTAAAAGAGTTTATACCCGTTGCGAATGATAGAAACCGGTTATCTTATTGCTTGTTTAAATATTTGAACGGTGAAGGTGACGAGCCGAAAATAACTCTAAAATCTTCCAAGATAGAAATTAAAGGTATTTCAGTCGCCGAGCTTGCCAAAAAACTTGATGCAGAATTGGAAACAATTAAAAGCTAATCGCTTTTTAGTATCAAAAACTTGGTCGTTTATTATAACTCAATTTTAGCGCAGGCAAACAGTCTGCGCTATGTTGTACAATCATTGATTTAATTCAATTATATCGTATTCTCGTATAAATTTTTCAACAAGTAAAACATCTTCTTCGCTGCCAATAAAAACCGGAGTTCTCTGATGCAAAGTTTCAGGCTGAATATCTAATATTCTTTGCTTACCATTTGAAGCTCTGCCGCCGGCTTGCTCCACAATAAAAGCCATCGGGTTGCATTCGTACATCAATCTTAGTTTTCCATTGGGATTTCGCGAATCGCCCGGATACATAAATATTCCGCCGTACAAAAGATTGCGATGAATATCTGCAACCATAGAGCCGATATATCTTGATGAATATGGACGATCTGTAGCAATGTCTTCTTCCTGCAGCCACTTGATATATTTTTTAAGTCCCGGATGCCAGTAAAGATAATTGCCTTCGTTGATGCTGTAAATTTTAGATTTCTTTGGAGTGCGAATATTTGGATGCGAGAGAATGAACTCTCCGAAAGAAGGATCAAGTGTAAAACCATGAACTCCGTTGCCGGCAGTATAAACGAAAATTGTGCTTGAGCCGTAAATAACGTATCCTGCTGCAACCTGCAAAAAACCGGGCTGCAAACAATCTTCCATTGTGCCTGCTTTTCCTTCTGCCGAAATCCGGCGGTAGATTGAAAAGATTGTACCGATGCTAATATTTGCGTCAATATTTGATGAGCCATCAAGCGGATCAAACAAAAGAACGTATTTGCCGATATAAAATTCCGGTGGAATGTGAATAATATCTTCATCCTCTTCGGAAGCCATAACGCAAAGGTGTCCGCCGTGATCCATCGCTTTGATCAACATCTCGTGAGCAAAAATATCTAACTTCTTTACCTTTTCGCCGTGAATATTTTCATCGCCTGTAAACCCAATTATATCAACCAATCCGGCTTTATTAACTTCGAGCGAAATAACTTTTGCCGCAAGTGAAAGATCGTGCAGCAGATCCGAAAGTTCGCCGGTTGCTTCGGGGTAGTTTCTTTCTTCCTCATAAATATGCCGTGCAAGCGTATTAAATTTTATTCTTTCCATTTTAACCTCAAATAAAAATTATGTTTTTGCTAATTCCTGATCTTTATATTGCAATTGATACAGCCTGTAATAAATGCCGCGTTTAGCAAGCAGCGATTGATGATTTCCAATTTCGCGTATTTCGCCTTTATGAAGTACAACAATTTTATCCGCATTTTGTATTGTTGATAATCTGTGAGCGATAACAATTGCTGTTCTGCCCACGAGAAGTTTTTCAATAGCATTTCTTATAAGCAGTTCTGTTTCTGTATCAATACTGGAAGTTGCTTCATCAAGTATTAATATTTTGGGATCGTAAGCCAAAGCTCTTGCAAAAGAGATTAATTGTTTTTGCCCAACGCTTAAAGTTGCGCCGCGTTCTTTAACTTCTTCATCATACTTGTTTGGCAGCGAAGAAATAAAACTATCTGCGCCAACTGTTTTTGCAGATTCAATTACTTTATCAATGCCAATCGCATCGTTATCCATATCAATGTTTGATTTTATTGTGCCGGAAAATAAATAAACGTCTTGCAAAACTATTGAGATAAATTTGCGCAGATTCCGTTTATCAATTTTTCTTATATCAATGCCGTCAACTGAAATAGAGCCTTTGTTGATATCATAAAATCTTGTAAGCAGATTTATTATTGTTGATTTACCTGCGCCGGTATGCCCCACAATCGCAACAGTTTCACCTGAATTAATTTGCAGATTTATATTTTTCAACACATAATTCTCATCATCATACGCAAACCAAACATCTTTAAAATCAATGTTACCTTTTAAATTTTTCAAAGCAATTGGATTTTCAGGATTGTTTACAAATGTTTTGTTATCAAGCAGCTTAAAAAGTCTTTCTGATGAAGCCATTGCTGTTTGCAGGATATTATACTTTTCTGATAAATCGCGTATTGGACGGAAAAACATTTCTGTGAATTGAATGAAGGCAATAAGGTCGCCGAGTTTGACAGTATTCTGTATAATTTCTCCGCCGCCGTACCAGACAATCAGAGCAATAGCAATTGAACTTAACAACTCAACAGAAGGGAAAAAGACAGCATAATAAAAAATTGATTTGATATTGGAATCGCGGTGGTCGGCATTGATTTCCGAAAACTTTTTTAGTTCGTCTTTTTCTTTTCTGAAAATCTGAACTACACTCATTCCTGTAACATGTTCCTGCATATAAGAATTTAACCTTGCAAGATGAAAACGAACATCGCGATAGCTTTCTCTAACTTTTTTTCTAAACAGAAATGTTCCGTAAATAAGAAGCGGTAAAACTGAAAGTGTAACAAGTGAAAGCGGAATGTCCATCGAAAACATAAAAACAAGAATCCAGATTATTATAAACACATCGCTAAAAACCATAACAATGCCGGAAGAAAATAATTCGCTTAAAGATTCGACATCATTTGTTGTGCGTGTTACAATTCTTCCAATCGGAGTGCGGTCAAAATATTTTAACGCAAGTTTTTGGGTGTGTTCAAATATCTGTGTGCGAATATCGTATAAAGTTTTTTGCCCGAGATATTGAGTGTAAAAAGTTAGGAAGTACTGTATTACAGCCTGTAAAATCAGCGTTGCAAACAATATCATTCCGATTAACATTAAACCGTTATAGTTGGAGTTTACAATATAATCATCAATTGCAATTTTAGTTAGATAAGGACGAAGCGGACCAAGACCGGCAACAAGTATATTTAAAAGTATAGCAAAGATTACATACTTCTTGTAGGGTTTAATGTAAACTAAAAGCCGTTTCATCAATCGTGCATCGTAGGCTTTGCCTAATACTTCATCATCTTGCTTGTTGTCGCTCATCAACTCAATTCTTCCAATTCTTTTTCGAGTAGTTGTTTGTAGTGCAGATCGGCATAAATTCCATCGCGCATTACAAGTTCATCGTGTGTGCCTTCCTCTGTTATTTTACCGTCCGAAAGCACAATAATATTATCAGCATCTTTAACAGTAGAAATTCTATGACTAATAATTATGCTTGTCCGGTTTTTCATAAACTCTTTTAAGTTCCTTAATATTTCTTCTTCCGTGTGCGTATCAACTGCGGAAAAAGAATCATCAAGAATTAATATTTTAGGATTAGTTGCAATAGCCCGCGCAAGCGATGCTCTTTGTTTTTGTCCTCCTGAGAAAGTTATACCTCTTTCGCCAACAATTGTATCGTATCCGTTCGGAAAAGATTGCACATCTTTATCAAAGTTTGCAATGCGCGCAACTTCTTCAATCCTGTTCTTATCAATTTCTCTATTTCCGTATGATATATTTCCATAAATAGTATCGGAAAATAGAAATGATTCCTGCTGAACAACTGCAATGTTTGTGCGCAAAATATCAAGCGGAATATTTTTTATATTAATGTCATCAATAAATAAATCGCCGCCGGTAACATCATACAATCTCGGAATAAGATTTATCAAACTTGTTTTGCCGCAGCCGGTATGACCAACAATTGCCAGTGTTGCGCCCGCAGCAATCTTTAAGTTGATATCTTTTAAAACATAAGGCGAAGAATTAGAATACTTAAATGAGGCATTCTTAAATTCAATTGTGCCTTTCAAATCTTTAATTGTATAATCTGTTGCGACAGTGTCTTCAATCTCATAAGGCTCGTTAAGAATTTTGTTTAATCGTTTCATACTTGCTTCTGCTTGCTGAATAATATTCATAACCCATCCGAATGCAATTACGGGCCAAATCAAAATCATTAAGTACATCGTAAATGCAACAAGTTCTCCAAGAGTTACAGCGCCTTGAATAACCATTCCGCCGCCAACCCAAATTACAACTATGCTTGAAATTCCTGTAATCAAAGTAAGTATCGGCATTATGATTGCCTGAACTTTTACAAGGTTCATATTTTTGTTAAGATATTCTTTGCTCAGTTCTTTCCAACGCTTAATTTCATTTTCTTCTCGCACATAAGATTTTATTACTCGTATCCCGGAAAAATTTTCCTGTGCACGTGCTGTTAATTTGGAAAAGCTTTCTTGAATCTTAGTATATTTTTCGTGAATCAACTTTCCAACTTTGTAAACGCCAAAAGATAGAATTGGTAACGGCAGCAAGGAATAAACAGTAAGCGGAAGATTTATAGAAACCATAATTACAACAACAATAATAAGTCTTATAACAGTATCGGTTGAATACATAACCGCGGGACCGATAAACATTCTAACGGCATTTATATCGTTGGTTGCGTGCGACATTATGTTGCCTGTGGAATTATTCTGAAAATATCTTAGTGGTAGATTCTGAATGTGTTTCCAGAAATCGCCGCGCAAATCGTATTCAATCTCTCTTGAAACTACAATGATTGTCTGCCTGATAAGGTATCTGAAAATTCCCGCAACTAATGAAGTTCCCACAATTAAAAGCGCATACTTTAACATCATTTGCGAGGTCGGACTTTTTTGAAGTTCATTTATCGAATCTTTTAACAGGATAGGCAAATAAACCGTGCCTGCGTTTGAAAGCAGGATAAAAACCATTCCCCAAAACAATTTGGTTTTATACTTTATAAAATATTTTTTAAGCGTTAAAAGATTTTGCATTTGTAAAGAGAAAGAAAATGATTTTTGATTAAGAGAAAGATAATTTATTTATTGCTCAATCACGGTGCGAATATAAAAACCAAGAAGTAATAATCTGGTGATACTTATCATTAAAAAAATATTGTACCGCAAGATTCAAGGATAGAACAGTCGTAAATAAAAGATATAAAACAAATATCTTAAACAGTCAAATATTAAACCAAAAATCTCTTAGAAATATTTTAAAGATAATCAGAACTTATAAAGTTATAACTATTGAGCAGTAATTTTAGACAGTCTAGATGACTTAGCTTTAACCGAATATTTAGTCTTAGATTTTTTTTTATTTATAAAGTTACTAATTGCTTCTTTTTCTGTTCTGGTTAATTTTTTTGAATCGCCAATATAATCAACATCTAATTCTATTCTTTTTGTTCTCATATAAATTACTCCCGAAAATAGTTGTTTATTAATTTTACCGCCGCTTTGGTTTCAATTATCATTATTCTCTCACCAATATGAGAAGCCCCGAGCGATTCTTTGTAATGTTCAATAAGTTGAGATTTTGATAAAAAAGCAACATAGCCATCGTTGCCACTCTGAAACGATAATTTACATGCAAAAGCTACTAAATTTCCTGGAACCCCGGAATACATTTTATTTTTGCCTTTATTAAATTGACGCTTTCCAACAAATGAATATAAACATGATCAGGTTTTACCTCAATGCTGATTAAACCATGAATAATGTTTTTATTATTGGTAATTGTTATTTTATAAACATCTTTAGTTGGCTCATTATATTCAAGTACCCAATCAAAAAGCCATCCATTTTTATTATTTATATTTTTCAGGTCAGCTGTATTAATCATTGTAATTTCAGTAGTGAGACTATCACCGGTAACTACATTAATTATACTGTTCGTTAGTCCATCAATAATAAAATCTAAACCTGTTTCATTAATGTTTTTCATAGAAGAAAGATAATAATTTAAGTTACCAATAATTCAATCAATCAAATTAAAATCTGTGTAACGGTGCAGAGCTTTTGGAACAACAATTTTTCCTTCCGGTGTTTGATAATTTTCCATAAGAGAAACCATCAAACGGCTTGTCGCAAGTCCACTGCCGTTTAGTGTATGAACATACTCAGGCTTTTTAGTTGATTCATTTCTATAACGGATGTTAGCGCGTCTTGCTTGAAAATCCATAAAGTTACTGCAAGAAGATGCTTCGAGCCACTTGTTTTCTGCCGGCGACCATGTTTCAATATCATAACATTTTGCGGCGGAAAAACTTAGATCACCACTGCACAACATTAAAATTCTATATGGAATATTAAGCACCTGCAAAATATCTTCAGCGTCTTCAACAAGTGATTCCAATTCATCAAACGAATTTTCTGCTTTAACAAATTTTACCATTTCAACTTTATTGAATTGATGAACACGTAAAAATCCTTTTGAATCTTTTCCATAAGAACCGGCTTCTCTTCTAAAACAAGCTGAGTAACCAACATATTTTATGGGCAAATCTTTTTCATTTAGTATTTCATCCCGATGAATATTTGTTATCGGCACTTCGGCGGTTGGTATTGCATACAAACCATCTTTTTCAATTGTGTACATATCATCTTCCATTTTAGGAAGTTGACCCGTGCCGCGGAGCGATTCTTTGTTTACAAGAAATGGCGGAAAAATTTCCGAGTAGTTATGATGTTGAAGATGATAATCCAGCATAAAATTTATCAGCGAGCGTTCAAGTGTTGCGCCTTTACCCTTGTAAACAGGAAAGCCCGAGCCGCTTATTTTAGCGCCGCGTTCAAAATCAAGTATGTTTAACTTTTTGCCAAGTTCTACGTGATCTAACGGTTTGAAATCATTTTCAAACTTAAATCCTTCAGGCAGCCATCGTTTTACTTCAACATTTTCTTCTGCAGATTTTCCAACCGGAACAGATTCGTGAGGCAAGTTTGGAATGTACCTTAATATCGTATCAATTTCTTCTTCGATGTTCCTCAGTTTGCCGTCGAGTTCGGATATTTCATCACCAACACGTTTCATTTCTGCGATAATTTCCGTTGCATCCTGTCCCGCTTTTTTCATCTGTCCAACCTGCTGTGATACTGTGTTACGTTTCGATTTCAGTTCATCAGCGTGAAGGATTAAATCCCGGCGATGCTTATCAAGTTCAAGCAGTTCATCAACTCTGCTTTTTTCATTTTTGTTTTCAATTCCTTGCTTAACCTTTTCAGGATTTTCTCTAATAAGTTTTATGTCTAACATTTTTTCCTCTTTAAGAATAGAACAGGGATAACACAGATTTAATATTTGGAAATCCTCGTAATATTGCGCTTTTACTTTACCACTATGTTATAGATTTTATTTTTTACGAATATCTCTTTTACAACTGTTTTGCCGTCTGTGAATTTTATAACGTGACTATCAGCAAATACAATCGGTTTAACTGCATCCTGTTCGCTGTTCATTGCAACTGAGATAGTTGTACGAAGTTTGCCGTTAACCTGTACTGCAATGTTAACAGTATCTTCAATTAATGCGTCTTTATCAACTTCAAATGAAATTGGATCTTGAAAAATTGATCTTTCATTTCCGAGTATTTCCCAGCACTCTTCACCAAGATGCGGTGCAACAGGTGCAAGCATTGAAGCAAATCTTTGCAAAACATAAACCTGAATTTCTTTATTACAACTATCAAGAACTTTCAGTTCATTTATCAATTCCATTAAAGAAGCAATTGCAGTGTTGAATCTAAAATGCTCAATCTCTTCACCAAACTTTTTAAGAGTTTGATTTACTTTACGATAAACTTTCTTTTCATTTTCAGTAAGAGATGCAATATCGTATTTATCTCTAGCAGCAACTTCTTTACAGATGTTTGTGTATTGATTAAACAACTCATAACTGCGAAGAACAAAACGCTCAACACCCGAAATCCCTTTATCACTCCAATCGCCGCCCTGATCATAAGGTCCCATAAACATAAGGTACATTCTAAAAACATCGGTGCCGTATTTTAACGTAAACTCATCCGGATTTACAACATTGCCGCGCGACTTTGACATCTTTGCGCCGTCTTTTGTAATAACACCTTGATGAACAAGTTTTGCAAAAGGTTCATCACTGTTTACAAGTCCAATATCTCTTAAAAACTTATGAAAGAATCTTGCATAAAGCAGATGCATAACGGAATGTTCTTTACCGCCAACATACATATCAACAGGCGCCCAGCTATTTGCAAGTTCTTTATTAAAGGCAGCATCCGAAAATTTAGGATCGAGGTAGCGCAAATAATACCACGATGAATCTACAAATGTATCCATAGTATCCGGATCGCGTTTTGCATCAACGTCGCACTTTGGGCATTTAACATTTATGTACTTTTCATTGCGCGCAAGTGGTGATTCGCCGCCAAGTTTAAAATCAACATCATAAGGCAAAAGAACGGGCAATCCATTTTCATCAACGGGAACTTCGCCGCAATTTGGGCAATGAATAATTGGTATCGGTGTTCCCCAATAACGCTGGCGCGAAATCAACCAATCGCGTAGACGATAATTTATTTTTCCTTTACCAAAATTATTTTCTTCAAGATGCTTTATGATTTTTGAAATTCCATCATCGGAATTTAAGCCGTTAAATTGCTGCGAGTTAATCATTGTGCCAGATTCTGTAAAAGCTGATTTCAGTTCATCATTTTCATTTGTTCCATCCTGCAATATTACTTTGCGGATTGGGAGATTAAACTTTTTTGCAAATTCAAAATCTCTTTCATCGTGTGCAGGCACAGCCATTACGCAGCCGGTTCCGTAAGTGATTAACGAATAATCGGCAATCCAAACAGGAATTTTTTCTCCATTAACAGGATTGATTGCAAACGCTCCGGTTGGAACACCGGTTTTTGCTTTTACCGTTGATGTTCGTTCAATCTCGGTTAATTTTTTTGCAGATTCTCGGTACGAATCAACATCTTTTCTGAATTCATCAGTTGTAAGTTTATCAACAAGCGGATGCTCGGGGGCAAGCACAACATAAGTTACACCGAACAGAGTATCTGGTCTTGTTGTAAAAACTTTTATTTCATCATCGCTGCCGACAACTTTAAATGTAACTTCTGCGCCTTCGCTTTTTCCGATCCAGTTTTTTTGTTTTAAGATTGTTTCATCGGGCCAATCAATTTTGTTGTGTCCATCAAGAAGCTGCTCGGCGTAATCTGTAATCTTAAAAAACCATTGAAACAAATTTTTCTGAATGACAGTTGTGCCGCATCTTTCGCAGCATCCGTCAACAACCTGCTCGTTTGCAAGAACTGTTTGATCGTTTGGGCACCAATTAACCGGAGCATTTTTTCTGTAAGCAAGTCCGCGTTTATACATCTGCAAAAATATCCACTGATTCCACTTGTAATATTCGGGCGCGCAAGTCATTAGCTCCGCATCCCAATCATACATACAGCCCATTTTTTTTAACTGATCTCGAATATCATTAATATTTTTTATTGTGCTATCCCACGGATGAATACCTGTTTTAATAGCGTAACCTTCGGCTGGCAAACCAAAAGCATCATAGCCGATCGGTTCAAATACATTGTAACCCTGCAATTTTTTGAAACGCGCCCAGCTATCGGTTGGTCCGTAATTATACCAATGCCCGATATGCAGTTTTGCGCCTGACGGATAAATGAACATTACGAGCGTGTAGAGTTTTTTTTCTGTTTTAGATAAATCAGTTTTGTAAGTTTTATTTTCTTCCCAAAACTTTTGCCACTTGGATTCTATTTCTGTAAATGGATAACGCATTTTTGTGTAATATTTGTTAAAAATTGTGGGCAAATTTAGATAAAAGGGAAGGGAATTCAAACGATTGTTAAATCTGTAGTTATTCTAATTGTTGTGATTTGTTTTTAAGGAATTTCAAACTTACCCTCAGCACAGATAGCAGTTGGGTGGTGTTTAACCACTATCCGTGCGTTTTGGGATAAGTTCTTTACGGAAATATTTTTAGTAAATCCGCAACGCATAAATACTTAAATCACTAACTTTTTTCACACCATAAATTTAGTTCCCATTTTACCACACTTATTTTAATTTCTCCATTCTTCAATTAAGTTTACATATAAAAATTAAATTAGTGTGGAGTTATGTATTCAGTTTTCAATTCTTACTTTTATCCCGAATCAATTTGTATAGTCGGCGCATCTTCAAAACCAAAAAGCCTTGGTTATGAACTAACAAAATCTGTTAAGCAATACGGCTACACGGGCAATCTCTTGCTTGTAAATCCCAAAGCGGAAGAAATACTCGGTTACAAATGTTATCCTTCAATCAATGATGTTGATCTTAAAATTGATCTTGCAATCGTAATGGTTCCAAAGCAATTTGTTGTGGAAGCATTACAAGATTTAATAAATAAAAATGTTAAAGCAATAATTCTTATTACCGCAGGCTTTAAAGAAACAGGCACAGCAGGCGCCGAAGCCGAAAAAAGAATTCTTGAACTTGTGCGTAATTCAAATGCGCGGATGGTTGGACCTAATTGCATGGGAATTATAAACGCCAATCAATCAATTAAAATGAATGCTACGTTTGTTGCCGAAGAACCAAAATCCGGCAGCATGGCTTTCTGTTCGCAAAGCGGAGCAATCGGCGCGGCGGTGTTAAATTCATTGCGCGAAACTGATATTCGCTTCGGGCAGTTTATCAGCGTTGGCAACAAAGCAGATCTTAACGAAAATGATTTACTCGAGTACTGGCAATCCTGCAATGATGTTGGCGTTATAACTTATTATCTCGAAAGTTTTGTGGACGGTGAAAAATTTATAAAATACTTTATTGATGTAAAGATTACCAAACCTGTTATTGTTCTTAAAGGCGGCAGAACTTCAAGCGGAATAAAAGCTGCTTCATCGCATACAGGCGCGCTTGGCAGCAGTGATAAAGTTGTTGATGCCGTACTTAATCAATTTGGTATTTTACGCGCTGATGATCTGAATGATATGTTTAATACCGCAAAAGGATTTGAAGATTTTCCTGCGCCGAATGGCAATCGAGTTGCGGTTGTTACAAATGCCGGCGGTCCCGCAATTCTAACTGTTGATACTTTAGAGAAAAATAATCTTGTACTTGCAGAATTATCGAGCCAAACAAAAAGTAAATTAAAAGCAATTGTGCATTCCGAAGGAAGCTTAAACAATCCTGTTGATTTGCTGCCCGGCGGAACTGCGGAACAGTTCAAATCTGTTAATGAAATACTTTTGCAGGATAAAAATGTTGATGCTGTAATATCTGTTTTTGTTGAACCTATTATGGTTAAAGCGCTGCCTGTAATTGAAGGGATTAACGAAATTGAATCAAGCAAACCTGTCTTTCAGGTTGTTATGCCGCTTCCGGAATTCTGGCACGAATATCGTACTCAATCAAAAACCAAACGTGCGTTATTTAAAAGACCGGAAGATCCGGCAATTGTTGTAAATAATTTGTTAAAGTTTGCCGGCAAAAAATCTAATAAAAACAGGATTAAAGCAGAGGCTGTTCAAAAAAATAATTTTAGTTTGAATGAAAAGCAGGGAAGATTTCTGACTCCTGATGAAGTTTTTAATTTGTGTGATTTCTACAAACTGCCTTTAGTAAAAGATACAATTGCAAGTTATGATGAGCTTGTAAAAACGGATTTTGTTTTTCCTGTTGTTATTAAAGCAATTGGAGAAAAGATAATCCACAAAACAGATTTGAAAGGTGTTGCATTAAATATAAAATCAAAAGATGAACTGATTAATGCGGCGGATGAAATGATAAATAATTTCAAAACAAAAAATATTATGCTCGATTCATTTCTTATTCAGCCGTTTTTGATTACCAATTTTGAGTTGCTTGTTGGAGCATTTCGCGACCCAAGTTTTGGTCCGATGATTATGTTTGGCAGCGGCGGCAAATATGTTGAATACATTGAAGACACTGTAATGCGCTCAGCTTATTTATCCGATAACGATATTGATGAAATGATAAACTCAACTAAGATTGGCAAAATAATTCAAGGCGTGCGCGGAGAAGAACCTGCCGATATGAACAAAATAAAATCCGCAATAAAAAACCTTGCACAAATGATGCTGAACCACAAAGAAATTATTGAAGTAGATTTGAATCCGCTGATTGTTACAACAGATAATAAAATATTAGCAGTGGATGTAAGAGTGAAGTGTTAATATAAATTAAAAAGAGGTTGTCTCAAAAGTGTCATTCCGAATTTATTTCGGAATCTAATTCTTTGATTTTAGAATAAAATTAGAACCTGAAACAAGTTCAGGTTGACTTAAACGTACTTTTGAGACAGCCTCTTTACATTAAAATGAGTTTGGAAAATTATTTAAGTCATCAGCGTTACAAATTATCACTAATAACTTTTTCAAGTTCCAGATGCCTATTCTCGGAGCCTCCAATTTTATTATATAAAATTACTCCGTCTTTACCAATTATTATATTTCTTGGAAAACCATCTTCCAAAAGTTGAAAAATATAATCATTGCTATATCCATGTAAATAATTGAATTGATGAGAACTTAAAAAGTTTGAAAGATTTTCTTTATCCCAAACGATCGAAATAAACTCAACGTTATCTTTGGAAAATATTTCTACAAGTAAATTTAAATCAGGCATTTCTTCAATACAGGGAATACAAGAAGTTGCTGGAAAAAAATTTATTGATTAGGTACTATCCTCAAAAGGGCAAAAGATTGTGTGTAAAGCTGGATTTATACCGCTATGGGAAAACTACTGATCGTAAAAAATTGCTTACATCTTTGTTATCAACTCTTTATAAAATTAGTAACAATTCTTTAATACAAAAATAACAGTGTGTTAATATTAGCTACGATGTCTTGCTGTAAATTTCGTGCGTTAATAATAGGTTTAATCAAATGGAAAAGAAAAAATATTTCTTTACGTTTTTGTATAATTTGGCGCTAAAAAATAAGCCTTCTGTTTCTGATGAAAATATCATGCAAGAATCGGAAGAAATCGAAGATATTATAAAAAACGATAATGAATGGGTTCAGGAATATAAGTTGATTTATTATTCCCACGCGATAGATAATAAATAGAAATTTGATCTGCTAAATTAGAAATTAGCAAAAAAGAATTTTATTCATAATATTTTATTTTAGTCAGGACTAATGTTGATTATAACTTTCGATCGCCTTATCATATTCACTTTTACTAATTAAATAAGGTACCCAAGATGCAACGGCAACTATTAATCCACCTACCATTAATCCTGTATTAGGTTTGTCTTTTGATCCTGTAGCAAGTCCAGTAATAGCTAATGCAAGTCCACCACCTAACATTCCATATCCTAGATATTTCATAGTTTGATAAGTTTTTATATGCTCAATGCTAACATTATTATACGCCAATGCAGCTAGCAAATTACTATAACTCGCATCTATAATCGCTTCGTTTCCTTTAGAAATATAATCAAAATCAAGGCTACCATAGTTACCTTGTGGAGTAACATAATTAAAAACTGTTTCTCTATAAAGGTTAATGTTACCTTCAACTATACGTGTTACGAAATTATTTTTTCCCTTTACTCTACCGAAATAATAATCATTTATCTTATACGCATCTATTTTGCTCAATAAATATTTGATTGAATCATCAATTAATATATAACTGGCACCTACAGATTGGGTCTTATATTCAACTTTACCATAAATAGTTTCTCCTGTCCTTAGTTTTACAAAAGATGTGTCTTTTTGAGCTACTACTGGGATGCTTAAAATCAAAATCGCAAAGAAAAAATAGATGTTATATCTAAACATAGGGTATAAATTAAAACTTAGTTGAAATATTTTTTTTATAAAAAGGGAAGAGACTCCAAATAATTAATAATTTTGTATAACAAAAAAAACAAAAAC